>Ga0153915_10003053_pt1 | contig 15291 bp, 17 predicted proteins | sample Opewatmetagenome_2_FD_107003 | JGI IMG/M metagenome (GOLD analysis project Ga0153915, IMG submission 107003) | Freshwater wetland microbial communities from Ohio, USA - Open water 3 Core 3 Depth 3 metaG | ecosystem: Environmental > Aquatic > Freshwater > Wetlands | place: USA: Ohio, Lake Erie...
CGATGGCTGCGCGGAGGTCGCGGACCGCGGCGAGGGCCCGGAACGTCGGCCGCGCGAACTCGCTGCCCGTGAGGCGCACGAACCGGCGTTCGCGGACCGCGCGCACGACCTGCCATTCGGGACGCGCGGCCCACGCGGGCTCGGGCGCCGTCTCACCCAGCAGCACGACGAGGTCGGGGTCGCGGGCCGCGATCGTTTCGATGCTCACCTGCCCCGAGGCCCGGGCAAGGTCCCCGAACACGTTGTCCACGCCCGCCAGCGTGACCAGCTCGTGCTGGAAGCCGCCGCCGCCGATCACCACCGGCGGCGCGTCCCAGGCGAGCAGCACGACGCGAACGCGCGGCCCCGGAACGGGCACCGCGCGCGCGGAATCGAGCGCCGCCGCGAACGCGGCCGCGAGGCTGTCGGCCCGCCGCGCCGTCCCGGTGAGCCGCCCGAAGCGTCGGGCACCCGTGACGACGTCGGCCAGGCGATCCATCCGGATGGTGTCCGTCGCGACGCCCAGCGCCCGCAGGCGCTCGAGCGCCGCGGCGTTGCTGGACGACGTATAGAACAGGACCAGGTCGGGACGCCGCGCGACGATCGCCTCGACGTTGGGGTGCAGCCCGTCGCCGACGCTCGCGATCGACAGGGCCTCGGGAGGATAGTCACACCACGTCGTGCGACCGACCACGCGGTCGCCCGCGCCGATCGCGAACAGCAGCTCCGTGATGGACGGGGCGAGGGACACGACGCGGTGGGCCGGCCGGTCGGCGACCCGCCCGGCGGGCGCGCAGCCCGCCGCCGCGGCCGCCAGGATCGCGGCGGTCGCCGCCCGCGCGGCGTTACGGCCGGCGAAACGCACGACGCGCCCGACCTCCTGGTGTCCGGCGGTCGAGCGCGTCTTCGAGTGTTACGCGTCGCTCCACCGTCCCTCCCGCGAGGGCTCAGGGTGGCGCGAACGGGAACGTCTCCTGGCTTCGGGCGCCCGGCTCGCCTTCCCGGGATGTCCCAGTGGCGCATGAGCCGTGCTGTCTGCCCGTTACAGTGGCGGGGCCGCGCCGGAATCACACCGGCTTCCGTGCTCCGCGTTCGCGGGGTGCAACCTCAATTGTGAACCGGCCGGGAACCTACGACCCCGCGCGCCGCGTCGCAAGAGCGGTCTGCAGCCGCTGCTTGAGCTGCTGGCGCCGCGCCCGATAGGCCGCTTGCTCCGCCGCCGAGTGCGTCCCCTGCTCGAATGCGCGATCGAGCGCCGCGATCTGCCGCGCGAGCGTCTCGGCGGTCTCCGGCCCCGGGGGGATCGGCGCCGCCGCGCGCCGCCGCAGCAGCAGGGGCAGCGTGGCCAGCAGGGCCGTCGCCGCAAGGACGACCACGAGCACCGTGACGAGCGTGGTCGTGTTGCGCCTTCCGCCGGTGAACCGGAACACCGCCATCCCGCCGCCCGGCGGCACGACGCCGTCGAACAGCGCGAAGTGCGAGTCCTCGAACGTCTCGACACCGCGCCGGGTGAGCGGGCCGCTCACCAGGGTCGCGGCGGTGTCCTCCAACAGCACCAGCACCCGCGCGGTCGCCGCCTGCAGGGGGAGCCGCAGCTCGTTGCCGGCGGGCAGCGCGTAGGTGAAGACGATCTGCTTCTGACCCGGCGGAATCGGCGCCGTCACGAACACGCTGTCGCCAACCCGGACGATCGCGTCGGCGCTCACGTCACTCTGCCCGACCTGGAACTCCGTCACGCCGGTGGGCAGCGCCCCGGACCAGAGCGGCTGCGTCGAGTCGGCGGCAATGCGCGTTCGGGCCCCCGGGTTGTCGAGCATCACGAGCTCGAGCACGCTGCGCGTGCCGCCCGCTCCGGCGCCGCGCACCACGACGTGCCGCTGTCCAACGGTGATCGCGGGCGCCACGCTCGACGTGTCGAACACGACCAGCGCCGGGATGGTATCCCGCACCTGAGGGGGGTGCAGCGCGTCGGAGAAGTACGTCACCCCTTCGTAGGTGATGCTGACCATGTAGAGGGCCGCGCTGTCGCTGCGCGCCACGCCGAGCCGGTATCGCCCGCCGGGGTCGGTGCGCACCGAATCGACGGGCCCACCGCCGTGCATCGTCACCTCGTGGAGGACGACCCAGCTCCCCGCGACCGGCACGGAGTCCGCCTCGCCGCCCCGCAGCACGCGCCCGGCGGCCCGCAGCGCGCCCTGCGCCGCGGCCGGCGCGGGCACGGCCAGCAGCAGGGCCGGCAGCAGGCGCCCGAGGCTACGGGCGGAACTTGCCGAAATCCTCGGGATCGAGATTCTCGAGATAGGTCTTGAGCTGCTCGGCATCGAGCGGCTGCGGGGCATCGGCGGCGTCGACGGTCTCAACGGAGGAAGACTCCAGCAGCTCGTTGTGGGTGAAAATCGGCGCGTTGAGGCGCAGCGCGATCGCGATGCTGTCGGATGGCCGCGCGTCCACCTGGAACACCTGGTCGTCGCGGTGAATCTGCAGCTCGGCGAAGTAGGTGTTGTCCTTCACCTGGGTGATCAGCACCCGCCGCAGCTCCGCCCCCAGCCCCACGATCACCTGCTTCAGCAGGTCGTGCGTCAGCGGGCGGCTGAACTTGACGCCGGCCAGCTCCATCGCGATGGCGCTCGCCTCGGCCGGCCCGATCCAGATCGGCAGAACCCGGTCGCCGTTCTTCTCCTGCAGGATCACGACCGGCGAATTGGTCGCACGGTCGAGGCCGAGGTGGGCGACGCGCACTTCGATGATCACCGTCTCAGTACCGATAGTGCTCGGGTTTGTACGGCCCGTTCACCGGCACCCCGATGTAGCGCGCCTGCTCCGCCGTGAGGGTGGTGAGCCGCACGCCGATGTGCTCGAGATGCAGGCGCGCGACCTCCTCGTCGAGGTGCTTGGGCAGCCGGTACACCTTCGTCTCGTACTGCCCGGCGTTCCGCTGCAGCTCGAGCTGCGCCAGCACCTGGTTGGTGAACGACGACGACATCACGAAGCTCGGATGGCCCGTCGCGCATCCGAGGTTGAGCAGCCGCCCCTCGGCCAGCACCAGGACGCTGTGCCCGTCGGGGAACACCCACTCGTCGTACTGCGGCTTGATGTTCACGTGGCGGATCCCCGGCACCTTCTTCAGGCCGGCCATGTCGATCTCGTTGTCGAAGTGGCCGATGTTGCCGACGATCGCCTTGTCCTTCATCCGCCGCATGTGATCGACGGTGATCACGTTGAAGTTGCCCGTGGCCGTGATGAAGATGTCCGCGCTGCCGATCACGTCGTCGACCGTCTTGACCTCGTAGCCCTCCATGGCAGCCTGGAGGGCGCAGATCGGGTCGATCTCCGCCACCGCCACGCGGCAGCCCTGCCCGCGGAGCGCCTGGGCGCTCCCCTTCCCCACCTCCCCGAAGCCGCACACCACGGCGAGCTTCCCGCCGAGCATGCAGTCCGTCGCCCGGTTGAGGCCGTCGATCAGGGAGTGCCGGCAGCCGTAGATGTTGTCGAACTTGCTCTTCGTCACCGAGTCGTTGACGTTGATCGCGGGGAACCGCAGCGTGCCCGCCTCCTGCATCTGGTACAGGCGGTGGACACCGGTCGTGGTCTCTTCGCTCACCCCCTTGATGCCGGCCGCGACGGCGCGCCAGCGACCGGGGTTCACCCGCTGCTCCGCGCGCAGCAGGTCGAGGATCACGCCCCACTCCTCGGGCTCGGTCGCGGGATCGAACGCGGGCACCCGCCCGACCTCCTCGAATTCCGCGCCGCGGTGGATCAGCAGCGTGGCATCGCCGCCGTCGTCGACGATCAGGCTTGGCCCCGAGCCGTCCGGCCAGCGGAGGGCGCGGGACGTGAACTGCCAGTACTCCTCGAGCGTCTCGCCCTTGAAGGCGAACACCGGGACACCGCGCGGCTCGTCCGCCGTGCCATCCCGGCCCACCACCGCCGCGGCCGCCGCGTGGTCCTGGGTCGAGAAGATGTTGCAGCTCACCCAGCGCACGTCAGCGCCGAGGTCCACCAGCGTCTCGATCAGCACCGCGGTCTGCACCGTCATGTGGAGGCTTCCCATGACGCGCGCGCCGGCCAGCGGCCGCTCGGCCGCGTAGCGGCGCCGCACGGCCATCAGGCCCGGCATCTCGTGCTCCGCCAGCCGAATCTCCTTGCGGCCCCATTCGGCCAGCGCGAGATCCTTGACCGCGTACTCGAGGCTCGGGCGCCGCGCCTTGGCGGTCGCGGGTTTCACAGCCGTCATGCCGATGTGCTCCTGTCTTCTCTCGCGTACCCGCCGCGCGGGTCGTCCGTTCCGAGCCGCGTCACGCGGCGTGCCGCACGGCGTCCCGGAGGGCCTCCACCGCCGACGGCTCTTCCCACGAGAATAGCCGGACCGCCGCGCCGCCGATCGTCAGCGTCCGCGGCTCGCGGCCGAAATGGCCGTACGCGGCGGTGGGACCATAGATCGGTGCGCGCAGCGCGAGTCGGTCGATGATGCCGCCGGGCGTGAGGTCGAACACCTGGCGGATCGCCCCCTCCAGCGCGGCGTCCGGCACCCTGCCGGTGCCGAACGTGGCGACCATGATCGACACCGGCTCGCGCACCCCGATCGCGTAGGCGAGCTGCACCTCGCAACGGCGCGCGAGGCCGGCGGCCACGACGTTCTTCGCCACCCAGCGGGCGGCGTACGTCGCCGAGCGATCGACCTTGGAGGGGTCCTTCCCGCTGAACGCGCCACCGCCGTGCCGCGCCATCCCGCCGTAGGTGTCCACGATGATCTTGCGACCCGTGAGGCCCGCGTCCCCCTGCGGTCCCCCGACCACGAAACGGCCGGTGGGATTGATGAAGTACTTGGGATCGGGGTGGTCGATGCCCGAGGCCTCGAGCACGGGCCGGATCACCACCTCGCGGATCGCCTCGGCGAGGGTCGCGGACTGGATCTCGGGCGCGTGCTGCGCCGAGAGCACCACCGCGCGCACCGCCAGCGGGCGCGCGCCCTCGTACGCGACGCTCACCTGACTCTTGCCGTCCGGACGGAGCCATCCCAGCTCCCCGCTGTGACGCACTTCGGCCAGCCGGCGCGTCAGCCGATGCGCGAGCATGATCGGCGCGGGCATGAGCTCGGGCGTCTCGTCGGTGGCGTAGCCGAACATCATGCCCTGGTCGCCGGCGCCGCCGGTGTCCACGCCCTGCGCGATGTCGGGCGACTGGCGATCGATCGACGTGAGCACTGCGCACGTCCGGTAATCGAACCCGTAGTCTGCGTGGGTGTACCCGATCCGTTCGACCGTCGCGCGGACGATGTCGGGGACGTGCACGTACGCCGAGGTCGTAATCTCCCCGGCGACCAGCGCCATCCCCGTCGTCACCAGGGTCTCGCACGCGACGCGCGCCCGACTGTCCTGCGCGAGGATGGCGTCGAGCACCGCGTCCGAGATCTGATCCGCGATCTTGTCCGGGTGACCCTCGGTGACCGACTCCGAGGACATCACATACCGTTGATCCACCATGTAACTCCTGTCCTCACAATGAATTGACGCGGCCGCTCGGGGCTGCCGCGTCACGGCTGCAAGCTAGCGTCGGACCGGGCGGCGGGCAACCAGTCGGCATCGAGCAGACGCAGATCCACGTGCGCCGCGAGGCGCTCCCCCAGCATCGCCGCCGCCGCCGCCGCGCTCGTGGCCGCGAGGGCCGCCGCAGCCGCCGACTCCGACTCCGACACACGCAAGCGGCGTACCAGCCAGCGCACCAGTGGCACCGTGGTGGGGGCGACGCTGAACTCGCGGTATCCCAGGCCGAGCAGCAGGAAGATGCCGAGCGGGTCGGACGCCATTTCGCCGCACACCGCGACTGCCACCGTCGTCCCGGCCGTCAGGTCCCGCAGATGGCGCAGCATGCGCAACACCGCGGGGTGGAAGCCGCTGAACCGCTCTGCGAGCCGGGCGTTGCCGCGATCCATCGCGAGCGTGTACTGGGTCAGGTCATTGGTCCCGACGCTGAGGAAGTCGCAGTGCGCCGCGAGCTGGTCGGCGAGCGTGACCGCCGCCGGGGTCTCCACCATCACCCCGACCGGCAGGCTCGCGGCGGCCGGGATGCCGTCGCGGGCCAGGCTCGCGCGCGCTTCGTCAATCAGGGCCCGCGTCCGGGTCACTTCCCCGACCTCGATGACCAGGGGCAGCATCAGGCGCACGTCGCCGGCGAGTCGCGCCCGGAGCAGCGCGCGGAGCTGCGTCAGGAAGATCTCGGGCCGGTCGAGGCACACGCGCAGCGCGCGCCAGCCCAGGAACGGATTGGGCTCGGTCGCGATGCGGAACGCCGCGGGAAACTTGTCGCCCCCGACGTCGTAGCTTCGCACGATGACGGGCTGCCGGGGGAACCGCCGAGTCACCCGCCGGAAGTACTCGAGCGCCTCATCCTCGGTGGGCAGCGACGTCCGCCCGACCACCATGAACTCCGTGCGCAGCAGTCCCACGCCCTCCGCCCCGTGCCGGGCGAGCGCATCGAGCTCCTCCGGCAGGTCGAGATTGCCGCGCAGCGCGATGCGTTGCCCGTCGAGGGTCACCGCGGGAAGGCGCGCCTCCTGCTCGAGATCCCCGAGCATCGTCTGGCGATGCGCCTCGACCTCCTGCGCGACGGCGACCTGGCCGGCCGTGGGCTCGAGCAGCACGGTGCCGCGGGTGCCGTCGAGCACGAGGCGCGCGCCCGCCGGGATGCCGTCGAGCGCGCCCTGCAGTCCCATCACGCACGGAATGCCGAGGCTCCGCGCGAGGATCGCGGCATGCGCGGTCCGCGTCCCCTCCTCGCTCACGAAGCCCGCCACGTGGTCCCGCTCGAACTTGATTGTGAGACCGGGCGTCAGCTCCCGCGTGACGATGATCACCGGCTCGGCGTGCACGTGCAGCTCTTCCTCGTCCGGCCGGCCCAGCAGGAGGTTGAGCACGCGGAGCTGGATGCCCGAGAGGTCGGCCACCCGGTCGCGGAGCTGCGAATTCCCGGAGTCGGCCCACAGGGCACGCAGCTCGAGCCCCTTGAACTCGAACGCCCGCTCCGCGGCGAGCTGGTTGTCACGAATCAGCCGCTCGACCTGTCCGAGAAACACGCCATCCTCGAGCATCATCAGCTGCGCTTCGAAGATCTTGGCTTCCTCCGGGCCGACCCGCTCGAGCGCGCGCTCCTGGAGCTCCAGCAGCCCGCGCCGCACCGTGCCGACCGCGTCATGCAGTCGCCGTACCTCGCCCTCGACCGCGTCGGGCGCGACCACCCGCGGCTGGACGTCCGGGAACTCGCGTCGCAGCACGACGGCGGGGCCCACGGCAACGCCCGGCGAGACGCCGATTCCATGTAACAGCTTTCCCGTCATTCGTCGTATGCCTCGTCAAAGCCGCGTGCGACCAGGTCCGCGAGCGCCGCCAGCGCCGTGTCGGCATCCTCACCAATCGTCCGAATCAGCATGGAGCTGCCGCACTCCGCCGCGAGTGTCATGACCCCCATGATGCTCTTCCCGTTCACCTGCATGCCGTCCTTTTCGACCTGCACCTCGGCGCGGAAGGCAGACGCCACCTTGACGAACTCGGCGGCCGGGCGCGCGTGGAGTCCCAGGGGATTCACGATCGTCACCACGCGCTCCAGCGCCGTCACAGGCCGGTCCCGATCAGCACCGCCGCAGCCGCGAGCAGGGCAAGCCGCACGCCCCCGAGCGTCGGCGCGAGCCACCGCGCGATGACCCACGTGGCCGCGAAGCTCACGGCGCCCGCCAGCCACGCCGCCACGTCGAGGGCGCCCCCGAGCCGCGCCGCGACGAGCGGCAGCGCAACGCCGATGCCCACCGCGGCGACCGGGCCCACGACGCGCAACGCCACGGTGAGCACCGGGGTCGCGAGGGCGCGCGCCAGACCGGTGCCCCGGCGCCAGCCGGCGCCGAGCCCCCAGACGCGCAGCGCGACATGCGGCACGTTGTACAGCGCGAGCAACGCGGCCGCTCCCACGCCGGTCGGCGCCGCCGCCGACAGCGCCAGTCCCAGGGCGGACGCCGCCGGCAGCGTGCCCGCCCACACGAGGCGATCGCCCACCGCCCCGAGCGGCCCGAGCAGCGCGGTGCGCAGCCGCTCGATCTGCTCGCCGGGAACCTGCTCGTGCTCGGCCCGGGCGAACGCGCCGGCGGCGAGCCCCGTGAGGTAGGGGTGGGCGTTGAAGTAGCGCGCCGCGCGCTGCATCGCGCCGCGGTAGCGCTCGCCGTCCCGCCCGCCGGGCAGCGCCCGCATCAGGGGCTCGACCGCGTACCCCAGGCCGACGCCGATCATGCGGTCGTAGTTCCAGCTCGCCTGCACCGTTAGCAGCCGGAACCAGGTGCGCAGGAACGCGGTCAGCGGAGGACGATCCACAGTCCCCCCCCGAGCAGTCCGAGCGCCAGCCAGGCCACGCCGTTGCGGCGCGCCGTCAGCCGCACCGCGTTGCCCGCGGCCGTCGCCAGTCCGACACCCACCAGGACGGCGGTCAGCAGCACGGTCGCCCTGGGGGCGACCGGCAGCCAATGACGCGCGGCGTAGGCGACGCCGAGCCCCAGAGCCGTCAGCCCGAGCGCCCGTCCGGCGTCCCACAGAATGCCCAGCAACTGCACCCGGCTGATGGTCCTGAGGTCACCCGCATCGAGTCCGGCGGTCGCCGCGCGTACCCGCGCAGTGTTCCGCCGTCGCAGCGCCACGATGCTCCAGTCACCGATGTGCGCGATCAGCAACCCGACCGCCAGCGCGACGCCGAGCGCCGCCGGCGGCACGCCGCGCGCGGCGGCCGCCGCGGCCACGGCCCCCGGACCGTAGTCGGGCGAGCGGGCGCCCCCCACCGGCAACACCTCGAGGGCGTACAGCTCGAGCGCCATGCCCACCAGCACGCCGTTGCCGGGATCCCCCACGATCACACCCGCCACGGTGGCAGCCACCAGTGGCCGCGCGACCATGGCCTGCAGCACGCTCACGAAGTCCAGCCCGGCCACGACGCCCCAGGCGAGCAGGGCGGCGATCGTCAGTGCGCTCACGCGGCGAGCTCCGCAAGCGGCACCGCGCGCGCCATGGGCACGTCCTGCGCGGTCACCGCGACGCCCCGCGCGGCGAGGGCGCGGAGCTGCGCCAGCTCGCCGTCACTGAGGAAGACGTACGGCAGCCGCTCGCGCCGCCCCTCCCCCGCGTGCAGGCCTCCCAGGTTGACGCACGCCACGGGCGCCGCCGCACACAGCCGGACCAACGTATCGACGTTGCCGAGAATGACCATCGTGTGCCCGCCCTCAGCCGCCCAGCGCGGGAACGCCGCACCGGCCTCGGTCACGGACGCGAACTCCAGCGCCATCCCTTCGGGGACTCCCATGCGATAAAGATCCTGTTCCCACGGGCTGCGCCGGATCTCGTCGTCGACCAGCACGAGACGGCGGAGGCGCAGCGCCCGCCCCCACCCCACGACGACCTGCCCATGGACGAGCCGGTCGTCCACGCGCACCACCAGCTGGCTCACGGGCCGATCACCTTGATCGCGCGGGCCCCCGTGGCGAGCGCGCGTTGCGCCGCTTCCGCCGGCGTCACGTCCCGGTGGTAGATGAAATCCACCAGCATCGCCAGGTTGACGCCGGCGACGCAAGCCACGTCCTCGTGCCCGTGCAGGTAGCTGGCCGACGCAAGCAGGCAGCTCCCGCTCGGCAGATCCACGAACACGACCGCCGGCACGTCGCCGATCGCATCGGCGAGACGACGGTCGAGGGCGGTCCGGTCGCAGCCCCGGTTGCTCACCGCCACCAGCCCGTCCGTCTGCCCCGTGATGGCCGCAACCGCCTCGACCAGGGCGCCCGCCAGATCACCATGGGACACGACCACCCCGCGCAGCCGGTCACTCATAGTCTTCGGTCAGGTACTCCCGCAGCTCGCGCTGCTCGGCGAGGCGCTTCAGCAGCCGGTCGTTGAACACCTTGGCGGGGTCGTAGCCGCCATAGCGCAGCAGATGGTTCATCGCCACGACCTCCGAGATGACCGTGATGTTCTTTCCCGGGTTCAGCGGGACGCTCACCTTCGGCAGCTCCACATCGAGAATCGTCGTGGTCTTGAGGTCGAGCCCCGTGCGGTCCACCTCCTTGGTGCTGTCCCAGTCGGTCAACTCGACTTCCACCTCGATGCGCTTCTGCTGGCGCACGGCCCTGATGCCGAACAGCGCCTTGACGTCCACCAGGCCCACGCCACGGATCTCCATGTAGTGGTGCGACAGCTCGTGCCCGCGGCCCAGCAGCACGTCGGTGCCGCGGCGCGTCACGTGGACCACGTCGTCGGCCACGAGCCGGTGACCGCGCTCGACGAGATCGAGCACGCACTCGCTCTTGCCGATGCCGGAGCGCCCGGTGAACAGCAACCCGACGCCGTAGACGTCCGCGAGCGAGGCGTGCACCGTGAGGTGCGGCGCGAACGCCTCCTGCAGGAACGGCGTGATGCGGGAGTAGAACTCCGACGTCTTGAGCGCCGAGCGCATCAGGGGCACGCCGTGCGCCTGGGCGGCCTCGAGCACGTCCGGGGGCAGCGTCTGGCCCTTCGTGACGAACACGCAGGGGACGTCGCGCGCGAAGAACCGGTCCACCGTCTGGCGGCGCTCCTCGTCGGACAGCGAGCGCAGATAGGTGACCTCCGTCTCGCCCAGCACCTGCAGCCGCTTGGCCATGAACCGCGCCGAGTACCCTGCCAGCACGAGGCCCGGGCTCGAGATCTCGGGGACCGTGATCGGGCGGTCGAGCCCGACGTCGTCCGTGAGGATCTCGAGCTGCAGGGACTGGCGCTTTTCGGCCACCAGATCGCGGACCGTGAGCGTGGCCATGGTCAGGTCGCCGCGCTCCGCCACGCGGGGTGGCTCCCACCCTTGTCCAGTTGGGATCGCAACCGCTCCGCGGCGCGGTCGAGCGCCGTGCGGAAGTCGGTCGCCTCCGCGGTGGCCACGTACGTGTGGCCGCGCGGCAGCCACATCTTGAGCTCGACGACCTGCTGGCCGTGGTCCGCGTCGAAGACGATCTCCATCCGTTGCGGGCGGTGAGCGATCTTCGCCAGCCGGTCCGATACCTCCAGCGCGCGGGCGCGCAGATCTTCGGGTATGTCGCAATGCCGAGCCGTCACCGTCGTCTGCACGGACTCACTCCCTTTCCCCGCGCCGGGCGGCGCGGATCGTTGCCGTCAAGTGATCGGCCGTCTGGGCCGCGGCGGCGTCCCACGACAGCGCCTCCGCAAACGCACGGCCGCCGGCCCCGAGGCGGGTGACCAGAGCGGGGTCGGCGGCGAGCCGCGTGAGCGCGGCCGCCAGGGCGGGTGGGTCGTCGCAGGGGACCAGCAGGCCGGTGCGCTCATGGCGCACCGAATCGCGCAGCCCGGGGCTGTCGGCCGCAACAGCCGGTGTCCCGCAGGCCGCCGCCTCCACGTTGGTGATCCCCCACCCCTCCTTGGGGGACGGAAACACCGTAGCCCACGACCGCCGGAGCAGCGTGCGCTTCTCCTCCTCGGACACGAACCCGAGAAAGCGGACGGCGTCCGCCACGCCAAGGGTCGTCGCGAGCCGCTCGAGCCGCGGCCGGTCGTCACCCTGTCCCGCGATGTCCAGCCGGACGTTCCATCCTGCCTGCCGCGCCGACGCGATGGCCCGAACCGCCGTTTCCACCCCTTTATAACGCTTCAGGCGCCCGACGTACAAGAAGGTTGGGACCGGTGTCCGCGGCACGGCGGCATCGGGGGCGAACCACGCGCTGTCCACGCCGGGGCAGATCACCCGCACGCGGTCCGCCGGCACGCCGCGCTCCACGAGGTCGTCGCGCGTGCTGCCGCTGATCGCGTGGAACGCCGCGCGGCGATACACCCACGGGACCGGTCGTTCCGCCGCCCACACCACGGCCGCGACCGGCCACGCCGCTTCGCGAAACGCCGTGGCGCCGAACAGATGCGGCACGATGACGTAGCACGGCAGCCGCGTCAGCAGCGGCAGGAACAGCGGCAGCTTGTTGATGTCCTCCACCACCACGTCGTAGCGCTGCGCGCGCAGCGCGCGCCGGACGGCGCCCCGCCCGCGCGCGGCGAACGTGTTGCGCCCGGCCACCCGCCGTACGTGGATACCCCGGATCTCGGCGACCGGCTCCGCGCCCGGCCAGCCCGAGGCGACCAGGGTCACGGCGTGTCCGGCCGCGGCCAGCCGTCCGAAGATCTCGAAGAAATGGACCTCCGCCCCACCGGCCCGGGGGTTCGCGAGATCCTGCCAGTTGACCGCGAGGATCCTCACAGCCGTCCGACGCGACGCGCCAGGGCGTCGAGCACCCCGTTCACGAAAGGCGGCGCCTTGGCGCCCGCGAACCAGTGGGCCAGGCGCACGGCCTCGGAGATCACGATCGGGGCCGGCGTCTCCGTGTGCAGCAGCTCGTGCGCGGCCAGGCGCAGGATGTTGCGCTCGTTCACGCCCACCCGCGCCAGCCGCCAGCGCTCGATATCCTGCGCGACTTCGGCGTCGAGTCGGGCGGCGGCCGCCGCCACCGCTTCCGCCATCGCCTCCGCGCGGTCCCACACCCCGTCCCGCCCGCCGTGCAGCGCGTACAAACCATCGGCCACGACACGCACCGGTGGCCGGTTCCGCGACTCCCACGCGTAGAGGATCTGCAGGGCGCGGGCCCGCACCCGGGTTTCACGTCGAAGCATCGCCGGCGAGCCAGCCGATGACCCGACGCGAGGTGAGGGCCGCGTCCACCGCTTCCCCCCCCTTGTTGCCGGCCGCGCCGCCCGAGCGTTCGAGCGCCTGCTCCAGCGTGTCGCAGGTGAGCAGCCCGAATCCGATCGGCACCCCGCGGGCCAGCGCGACGGCCCCGATACCGCGCGTCGCCTCCAGGGCGATGTACTCGAAGTGCGGTGTCTCGCCGCGGATGATCGCGCCCACGGCGACCGCCACGTCGTACCGGCCGGTGCGCAGCCCCCGATCGAGCACGAGGGGGAGCTCGAACGCCCCAGCGACCCAGGCGACGTCGACACGATCGGCGTCGTAGCCCCCATTGGCGAGGGCGGCGAGTGCGCCGTCGACCAGCCGCCGGCCCACGGCTTCGTTGAAGCGACTCGCGAAGACGAGGGCCCGCCCGGCCGCCGTGCGGGGACTGGCGTCGGTCGGGTGCATGTCAGTCGGACAGCAGGTGGCCGAGCTTGTTGCGCTTGACCTCGAGGTAGCTCCGGTTCTCTTCCGTGGCGGGCGGCACGATCGGCACGCGCGCCACGATCTCGAGCCCGTACCCGTCGAGTCCCACGAGCTTGCGCGGGTTGTTCGTGAGGATGCGGATCGACGAGAGCCCGAGGTCGATCAGGATCTGGGCGCCGATCCCGTAGTTGCGCAGGTCCGGCGGAAAGCCAAGCTGGGCGTTCGCCTCGACCGTGTCGTGCCCGGCGTCCTGCAGCTCGTACGCCTTGAGCTTGTTGAGCAGCCCGATGCCCCGACCCTCCTGGTCGAGGTACACGATGACACCAGCCCCTTCCCTGGCGATCGTCCGCATCGCGCTCTGCAGCTGCCAGCCGCAGTCGCAGCGCGCCGACGCGAACACGTCGCCGGTGAGGCACTTCGAGTGCATCCGCACCAGCACGTTGTCACGGCCCGCCACGTCGCCGTACACCAGCGCCACGTGCTCGGCGTCGTCGATGTCGTTCCGGTAGCCCACGATGTGGAACGCGCCGTACTGCGTGGGCAGCCGGGCCTCCGCGACCCGATGGACCAGGCGCTCGTGCTGCAGCCGGTAGGCCACGAGCTGCGCCACCGTCACCAGCGTCAGGCCGTGCTGCGCCGCGAACAGCTCGAGCTGCGTGCGTCGCATCATCGTCCCGTCCGGCGCCAGGATCTCGCAGATCACGCCTGCCGGATACAGGCCCGCCAGCCGCGCCAGATCCATGCTCGCCTCGGTGTGCCCGACGCGCTGCAGCACGCCACCCGGACGGGCCCGCAGCGGGAACACGTGGCCCGGCCGTCGCAGGTCCGCGGGATCGGTCACCGGATCGATCGCCACCTGGACGGTCTTCGCGCGATCGGCCGCCGAGATCCCGGTGGTGACGCCGAACCGCTTCGCGGCGTCGATGCTCACCGTGAACGCCGTCTCGTACGACTCGGCGTTGTGCTCCGCCATCTGCGGCAGCCCGAGCGCCGCACACCGCTCCGGCAACAGGGTGAGACACACGAGGCCACGCCCGTGCGTGACCATGAAGTTGATCGTCTCGGGGGCCGCCAGCTCCGCCGCGGCGACGAGGTCGCCCTCGCACTCGCGGTCCTCGTCGTCCGCGACGACGACGAGCCGGCCGGCCCGGATATCGGCAATCGCCTGATCAATCGTGCCGAACGGCATCTATGGTTCCTTCCGGAGGAGGCGCCGGACGTACTTCCCCAGCATGTCCCCCTCGACCTGGACGCGGTCGCCGACGCCCCAGCCTCCCAGCGTGGTCGCCGCGAGCGTGTAGGGAATCAGCGCGACTTGGATCGTGTCGGGCGACGGGATGGCGTTGATCGTGAGGCTGACCCCGTCGAGCGCGATCGACCCGTGCGGCACCGACAGCTCCGCGACGTCGGGCGGGAGACGCAGGTCCACTAGCCGGGCGTCCGCCTCGTCGCGGACCGCCAGCACCTCGCCGAGCCCGTCCACATGCCCCTGAACGAAATGCCCGCCGAACCGGTCCCCCACGCCGAGCGGCCGTTCCAGGTTCACGGGATCGCCCGCCCGCAACGCCTCGAGACTCGTGCGGCCCCGGGTCGTCACGATCACGTCCACCCGGAACGTGCGCCCGTCGGTCTCGACGACGGTGAGGCACGCCCCGTTCACGGCCACGCTGTCGCCGACCGCGAGGTCCGCGTACGGGGAGCGCAGTGTGAGCCCCAACCGATCGGTCGACCGCTCGGCGCGCTCCACGCGGCCCATGGCCGTCACGATCCCTGTAAACACAGCGCGCGATCCACCACCAGTAAGGTATCGGAACCGAGCGGCCGGCGCTCGGTCACCACCCAGCGCGCGGCGTCTCCGAGCGGCACGCCCGCGCGGCTGCCGAAGGCGGGCGCGCCCGCGCCCAGCCAGACCGGCGCGGTGATGCGGTACACCCGATCAACGAGATCGGCCTCGAGCAGGTTGCCCACGAGGGTGCCCCCGCCCTCGACGAGCAGCGCGCGCACCCCCGCCTCGCGCAGCGCCTGCAACCCCGCCGCCGGTGTGGCCGCCTCGAGCAGCTGGACGCCCGCCGGCCCGAGGGCCGCGCGCCGCACCGCCGCCACGGCGGGCTGGGTGACCACGATGGCCGGCCCGCCCCCCGCCGGATCGAGACATCGCAGGGTGGC
>Ga0153915_10003054_pt1 | contig 15291 bp, 20 predicted proteins | sample Opewatmetagenome_2_FD_107003 | JGI IMG/M metagenome (GOLD analysis project Ga0153915, IMG submission 107003) | Freshwater wetland microbial communities from Ohio, USA - Open water 3 Core 3 Depth 3 metaG | ecosystem: Environmental > Aquatic > Freshwater > Wetlands | place: USA: Ohio, Lake Erie...
CGTGGTGCTGATGCGGCTGCCCACGGCGTGCGCGATGCGCAGCAGCCACCAGAGGAGCGCGCAAAGAAGTCCGATGCAGGCGATCAGCACGAGCTTGTGCGTCGCCCCGCCCGCCTCGCCGGCCAGGATGGTCGTGCTGATGGCGCCCGGCCCGGCGAGCAGCGGCACGGCGAGCGGCACGACGCCGGAGACTTCGCCCGCGCGCAGCTCCTCGGCTTCCTCGCGCGTCTGGCGCATCTCGCCCGCCTTGGCGTTCAGCATGGCGAGCGCCATCAGCAGCAGCACCAGCCCGCCCCCGACCTGGAAGGCCGGCAGGCTGGCGCCGGTGAGGTGCAGCACGTTGTCGCCGAACACCGCCGCGCCCGCCAGCACCGCGAAGACCGTGGCCACGACCGCATTGGCGAGCCGCCGCTGCGCCGCCTCGTCGTGTGCCGCCGTTGCGCCGACGAAGATCGGGATCGCGAGAAACGGATCGAGGACCGCCGTGAGCGTGACGACGAATCGCACGTACTCCTGGAGCGGGCTCACCTCTTCATCGCGGCTTGCGCGGCCTTGCGGTCCTCGCTCACCTGGCGGAAGGCCGGCCGCTCGCCGACCCGCTTCAGGTAGGGCTTCACCTGGGGCAGGTCCTCCAGGGCGTCGCGTCCGAAGGCGAGCTTCGTGGAGAGGCCGACCAGCGGCAGGTGCACCGCCGCTGCGCAATCGGCGAGCGTCAGCTCCGCGCCGGCGATATAGGGATCGAAGCGCGCCCGCGCGCGGAAAGCGCGCAGGCCCTTCGGGAGGTCCGTCTCGACCGATTGCCTGACCTCGTCGCTGATCTTGCCGCCGAAGAACACCTCGCGGTAGAGCCGCCGTGCGACCAGCTCCAGATGCAGCTCCATGATCGCGATCAGCTCGCGCACGCGCGCGCGGGCGAGCGGATCGCGCGGGTAGAGCGGCTTCTGCGGGTAGGCGTCCTCCAGGTACTCGCAGATCACCTGCGACTCGACGAGGTGCTCGCCATCGACCTCGAGGAACGGCACCTTGCCCAGGGGCGTGCGGGCGAGGAAGTCGTCCTTCTGGGACGGGCGGCAGGTCGGATCCAGCTCGAACTCGAGGCCCTTCTCGAGCATGGCGATGCGCACCTTGTTGAAGTAGTTGCTGATGTGAAACCCGCAAAGCTTCAGCATGGCGTCTCCGCGAAAATCCTGGTGCATTATAGGAGCTCATCGACGAGCGGACCCCTCTTGGCTCTCACCGAAGACTGGCTGCGCAGGAAAGTCTGGCCGCGCTTCTCGCGGACCCTCGCGCGCCACGAGATCTATCTCGCCAATCACTCGCTCGGCCGTCCGCCCGACCGGATGGCGGAGGACGTGCGCGGCGCGATCGACGCCTGGTACTACGACATGGACGGCGCGTGGCAGCTGTGGCTGGAGGCGCGGGAGAAGTTCCGCCGGCTCACGGCGCAGCTGGTCCACGCGCCCCGTCCCGACTGCATCATTCCCAAGACGAGCGCCGGACAGGGCCTGCGCGCGGTGCTCAATTCCTTCGGCCCGAAGATCCGGGTCGCCACGACCGACGCGGAGTTCGACTCGATCGACTTCATCCTGCGCGTCTACCGGGAAAAGGGGCGCATCGAGCTGAAGATCGCGCCCTGGGGCGAGCTGCCGCTCGGCGCGGACCTGCTGGTCGTCTCGACCGTGGCGTTTCGCACCGGCGAGGTGTTCAGGCAGCTGCCGCGGCTGATCCACGATGCGCACGCCGCCGGCGCGCTGGTGCTGCTCGATGTCTACCACCACGCCGGCGTGCTGCCGCTCGACCTCGGCGCGCTCGGCGCCGACTTCGCGATCGGCGGGGGCTACAAGTACCTGCGCGGCGGACCCGGCACCGGCTGGCTCTACGTGCGCCCGGGACTCATCGACAGCCTGCGCACCCTCGATACGGGGTGGTTCGCCAAGAAGGACGTGTTCGCCTACGCGCGCCCCGAGCCGCCGGAGTTCGGGCCCGGCGGCGACGCATGGCTCGAATCGACCCCGCCGGCGCTCGTGCCGTTCCAGGCGCTCGCCGGACTCGAGCTCACGCTCGAGCTCGGCGTCGAGCGCCTGCGCGCGTACTCGCTCGCGCAGAAGGCGATCCTCGGCGACCTGATCCACGACGCGGCGGGGGTCGGCAGCGACTACGGCGCCTTCGTCACCGTGCGCCGACCCGACGCGGCGAACATCGCTCGCGCCCTGAAGCAACGCCACATCAAGGTGGATGCGCGCGGCGAATACCTGCGCATCTGCCCGGACATCCTCAATCCGCGCGCCGAGCTCGAGCAGGCCGCCAGGGTGCTCGCCGCGCTTCTCGACCGATGAGCGATCGATGAGGGGAGTCGACGCGATCGTCTTCGATCTCGGTGGGGTGCTGGTCGACGTCGACATCCGCCGCGCGCTGCGCCATTGGGCGGCCGCCGCCGGCGTGCCGGTCGAGGCGATTGCATCGCGCTGGCAGCGCGATGATGCCTACCGCGCGCATGAGCGCGGCGAGCTGGACGATCGCCGCTATTTCGCGCACCTGCGCGGCAGGCTCGGCATCGAGATCGGCGACGCGGCCCTGCTCGAGGGCTGGAACGCCGTGCTCGGCGAGCCGCTCGGCGGCATCGAGCCGCTCGTGCGCCGGCTGGCCGGCGAGCATCCGCTGTACGTCTTCTCCAACACCAACCCGGCGCACGTCGCGCATTTCATGCCGCGCTACCGGTCTTTGCTGGCGCTTTTCCGGAAGACGATCACGTCCTGCGAGCTCGGCGAGCGCAAGCCGGAGCCGGAAGCTTTCGTCCGTCTTTGCCGGCTGCTGGGGATGATTCCGGAAAGGATCGTCTTCTTCGACGATCTCGAGGAGAACGTGGCGGGCGCGCGGCGCGCGGGCCTGCAGGCGTTCCGCGTCTCCGGAGCGGCCGAGATCGAAGCTATTTCAGTACGTTTGGCGCTGGCACGTACGGCGCGCTGATCGCCGCCGCGACTTCCGGGTGCGTGACCTCGCCGCGCGCGACGTTGAGGCCGTTTCTCAGGTGCACGTCGTCCGAGAGCGCTCGCTGCCAGCCCTTGTCGGCGAGCGCGAGCACGAACGGCAGCGTGGCGTTGTTGAGCGCGTAGGTCGAAGTGCGCGGCACCGCTCCCGGCATGTTGGTCACGCAATAGTGCACGACGTCGTCGATCACGTACGTCGGCTCGGCGTGCGTCGTCGGCCGCGAGGTCTCGAAGCAGCCCCCCTGGTCGATGGCGATGTCGACGACCACCGCGCCACCCTTCATCGCCTTCACCATGTCGCGCGACACGAGCTTCGGCGCGGCGGCGCCGGGCACCAGCACCGCGCCGATGACGAGATCGGCGGAGAGCACGTGCTGCTCTACCGCGTCGCGGCTGGAGAAGACGGTGACGACGCGCGCCCCCAGCTCTTTGTCCAGATTGCGCAAAACATCCGGGGAACGATCGAGGACGTACACCCGCGCGCCCGAGCCGACGGCCATCCGCGCCGCATTGGAGCCGGCGACGCCTGCGCCGAGGATCGTGACCTTCGCCGGCGGCACGCCCGGCACGCCGCCGAGCAGGATGCCCATGCCGCCACGCTCTTTCTCCAGGCAGCTCGCGCCGACCTGCACCGACATCCGGCCGGCGACTTCCGACATCGGCGCGAGCAGCGGCAGGCCGCCGCCCGGGCGGGTCACCGTCTCGTAGGCGATGCAGATCGCGCCGCTCTTCATCAGGTCTTCGGCCTGAGGCCGATCCGCCGCGAGATGGAGATAGGTGAAAAGCGTGTGGCGCCCCTGGATCTTCGAGCGCTCCAGGCGCTGCGGCTCCTTCACCTTGACGATCAGCTCGGCCTCCGCCCACGGGTCGCCGACGCGCGCGCCGACCTTCGTGTAGGCCGCGTCGGGCGCGCCGATACCGAGTCCGGCCCCTCGCTCGACGACCACTTCATGCCCGTGGGCGACGAGCTCGCGCACCGAAGTCGGCGTGAGCCCGACGCGGTACTCGTGCGCCTTGACTTCCTTCGGTACGCCGACGATCACCGCGGCTTCGACTGGCGCAGCGCGTCGGCCACCGAGGTCTGCTCGCCGATCTCGATCTTGGCGATCTGGTTGCGGTGCACCTCGTCGGGGCCGTCGGCGAAGCGCAGCGTGCGCGCATGGGCGTAGGCGTACGCGAGGCCGAAGTCTTCGGACACGCCGCCGCCGCCGTGCACCTGGATCGCCCAGTCGATCACCTGGCAGGCGACGTTCGGCGCGAAGACCTTGATCATCGCGATTTCCTTGCGCGCGACCTTGTTGCCCACCGTGTCCATCTTCCAGGCGGCGTTCAGCACCATGTAGCGCGCGGCGTCGATGAGGATGCGCGACTCCGCGATGCGCTCGCGGGTGACGCCCTGCTCCGCCACGCTGCGTCCAAAGGCGATCCTTGCCGAGGCCCTTTTGCACATCTTCTCGAGCGCGCGCTCCGCCTGCCCGATCAGCCGCATGCAGTGGTGGATGCGCCCGGGCCCGAGGCGGCCCTGCGCGATCTCGAAGCCGCGGCCTTCGCCGAGCAGCACGTTGGAGACCGGCACGCGCACGTCCTTCAGCTCGATCTCCATGTGGCCGTGCGGCGCATCGTCGTAGCCGAACACCGGCAGGTGGCGCAGGATCTTGATGCCCGGCGTCTCCGCGGGCACGAGCACCATCGACTGCTGGCTGTGGCGCGATGCGTTGTCCGGGTCGGTCTTGCCCATGACGATGTAGAGCTTGCAGCGCGGATCGCCCGCGCCGCTCGACCACCACTTCACGCCGTTGATGACGTACCGGTCCCCCTCGCGGCGGATGCGCGTCTGGATGTTGGTCGCGTCCGAGGAGGCGACGGCCGGCTCGGTCATGAGGAACGCCGAGCGGATCTTGCCTTCGAAGAGCGGCCCGCACCACTGCTTGATCTGCGCCGGCGTGCCGTACTTGAGCAGCGTCTCCATGTTGCCGGTGTCCGGCGCCGAGCAGTTGAAGACCTCCGGCGCCCACTCGACGCGGCCCATGATCTCGCAGAGCGGCGCGTACTCGAGGTTGGTGAGCTCGCCGCCGTGCGTCTTCGGCCGCCACAGGTTCCACAGGCCCGCGGCGCGCGCCTTGGGCTTGAGCTCCTCGATGATCGGCACGACTTCCCAGCGCTTCGCGCTCCTCGTGTGCTCGTGGAACTTGTGCTCGTTCGGGTAGATGTGCTCGTCCATGAACGCCGTCAGCTTCCGGCGCAGCTCCTGGACCTTGGGCGTGTAGTCGAAGTTCACGCGGCTCTCCTCAGAATTTTTTCCACCTGCTGCCAGCCGAGCTCGGCCATGGGCTTCGCGCGCGAGCCCGCGTCGCGCGCGTGCGCCGACGCGGCCGTGCCGTCGACCACGCGCTTCAGTATCCCCTGCAGGATGGCGGCGATGCGAAACAGGTTGTAGGCGATGTAGAAATCCCAGTGGGACGGATCGATGGCGCCCCGGTGGGTTCGTTTGCAGTAAAGCTCGACATACTCGCGCTCGGACGGAATGCCGAGCGCCGCGAAGTCGAGCCCCGCGATGCCGCGGAACTGCCCCGGCGGGATGTGCCAGCTCATGCAGTGGTACGCGAAGTCGGCGAGCGGATCGCCGAGCGTCGAGAGCTCCCAATCGAGCACGGCGAGGATGCGCGGCTCGGTCGGATGGAAGATGGTGTTGTCCAGGCGGTAGTCGCCGTGCACGACCGTGGTCGCCGCCTCGGGCGGGATGTTCTTCGGCAGCCACTCGATCAGATTGTCCATCGCCGTCACGCGCTCGGTTTCCGAGGCGCGGTACTGCCGGGTCCAGCGCCCGATCTGCCGCTCGATGTAGTTGCCGGGCTTGCCGAAGCCCTCCAGCCCCACCGCGCGATAGTCCACCAAATGCAGATTGGCGATCACGCGGTTCAGCTCGTCCCAGATCGCGAAGCGCTCGGCTTGCGACATCCCGGGCAGGCTCTGGTCCCAGAGCACGCGCCCCTCGACATAGTCCATGACGTAGAACGCGGTGCCGATGACCGACTCGTCCTCGCACAGGACGTGCGGACGCGCAACGGGAAAATGTGTTTCGTAAAGGGCTTTGATGACCCGGTATTCGCGGTCCACGGCATGTGCCGAGGGCAGGAGCTTGCCGGGCGGCTTGCGCCGCAGCACGTATCGCCTGCCTTGCGCGTCGGCGAACCGGTAGGTGGGATTCGACTGCCCGCCCTTGAACTGCTCCACGTCGCGGATCTTCATCCCCAGGAATTTCTCCAGGGACGCGACGTCGATCCGGTGGCGCTCCTCGACGGGCTTGGTGCCGATGAACTGCTCGAACACGCCGCGAGCTTACCCTAGAATAATTCGCATGCGCCGCGCGATCACGAGACTCCCGAAATTCAGCGCCAGCCACCTCGCCGGCTCGAAATTCGCGCGCCGGGGCCTGCGCAGCTACTTCGAGTACCGCGACCTCGGCATCAAGCGCGCGACCCGCGGCAAGGTGGTCGCGCACGTCATCCGCGCCCGCCCGGGGAAAGCACCCCACGGCGAATGGCACGTGCACGACTGCGAAGTGCAGTTCGTCTACGTGCTGAAAGGCTGGGTGCTCTTCGAGTACGAGGGCGTCGGCAAAGTGCTGATGAAAGCCGGCAGCTGCTTCTACCAGCCGCCGCGCATCCGCCATCGCGAGCTCGAGCACTCGCCGGACGTGGAGATGCTCGAGGTCGTCTCGCCGGCTTCCTTCAAGACGGCCGCCGTCAAGTTCGGGGACGGAGCCCGAACTCCGGCAGCGCGCAGCTTTAGGAGTTCGGGCTCCGTCCCCGAACTTGCAGCCAGAAAGTCACGGGCCCGTCGTTCACGAGGCTGACCTGCATGTCGGCGCCGAACCGGCCGCTTTTGACGCCGACACTCTCTCCCGCGAACGCGACGAACCGACCGAACAGCCGCTCGCCCTCCGCCGGCGGCGCAGCGCCGGAGAAGCTCGGCCGCAGGCCGCTCGCCGTGTCGGCGGCGAGGGTGAACTGCGGCACGGCGAGGAGCTCGCCCGCCACGTCCTTGAGCGACAGGTTCATCCGGCCCTGGCGGTCGGCGAAGATGCGGTAGCCGACGACGCGCTCGGCGAGGCGCCGCGCCTCGGCATCGCCGTCGCCCCGCTCCACGCCGACGAGCGCCAGGAGTCCCGCTCCTATGGCCGCTATTTCGGCGCCCGAGACGGCGACGCGCGCGTTCGTCACCCGCTGGATCAGGGCGATCAAGCGACGATGTCGGGAATCAGCCGGGCGCGCAGGCGCTGAATCTGGTCCTTGAGGACGAGCTTGCGCTTCTTGAGGCGCCGCAGCTGCAGCTGGTCCTGGGACGGGTCCGCGGCGAGCCGGTCGATGACGTCGTCGAGATCGTGGTGCTCGATCTCGAGGTCGTGGAGCCGGCTCCGGATCTCGGCCTTCTCCTCTTCTGTGAGCAGCGCGTCGGTCACCGACAAAATGATGCTCCCGCGGGCTGCCTGCGCGCAATGCGCCGCGCCCGCGAGCGGGCGCCTTACGGGGTACCATGCCGCCTTTTTCAGCCATTTCCGAGGGCACCATGAAACGCAAGTACGGAACCGCGCTCCAGCGCGAGTCGCTCGCCGAGAAGATGATGCGCGAGGCGGCCAAGCAGATGGGCGACAACAGCCACAACTACGGCTCGACCTCGCGCAAGGGCGCGATCTCGCGCGGAAAAGTCCGCAGCCGGGCCCAGCGGCGCACCGGTAAATAGCCCCCGTCCGGGCTTGCGGCTGGTCAGCTGGAACGTGCAGTGGTGCCGGGGACTCGACGGCCTCGTCGACCCGGCGCGCATCGCGCGAGAAGCGCGCCGGCTGGCCGACCCGGACGTTCTCTGCTTCCAGGAAGTGAGCGTCGGCTTCGCCGACCTTCCCGGCAGCCGGGGCGAGAACCAGGTCGAGGCGCTCGAGCGGGAGCTTCCGGGCTACGCGGTGTTTTTCGCTTCCGCCGTGGACATTCCCGGCGACGGCGGAACGCGGCTCCGCTTCGGTAATGTCGTCGCCTCCCGCCTGCCGGTCGGGCGGGTGCTGCGCCATGCGCTGCCCTGGCCGCGCACGAGCGGCCCGAGCATGCCGCGCGCCGCGCTCGAGGCGACCGTGCACGCGCCCTTCGGGCCGGTGCGGGTGACGAGCACGCACCTCGAGTATTACTCTCCCCGGCACCGCGCCGCGCAGATCGAGCGGCTCCGCGAGCTGCACGGCCAGGGCAACGGCGAACGGGAGGGTGAAGAAACCGCCGGGCCGTTCCGCCCGCTCCCGCGCCCGCAAAGCGCGATCGTCTGCGGCGACTTCAACCTGCCACCCGGGGATCCGTTGCGCGGGCGCTTCGTGGAAGGGTTTTCCGACGGCACGCCGAGGCTCGTCGACGCCTGGGAAGCGCTGCACCCCGGCGAGCCGCATGCGCACACCTTTCGCGTGCACGAGCGCGACGAGGGGGAAGCGCCCTACTGCTGCGACTACGTCTTCGTGAGCGAAGACCTGCAGCCGCGGCTGAAGTCGATCGCGGTCGACGGGGCGAACCGCGCCTCGGACCACCAGCCGATCATCGTATCGCTCGAATAAGCTCGCGCAGCTTCTCGACCCGCCCGCGGTTGACGCCGAAGTCGCGCCGCCCGAGGCGCGAGGCCGAGCGCACGTGGAGCACGCTTCCGGCTCTCAGGAACTCCACGTCGTCGACGTAGCGCATGAGCGGCGTGCGGAATTCGGCGTACAGGTAATCGGGCTCCTCGCGGATCACCTTGACGCGCGACAGCCGCTCGATCGCGCGGCGCAGCCCGGCGATGGTCCCCGTGAAGGCGAGCGGCGCGATGTAGTGCTCGCGATCCGCTGGATCGGCCTGCGACGACACGCAGTTCGGGGTGCGCTTGCAGGGCGCGAGGCGCCCGTCGCGCACGCCGACACCGTCACGCAAGTGCGCCGGCCGCCGCCAATCGAACATCGCGTCGGGATGCTACCATCGCCGCCATCGCAGCCCGGGGGAGGACGCGATGGAGATCTCCGCGCAACAGCTCGCCGAGCTTCTGCTCGGCATCGCCCGCGCGCAGGCGGCAATCGTGCACGGACTCGAGAGCGAGTTCGCCGGCATCCGCAGCGGCCGCATCGTGCCGGCGGTGCAGAACGTAGCGCACCTGCGCGATCATCCTCAGCCGACGCTCACCGACCTGCCGGTGCGGGTGCTGCTGGGCACGCTCGGCCGCCAGGTCCCCGACCTGGGCGGTGTGGTGCGCGATCTCGAGCGGCTGCTCGGCGCGAAGAGCGAAGCCGCCGCGAGCCCCGCGGAGACGCTCGACTTCAGTAAGCCGGCCGCCTAGGCCGCCGCCTCGCCGGCGAGGCGATTCCTTCCCAGGCGCTCGTCGACCAGCGAGACGATCTCGTGGATCGTCTCGCTCTCCAGCCCCAGCTGGCGCGCGATGCGGCCGACCAGGCTGTCGACGCGCTCGATGTGCTGCGCGCCGCCGAAGAGCGCGCGCGCCGCGGAGGACGGCTTGCCGAGGCCCTCGGCCGCCCGGGCGTACTTTTCGAAGGGCACGAGATCCCCGTGCGCCGCGCCCAGGTGCGTGCACAGCTGCGCCACCCAGTCGTAGATTTCCCGCGACCGCGAGACGTCGCCGTGCACCGCGTCGCGAATCGGGATCATGTGGTCCGGGCGGATGCAGCGGTAGTTGCCCGCGATCAGCATCGGCCACTTGGCGAGCGGCACGAAAATGGACTCGTGCACCTTGAGCTTCACCGGGATCTCGAGGGCGTCGCCGCCGAGCGGCAACCGCGCCTGCTCGATGTCCGCCTCGAGGCGCGACAGGAGCTCGGTGGGCGCCCGCGCGTCGAAGCGCGCCGCCTTGAAATTGGTCGGCAGCCCGACCTGCAGGACGTTCTTTGCCCGGTCGGCCGGGCGGAAAGCCTGGGGATCGGGGCTCGCGAGCGTGGTGAGCGCGGGATCGAAGCCCTCCCACACGGCGGGATCGGCATAGCAGCCCTCGAGCGCCTGCGTCGCGAGCGCCGGAATGCGCCGCAGGTAGGGCAAAGGCGGCATGTTCATGATCGCGAGGCAGGGCTTGCCCGCGGCGGCGATGCGGCGCATCAGCCCGCGAACGCCGGGCGCCGCGTACTGCGCTTCCTGCATGGCGAGGACGACCAGATCGAACGCCGCCGGGTCGGCTGCCTCGGGCGTGGTGGCGGAGAGCGAGCCGGGCAGGTCTCGCGATGCGACGTCGAGCAGCGACGCGCCGCCGCGCACGGGAAAGCGCACCACGGTGCCTTCGCGGTTGATCAGCTCGGCGGTCGGCCGCGTGCAGACGAGCGTGACGTCGTGGCCCGCCATGAGGAGCTTCGTGCCGAGCAGCGAGCCGTACGAGGCCCCGAGTATGAGAACGCTGTGCTTCATGGTCCGGCCTCCTTCGGATGCGCGGGAGTCTTTGCCTTCCTGCGAGTCCATTATGGGCACCACAGTCCTGTGAATTTAACTAAACGAAATTTCACATTGTAAATTTCACTTATGGTACGTTCGCTCCAGGTTCAACCCCGGGATCCGGCCGCATGAGCCTGCACACCCGCAAGAGCCACTTCCTCGGCACCAAGCTGCGCAGCCTGCGCAAGCGCAACGGCCTCACGCTCGAGGAGCTGTCGGCGCGCTGCATCCAGCTCGATGCGCGCGCCGCCCCCTCGGTCTCCTACCTGAGCATGATCGAGAGCGGCAAGCGCGTGCCCTCGCCCGAGGTGCTGCGCCTCGTCTCCTCGGTGTTCCAGCGCGAGCCGCGCTGGTTCCTCGACGGCCACCCCGAGGCCGACGTCCCCGCCCTCGAGCCCCGGGCGGGCGGCGCGGCCGGCGTGCCGCTCGAGCCGGCATTCCTCTTCTCGAAGGAGGTGCTGCAGGCCGCGATCCCGGAGCTCCTCGCCCAGACGGGCACCACGGGCCGGCAGTTCGCCCACCTCCTGATCCGCTCGCACCAGGAGATGTCGCGCAACGATTTCCCGGACCTCGAGCGCGCGGCCGAAGGGATCGGCGAGCGCCGCTTCCCGCTCGGCGTCGAGGACCTGATGCGCCTCGCGAAGCAGCACGGGCTCGCGGTGCGCTGGTTCGACCGCAAGCCGGTGCTCGCGCGCGACAAGGACCGCGAGCTGCGCAGCGTCGTGCGCTCGTTCTTCGAGTCGCCGCGCACGGTGTACCTCAACCGCGGGCTGCAGGCCGACCCGGCGCGGCTCAAGTTCGACCTCGCCTCGCACCTCGGCCACAAGGTGCTGCACGGCGGCGACGGGCTCAAGTCGCCGCACGCCACGGGCGGCGAGATGGGCGGCAGCCCGGACGGCGGCGCGGCGATCCCCGGAGGCATGAGCGCGCAGGACGTGCTGCATGCCTGGCGCGATTTCGAGTGCAGCTTCTTCGCCGGCGCGCTGCTCGCGCCCAAGGCGCCGTTCCGCCGCTTCCTCGCCCGCGAGTCCTATCGCGTCGAGGCGGGCGAGAAAATCGAGCTCACGCCCGCCGTCGTCATGCGCCGCATGACCAAGGTCTCGCCGTATCCGTACTGGCACTTCTTCGACGCCTACCCGCCCGGCTACCTGCGCGCGGTCTACCGCGGCAACGGCATCCCGCTGCCCTGGGGAAACATGGCGCAAGTCACCGATCCGTGCCCGCAGTGGGCCGTGTTCCGCATGCTGAACGAGCAGCGCGGCCCGCAGCGCGGCTCGCAGATCTCCGTGCTGCGCGACGGCGAGCACTCGTTCCTCTATTGCTGCCACTCGCGGCGCGCGAACGACATGGCGGGCAACGCGCACGTGCTGTCGGTCGGCGTCGACCTCGCGCCGGCGCTGCGCTCGCACGGCGTCGACGCGGACGCGATCCTCGCCGGCATCACCGGCGCCTGCCTGCAGCACCACGGCGAAGCGCGCGTCCCGGAGACGGCTGCCGAGGCGATCCGCGGCGTGGCGCGCGTGCTGAACATCGCGTGGATCGAAGAAGCCCTGGCGAACGCGGCGCGCATCATCTGCCCGCGCAGCACGCATTGCCCGCGCACCGGGCGATGCGATCACAGCGGCGATCACGCGGGCGCGTCGCGCGCTCGCGAGATCACCGAGGTGCGCAACGAAATCATCCGCGTGGCGAAGCGCGGACGCTAACTGAAGATTCTTAAGTCCAGCTGACTCGTCCGTAATCTCCGGGTCAGCTTGCGGTAATACTTCCGCGCGGTGCGATTTGATGTACCGCAAAGCCCGGCCGTTTCATTACTCTAGCGTCGTCCCCAGGAAGATCGCGAAGAAAGGGAAACCGCCGTGCACCTAAGCAAAACCAACATCACCCTCGCATTCACATCTGTCGTCGTCGCCGCCACGCTCGGGTTTTCCGAGAGCTCCTATGCGGTTCCATCCTTCGCCCGGCAAACCGGCATGGCCTGCCAGGCGTGCCATACGGTGTTCCCCGAGCTGACGCCGTTCGGGCGATCGTTCAAGCTGAACGGCTACCAGATCGACAACCTGCCGCAAGTGGCGGGGATCACCTCCTCGAAGAACTACGAGCTGCTGCTCAATCAGCTGCCGCCGCTCTCGATGATGTTCCAGGTCTCGTACACGAGCACGTCGAAGGCGCTTCCGGATTCTGTTGTCGGCGGCGCGGACGCCCAGAACGGCCAGGTGCTCTTTCCGCAGCAGGCGAGCCTGTTCTACGCCGGACGGATCGCCCAGGGGCTCGGCGCCTTCATCCAGATGACCTATTCCAGCGACTCGGGCTCGTTCGGCTGGGACAACACCGACATTCGCTACGCCAGGCAGATGCCGCTCGCCGACGACGCGCTGACCCTCGGCGTTACGCTCAACAACAACCCCACGGTGCAGGACGTGTGGAACAGCACGCCCGCGTGGCAGACGCCCTTCGATCAGAGAACGAGCGCCGCGCCCACGCCGGGGGCGGCCGCCATGATCGACGGCGGCCTCGCCGACCGGGGCGTGGCCGGCGCCTCGGTGTACGCGTGGTGGAAGAACTCCATCTATGCGGAGTTCGGGCTGTACCGTTCGTCGCCGCAGGGCGTCGGAGGCAGTGCCGGGGCGGGTCCGCTCGACAGCAGCACGCCGGGCGGAGTGCTCACGAGCAACGCGCCGTACTGGCGCCTCGCCTACGAGCGTCAATGGGACCGCAACGCGCTCTCGTTCGGCACCTACGGCGTCGTCGCGAAGATCAGCCCTGAAGGACAACCGGCCGGGCCGCCGAGCGACCGCTTCCGGGACGTGGCGCTCGACGGGCAGTACCAGTACCTCGGCGACGAACACATCTTCTCGCTGCAGTCGACCTACATCAAGGAGGACATGACCCTCGATGCGAGCAGCGTTCTCTCCGGGACGAACCCGACCAACAACCTGAAGACGTTCCGGCTGGCCGGCACCTATTTCTATCAGCGCACCTACGGGGGCTCCCTGGGGTATTTCTCGACCTCCGGAAGCAGCGACGCCGCCTTCTATCCCGTGGAACCGGTCTTCGGTTTCGCCAACGGCAGTCCCGACAGCAAGGGCTGGATCGCCGAGGTCGATTACGTGCCCTGGGAGAACGTCAAGCTCCTCGCGCAGTACACCGCCTACAGCAAATTCAACGGCGCCAGCTCGAACTACGACGGCAGCGGCAGAAACGCATCGGACAACAACACGATGTACCTGCTCGCCTGGCTGGCGTACTGAGTGCCGCAAAGGAGACCGGAATGAAAACGCGCTTCATGATTTTGCTGCCGGCGCTGGCCCTCGCCGGCGTTTCGGCGTCGGCGATCGCACAGGACTCGGACGCAGGCACGCTCGCGAGGGAGGTGTGCGCCTCCTGCCACGGTCCGGGCGGTCGCAGCATCTCGTCGACGTTTCCGCGCCTGGCGGGCCAGCAGGCGCCGTACCTGGAGGCGCAGCTCAAGGCCTTCCGCGGCCGCACCCGCGGCGACCCCATGGCGCAGGCGTACATGTGGGGGATGGCCTCGCAAATGGACGACGGCACGATCGAAAAGCTCGCCACCTACTACGCGGCGCAGCAGCCCGCGCACGGCCGCGCCGCCGACCCGAAGCTCGCGCAGCGAGGAAAGGTGATTTACGAGAGCGGCATCCCAGGCGCGAACGTGCCGGCATGCGTGACTTGCCACGGCAAGAATGCCGAGGGCAACAGCACCTTCCCGAGGCTGGCCGGCCAGCACGCCGAATACCTGGTGAAGCAGCTGTCGCTCTTCAAGAGCGCGCTGCGCTCCGGCGGCAACGCCCCGATCATGCATAACATCAGCGAAGGCATGACCTTCGACCAGATGACGGAAGTGAGCGCGTATCTGGCAAGCAAATAGCGCGCAGCGCAGGCGATGCGCATGACGAAGATCGGCGCCTGCCGCAGGGGACTCCAGGCGCTCGTGGTGACGGCGGTGGCCGTCACCGCGCTTCCGTCCTACGCCGATCAAGCCGACGAGATCGCGCGCCTGCGCGAAGAAGCCGCGGCGCTGCGGCAATCGCTGGACAAGCTCGAGGCGAGAATCCAGGCGCTCGAAAGCGCCACTCCCGGCGCTCGCCCGCCGATGGCATCGCCGAACGGACCCGGGAAGCGGCCGGAGATCTCTCCCGTGTCGCTGCAACAGAGCTGGTCGGAGGTGCGACCCGGCGTCGCGAAAGAGCGAGTGGATGCGCTGCTCGGCAAGCCGGAGCGGGTCATGCGTATCAACGGCGATCTGGTCTGGTACTACGTTTATCCAGGCCTCGGTCCAGGATCCGTGTTCTTCAGCACCGCGGGCAAGGTGACCGCTGCGCAGCCGCCACGCGTGGGCTGGTTCCAGTGATGCGTTGAGCGGGATTGCGAGCCGGCCGGCTCGGCGCTTGCGTCACGCCTGTCATTTCCATATTATTGGAAATATGGAAACTAAAGAGGCGATCGATGCGCTGGCCGCGCTGGCGCAGGAGACGCGGCTCGGCATCTTCCGCCTGCTCGTCGAGGCGGGGCCGGAGGGCATGGCGGCCGGCAGCATCGGCGAGAAGCTCGGTCTCGCGCCGGCGACGCTGTCCTTCCATCTCGCCGGCCTGGCGCGCGCCGGCGTCGCCCGGAGCCGCAACGAAGGGCGCTTCGTCATCTACTCCGCCGATTTCCAGACCATGAACGCGCTCGTCGGCTATCTCACCGAGAACTGCTGCGGCGGGCGCTCCTGCGCTCCCACGGCGCAAGCCAAATCCGACAAAGGAGCAACCAATGAAGCGCTTCCACGTGCACGTCGCCGTGCATGACCTGCCGCAAAGCATCCGTTTCTATTCCTCGCTTTTCGGCGCCGCGCCGGCGTCCGCATGAGC
>Ga0153915_10003055_pt1 | contig 15291 bp, 12 predicted proteins | sample Opewatmetagenome_2_FD_107003 | JGI IMG/M metagenome (GOLD analysis project Ga0153915, IMG submission 107003) | Freshwater wetland microbial communities from Ohio, USA - Open water 3 Core 3 Depth 3 metaG | ecosystem: Environmental > Aquatic > Freshwater > Wetlands | place: USA: Ohio, Lake Erie...
GGCCGGCCGGCTTGGAGTCCCGACGGTCAGTGGATCGCCTACCTGCAGGGAGACGAGCCGCGTTTCTCTGCCTATCATCTGAACAAGCTCGCCGTCGTGCCGGCGGCCGGAGGACCGGCCCGCGTGCTGACCCTCGGCCTCGACCGGGCGGTGGAAGGCCCGGTCTTGTGGTCGCCCGACGGCCTCTCTCTCATCTTTGTCGTAGAGGACGACCGGGCCAGCTATGTCGGACGGATCGCGGCCGGCGGAGGCGCCGTGGAAAAGCTCACCGGGGGGCGCCGGGTGGTCTCTTCGCTAAGTCCCGGACCCGATGGGAAGGTCGCGCTTCTCCAGGCGACGGCCGCCGAGCTCCCCGAAGTCCATGCTCTCGAGAATGGGGCGTTCCGCCGGCTCAGCCGCCAGAATGATGCCTGGCTCTCCGAAGTCGAGCTGGCCACGGCCGAGGATTTCAGTTCGAAGAGCAGGGACGGGACGATCGTCAACAGTCTCCTGGTCAAACCGGCCGGTTTCAAGCCCGGGCAGAGGTATCCTCTGCTTCTCTTTATCCACGGCGGGCCGAACGGCCAGGACGAACACTCGTTCAGCTTCGACCAGCAGCTCTTTGCCGCGCAGGGATACGTCGTGCTGGCCGTGAACTACCGGGGAAGCTCGGGACGGGGGTCGGCCTTTCAGAAAGCGATCTTTGCCGATTGGTGCAACAAGGAGGTCATCGACCTCATCGGGGCCGTCGACGAGGCCATCCGTGTCGGAGTCGCCGACCCCGCGAGGTTGGGCCTAGGCGGCTGGAGCTATGGCGGCATCTTGACGGACGCCACGATCGCCGTCGATCAGCGATTCAAGGCGGGGGTGAGCGGGGCGGGGTCTTCGCTCCAGCTCACCATGTACGGGACTGATCAGTACATTCTCCAATATGAACAGGAGCTCGGACCTCCGTGGAAAGGGCTGGAACCTTGGCTTAAGGTTTCATCAGCCTTCCTGCACGCCGACCGGATCAGGACGCCGACGCTTTTCATGTGCGGCGAGAAGGATTTCAACGTCCCGATCGCCGGCAGCGAACAGATGTACCAAGCCCTCAAAAGCCGGGGCATCGATACTCAGCTCGTCGTCTACCCGGGCCAGTTCCACGGGATCACAACGCCGAGCTATGTGCGCGACCGCCTGGAACGGCGCCTGGCCTGGTATGGTAAGTACCTCAAGCCGGCCGGCCAACCGCCGTCTTGAGGCGGCGCCGGCGCCCTGCCTGCTCGGTGGGCTTGAGCGCTTTTCCTCAATCGACAAACCTGTACTTGATTAGCGCCAGGACCGCCTCAAGGCCGTCCTTCCAGCCGATCTTCTTGCCTTCCTTAACCGTCCTGTAATGGAAAGAAATCGGGACCTCTTCGATTCGGTAGCCTCTTCTGCGGACTTTGGCGGTCACCTCGGGACAGAACTCGAAGCGCTTGCACCTGAGAGGCAGACTTTTGAGCACTTCCGTTTTGAATGCCTTATAGCAGGTCGCCTCGTCTGTGATCCCTGCGCTATAAAGAAGATTGGCTATGGCCGTCAGGACAAGCACCCCCACTTTGTAACGAGTTAAAGGAAGGTCATTCACCGGGTTGATGTACCGTGAACCATAGACAACGCTCACCCGGCCTTCGACAATCGGCGCGATCACCTCGCTGTAATCTTGGGGGTCGTATTCAAGGTCGGCGTCCTGGATGATGACGATATCTCCACTGACGTGTCTGATGGCCTTCCGGATGGCCGCGCCTTTCCCCATGTTCTTGGCCTGGAATAGAACTTTGAACTCCCCCCTGCTTTCCAGCGAACGGAGATAATCGCGGGTTCCATCTGTTGAACCGTCGTCAACGATGATGACCTCCTTGGGAATGTCGACGGTCTTGACCCGCCTGAGGATCTCCTCGATTGTCCGCCTCTCGTTAAAGACAGGGATGATGACGGATAAAATCACCTTTGTGCAACTCCTCGTTTCAAGTGAACACGGCGATCATCATCCTTGCCTATTCGGCGGACTTGACCGAGCATCCGTAGGGCTTGGTCACTGAAGTCCCCACCGGCATTCCTTTAATGAGCGAATCGACAGCCAGCCGGTTCCAAGCGCGCAGGGTTATCCCCTATGTTAGCGGAGGTCCAGCCTCCCGTCAATAAATTCTATGATAGTTATAGATTATACAGAAATGATAGGAAATAAGCCGGAAGGGTCCTTTGAGGGAACGGAGCCGGAGGTCAAGGCCGCGGGGTCTCCCGCTTACGTCCCCCGGCGGCCCTTGGACCGAGCTTTTTCTCGACCTGCGTGCAGAGGCCGAGGAGCATGTTCAGCTCCCACACCGTCAGGCCCGACCGGGCGAGAAGGCGCTTGAGGTGGCGGGTGATCTCCGCCGGGAGATCCTTATCTCCCACTCGCGCGTAGCCCAGCGTTTTCAAGGTTTTCGGGATGCGCCGGAAGAGCTTCCGGGCCTCCCGGTTTTCCAGCAAGGGAAGAGGGCCGGGCCTGGTCGCGACGCGGCTCAGCTCATAGGCTACGAGCATGACGCTCTGGGCGAGGTTGAGAGAGGGGAAGTCGGGAGACGACGGGATGGTGAGCACCAGCCCGCACTCTTCGAGCTCCCGGTTTGTCAGGCCGTTGTGCTCGTTCCCGAAGAGGATGGCCACCCGGCCCGACCGGGCCATCCGGGCGATCCGGCGGGCCGCCTCCCGGATGTCCACGATCATCCCGCGCCGGCTTCCCATCCGCCGCGTCGTGCCGACGACCAGGGATTTCCTGGCGATCGCCGACCGCAATGACCGATAGACCTTTGCCTGCTCGAGGATATCCGCGGCCCGGCAGGCCATCGCCCTGGCTTCTTCGGTCCGGTGGGGGACAGGGGCGACGAGCTCGAGCTTGCGGAAGCCCATGTTTTTAAGGGCCCGCGCGGCGGCACCGATGTTCCCGGGCTCAGTCGGACCGATGAGAATAAAGGAGATGTTGTCTCTCGAGGAGGGCTTCACGGAAACGGTATCCTCACCTGATCAGCAAGAGCGCCGTCTGGTCCGGGGGAGAGTCACAGTTCGCATGGGGTCTACCTCCTTCAGATGCGATCCCGGATTCCCTGGAACGCCGGGAATTATAAAAAAGATTGGCGGCCGGGACAAGGGAATAGATTCCGGTTGCCTCTTTGTGCGGAATGGTTGCGCAGGGCAGGGCAGATTTGATACAAATTGAGCCGGAGTTCCGATGATCGACCAGAAAAGAGGTTTCTTGATGAGAGCCGGGGCAACATCTCTCGAGGGCGCATAGATGAGCCGAGCGATTCCTTTTTTTCTTTCAACTTTTCTGACGTTGGGACTCTTCACGGCCGGGTCTGCCCGGCCGGAGGGAGCCTGCACGGCTTTCGTCATGCGCGGCGGGGGAGCCATCCTCCTCGCCAAGAACCTGGACTGGCCGGTTGGCGAAGGTCTCGTCTGCGTCAATAAAAAAAACGTCCTCAAAGAAGCCTTCGGCGGACCCCCTGTCCCACTGCGCTGGACCTCCAATTATGGGAGCGTGACTTTCAACCAGTTCGGACGGGAGTTCCCTCTCGGCGGGATCAATGAAACGGGTTTGGTCATCGAAGAACTGAGCGCCCGGGCGGACTACCCTCCCCCCGATGACCGGCCCGGCCTCAACGAGTTTCAGTGGGTCCAGTACCACCTCGACACCTGCCGGACGGTCAAGGAGGTGTTCAAGAGCGCTGCCGGCCTGAGGGTATCCGGGTTGCTGATGGGTCTCCATTATTTGATCGCCGACCGCAAAGGCAATGTGGGGGTCGTCGAGTTCAGCAAGGGGAGAACGCTCACCTATTCCGGGGACAGCCTGCCCGTTGCTGTCTTAAGCAACGACACTTATGAAGAATCTCTACGCTCCCTTGAACTCTATCGAGGGTTTGGCGGCGAGAGGCCCGTCCCGGGCGGGCCGGGATCCGGGGAGCGGTTTGTTCGCGCCGCAACGGCGCTGCGGGAATACCGGCTTCTGAACCAGCGGCCTCTCCTTGACCATGCCTTTGTCGTCCTCAAATCCGTGGACCAGGAAGACACCCAGTGGAGCATCGTCTACAATATCCCGCGCCGGATGATCTTCTTCAAAACAAGGGAACACCGACGGTACAAGATCATCCCCTTGCAAGGTTTGGATTTCTCCTGCCGCAGCCCGGCGCTTATGCTGCCAGTGACCACCGAGTCGGCCGGGAACCTGGTCCGGGATCTGATCCCCTATGAACCGCAGGAAAACCGCCGGCTTCTCGATCCTGTTTTCCGGGCGCTGCGAGACGCGAAAGAGCTTGACGAGATCCCCCCGGATTCCGAGCTCCTGAGGATGGCCGCCTTCCCCGATCGGTGCCGCTGCCGCGAGTGAGCGGAGAAGCGCGCTGGCCGTCCGCGGTCATGCCGCTTGGGAAATGCCTGTCAACCCGCGGGGAACGGGTCTAACGGGAGCGCCGGCGCTCAAGGACATAAAAGCAGCGGTCGCCGAAGAGGAAGTCGACGGCCGCATACCCCTGGCCGAAATAGTGCGTCAAGACGATTCTTAGGCCGGCCTGCCAGGAGGCGATGAGGTCAAGCCTCTTCTCTTCCCGCCAACTCCTGGTTCCCAGGGGCGCCTCGGCCAAAATGCGCTTGTCATGGAGCTTCAGCCTGGGGCTCACTGGACGGGAGTCGGAGCCGGCCGTCTTTCTTTCCAGGGCCCGGGGCAGGACTGTTTTTTCACAGGTCCCGGAATCTCCCCTTCGTCTCTCCTCGACCCTTTCCTCCCGGATCGGCCACTCTATGAGCAGGCGGTCTGTCGGGATCTTCGGCCCGAGGTTGAGAGCCGAGCCCATCCCATAGAAATTGGGAAGGTAAGTCCGGCAGATGCCGCCCAGAGCGTGGAAATTCAGGTGGGCATTCTTGGCTTGAAGCGGGTCGAACGTCCAGGTGATGCGGTTGTATCCCTGCCTGAGCGCCCAATCCCGCTGAGCCCACTTCAGAGCTTTTCCTATCCCGTATCCTTGGAACTGCGGAAGGACGCCCAGATGATGCGAATGCTGAACCAGTTTCCCTTCGAAAATGGCCGGGAACGAATACACAAATCCGGCCAGTTCTTTCTTGATGAAAGCCCCCAGCAGGATGCCGCCCATCTGTGTCGAGACGCGGTACTGATGGGCGGGAGTGAGATCTCTTTCTGAATGCCCCCAAACCTGCAGCTGGATGTCCGGGAGCCGGCGGCAGTCTTCGATCCCGGTCAGCTCACGGATTCTTATGGATGGAAGATCATCCGGTACCCTCTTATTCATCATCGGCCTCTTCTTCGGAAGCCCAACATATTAGCTTATCCCTCGTCCGGCTTCAAGGCCAGCCGTTTTATGAGCATCGTGCCGTAGGAGCCTCGGGGGAGGACGAAGGAGATGGTCCACTTCGTCCTGCCGGGATGGAGATCGTCGCTTCCCGCACCGAGGACGTGAAGGTCTTCCGGGATGATCAAAGCCTTCCTGAGAAAAGAGCGGAAATAAACCTTCCGGAGCGCTTTCGTCCGAAACAGGCCGAGGGTCAGGCCCTTTTCCTTCAGGATATCTTCGAATAGGAAGCGGGTCAGGTCGTCGGCGAAATCCATTTTGGCGGCAGCGGTGGGGATTTCGAGTGAGACGAGAGAAGCGCGGACTTGCGGGCTGAGGTCATCCCAGAACAGGTAGCCTCCCTCGCGGCCGGGGACCTCTTCGGGGTTAGGGACCTTCCGTTTGACCAGCCGCCGGAGGACCTCGTTCCAGAGATGGGATTGATAGGCAGCGTATTGCATCGACACTTCCTCTTCGGGTATCCGGTGGAGCGCTTGGCCGGCTCCATTGGGATGGCCGTTCAGAAAGCCGAAGATGTTCTTTTCCAGAGGTCCGCTCGCCAAAGTCAGGAGAAGAGGCCAGTCTTGCCAGTTCTTGAGGAGAGCGGCCTTTCTCTCCCCTTCGGGCTTGCTGTCCCCGGACCCCATGCTCGTCAAAAAAACCTGGAGGGCGCCGTTCCAGTGCCTCCTGAGGACCTTTTCCGCAAAGAATCCCCGTTCCGGGTCATAGCTCCGGAAGCGCTGGTCATCAAAGAAGTTGGGGAAGCCGGAGGTCCGGACTTCTTCCAGGTTCTTTTCCTGCAGCGCGGCGTCTTGGAGGTTCCGGACCGTTATGCGGAAAGCGTTACCTTGGATAAGGTCCGGTCCCATCGGCCTGTCCATGAAACCGCGGGATTCCAGGCTGAAGTCCCTTCCCTTCGTGCTGTGATCCCGGCCGTTCTTGATGGCGATGAATTGGGAGGTCAGCCCGTGCCTGTCCTTCTTGCCGCCGTAAGAGAAGCGGCTGTGGGGCAAGCCGAGCAAGAGAGACAGATGATGGATCAGGTCCAGCGTATTCCAGTGACTTTTGCGGAGGAGATAGACACGGTATTCTCCGTGTTCCCGCAGGGGAAGGTCAGCCCTTTCCTCGACAACAAAATCCTCGGGCGTCGCCTTGATCATCTCTTCAGCCGAGTCGGCCGCGGGGGCCTGCCGGCCTTGATTGTATCAAGGAAGGGGAGGGCGGGCAAACAAAACACCAAGGTTGCACAAAAAGGGCGGTCCATTATAATGTTCGTAACCTGACCGCCGGCCTTGGGGCTGTGGCAGGCGATGAATCCCGGAGGAGGACCGAATGGCTCTAGCAGATAAGGACGAGGTCCTGGCGCTGTTCAAGGAAGCCGATGCTCTGCTGCAAGGCCATTTCAAGCTGACCTCGGGAAAGCACTCGGAGTGGTATTTCGAGAAGATCCGCTTGATCGAAAACCCGGCCGCTCTCAATAAGATCGTCGACCTCCTCGTCGACCGGATCAGAAGCGGGGAAATGGCATTCGACTATGTCATCTCGCCCGCTTATGGCGCCATCGCCATCGGCTTCCTGACCGCCCTAAAGCTGGGGAAGCGCTTTGCCTTCACGCAGCGGGTGGAAGAAAAGATGGCCTTCCGGCCCGGGTGGACGGGCCTGGTGCCCGGGATGACGGCAATCGTCGTCGAGGACATCCTGACAACAGGCGGCTCGATCCAGGAAGTCGTCACCTGCTTAAAAGAAAAAGGCATCGCGGTGGCCGGGACCTTCGTGCTCGTCGACCGGACCGCGGGAGCGGTGCTCGTCGAAGGTCGGCCCATCGGAAGCCTGCTGGCGCTCAAGGTCGAGGCCTACGACCCGGAGTCCTGCCCTTTGTGCCGGGCCGGTGTGCCACTCACTAAACCCGGGGCCTCTGACAAGAAATAGGCGGCTCAAGTCAGGCCTTCCCGCCGGTCCTGACCCGGAGCGGCAGCAGGACCTTCATTTACAGCGCCTTCCATAACCTGTATGATGAATATATATCGGACTTGCGATCGCGGAGGATCGTGAGACTTGCCAAATCCTCGGACATCGCTCCGATGCGGGGGAGGGGTCGTCTTCGGAATTCCAGCGCGATCCAGAAGGAGGCTAATCATGAAACCGACCGAAACCCTAAAAACCGAGCATCGGGCTATCCTCCTGATGCTCAAGGTGGCCGAGAGCGTAAGCCGGAAGCTCGAGGCTGGCGAAAGTGTCCCGGCCAGCGACCCGGCCAGGATCGTCGATTTCATCCAGGGGTTCGCCGACAAGTGCCACCATGCCAAGGAGGAAGACCTCCTCTTCCCGGCCATGGAGAAGACGGGTGTCCCGCGTCAGGGTGGCCCGATCGGGGTCATGCTCAGCGAACACACCGAGGGACGTGAGTATGTCAGGAGAATGAAAGAAGCGGCGGAGAAGTACGCGGCCGGCGAAAAGGAATCCGGAGTCCGTTTCGCCGAAAACGCCCGCGCCTACGCCGCCCTTCTTTCACAGCACATCCACAAAGAGGACAACATCCTCTATCCCATCGCTGATGCCCGGCTCTCTCTCGAGATCCAGACAGGCCTGGAGAAAGACTTCGACCGAGTGGAGGAGGAAGTCGTGGGGGCCGGAAAGCACGAAGAATACCACCGGCTGCTGGAGGAGCTTGAAAGGACCTACTGCTGATCTATTGCTCAGCATCATGGAGTCCGACCCGACGGCTAAGTTGACAGCCGGAAAGAGCAGGCGCTTTCGCTTTGCCGCCGCCGGCGCGGTCCTCATGGCTCTCGTCTCGTGCGCCGTCCGCCCGCCCGCTTCCACAACGCTCCCGGCCCCTCCGCGCCCGGCGGAACGGTCCGGCCCCTATGGCACAACGTATGCTCTTTATGATCCGGCGCTCTTTGGACCGGAGCGGCCGCTGGCTGAGCTTGTTGCTTCCTACAAGCTGCGTCTGCAGGATGGGAAGCTCAAGGGAGCGCGGCTTCTGCTCAACAAGGCCCAGCGCCGTCTCGAGCTCTGGGTCGGCCGCGGAATGGTCAAAGCTTATCGAATCCAGCTTGGACGGAACCCGACCGGACCCAAGAGGCGCCGGGGCGATTTTCGCACGCCCGAAGGCACTTACCTTATCTGTGCTCATCGCCCTTCCACGTTCTCCTTGGCCCTTTGGATTTCCTACCCGAACCTCAATGATGCGAGCGAAGCCCTCCAAGCGGGCCGGATCACCAGGCGGCAGTATGAGGAGATCGCCACAGCGCTCAAGAAAGGGGAGTGCCCGCCGCAAGACACGAATCTGGGAGGGCTCCTGTTGCTGCACGGTCAGCTGCCCGAGCACACGGCCAAGGTGGCGCGAGAGCAGCGCCGCCGGCCGGAAGCGCTCCGTTCAGGGCTCCAACTCGGGGATGCGGACCCCTCCACGGTCAGGGATTTCTATGACTGGACGGATGGCTGCGCGGCGCTCTTCAACCCCGACATCCGGGAGCTGTATGAATTCATCCCCGATGGCGCTCGGCTGACGATCGTCCCGAACGGCCCCGTGACCCCGCCGCCCACGCGCTAGGTCTCTTTCCCTACTTACTTTTCTCCCCCAGGCGGCCCTCAGGAAGGCTGAAAACCACCTTGCCGTCTCCGTCCAGGAACCGGAGCGTCGCCCCGTCGGCAGCGTCGACCGAGATCAGGATACGCGGTTTGCCTTCGGCATCCGCCAGGCTGACCATGGCCTCGTTCTTCTCTGTCCTCCCTACGAACACCCTCTGAGCGCCACCCAACCCTTGCGCCGCTGCGGCCTCCCGGAGCTTCTTCATGGCTTCGGTCCGTTCCGGACCCTCTTTCATGAGCTCGATCTCATTGACCCGGCGGGCGAAATCAGCCAGCGGTGTCAGGGAACGCTCCCATACCCGCAGTCCGGCCGATCGTTCTTCGTCCTTTTGAGAGTAGGTTATCCCGACGGTTTGGTCCTGGTTGTACTGGTCGAACATCAAACCCGCGCTGGCCCGGATAGCATCCTTGGCTTCACTGCTCTCCCAGGTCATCCCGCCGCACTCGTCGCCTTTGTCGTTGAAAAAGATCAGGCCCGCGCCTCTTTTTCCCTCCCGGGTCTTCATGGACAAGCCCCCGATGACCGGGCCGGGCGAGCGTTCGTTGTTGGAGATCGTCAGGCGAAGCCTCCCGTCTTTCTCGATGACGTTGATCCTCTCGACGTCGATCTCTTCGAACCGGGCCTTTTGCCTCGGACCCTTGGCGGCGGCGAAGAAGAGCATCCCGAGCAGGAACACCGAGACCACCGCATAAAGCTTGAGAACCCTGAGCTCCATTCGGCTCTTGGCATCCATACCGTTTCCTCCTATTGTCGGGTTGGGCGCCGGGTCCATCCGGACTCGCCCGTTAAGCAGAGAGAGGTCGTCCGCGAAGACAGAGGCTACTTCAGGTAGAGTTCCACGACCGGCACAGTGACGGCCGGCGGCTGGACGGGCAGGCGAAGGATGATGGCGCCGCCCTTTTCTCCCTTCCTCTCTTCCGTGAAGAACCCGATCTCACCCGCGCGGCTCTGGTCGATGAACTGGACCTCGGAAGCGTCGTTGAGGAGCTGGGCATAGGCGACGCGCCCGGCGAATCCGTCGAGATAGAGTGCCCCCATCGGCCACTCGAGGACATGAACGTATATCCGTTTGGCGGTCGGGTTGTAAGTCAGCAGGCAGTTCTGCGGGGTCTTGAACCCATCCGGGGCCTGGGTGCAACCGTAGATCGAGCGACTGTGGCCCGCCATCCAGGCGCCGATACTCTCCAGCCGTTCCATGGCCCGGCTGTCAAAGGTGCCGCGGGCGGTGGGCCCGACATTGAGGAGCAGGTTGCCTCCCTTGCTAACAACCTCGATGAGCATCACTACGAGCTGACGGACACTCTTCCACGTCGTTTCATCGCGATGATATCCCCAGGAGCCGGAAAACGTCTGGCAGGTCTCCCAGGGAACTCGCTTGCCGTCCACGGTCAGCCATTCCCGGGGCATAAACTGTTCGGGCGTCCGGTAGTCCCAGCCGCCCGGAACATCGAGGAGGTCGAGACGGTCGTCGACGATAATCTGGGGCTGGAGCTCACGGATCATCCTGAGCAGCTTTTCCGATTGCCAATCGTTCCGCCCTTTGCCGTTTTCGCCGGGGAAAGAAAAATCCATAAAGAGGCAATCTATCGGCCCGTATTCCGTCAGCAGCTCGCGGACCTGGTTGTGCAAGTATTCTGCGTATTTCCGGACATCGCGGTTGGCGGCCGTTTTGCGAAACTCCAGGTTGTTGAACATCGGGTGGAACTTGTCCACGGGATACTCGGGATGGTGCCAGTCGAGGAGCGAATGGTAGAACCCGACGCGGAGGCCTTCCGCCCGGAAGGCCTCGACCACCGGCTTGATGAGGTCTTTGCCGTAGGGCGTCTTGGTCGCCTTGTAATCGGTGTATTTTGAATCCCAGAGGCAGAAGCCTTCGTGGTGCTTGGTCGTTATGACGAAGTACTTCATCCCGGCGGCCTTGGCCATCCGCGCCCATTCCTTGGGGTTGTAGAGGTCGGGGTTGAAGTGGCTGAAGTACTTTTGGTAATCCTCCTCGGGGATGGCCTCGTGCTGCTTGACCCATTCGTGGCGGGCCGGCAGGGCATAGAGGCCCCAGTGGATGAACATGCCGAAGCGGGCATCGGTCCACCACTTCATGCGGGCCTCCCGCTGGGCCTCAGTCTCTTGGCTCGGGACCGCGGTTGCCGGCAGGGCGAGCGAAAGGATGAGCAATAAGAGCGAGGCTGTGGCTATTCTCATCGACAGACTCCTTTCTGGGAAACTCTCTCCGTCCCGTGACATTTGGACAGGATATAACACAGGCCTGGCGGACTGTCAAAATAAGGCTCGGGGTAGTGGCAACGAAACCGCGCCCGTTTTCTCCCGGCGCGGAAAACGGGCTCGATTCGTCGTTCGCTCTTCTCTCCCTTCAGTCGAGAAACCGTGCCCGCTCACTCCTCATACGGGTTTCTCCTGCCACTGCCCCTCGCCTTGGCCGAATAAGGAGTGCCCCCTCAAACGTCAGGGCTACGAGGCAATCTTAAACAGCCCGAAGGCGGCGAGGCTGGGGCTGAGCCTTGATTTGCTGATCGTCAAACGGACTTTTTCGGTGCTGACCTCGGGGAACCGCAGCAGGCGTTTGTGGCCGATCGTCGTCCCCCGGGAAAACGGCCTCCAATCGCGGCCGTTCCAGTATTCCAGGGAGAATTCTTCCACCCGCTGGCCGGTCCGGATCTCTTCCCTCATCATGGCTACGTCGAAGGTCCGCTTTTCAGGGAGAGCCAACTCCAGGACGGCGGACTCGACATCCTCCGGGGTCGTCCAGTAGGTCTCCTTGTTTGCGTCCAGGATGAAAGAGGCCCGGTGTCCTTTCTTCTCGCTTGAGGCTTCGATCTCTGCTCCCGAAGCCAGGTCATCCTGGAACGTCCGTTCCAGGATGCGGCGCATCCCCCTGAGGCTCGAGATATCTTCCTCCTGGATAAGGCCCCGCTTGTCCGGGGGGATGTTGAGCAGAAGGACGCCGTTGCGGCCGACCGAGCTGAAATAGATTTCGACAAGCTGCGCGGGTGTTTTGACTTCATCATCCTGGCCGGCATGGTAGAACCAGCCAGGGCGGATGGAGACATCCGTTTCCGCCGGATACCAGGCAAGGGCCCGCGCGGCCGTGAGCTTCTGGCGACTTCCCAGGTCTTCCGCGGTCATGTCCCCGGGGACAAAAAGTTCGTCCAGGGAGGCTTTCGAAGAGCCTGCGCTTTCCTTGACGGGCACCGGGACAACGCTCCACTCGGTTTCTCTCCCGTATCCCGTTTCGGTTCCTACCCAGCGAAGGTCAGGACCCATCCCGAATATCACGGCTCCGGGCTGACACTCGCGGACGACCCGGTAATAGGAGGGCCAATCGTATTCCTGCCTCTTGCCGTTCGGGCCTTCCCCGCAGGCTCCGTCGAACCAGACCTCGCTTATCTCTCCGTAGTTCGTCAGCAGCTCACGGAGCTGGTTCCGGAAATATTCGTTGTAGGTGGGCGAGTTGCCGTATGTGGGCTCATGACGGTCCCAGGGGGAAAGATAGATCCCGAACTTGAGCCCGGCTTCCCGGCAGGCCTCAGCCACTTCCCTGACCACATCGCCTTTGCCTTCTCGCCAGGGGCTGCTCTTGACGCTGTGCTCCGTGAATCGGCTCGGCCAGAGGCAGAACCCGTCGTGGTGCTTAGCGGTTATGATGAGCATTCTCATCCCGGCGTCCTTGAGCACTTGGACCCATTGGCGGGCGCTCAGATCACTTGGATTAAAAAGAGAAGGATCCTCCTTCCCCTCGCCCCATTCCCGGTCGGTGAACGTGTTCAGGCCGAAATGGGCGAAGGCGATGAACTCCATCTCCTGCCAGGCCAGCTGATTCGGCGAGGGGACGATGCGGGCAGCGGTACGGACGATTCCCGCCGGCGGCTCCCCCGGAGAGATCAGGGTGAAACTGGACCCTTGAAACGGGGATCCTCCCTCGTTCGAGGAGGACTGTTTCTTGCAGCAAGGGAGACAGAGCGAGGCGGCCAGCCAGAAAACGAGGGCTCCTCTTGGGCGTCTCGTCTTGATCATCCCTGGCTCACTTTTTCGGCCAGAGCTTGAGCGTTTCGATCGACTGGTGCCCGAGCTTGATCTTCAGACTCGTGGTCCCGCAGGGAAGCGGCCGGCCCTCCTCCTCGATGATGTTGACGCGCTCTGCCTTGGCCAGTGCGAAGGCCGAATTCAAATTCACTTCGGCATCCCTCCCTTCGATGTCATAGAGGCGGACGATGACCGAGTCGTCGTCCTCGCATTTCTTGATGGTGCTCACCAAGGCGTTCGGGGCGGTGATCCCGAAAAAGCTCCTCTCCTCCGGAAGGCCGGCTCCCGCCCCAGGCTGAGCGTCCAGAACCGCGAAAAGCGTCGAGTTAGCCTGGATCCCCAATCTGTAACCGTTCGTCCAGCCGGGATCATGTGAAGCAAGAGAGAAACGGAAGTGATGATCTCCCTCCTGAAGGTACCAGTTCCCCTCGCCATGGCAGCTCCGTCGCGAGGCCAGCAGGACAGCCTGAAGGACGGGGTACGGAGCGGGGTTGGGAGTTGGGTCTTGATAATCGTTGACGGCTACACTCGTGCTCATGGTCAGGCCGAACTCCTTCCCGCTGACGCTCAGGAAATTCTGGACCTCCCGCGGGCGGATGCTCGAGCACGGCTCGTCGTAGTTCAGGCTGCCATAGGCAGGGCCTCCCGTTCCGGGGATCTCGCCGCGGCCCACCTCGACGACTCCCATGGGCACTTCGTAAGTCACCGGGCCTCCCTGGGCGTCGACCGGCAAAGCCAGGCGGAACTCCCTATACGGAGTCCCGTCCCAGTCCAAGAGAGAGATCTCGCAATCGATCCTCTTGACTTGGTTGTAGATCACAATCTTCTCCTCGACCGTGCACTCTGAAAGCGCTTCGCGCAGACGGAAGACGGCCTTGAGCGGTCCAGATTCGGACGCATCGCGCTCCCAGGCGGCGCCGTGGAGTCCCAGCCGGTCAAAACCTTCCCTCGTCGGCTGCTGGACCCGGCCGAATTCCCCGGCCCCGTTTCCCACCGATTGCATGGTGAACACTTCGAAGCCCAGGAACTTGCCGGTCTTCAGGAGGTCGGCCTTTAGCGCCTTGTCATAAATGCGGCGCAGGCCGCCGGGGGCGAATTCGACCTCGTAAAAGTCGTTCGTGTAGACACCGGATGTCGGCGAGGAGGGGGAGTAAGTTACGACTCCTGCGGCGCTCCTGGCCAGGTAGAAGGTCTTGTATCCCAGCCCCGGGACGTCGGCGGCGATGAACTCAAGGCGGGTTTTGTTCTCCTCACGCGGCTTGGGTGAGGGAAGAACTTGAGACGGCATGGTCCGGCCCCGGGAATCCCGGACCTGCCAGTCCTGGCGCGCGGAAGCGAGCGTGATCTCCACCGGGTCGGACCGCGGCCACGAAAGGGCGTTGAAAACAACGACCGGAATCCCTTTGGAGTTATCTGTCTCAACCCGGCCCGCGATCCTTCGGAGAGCCCCCTCGAGCAAGCGCTTTCCGAGGTCCCGGGCGAACTCGTACTTTTTCCGGAACAGCCGGTCGGTGATCTGTCCCTCCTTGCCTCCCCAGCCGTGGTCGGGGTAGATAGCTGCCTTCCAGGCGTCTTCTATCTCCCGGGCGGGGTACTGGGTAAAAGTCCCCTCGAGGAGCGAGGCCGCGGTGTTGAAAACCTCGGCTGCCGGAAGCAGCATTCCCGCCTCCCTTTGAGCGGAGACCGCCTTATGATGGGTGGGGCCGTGGATGTAAAGCCAGAGGTTGGGCCTTTCGCCCATGACCGGACTCAATCTCGGCAGGGCCTTGTCCAGGGAATCAAAGAAATGAGCCGCCGGCGAGTAGCGCATCTTGGCCCGGGGAGACTCATCCTTGACAGGATGGCGGTTGTTCCAGAAACGGATCAGCGGACTGAAGTCCGTCGGCTGGGAGAAATCCACCGAGTGGAGAAGAGGGAATTCAAGGGGGAGGCCGTGCTCTTTATAATATGGCAGCCAGGCAGTGAGCTTGTTCTCCAAGAGGCCGGCGCCCTCCTCTGGCGGCGCACTCAGGATGGCCGAAGCGTTGGTATAGTGACCCGGCGAATAGGCGAGAACAGAGGAGCCGTCGGGGCTTGACCAGCGGTAAAACCCCTCATGGTAGCGGCTGATGACCATGTAAGGAATGCCGGCTTTGCTCAGTATCTGCTGCATCTGGAGAGCACGCCCGGGAACGTCGGGGTTGAAATAGACACGGGCGTCGGCGCCGGGGAAGCTCCTCTTCAGCCATTTCCTTCCGAAGTAAGTCTCGCGGACGAGTTGCTCACCGCTGAGCAAGGACTCGTAGGGCTGGTTGAATGTCGCCCCCCATTCCATCCTCCCCTCACGGGTCA
>Ga0153915_10003057_pt1 | contig 15287 bp, 13 predicted proteins | sample Opewatmetagenome_2_FD_107003 | JGI IMG/M metagenome (GOLD analysis project Ga0153915, IMG submission 107003) | Freshwater wetland microbial communities from Ohio, USA - Open water 3 Core 3 Depth 3 metaG | ecosystem: Environmental > Aquatic > Freshwater > Wetlands | place: USA: Ohio, Lake Erie...
AAGGTGATTGCCAAGACAACGCCAATCACGGAGGAGAATGTCCTGCGACGGCTCCTAGCGAAACTCGTGACCGAGTACCTCAATAGACCCAGTTTGGTCCCTCTGCGGTGCGAAAAGCCGTGTCACCGTCAAAAGCTTTTCGTGGTATCAACCACAACAGCACCGTTCCTATGGAGCCTGCATCGAACGGGCGGCGATACTCCTCAAGAATTAATCGCATAGACATAGACATGATATGCCCCGAAATCCGCTTCCCAGGAATTCGCATCGTAAATCTGGATGAATAAACTCGTTGATCCCCCTGTCGCGAGTTCGGGAAACATCTGACGGAGCGGATAATAGGGGACGTCGACATACACCACGAACGCTGCACGATCCCGCAGGTACTGCTCGGCGGTTGGACGTTCTTGCGGTATGAGGTGCGATCCTATCATTTTCGATGGCGGGAGGCCCGAGAAGTATGCGGCAATCGGCGACTCGAACACGACAAGCTTGCCATCTGGGACTGTGACTCCTGCAAGGTACTCGCCCGCTCTCTGGCGGGGCTGCAAGTAGGTGCCCGGTGCATCTCTCGGCGCCGCGACCCGCCAAGCGTCATACGCAACTGCGCCTGAAACCAGGGCCAAGGCCGCGACAATCGAGACTACCTTCCTCGCGTTCAAGCCTTTGCCGCCGTAGACCATGGGCCATCCGCCAGAATCCCTGAAGCGACGTATGCCACCGGCCAGTGCCCGTCCCGCGAATACCGCCCCGATCGGAATCGTGATGTAGAGGTAGCGAGGGCTCGGCTGTCCGATGCGAACCGCCGAGTAAACAGTCAGTGCAGCAAGGAAAGCTGCAAAAATCGCTCCCTCGAGTTCCCGCCATCCTTTGATTACGAGATAGACGAGGCTCATCAGGAAAACCACAGCGAAATGAGCTGTGTATTCGAACCAGAATGAGGCGAACTGATTGAGCTGCGACGGTTGTGTCCCGACCTGAACCTGATAATTGACGTCGACCGAGGTCTGTGAGACGATGATGGACGGCAGGAATCCCCATTGTGAAACGTAGACCAGCCAGATGAGACAAAACGCCAGAGCAGGGAGAGCGACTGCCGTGACCTCCTTCCATTTCACCTTCCGCTTATCTCTGATAACATAGTAAAGAACGAAAACAACCAGCGCGAACCACGCCTCATAGAATGTGGCCACGCCGATTAGGAAAGAGAAAGAAGACAGAATCAACGACCACTTCGCGCCGAGCGGCCTCGACTGAAAAAGGTAGAATGCGAGAATGACAGCGAAAACCCCTAAGGTATCAGGGCTGGCGGAGGTCCCGAGGATCATGTCTGGCGGGCTGAAGGCCATGAAAGCGAAAGCCGAGATACCGGCGGCCCTCGAATGTCTACGACCCATGAGGCAAGCGAGCCCCATCAGACCGACCGAGAGCACGATGTTGAAACCCTTCATCGCCCAGATGTTGTGCATCCCGAAAACCGCCAGTAGACCAGCCCCGACGTAATCGTAGAACGGGAGCCAATTCCCTTGGGACATCAACGAGTACATGTCGGCATGCTGTCCGGTCTCCAAGAGATTCGCCGATATCCACCAGCGCTGGTAGCCGTCCTCAAACGGGTCCAGCATAGATGCGCGCACGACCCTCAATGCTACCCCAGTGACCGCAAAAGATGCCAGGAGTGCGACCTCGAGGATCCTGCGGTGCGCGAGCAGGGCCATTTTGAGTGAGGATACTGTCGGCGAACCCACCGACCCGTCATGGTCGCCCCCGCCTATTATGCTAACCGATAAAGCCCACCGTTGGCTAAATACAGATAAGGATAACCTAGACCGCCCAGCAGGCGAGAGACGGGGACACGCTATGATGGACCTCACGCTCATCGTTGATTTCATCGTCCTCTGGTTCATCATAATCTGCGGCTACTACGTCCTTCTCGCAACCGCATCATTCCTGCCACGGAGGAAGGTCAAGGACGATGAGATGCGCGAGCCGGTGAGGATGTTGGTCCTCGTTCCCGCGAAGGACGAGGAGAAAGTTGTCGCGGAATTGATTCGTGATTTGGAATCTCAGGACTACCCGAAGGACATGTTCCGGGTCCTCGTGATAGCGGACCACTGCACTGACGGCACGGCTGACGTTGTGAGACATATATCCTCCGGCATAACCCGCGTCCTGGTCAGAGAGGAGGGCGAGAAGGGGAAAGGGGCAGCGCTGGATTACGGCACGGAGCATGCCAGCAGTGTCTTCCCCGAATTCCGGTACGAATACATCGCCGTCTTCGATGCGGACAACCGCGTAGGTCCGGACGTGCTCTTGGAGATGGGGAATGTCCTTTCCTCCGGACAAAAAGCAGTCCAAATCAAGGTGCTCGCGAAGAACCCGGAAACTTCTTTGCTCGCAAGGGTCCAAGCCTTGGAATCGGTCGTGCTGCAGAGAGTATGGCAATTGGGCAAGGATCGCCTTGGCCTCGTCAACGCCTTCGCTGGGACTGGCCAGGCTATCGAGAAGAATCTATTGTATCAGATGGGCGGCTTCGGCAATTCGCTCACAGACGACCTTGACCTCACAATAAGGATGGCACGGAACGGAGTGCGTGTGAAGTACATCCATGACGTGGCCACATACGACGAGAAGCCAGACAGTCTGAAGGTCGAAATCAAGAGAAGGGTGCGGTGGAGCGCCGGCCACCTAGGCTCCTTGATGAGACACGGACCACGTATCCTGAGGAGCCGGCCCACGCTGCTCCGAATCGATGCACTGTTCTACCTTCTGGCAATCTTGACACCGCTGCTGCTTTGGCTCGGATATCTCGTCTCATTCCTTGATTGGTTCGGACTGGCGACCTTCAGCCCGACGCCTTTCATTGTCTGGCTGTTCCTCTCCTGTTTCTGGCCATCGCTGGTTCTGATAACTCCGTATCTGGATGGAGAGAAGGGACTCTATCGTGCCGCGCCGGCTCTTTTGCTCTTCCTGCTTAGCTGGATGGTGGCGGTGCCGGTGGCCCTTGCGAAGCTTATGATCGGGGACGATGGGTGGACGAAGACCCCGCACGGCGTCAATGTCGACTTCAAGTTCACGGACACGCATGCCGGGAAGAAGGTTATATCTCATTAATCGAGACGGACAGCGGCGCCTTCTTTACGACTGGGTATAGAAATGGCGGCGAGACGGTGAACGACCATTCTCCATTGCGGGGGACTTTGACCGTGGACCCATCTGGTGCCCCATAATCCACATGGAAGCTAACCCTTCTCAAAGCGCCGAGCGGCTGGATGATTCCAACCAGCTTCCCGCAGGACAGCACCATCGGCACAGGATGCTCGCGGCCTTCTCCTGCGATTCTATACCGCATCGTCGCCGCTACTGCGCAATCCAGATTTTCGCCCAACAATGACAGGAAGCATGGTTGGCGGTGCTTGGGCGTTGGAGGGAACAGAGAAGCATCTGTGATTCTAGGAGCAATGACATGCATTTGAATGTCGAAGAGCGAGAGATCATTCCCACCTCGAAATTCCCTCTGTAACAGCCCGGTTCTTGCAGGGCCTCCTCTGAAAGCTGGCCAAGTGGCATCGATGCTTACATCGCCTGCCCGCCAAAGGTAAATCCATCCATCCCACGAACCCACGGCCACCTCGACGCGCCCGTCTCCATCGATGTCCCCGACCGAGGGCGTGGAGAACAGTGGACCCGATGTTTCCATTCCGGCGTCTCGCTTCTCGACGCCACCAGTGCCGAGGACGTGAATATTTCCATCCCAGCTCGCCACCAGAAGTTCCTCCTGCCCGTCGCCATCGATATCAGCGATTATCGGAGAAGCCCATACATAATTGCCGAGGGGCGCCGGAGAAGAGGACCGCCCCGCTCCCTCGAGCTGCGACAGAGATTCAATCCAGCCGTCCCTCTTCTCGGATGCGACCACAGCGCCTGCCGCGATTGCGATTATCGGATCTCCGTCCCTGCCGCCCACAGCCGGAGAGGCCACCGCATACCCGCCTCCCGTGTAACCTGACGCCATTATGGTGCCTAGCGCGCTGAAGATATACAGGCGGTCCGAGGCCAGTATGACCTCCAACTTGCCATCCCCATCAATGTCCGCGAGGGTCGGAGAGGACCAGACAGGCTGTCCAGTCCTCGCGGGCCAACCTGCGAGGCGGGAGCCGTCAGACTTCCACGCATGAACCATGTGATCCCAAGACCCAACGACAATCTCCTGCCTCCCGTCGCCGTCGATGTCACCGACCGCCGGAGATGATGAGATGAACGCTCCTGTCGATACTGGGAAACCGTCTAGGATCGTTCCATCTCCCCTGAGAATGTAGAGTGATCCATCGTCAGAGCCGACTACGATCTCGGGGTGACCATCGGCGTCAACATCCGCGATTGCGGGAGTAGAGAAGACATCAAGTCCAGTCTTCACAGGCCAGCCTTTGAGCATCCTTCCGTCGCTGCGCCACGCATACACCTTCCCGTCGTCGCAACCCGCGACAATCTCGGGATGCCCGTCTCCGTCGATGTCCCCTATGGCGGGGGAGGAAGCGAATGGCTTGCCACCTTTTCTTGGCCAGCCGGACATGCATCTCCCCGTCATCTTCAGTACGACCAGTCGGGGTCCTCCTATGACGATCTCCTGAATCCCATCGCCGTCCATATCATATAGAGCCGGGGAGGAGGATATTCTCCCTTTAATGCTGTAGCGCATCAAACGACTGGATGCCAGCTATTCCACCCGCCTGAAATGCAGAAGATAATGATCCCCGAATGCCCTGAACGGACCTCGCGCCGCAAGGGACCTCTCAAGGCTGCTGAGGAGGTGTTTCAAAGGGCCCGACCTCTGCCAATGGTACTCCAAGTACGGAGGCGGCAGAAACACGAGCATTCCCTTCGCGCTGGCTAGTTCGAAGTTCGGCCTGAAAGCGTCCGCCGCGCCACGCAGCGTGTGCAGGTAGGTCTCCAATTCCGCACCATTCTCCAGCGTGACCTTGGCGGGCATGGCGAGTCGCCTGAAGGCTTTCGCAGGTCGGCCGATTGACGCATACAAGACTATTTCACTGAGGCAAAGGCGATTGACCATCGATATCACAAGGGATGAACGCGGTTTCAAGAGTGAGGCGATTCCTTCTGCAACGGCCCTTAGATCAGGTTCGCAATTCAGCGCACCGGAGGACGAGTAAGCACCATCGAACCTCATTCCTTCGTTCCGCAGGATGCCGATGTCCGCTGCCGACATGGTCCTGACCAGCACGATGTCCCCGATCCCTGCCGATTTTGCCTTCTTGGCCGTGATCGAAGTCATCGCGGGAGACACATCCGTCGCGACGACTTTCACGCCTCTCTTCGCCAGCAGCACAGCCTCGCGTCCGGTGCCACAGCCGATATCGATAACCTGGAATCCCGGGCGGAACAGAGAATCAAGTAATTTAAGCGACTCCGCCCTCATGACCGCGTTCAGCTCGCTCCCGTCTAGCCAGCCGTCGTATATCGAAGCGACCGAGTCGAAGGCCTCACTGACCTTCCGCTTGTAGCTCTCCATCCTCCCCCGCCCTGACCGCATCGAAAACGTCGACCATCGCTCCAATCCCGCAGGCGACAACCTTGTCAAGCAAGCGGGATACGGATCCGGGCCTTGTGCTCCTGGCCGTGGCCGCGGCGTGGACAGCCCTAGTCCCATATATGCAAGCCCTGTAAAATGAAGCCGGATATCTCGCTTTGTAGAGCAGTGCGTTGTCCCTCCCAATCGTCCAATGAGCGCCCTCGCGCAATGTCGTTCTCACCATCTCGTGGAATTCCGTCCCTGGCAGTGGATACGCGACAGTGATCCCGAAGCCGTTGGGTACAAGGGACCTCACGAGGTTGATCGTTGCTTTGATGTCGGCCCCGTCCTCGCCCGGATAGCCGAAGATCAGGAACCAATACTGCTCTATCCCTTTGGCCTTCGTCAATCCGCTAATCTCCGTGATATCGCCGAGGGTTATCCCCTTCTTCATCGAATGCAGCACTTTCTGGCTCCCGGATTCTATGCCATAGAGAATCCTGCGGCAGCCGATTTGCTTGAGGCGGTCCAGAAGCTCCTCATCTATTAGATCCACGCGCGAAAGGCACTCGAACGGGATGATCGCGCCCTTCCTTTCAATCTCGTCGCACAGCTGGAACGTGATCTTGCGATCCAGTGTGAAGACGTCGTCGGCGAACCTGATCTGTTCAGGATGGTAGACCTGCTTCAGGTGGACGAGTTCCTCTGCGACCTTGGCGGGGCTCCTATGCCTGTACCTATTGCCGAAGACCGGCTTTGCGCACCACGTGCATTTGAAGGGGCAACCTCGCGAAGTCATGGCAGTCGTCTGCGAGACTCCGTGGATTCGGCGGGTGAAATCAAGGTAGGCGGGCATGTCAATCAAATCCCTGGCGGGAAGGGGAAAAGCGTCGAGGTCGGCGATATATGGCCGCGGTTGGGTCTGGATGAGAATGCCTTTTTCGGAGTAGGCGACGCCGCGCACACCGGACAGGTCACCGCCATTCGATTTCTCCATCAACTCCACGATGGTTTCCTCGCCCTCGCCGATGCCAACGACGTCGACTCCACCCGCAATGTAGGTCGTCGGAGATGAGGACGGGTCTGGGCCTCCCGCCAGAACCCTACAACCCCGGCGTTTGGCGATATGCGCCATTTCGAGCGCCTGACGTCGCGAAACGACAGTAGAGTAGATCCCAACCGTCTTCGCACGATTGTCGTCAATCCTTTCTCCAAATGCTTCATTTCCTGATTCAAATGTGCCGTCGAAAACTTCAGCGTTGTATCCATTCTCACGAAGAACCGACGCCAAGCAGAGCAGTCCGAGCGGCGGGAATGGGCCCTCAATCCTCTGATGCTTTCTATCCTTCGCGAGGAAGTACGAATTGGCGAGGAGGATATCCACGCCGCTCAATCTTGGAACACCTCGTAGGGGTATTTCAACCTCTTGACCAGCTCCAAGCGAGCCCTGGCTTCCCGGTCATTCCGCCGGATCCAATGATATATGGTATAGACGGACCACGCAATGAACCTGCAGGCTTTGTCTGCCACCGCCCTCAAACACGGGTGTGCAAGAAAGGCTCCGAGTGCACGGCCAACCGCACTCGGCTGGGGGCGAGGAAGTTCTTCGCCCCCGTCTCGGTACGCCTGCGGGAAAGCCTCCCTGACCCATTCGTTCCTGTCAAGGACGCGCCTGAACTCGTCCGAACCCAGAAGTGGCTCGGAAAGCATGAGTTCGAAGGCAAGAGAGTCATCTTGGCGGAGAAATGGGCTCGTGTCGGAAATCGTCCAGATGACGTTCACGCAAATCAGCTTCTTCAGACCGCCGTTGCCCAGTATTTCGCCGTAGCGGAGGCTGTACTTGAGGCCGAGGAGTAGGGATGCAAGGTAGGCGACGTACTTCGTCCCATCCTCAACGATCAGGTTGAGATCCACGTCGTCGCCGATGTCGACACCATTGGTGGATATCGATCCCGCGGCTGCCGTGGCGAGCATGAACTGACAGTGGGATGCCAGCTCTCGAGAGTACTTGAGGGCGAGGTCGAGGTACGCTGCTGCGTGTTTCGAGTTAGCTTCGCTCCGCCGAACCGTTTCCTTCAAAAGATGTTGATTTCCGGGGAGGCAGACCATTCCGTCTGACCTAGCGAAGGCGTCATCCGTAATGCACGATTCTATCGTCTCAAGACTCGCGGATCCGCCATGTAATAGGTTGGCCAACGAATCCACAGATAGGGCATAGCCGCGACTATGCGCAATCTGAAGAGTCCTTGTTATTCGCCGCCTCAGTTCGATGACATCAGCTGCACGTGAAAGTGAGTCCACCCCCCTTCGAATGGTCAACCAGCCTATTTATTGGTTGCCGAAAAGGGGGATGGTTCTCTTCGCTGTCTCGGGATCAGGCCGCGTGACGCTGGACCACCCTCGCTTCCGTTCTGACCTTCCAGACCTGGGTGAGGGACAGAAGCCCTACCAGCACATAGAGGACGAGAAGGGCCAAGCTGGACAAACCGCCCGGATTGCCATCACCGAGGAAGAGATACCTCATTGCGTAGCTTGAATCTGCGCCGATGCCGAGACCGGTGAGAGCGTCGCCGATGAGCAAGACCACTTGAAGGCCGCCCCACAGCATCGTGAGGAACACTCCCATTTTCGGCTTGTAGACGATCAGTCCCATCAGGACGATGTCCCCAAGTATGAACGCGATGAGGCCGTACGCATGTCCAGCGTTATACTGCCATAGAATATTGTCGACAGCCAAGATGTAGGCGCTCACGACAATCGATATCCCGAGCAGCAGAAGGATGACGTTCCTAGTCGAAATCGCTTTCATGGGAATTCTTAGACGTCCGAGAGTATTAATACCTCACTCAATAGGGGCCAAATATTTAGGTCTACCAAAACAATATTCATGGCTCGGATATGATGAAGTGCGATCAGCTGACTTCTCGTAGCGACTTTTCGTCAATGCTTGCCATGGCAAACGGACGCAGAATCGGTTCAAATCCCATGCCTCACAAGCCCCGGCTGTCTAACTCCGATAGATTTAAGTGGTGCCTTAAATACCTAATTTGCGACCTTTAAATAGCCAGCATCAGATATTATCCCTCCTGATAATCAACACGAAAACCCCTTACGGCGGGGAGATGCAATTGGGGCATACGGGATCCGGGGCTTACGTGACCTTGAGTCAACCTCCAAGGTCGCCCACCTCCTCGATTCCCTCCCCCTCCCCCGGGTCCCCGTGTTTTATCTTTTCATCTTGGAAGGGGCGCAGGACTCTCAAAAGACGACCCACGCCAAAACGGCAATCCCGGCCACGAGGCAGTAGGGCGCGAACGCGTAGAACCTCGCTCTTGAAATGATAGCGAACAACAAACTCAACGCAAGGAAAGCCGACACGGCGGCGGAAACTAGAGCGACAATCAGGCTGAGCGCATCGATGTTGAGACTTCCCGAACCGGCATCGAAGGATCCAGCCAACGCGGCGCCAAGAATGGCAGGTACCGCCAGCAAGAATGATAACTTCGCTGCCCAGACTCTCTCCGCTCCGAGCAGCAAGCTGGTCGATATCGTCGTGCCTGAACGCGAAATCCCCGGAATGAGAGCGATGCCCTGCGCCACGCCAACCACCAAACCACCGGCTGTGCCCAACGGTTTTCCGTCCCTCTTGCGGACAGCATAGGTCAGGGAGAGCACGACCCCGGTGATGATCAGCCCGATTCCTGTGACAGCGAGCGAATGAAATAGAGGCTTGCTCCACCGCCAAAGAACAAAGCCTATCAGAGCTGTCGGAATCGTCCCGACGACGATGAGCCAGGAGGTCATCGCCCCCTCCTCTTCTCTAAGGATGATTGCCACTTTCTCTCCTGAACGCCATCGCCTCATGAATCTTGCCAGGGATTTCAGGATCTTCGCAACCTCTTCCCTCAGAAATGCGAGGACGACGAAAGCCGTCGCCACATGAAGGAGTACGTCAAACAGGATGGGCACCTCGAGGCCCCAAACCTCCTGCAGAATCACCAGATGTCCGGAGCTGCTCACGGGCAGCCACTCGGTCAGACCTTGCACTATGCCGAGAATCAGCGCCTGGACAGCGTCCACGTGACCGCGTGTGGAGTCGCAACGGCCGACTTAATGCTTTGGAGACGGTTGTCGGCCCCTCGCGTGATTCCCTGGATTAGATAGATTTACAACGCAATTTAAATACGCCGAGTCCGCTGAGTTCTTTGGCCCTGAACGGCAGGGTGGTCCAAGTGTCTGCCAGGCTGAGACTCTCGATTGCAGTCACATTGTTGCTAGTCGCGTCCTTTCTGCTCGTCCCCGCCAACTTCGTTAAAGCCCCAGATAACGACCCGCCGTGGGTTTCCTCCTATTACCCGATCAACGGGATGATGGACGTGCCGCTGAGCTCCGACATTTACGTCAACTTCAGCGAGCCTATGAGCCAACTCACCTTGAGCATTGGAATAATGCCATTCGTCGCCTTGACGCCATCGAATGACGTGACAGGTCAGTTTTGGGACTTCAGTCACGTTGATGCATACATTCCGAACACATGGTACACCGTGACGGTCAATGGCAATGATTTGGCAGGAAACCCATTGGACGGCAATCACGACGGGATCGGCGGCGACCCGTTCATCTGGAACTTCATGACGGGGTGCGGCCGCTGCATAGTAAGCACCGATCCCAGAGACGGCGAGGAGAACGTAGGACTCGCCAGGCCGATAATCGTCACCTTCAGCGAGGTGATGGACAGCGCAATGATCACACTGAACATCATCCCCGCTGTAACGATATTCGGCATGACCTGGAACAACGGTGACACAATCCTCACCGTGACCCATGCCCCGTTCGAAACGTGCACGGTATACCGCGTGAGCATCACATACCGGGACCCCGACCCTGGACCAGTGCCAAATCCTTGGCAGTTCACGACCACTGGCTGTCAGCCGGTGATAATCGGCATATCTCCTCCGCGGACGGATGCGGCCCTCGACGCCCCAATCCGCATTGACTTCAGCACGACGATGAACAACGCGACAGTCACATGGACCCTCAACAGAACATTGACCCTCGCATCATCCTGGAACGCCGACAACACCACCCTGAACCTCACCCACGATGTGAAGTTTCTGCCTTGCACCGCTTACGGCTTTTCAATCACGGGCGATGACATGTTTGGGCAGTTGCTGAGCAACGGCTCCTTCCCGATGCCATACAATTTCACGACGGTCTGCACGTACCCGACGGTGGTCGACACTTCCCCTACCAACTCGCAGGATAACGTCCAGCTCGACGCACCAATCATCGCGACCTTCAGCGAGTCCATGGACAACCTGTCGGTCATGGACTCGTTCACATACAACGTCGGCTTGACCGTCTATTCGAAATCTAACGGCACGTGGGCATGGAACGCGGACAACACCACCTTCACTTTCACTCCAAACTCACCTTTCCAGGTGCACATCACTTACACGGTAACGCTGAACTCCAACGTGGCTCGCGGACTGGGGGATAACCATCTCGATGGGAATAAGAACGGGATACCCGAGGGAGAACCCACCGATGATGTTGTATGGCAGTTCACGACGGTTCAGGTCAACGACGCAATCCCTCCCACGGTGCAGACCGTCAGTCCGGGCCGGGACGCCACGAATGTCCCCAAGTCCATGACGGTTGTCGTCACTTTCAGCGAGGCGATGGACAAGTTCTCGGTTGAGCAGGCGATACGAATCACGGAGAGCCTGTTTCCCTACAACTTCAACTGGCCCGACAACAAAACCGTCAGCTTCAGCCTGGGACCGACCCTCATCTTCGGAACAGCCTACACAGTCACTATCGTCAGCACCGCATCGGACCTTGTGGGGAACCACATGGTCTCAGACTATGACTGGACCTTTACGATAGAGAACTGGCGGGGGGACGTTCACGGCAGGGTGGTCGACGATGCAGACGGTAGCCCGATATCAAACGCGACACTCACACTTGATGGGACGCAGACATTGACCGATGAGAACGGGAATTTTACATTCAGGAATGTCGAGCAGGGCACGTACGCGCTCAATGTCGCGAAGGATGGCTATGACTCGAGCAGCGACTTCAAGAGCGTTGGACAGGGGGCGCTGCAGGACCTCGGCACAGTCAGACTACGCAGGACACAAGGCGGACAAAGCAATATGCTCTTTGTTGCGACGGCTGGCATCATCATAGCCGTGGTGATCATACTCATCCTTCTTGTCCTGCTGTCGCGCAAGCGAAGGAAGGTCCAGCCCACGACATTCGAGCAATGGAAGGGCGAGGTCGCCGAGGTCGAGAGGCCCGACAGCGGGCAGTGATCACTTGTAGTCGTAGAAGCCCCAGCCGCTCTTCCTTCCGAGCCGGCCGGCCTTGACCATCTTGCGCAGCAGAGGGCACGGCCTGTACTTCGAATCTCCGAGGCCGTTGTGCAGCACCGTCATGATGTCCAGGCATATGTCGAGGCCTATCAGGTCAGCGAGCTCGAGCGGCCCCATCGGATGGTTGAAACCGAGCTTGGCGACCGTGTCAATAGCCTCTTTCGTGGCGACACCTTCCTGGAGGCAATAGACAGCCTCGTTGATGAACGGCATGAGGATGCGGTTGGCAGCGAAACCCGGGAAATCCTGGACCTCCACCGGGGTCTTGCCGAGCTTCACGGAGAGGTCGAACACCACCTTGACCGTCTCGTCGCTCGTCTGCAGTCCTCGGATGACCTCGACCAGCTTCATCATGGGCACAGGGTTGAAGAAGTGCATGCCCACGAACTTCTGCGGGCGGTCGGTCGCGGCGGCGAGCTCGGTTATTGATATGGAAGATGTGTTCGATGCGAAGATCACATCGGGCCCGCACAGCTTCGCGAGCTCCCGGAATGCCTCCTTCTTCACCTCGGGGCTCTCGAACACCGCCTCGATGATGAAGTCGCAGTCGGCAAGGTCCTTCCATTCAGTCGTGCCCTTCACCCTCGATTGCACCGCCGCCTTCTCCTCGGCGGTCATCTTCCCTTTCTCGACGCCTTTGGAGAGGCGTTTGTCTATGGTGGCGAGACCTTTCTGGACGAACCTGTCCTCGATGTCCTTCATGGCCACGGTGTGACCGCTCTGCGCGAGGACCTGAGCGATCCCCGCCCCCATCGTTCCGGCGCCGAGCACTCCAACTTTCCCTATCTCCAAATCCGTCACCGGCGGACGGAAAAGCGGCGAGTTATTTCAGGGCTTCCGTCCGGAAGTCTGTCCGTTGGTGGCGTACTATGAGGTTGAGTGCCCGGTCTGGCACACCTTCCCCGCGTCCGCGGTCAGATAGGCCCGGTCGTCACATCTTCTCGATCAGCATCGCCATGGCATTGCCACCGCCAAGGCAGATAGTGACGACTCCTCTCCTAGCGTTCCTTTCCTTCATGGCATATATCAGGGTCGCTAGTATCCGCGCTCCGGAGCAGCCAATCGGGTGACCGAGGGCCACCGCCCCGCCATTCACATTGAATCTCTCCCGCGGGATCCCCAGCTCCTTCATCACCGCCACGCTGGCGGAGGAGAAAGCCTCGTTGTGCTCCCACAGGTCTATGTCCTTGACCTCGAGGCCTGTCTTCTTCAGGAGCTTACGCACCGCGGGTATCGGGGCCTCCATGACCCATTCCGGCTTGACGCCGGCGCTGACGTAGGCAACTATGCGCGCTAGCGGCTTGAAACCTTTCTTATTCGCCGCATCCGAAGACATGACGACGGTCGCCGCACCGCCATCGCTCAGCTGTGAGGCGTTCCCCGCCGTGACCTTACCGTCTTTCTTGAACGCGGCGGGCAGCTTCGCCAATCTCTCTATTGTCGAGTCTGACCTGATACCCTCGTCCTGCTCGAACATCCTCTTCTCCGCCTTCAGTTCGACCGGGACGATCTCCGCCTTGAACTTCCCGTCCTGCGTTGCCCTGTTTGCCTTCATGTGACTCTCGTAGGAGAATCGGTCCATGTCCTCGCGGGTGACATTGTACCTATCCGCGACGATTTCGCCGGTCATGCCCATGTGGAAGTTGTTGTAGACGTCCCACAGGCCATCATAGACCATTGCGTCGACCAGCTTGACATCGTTCATCTTCGAGCCCCAGCGCAACTCGCGCACGACATAGGGGGCGCTGCTCATGCTCTCCATGCCTCCCGCCAATATCGTCTCCGCACTGCCTGCCTTGATGGCGTCGGCAGCGACACCGACCGCCTTAAGGCCGGAAGCGCAGACCTTGTTCACTGTGAAGGCGGGGACCGAGTCAGGTATGCCGCCAGCGAGGGCCGCTTGGCGAGCCGGGGCCTGACCTAGACCGGCGGTGACGACATTGCCCATGATGACCTCGTCGATCTCGACCGGATTCGCACGGGCCCGGGCGGTCGCTTCCCTGATAGCAATCGCGCCAAGCTGTATGGCTGAAAAACCGGCCAACGATTTCCCGTACCTGCCAATCGGCGTGCGGCATGCACTGATGATGACTGCTTCTGGCATTCTTTGCCCCCGGACACAGCGGGGAAAGCGTCACCGGTTATGAAGGTTGCCTGATTACTGTATTGAGGCGTGGCTCCGCCACCGTGTCCTCGTGTCGGCGAGCAATGAATCCAGAATTCCATCGCTCTAGCAGCGAAGAAACATTTCATAAATCGTGATCCGCGGGCATCCCTCTCCTCAAGCCTGCTTCAAATCGCGGAATGTTTGGATGCCCTATGGCTGCGTTGGCGGCTGATATGGCCCTTGGGGTGGTTGATACGGACCCTGAGGCGGTCGCCCGTACACCGAACTCGGAGGATGCGCATAGGCGTCGCTCCTCCTTTGTCGGGATCTCATGACCGCGAACAAGACGGCGGCAATCACGACAATGATCACGATGACGATTATGATGATGAGTAACAACCCAATTGACGCGCCCTGGTAATTGAAGGATTTCAGCTCAAGGGGAGTTAACAAGGTCATTGCCAGGCCCATGGCCGAGCCGTTCAATTTTGCAGCATAGCCAATCGAGTCCGAGTAATAGATTTTCCCGGGAGTCCCCCCGCCGCGCGGGGTCGCGGTGACCGTAAACGCGTTGAATGTGCCGGCGGGAATAGTGACGCTCGCTGGACCGGAAACCGAATAATCGTTCGTGATGGTCGTCGTATATGTATGGCCGCCAGTAGTCATATTGTGCGTGCTGGTCGATGACCATATCTGTCCATTCCTCAGCGGGAAATGGAAGGTCTCCTGAGGCGGGTTGTAGGTATCCACGCCGGTGAACACGAAGGACGACTGATATGTTTTCACCATAGCGAGATCCGAGGTCCTGAGGTAGATGTAGCTGATGAAGGTTACAGGCGTCCCCCCGCTCGACACCGCGATGCTCACAGTGCAATTGAATGACTCGTACTCGGATGTGTCGATGGTCAAGGTGATTTTTTCCGTCACCTGCAGACGGACTATCAGCGAGTATGTGATGTTGGAGACTTTGCCTGAGCCGCTATATTCCCAGTAATCGCCAGTCGACCAAGTCGGGGCGTTGCCTTGGGCCTTCGCCCCCGGCGCGAGAATCATGAACGAACCGAGGACAATCATAGAAACGACTAGAATCGACGAGAGCTTCCTCAAATTCTCAACATCCTGACCGATTGCCGACAATCTGAATCGCGCTGACCATATAAATGTCGTGCAATCGCGTGCACATGGTGATAACGGGCACGAGGGGATTCGAACCCCTGTCGGAAGCTCCGAAGGCTTCTAGCCTAGTCCAAACTAGCCGACGTGCCCGGCGACC
>Ga0153915_10003058_pt1 | contig 15285 bp, 14 predicted proteins | sample Opewatmetagenome_2_FD_107003 | JGI IMG/M metagenome (GOLD analysis project Ga0153915, IMG submission 107003) | Freshwater wetland microbial communities from Ohio, USA - Open water 3 Core 3 Depth 3 metaG | ecosystem: Environmental > Aquatic > Freshwater > Wetlands | place: USA: Ohio, Lake Erie...
ATGGCGCCGTGACGGTGGATCCGATGTCGGTGGTGAATCTGGTGGGGCGCGACGCGGTGAGTGGCGGGCAGTGAGGGGTGAGCGGTCAGCAGTGAGCGGTGAGCGGTCAGCAGTGAGCAGTGAATTTTGAGGGCGACTGGGAGAACCCTGTCATCCCGAGCGCTGTGAGGGATTCCTCTCTAACTAGTCACTCCTCACTCCTTACTCCTCACTCCTTACTTCTTACTCCTCACTCCTCACTCCTTACTTCTTGCTCCCCAGCCGCTCTGCCAGCAGTGCCCCAACCTTCTTCGGATCCGCCTTGCCGGCGCTCTTCTTCATCACCTGTCCCTGGAAGAAGCCGAGCAACTTGGTCTCGCCGGCCTTGTAGCGGCCGACTTCCTTGGGGTTGGCGGCGATCACCTCGTCGACCCAGCTGCCCAGCGCGTCGGCGTCGCCCACCTGGATCAGCCCGAGCTTCGCGGCGAGTTGCCTCGGCGATACCTCTGACACCTTGCCGGTACCACGCATTTCGACCGTAACCGAGAGCGATCCACGGCCAGCACGCGCGACATAAACCTGCTTCGCCGCCTGGTTGCTCACGGTGCCGTCCCTCACCGCCTCGAGCAGGCCCGCCAGCCACTGCGGGCTCACGGCGAACTCGCCGGTATCATTGTAGCCCCGCAGCACCTCGGTCATCACCCAGTTCGCGGCCGCCTTCGGCTCCGCGCCTTCCGCCACCACCGCCTCGTAATAGTCCGCGATCGGCCGCTCGGCGGAGAGCACACCGGCGTCGTAGGCGGGGAGGCCGAGCACGGTCATGAACCGGTCGCGCCTGGCGTCCGGCATCTCGGGCAGCGCGGCGTGCTGCTGCTCGATCCACAGGCGGGTCAAGACCAGCGGTGGAAGGTCGGGATCCGGGAAATAGCGGTAGTCGTGACTCTCCTCCTTGGACCGCATGGGGCGCACCTCGCCCGAGCCGGCGTTGAACAGCATGGTCACCTGCTCCACCCGTCCGCCGCCTTCCACCAGCCTGATCTGCCGGTCGCGCTCGACGGTCAGGGCCCGCTCGACGTTGGCGAAGCTGTTCATGTTCTTCACCTCGGTCTTGGTGCCGAGGCGGGTGTCGCCGAGGCGGCGGGTGGAGTTGTTGGCGTCCACCCGGAGGGAACCCTCCTCCATGTTGCAGTCGCTCACCTGGCAGTACAGGAGGAGCTGCTTGAGTCGGGTCAGGTACGCGCGCGCCTCGGCAGGGCTTCGGAGGTCGGGCTCGCTCACGATTTCGGCGAGTGGTGTGCCGGCCCGGTTGAGGTCGATCGCGGTCTTTCCCGGGAGCCGGTCGTGTAACGACTTGCCGGCGTCTTCCTCGACGTGCAGCCGGGTGACGCCGATGGCGATACGGCCGCGCTCGGGCGATTCGATCTCCATGCTCCCCCGGACGGCCAGCGGCTGGTCGAACTGGGAGATCTGATAGCCCTTGGGCAGATCGGGATAGAAGTAGTTCTTCCGGGCGAAGACGCTGGTCTCCTGCACCTTGCAGCCGAGCGCCAGCGCGGCCCTTGTGGCCAGCTCGATCGCGTGCGCGTTGGGCACCGGGAGCGCCCCCGGCAGACCGAGGCACACCGGGCAGACCTGGGTGTTGGGCTCGCTCCCGAACCGCGTCGAACAGCCGCAGAACATCTTGGAGTGGGTGAGCAACTGCACGTGGACTTCGAGGCCGATGACGGTTTCCCAGGACATCAGCGCACCTCCCGGCTGGCGTCCAGCGCGGCTTCCAGGGCCGCGGCTACGCTCAGCATCCGCGCTTCGGCGAACATCGGTGCGACTAGCTGGGCGCCGACCGGCAGACCACCCGACCGGCCGATAGGCAGGCTCATCGCCGGCAGCGCGGCCAGATTGAGCGAACAGGTGAAAATGTCGGCCAGGTACATCGCGACCGGGTCCTCGGTCTTTTCCCCGGCCTTGAACGCCGGCGTGGGCGTCGTGGGCGTGAGCAGCAGATCCACCCCGGCGTCGAAGACCCTGCGGAAGTCGTCGGCGAGCAGAGCGCGGACCTGCTGCGCCTTCCGGTAGTAGGCGTCGTAGTAGCCCGAGCTCAGCACGTAGGTGCCGATGAGGATCCGCCGGCGAACCTCGGCGCCGAACCCCTGCCCCCGCGTGGCGCGGTAGAGGGCGCGAACGTCTCCCTCCGACCCGATCCGCCGCTGCCCGTAGCGAACCCCATCGTACCGGGCAAGGTTGGCCGCGGCTTCCGCCGGCGCCACGATGTAGTAGCAGGGCACGGCGAATCGGGTGTGCGGCAGGGTGACGTCCTTCACCGTTCCGCCCAGATCCTTTATGGCCTTTACCGTCAGATCGATGCCCGCTCTGACCCCGGCGTCGAGATCGGCCGGCATGTACTCCCGTGGAATCCCGAAAGTGAGCCCCTTCAGGTCCTTCCGGGCCGGTTCCAGGCTCACGGCAGGCTGGGCCGCCGAGGTGGCGTCGTTCCGGTCCTGGCCGCTGATCACCGCCAGCACCCGGGCCGCGTCGTCCACCGTGCGTCCGAAGACGCTCACCTGGTCCAGCGAGGACCCGAACGCCACGAGGCCGAACCGGCTCACGCGCCCGTAGCTGGGCTTGACGCCCACGACGCCACAGAAGCTGGCCGGCTGGCGCACCGAGCCACCGGTCTCGCTGCCCAGGGCGGCGGGCACCACACCGGCTGCGACCAGGGCGGCGGACCCGCCGGACGAGCCGCCGGGCACCCGCGCCTGGTCCAGCGGATGCTTCACCCTGCCCCAGGCGGAGTGCTCGGTGGAGGAGCCCATCGCGAACTCGTCCAGGTTGGTCTTGCAGCTGATGATCGCCCCGGCGGCCTTAAGGTGGGCAACCACGGTTGCGTCGAACGGGGAGACGTACCCTTCGAGGATCCGCGAGCCGCAGGTTGTGGGCTCGTCGGTGGTGACGATGTTGTCCTTGATCGCCACCGGAACGCCGGCGAGGGGCAGCGCCTTGCGCTCCTCGATCGGAAGTCGGTCGATGCGCGCCGCGTCCCGATCGAGCAGGCCCTGCGACCAGTGCAGCGTCGCGTTGAGACCGGCGGAGTGGCGAAGCCGTTCTCCCGTTTCCCGCGCGACGCCGGCCGCGGGAGCGGCACCGCTCGCGACGCCTTCGGCAATGGCGGCGACCCCGCTCATTCGCCCTCCATGGCACCCAGACGTGGCACCGCAAAGAACCCATGGATGAACTCGGGCGCGATCGCCGAAGGGGGCCGTACCAGCGGCACCGGGGCGACCTCGTCCGTCCGGAGCGGCGTCCGCCCGGGGCCGGCGAGGAACGGCGGGGCCTCTTCCCCAGCCGGCACCTCGTTGAGCTGCTCCACGAAGCCGACAATCCGGCCCATCTGCTCCACCAGCTTCGGCAGGTCGGTCTCGGCCACGTCCAGCTCGGCCAGGCGGGCCACGTGCAGCACATCCTCGCGGCGGATACTCATGCGCTCTCCATTTCACGTTCCAGACCGGCGTACGCCACCAGCAGCTGCTTCACCCCGACTTCTTCGTCGTCGAAACGCACGGACACCTTGAGGTCCCGGCCGGTGCCGGTGAGACCCTGGATGGTGCCCCCGCCGAAGCGGCGGTGGCGCACCCGCTCGCCCTTGACGTACCGGGGCGCATCCTGGGAAACCTCCTCCGGCGGGACGGCGGGAAGACGGGGCTGCGGGACGGTATCGTCATCAAAGAACCGGCTGGAGCTCCCCCAAGCACTGTAGGCCCTCCCGCCCTCCCGCCCTCCCGCCGGTCCGCCCATCGGCGGAGCCCACATTGATGAGGTCCGCTTCTCCTCGAAGACACCGGGGGGGAGGGCCTGCAGGAACCGGGACGCGCGTCCGGGCCGGAGCTCGCCGCCCCGGCGCCGGGCACGGGCCCAGGTGAGATACAGCTTGTCCTTGGCCCGGGTGATACCCACGTAGCAGAGCCGGCGTTCCTCCTCCAGCCCGTCGGGCTGCTCCTCCGCGCGGGCCAGCGGGAAGAGACCATCCTCGAGTCCGGTGAGGGCCACGACCGGCCACTCCAGCCCCTTGGCGGTGTGGAGCGTCATGAGGGTTACGCCCTCGTTGGCCCCCTGGATGGTGTCGTTGGCAGACAGCAGCGCCGCCTCGGCCAGGAACCGCTCCAGCGCCGTAGTGGGCTCGTCTTCATCCGGCTCCACGACCTCCGACCACTCCGCGGCACTGGCAACCAGCTCGCGGACGTTCTCCCACCGGTCGACGCCTTCCTGCCCTTCCGCCAGGAGGATCTCCTCGTACCCGATCGAGGCGATCACCTGCTCCAGGATCTGGGCTGGCGGCCAAGTCGCCGCGCGGTCCGCCAGCATCGCGATCAGGTCGGCGAACTTGCGCAGCGCCTCCCGCACACCCGGTCTCAGGCCCGCGACCATCTCGGCCGCCTGCGATGCGGCGAGCAGCGGCTTCCCCCAGCGCGCCGCCGCTTCTGCGAGGGTGGCGAGGCCGGACTCGCCCAGCCCGCGCTTGGGGACCGACACGGCCCTCAGGAATGCCTCGTCGTCCCTGGGATTGGCGATGAGCCGGAGATAGGCCAGGAGGTCTCTTACCTCCCTGCGGTCGTAGAAGCTGATCGCGCCGATGATGCGGTAGGGGATCCCCGCCCGGCGGAAGGCTTCCTCCAGCGCGCGGGACTGAGAATTGGTGCGGTACAGGACCGCCATGTCCCGCCAAACCCAGTCGCCCTTCGCGCTCCGGGTGCGCAGCTCCTTCACCACCCACTCGGCCTCGTCCCGCTCGTCGGCGGCTGCGACCACGGTGACCGGCTCCCCGCCCTGCCGGAGGGTTCGCAGGGTCTTCCCGATCCGGCCCTTGTTCTCGGCGATGATCGCGTTGGCCGCGTCCAGCACCACCCGGGTGGAGCGGTAGTTGTCCTCCAGCCGCACCAGCGTCGCGCCGGGAAAGTCGGTGAGGAAGCTCTGCATGTTGCGCACGTCGGCGCCGCGCCAGCCGTAGATCGACTGATCGTCATCGCCGACCGCGGCGACATTGCCGTGGGCGCCGAGCTGACGCACCAGCTGGTATTGGGCGCTGTTGGTGTCCTGGAACTCGTCCACCAGCAGGAAGGCGAATCGCTCCTGGTAGAATCGCAGCCGGTCCGGCCGTTCGCGGAAGAGGGTGAGCGGGTGCAGCATCAGGTCGTCGAAATCCATCGCGTTGGCAGCCTTGAGCGCCGGCCCCATGGCGCGAAAGACGTCCGCGGCGACCTGCGATGCCTGGTCGAACGGCGCCGAGGCCGCCAGCTCGTCCGGCCCGGTCATCCGGTTCTTGGCGGCGGAAATCAGCGCCTGGATCATCTTGGGCGGAAACAGCTTGGTGGAGTGACTCCGCGCCTCCATGAGGCGCTTCACCAGCGAGAGCCGGTCATCCTCATCGTAGATGGTGAACTGCCGGGTGAAGCCCAGGGCCTCCGCCTCGCGCCGGAGGAGCCGGGCGGACAGTGAGTGGAAGGTGCCGATCCACAGGCCGGACGGGTCCTGTCCCAGGAGCCGGCCGACCCGCTCTTTCATCTCCCCGGCGGCCTTGTTGGTGAAGGTGACCGCGAAGATGCGATAGGGCGGCACTCCCGCGTGGTCGATCAGCCGGGCGATGCGCATTGTGAGCACCCGGGTCTTCCCCGACCCCGCCCCCGCCACCACCAGCAGCGGCCCATGCACGTGCTCGACCGCCTCCCGCTGGGCGAGATTGAGGCCGTCGAGGCCGATCAGCGGTGTGGGGTCACTGCTCATGCGTCGGAATCCGGATCAGGAACGTGGCGCCGGTCTCGGTCGGCTCGAGGATCAATTCTCCGCCGTGCGAGTCCTCCACAACGCGGCGGGCGAGCGCGAGCCCGATACCCCACCCGCCCGATTTCGTGGTGATGCCAGGGTCGAACAGCGTCCGGCGGAGCTCACCCTGGACGCCCGGGCCGTCATCCACAACCCGGATGGCCGTGTAGTCACCCTCGGTCGCTACCCGGAGGGTAATGGTGCCTTCGCGTCCCTGCAGCGCGTCTATGGCATTCTTCATCAGGGACTCGAGCGCCCACTCCAGGAGGATCGGATCGCCCAGGACGGTCGGCCCACTGCCCGGCACGTCCACCCGGATCTCGATCCGGTTGACCCGGGTGGGGAGCCGCGGACGGAAGTAGTCGGCCACCTTGGCGGCGAGGGCGCCCGCGCCGATCGGTTCGCGCCGGATCGGATGCCCGATGCGCTCGAACCGCTGGGCGACCCGCTCCAGCCGCTCCGCATCTGCCTCGAGGTGCTCCGCCAGTCGCGGCGGCGGGGCGGCCCGGGAGCGGAGCTGCTCGATCCACCCTTGCAGGCTCATCAGCGGCGTGCCCATCTGGTGCGCGGCCTCCCGAGCCATGGCAACCCACAGCCGGTCGCGCTGCGAGGCCATCGCGTTGCGCCAGGCCGCGACTCCCACCGCGATGATGGTCACCAGGATGAGCACCTGCAGGACCGCAAGGGCGGTGAGCTGCTGCTGGGCCGGAACTGCCCCGTAGTGGAGGGTGCCGAACGTCTGTTCGGTGATGGGTGGGTTCCGCCGGTCCAGCTCTTCCGCGTACGCCTTCACCCGCGGGTCATCCAGCGTGGCGGCGAAGGGGAGATTGGCCGCCGCCGTCACCCGACCCTCCGGGTCGGTCACCACCAGCGGGATGCCGAGCTGGCGCACCTGCTCTCCCAGCCTGAGCAGCGCATCCACCGCCCCGCCCTCCCGCGGATCATTGAGCCCGGCAAAGACGCCGGAGTAGAGTCGGCTGATCGAGGAGGCGTCGCCGGAGAAGTGTCGCACCACGATCCAACCCGACCCCGCCGAGAGCCCGGCGAGCAGAGCCACCAGCAGCACCACCAGCACCGGCGCCCACCGGCGCAGGCGCCGCTTAGGCACCCGGGACGAGACGGTCGGCGCCGAAGTAGGGCACCAGGGCCCGTGGCAACCGGACCGAGCCGTCTGCCTCCTGGTTGTTCTCCAGCAGCGCGATGATCGTTCGGGGGAAGGCCACGCCCGACGCGTTCAGGGTGTGCACGAACTCCGGCTTCGCTCCGGGCTCGCGGCGGAAGCGGATATTGGCCCGCCGCGCCTGGAAGTCGGTGAACACGCTGGCGCTGGACGCCTCGAGCCAGGTGGCCACCCCCGCCGCCCAGACTTCCAGGTCAAAGGTGCGGGCGCTGGCGAAGCCGGTATCGCCCGCGGCGAGGGCGAGTCGACGATAGGGGATCTCCAGCCGCTCGAGCACGGTCTCGGCGTGGCGAGTGAGCCGCTCGTGCTCCGCCATGCTGTCCTCCGGACGGCAGAAGCGGACCAGCTCCACTTTGTCGAACTGGTGCACCCGGATGAGGCCCCGGGTGTCCTTGCCGGCCGCCCCCGCCTCACGGCGGAAGCACGGCGTGAAGGCGCACAACGCGATCGGCAGCCGGGAACCGTCTAGGATGTCGTCCCGGTAGATGTTGGTGACCGGCACCTCGGCCGTGGGGATGAGAAAGAGATCGTCCAAACCGACGAAGTACAGCTCCTCCTCGAACTTGGGCAGCTGGCCGGTGCCGGTCATGGTCGCCCGGTTCACCAGCAGTGGCGGCACGATCTCCTGATAGCCGTGCTCCGCGGTATGCAGGTCCAGCATGAAGTTCTTGAGTGCCCGAACCAGCCGCGCACCCCGGCCGGTAAACAGCGGAAAACCCGAGCCCGCCAGCTTGGCGCCGCGCGGGAGATCGAAAAGGCCCAGCGCGGCTCCCAGGTCCCAGTGCGGTTTCGGGGCGAACCCGAGCTGCGGCCGGCTCCCGACCTCCTTGACCACGGTGTTGGCCGCGGCGTCTCCGTCGGGCACCTCCGCCAGCGGCAGGTTCGGCACGGTGAGCAGGAGTCCGTCCAGTTCGGTCTCGATTCCCCGCACCTCGGCGTCCAGTGCCTTCACCTCCTCGCCCGACTGCTTGAGCTCGGCGAGCAGCGCATCGGCCGGCTGCCCGGCCTTCTTCAGCCGGGCCACCTCATCCGAAGCGGCATTACGCCGCGCCTTCAGGGCTTCGGTACGGACCAGGGCGTCGCGCCGGCGGCGATCGGCCTCGAGCAGGCGCTCGAGGACGGCATCCAAGGCAGGATCCAGCCGGCGGGCGAGCGCCGCGCGGACCCGCTCGGCGTCCTGCCGGAGGAGCTTGATGTCGATCACGGCCGCTACTGTTTGGGGATTCCGACGGTGAGGGCGCGATAGCCGCAGTTCTGATTGGCGAGCACCCGGATCTTCACCTTGTGCTCCGCAGGGTCCAGCTCCAGCACCTCGACCTTGGCGTACAGCGGCACACCGAGCAACGAGCAGGTCGACACCGTGGTGCGCACGAAGTACCGATCACCCACCGCGATGGGAATCGTATCGGACACGATGTACCCGTTGGAGGGCGCCTTGGTCATATCGTCGAAGGCCACGGTCGCGTCGGCCCGCCTGAGGCCCGGCTTGAGCGCGTTCGTCCCCACTAGGCCGAGCACATCGATGGGCAGGAACACCGGCCGCGCGGTGGCGTCCTCGTCGTAGGCGAACTCGAAGTTGTTCCCCGCCTCCCACGTCCGGACTCCGTTGCGCGCGTTGATGGAGTATGCCGTCGGCTTGGTCAGCGGACCATCGGTGAGAGACCAGAGAAACAGCGTGTCCACTTCGTTCGACACGCTCGCGTTGGGGATGGCGTTGGGATCGCTGCAGCCGCCGATCACTCCGAGGGCGGCGGCGCTGGCGAGACAGAAGAGCAGGCGGTTCATGCGGGGAAGCTAGGGACCGGGAGAAGACCGGTCAACCCGCGGCCACGGTGTGACTTCGCCCGCCGGGCTCAAGGGACCAGCGATCCCGAATCGTTCGTACGATTCCTTGACTTCTCTCGAAGCGCCCCCCTACAATGCGCTGTGCCTACCCCCTCCAATCCGGAGAACCCAGCATGGCCGGTCTGCGCGATGTAGTCCAGGGCCTTGCGGCCCGACCCGACGTGGATGCCGTGGTGGTGCTCAGCAGCGACGGTCTGCCGATCGACAGCGCCGGCCGCGCGGCGCTCGATCCCGAGGCGGTTGCCGCCCTCGCCGCCACCTTCGCCAACGGCGCCCGCCGGCTGGGTGAGGCAGCGGAATGCGACGGTCTGGGCGGCACCGTGGTGGAGTTCAGCGAGCGTCTCGCCGTGCTCCGGCCGCTCGGCACAGAGGGTCACCTCTTCGTCCTGGCGGCGCGGGCCACCAACATCGGGCCGCTCCTGTTCGACCTCCGCCGCGACGCCTCGACACTCGCAACGCTGCTCTGAGCCGGACATCATGATCTGGGCTGTCATCCTCGCGGGTGGATCCGGGAGCCGCTTCTGGCCGCTCTCGACGCCTTCCAATCCGAAGCAGCTGCTGCCTCTCACCGGATCCGAATCCACCGCCGAACAAGCCGTCAGCCGCCTGGAGGGGTTGGTCCCCCGGGAGCGCATCCTGATCGTGACCGGACCCGCGCTGGCGGACCGGTTGATCCGGGTACTGGACCTGCCGCGGGAGAACGTGCTGGTGGAGCCGCGCGCGGCCTCGACCGGTCCCGCCCTGGTCTGGGCTACCTTCGAGGCCCAGCGGCGTGACCCGGCGGCCCAGGTACTCTCGCTCCACGCCGATTGGGCAATCCGGGAGGCCGATAGCTTCCGGCACACCGCCGCGCAGGCGCTCTCCACGGCGCTGCGGCACAAGCGACTCGTCACGGTCGGGATCGTCCCGACGCGACCGGAGACCGGCTTCGGCTACATCGTCCCGGGAAAGTCGCTGGATGAATCCGCGCGCACCGTCTCCCGTTTCGCCGAGAAACCGGACGCGGCCACGGCGCTGGACCTGATGGCCTCGGGTGCGCTGTGGAACAGCGGTCTGTTCGCCTGGTCCGCCGGCGTCCTGCTGGATGAGGTCCGGCGTCACACCGACGAGATCGCCCCGCACCTGGCCCTGCTCCAACATGGGGACGTCGCGGGGTTCTTCGCGGCGGTCACGGCGGTCTCGATCGATGTGGGGCTGCTGGAGCGCAGCGCGGCGGTCGCTGTGGTACCGGGCCGGTTCACCTGGGACGACGTCGGCACCTGGGACGCCCTGCCCCGGGTGCGCCCCCGCGACGCTCATGGCAATGCGGTCGTCGGTCCGGTCTACCTGCTCGACACCGACGACTGCGTGGTGTGGTCCAACGGCGATCCCATCGTGGTGAGCGGGGTGAAAGACCTCGTGATCGTGCACGCCCACGGGCGGATCCTGGTTATGCCACGGCGCCAGGCCGCGGATCTCAAGACGATTCTCGACCGACTCCCGCCGGAGATCCGCGATTTACCCTGACTAGTCCGCGATCCCCGTTCACGGGGGCACGTCCGAAGCGGTCCCTTCCCCTTGGCCCGGAACTCGGAACGCCGAACCTGGAATCCATGCAACTGTACCTCCTGGAGCCCGAGAACCCCGATCCAGCCTGGGCGCCGTTTACCGGCGTGCGGCCGGTGGCCGAGTTGCGGGCCGGGATCTGGAAGATCCGGGAACGGTGGGAGGCCGCCCTCGACCTCGAGACGACCGCCATCCTTGGCGCCCACATCGCCCACTTTCACGAGGGGTTCGAGCCGCCCTGCCGGGAGAGCCGGAGCGTGGCCGGGCCGGCGGTGGTGGCGGCAAGCTGGTTCGCGCCGACCGGCGCGCCCCTCGCCCTGGCAGGGACGACGCGGAGGCTGGTGCACCAGGGCGTGACCGTGGCCTGGGTTGTCCCGGCTGGGGCTACCTGGTCCGGGCAGGGGGACGCGGGCGAGGCCGTGGAGGTGGACGGACTGCCCCTCCGCGGCACCTTCGATCTGGTCACGGCACTCGAGCGGTACCTGCCGACGGACTGCCTTGGGTTCCGGGCGGCGCCGGCGGACCCGATCCCGGCCGCGGCGATCGTGCTGGGTGACCCGGCCCTGATCATCTGTCGCGGCGCTCTGGTCGAGCCCGGTGTGGTGTTCGACACTCGCCACGGTGCGATCGTGCTGGAGACCGGGGTGGAGGTGCGACACGGCACCCGGCTCGAGGGACCGCTCTTCGCGGGCGAGAAATCGCGACTGCTGGGCGATGCGCTCCGGGCGTCGGTGCTCGGCCCCCGCTGCACGGTCAAGGGCGAGCTCTCCACCTCGGTGTTCCAGGGCTACGCCAACAAGGCGCACGACGGGTTCGTCGGCCACAGCGTGGTGGGCCACTGGGTGAACCTGGGTGCCGGCACCACCACTTCGAATCTCAAGAACACCTACGGCGAGGTTTCCCTCGCCATCGGCGCCGCCCGCTTCGGCACCGGCCGGCAGTTTCTCGGCAGCCTGATCGGGGACCACGCCAAGACCGCCATCGGCACCATGCTGCCTACGGGCACCGTAGTCGGAGCCGGCGCGAACGTATTCGGCACCGACCAGGTTCCCAAATACATCCCGCCGTTCGCCTGGGGAACGGGCGGGCGGGAGCGGATGAACGAGGAGGGATTCCTCACCGTGGCCGCGCGGGTGATGCCCCGGCGTGAGGTGGCCTTCACCACGGAAAGGCGGGCGGCGCTCAGCGCCACCTGGAGGCGGCTGAGCGCCGGATGACCACCCTCTACGTGCTGGGCTCGGGGTCGGGCGGGAACGCCTTCGCCATCGCAGCGGTGGATCAGGTGCTGCTGGTGGACGCGGGGTTCAGCGCCCGGGAGATCACTCGACGCGCCGTCCAGGTGGGGCTCGACCTCTCCCGCGTCTCCGGACTGGTCCTCACCCACGAGCATGGGGACCACACTACGGGCGCGGCGCGGCTGGCGGAGACGCTGGGAGTCCCCATCCTCACCGCACCCGGCACCTGGGACCGGCTCCGGCCGCGCATGCCCACCGCGCGGTTCCTGCCTCTCGCGATCATGGGCGGGGTCCAGCATGGCGCCTTCCACATCGAGGCTTGTCCCATCAGCCACGACGCCGCGGAGCCGGTGGCCATCTCCATCCGGACCGCGCTGGGGCATCGGATCGGGATCGCCTACGACCTGGGCCGTCCGACCACGGCGGTGCGCTTTCTGCTGCGGGAGTCCCACGCGCTGATCCTGGAGGCCAACCACGACGAGGTTCGTCTCCGTACCAGCGGCTACCCCCCCGCGGTCCAGCAGCGAATCGCGGGCTCCGGCGGCCATCTCTCCAATCGCGCCGCGGCCGAACTCCTGTCGGAGCTGGTGCATCCGGGCCTGGCGACCGTGGTCCTGGCCCACTTGAGCGCCCGCTGCAACAGCGTGGAAGAGGCGCGCGCGGAAGTCTGGCCGGCGCTCGTCGCCGCGGACTTCGCCGGCCAGCTGCATGTCTCGCTCCAGGATCGGCCGCTCGGCCCGATACCCTTGGGCCCGGACCTCGCCCGTCTCGAGAACTGACCGTCAGAGCCGCACCAGGGTCGGCTCAGTGGGAAGGGCCATCCGGGTCTGGGGGGATCTTCACCGAATCGGGCCGCGCGGTGGCTGGACCGACCCGGGTCAGGGAGACTGGCTTGGTGAGGTCGCCGCCGGAGAGCGTGAGGCGCGAGCCCTTGAGCTGCAGTCGGTAGGTCACCCACTCACCGCCAAGCGCCAGCATGATGCTGTCGGGCTTGAGGCGCCAGCGCACCGTCTCGGTGCCGTAGGAGGCGCTCGAGTCGGCCCGCACGATCACCGTGCGCGGGGCATCCTTGCGCTTCTGATCCTTGAAGTCGGCCTGCCAGGTCCCCAGGACCGCGGGCGACGCCGGGGACTGGGCCAGCAGCGGCCGGATTCCCAGGACGAGCAGACCGAGCACCAGGGTGGACAGCTGTTTCCGCACGATGACTCCTCCCGAGGTCATTCCGACCGCAGCCACGTTCGCCGCCACTAGGGACGGGCAGGTTCCGGGCCAGGGTCACGGCGCGCCAATCTAATCCGGTTGACCGGGGTCAGGAAACGAGGCCAGGGCGGACGGAACGAAGAACGCGGACAGGCGAACGACCTGCAACCTGCGCTGCGCGCTCGGGGTACTGGATCGGCATGGAGTTACCGAACAAGAGAAGCGGGCCCGCAAACTGCGCGGGCCCGCTTCCTTGTTCGGTAACTCCAGCCGATCCTAGTACATCCCGCCCATGCCGCCGCCACCCGGAGCCGCCGGCGCCGGCTTCTCTTCCTTCCGCTCCACCACCACGCACTCGGTGGTAAGCAGCAGGCCGGCGATGGAGGCCGCGTTCTGCAGCGCGGTGCGGGTCACCTTGGTCGGGTCGATGACGCCGGCCTTGACCAGGTCCTCGTAGGCGTCAGTCGCGGCGTTGTAGCCGAAGTTCTTGTCCTTCGACTCCTTGACCTTGGCCACGACGATAGAGCCCTCGGCGCCCGCGTTCTGCGCGATCATGCGGATGGGCTCTTCCAGCGAGCGGCGTACGATGTCGACACCGATCTTCTCGTCCTCGGTGCCCTTGACCTTGTCGAGCACGGACTGGGAGCGCAGCAGCGCGACGCCGCCGCCCGGCACGATGCCTTCCTCGACCGCGGCACGGGTGGCGTGCAGCGCGTCCTCGACCCGGGCCTTCTTTTCCTTCATCTCGGTCTCGGTAGCGGCACCGACGTGAATCACGGCGACCCCGCCCGACAGCTTCGCCAGCCGCTCCTGCAGCTTCTCGCGGTCGTAATCGCTGGTCGACTTGTCGATTGCAACCTTGATCTCGGCGATCCGGCCCTGGATGTCCTCGCTCTTGCCGCGGCCGTCGACGATAGTGGTGTTGTCCTTGTCGATCACCACCCGCTTGGCCCGGCCCAGCTGGGACAGCGTAGCGTTTTCCAGCTTGAAGCCCAGCTCCTCGGCGATGACGGTGCCGCCGGTGAGCTTGGCGATGTCGGTCAGCATTTCCTTGCGGCGATCACCGAAGCCCGGCGCCTTGACCCCGCAGACCTTGAGGGTGCCCCGCAGCTTGTTGACCACCAGGGTGGCGAGCGCCTCGCCCTCGACGTCCTCGGCGATGATCAGGAGGGGCTTGCCGGTCTGCGCGATCTTCTCGAGCACCGGCAGGAGCTCCTTCATCGCGGAGATCTTCTTGTCGTGGATCAGGAGGTAGGCGTCCTCCAGCACGGCCTCCATCTTCTCCGGGTCGGTCACGAAGTAGGGGGAGAGGTAGCCGCGGTCGAACTGCATGCCGTCCACGGTCTCCAGCGTGGTCTCGAGGCCCTTGGCTTCCTCGACCGTGATCACGCCGTCCTTGCCCACCTTCTCCATCGCGTCGGCAATGAGCTTGCCGATCTCGGCGTCGTTGTTCGCCGAGATGGTGCCGACCTGCGCGATCTCCTTCTTGCCGGCCGAAGGGGTGGAGAGCCGCTTGAGCTCCTCCACGATGGCCTCGACCGCGCGGTCGATGCCCCGCTTCAGCTCCATCGGGTTGGCGCCGGCGGTGACGTTCTTGAGGCCCTCGCGATAGATCGCCTGGGCGAGCACGGTGGCGGTGGTGGTGCCGTCGCCGGCCAGGTCGCTGGTCTTGGTGGCGACCTCCTTCACCATCTGGGCGCCCATGTTCTCGATGGCGTCGGCCAGCTCGATCTCCTTCGCCACGGTGACGCCGTCCTTGGTCACGGTCGGCGAGCCGAACTTCTTGTCGATCACGACATTCCGGCCCTTGGGGCCGAGAGTCACCTTGACCGCATCGGCCAGGGCGTCCACGCCCTTCTTGAGCCGAGCACGGGCATCGGTGTCGAACAGCAGTTCCTTGGCAGCCATGTTGTGTCACTCCTTAAGTCAGGTTCGGCGTCCGGCCGTTGGCCATTGGCCGTTAGCTGATCGTCGTCAAACTGAGTCCAACGCGTTGGTGAGCACTTCAGCCGTTCCCGCCACTGGCCAGCGGCCAATGGCCAACGGCCCGGTTCAGCCCATCTTCGCCAGGATGTCCGACGACTTGATGATCACGACCTCTTCGCCGTCGACGGTGATATTGGTGCCGCTGTACTTCCCGTAGAGCACCTTGTCGCCGACCTTGACGTCCATCGGCACCCGCGCGCCCTTCTCGACCCGCCCCGGCCCAACCGCGAGGATCTCGCCCTGGGTGGGCTTCTCCTTGGCGGTATCCGGGATGTACAGGCCGCCGCGCATCGTCTCGCCCTCCTCATCCGGCCAGATGACCACTCGATCCTCGAGCGGCTGGATCTTGATCTTCGGCCGGGCCTTGGTCGTAGCCATGGACAAACCTCCACGTCTTGTTATGTAAGATGTTGAGCTGCAGCGCGTTAGCAGTCGTGCTCCTAGACCGCTAAACTGGCACCGAAGATAATCTCGAGCTGGCAGTTGTCAAGCGGGAGTGCCAGC
>Ga0153915_10003059_pt1 | contig 15283 bp, 13 predicted proteins | sample Opewatmetagenome_2_FD_107003 | JGI IMG/M metagenome (GOLD analysis project Ga0153915, IMG submission 107003) | Freshwater wetland microbial communities from Ohio, USA - Open water 3 Core 3 Depth 3 metaG | ecosystem: Environmental > Aquatic > Freshwater > Wetlands | place: USA: Ohio, Lake Erie...
AAAGTGCCCAAAACAAATAAAGGGCCCCGCCTGCTTATTGAACTTATTTAAGATCTGTTGGTGCTTGACTTCCATCCTTCGGGTCAGGATCATCTTCTTTAAAAATTCTAGTAATTCTGTATTTTCAACTGTCATATCTTATACTCTTCCTATTTTTATTCCTCGAATGTCTCGTATGGCTCAGGTGGCAGGGGCTCCGTCCCGGTTTCCGCTTTCGGATCATAGGGTCTGTGATAGACTGTAGGTTTATCCGGCGGAAAGTCCTTAAATTTAGGAGCGTCGGCAGACGCTTTCGGTTGCATTATAGATGGATGAGGCCACTTTACCCATCCTTTATCATAGGGGGTCTCAAATGTGGCATAGACCTTAAAATGCCAGATCTTCCACTTCCCATCCTCTTTGACGAAATCCACCCCATACTTGACCCACACCCAATAAGCTTGCAACTGGCCAGTATCTGCATCTGGGTAGGCCGAAGCCCCAGGACAAGCCCAAACCCCTTTGGCAGTCTTTCCATCTCCGGCGATCTCAATTACGGGAGTCGTGAGATCATGCTCGACCAAAGCCCCCACTCGATTTTTACTTAACATCCCATGAATTCCCAGATATACCTTATTGACTCCTTCGGTACCTTCAAAAATACCCGAATCACCCGCTTCTACCGTAACCCCGGGGGTTTTTGTTGCATATAAGTCCACATTTTTCCAACTCATCCCGGAGCTCATATAATACTGCATTCGGCCCATTAGATTTTGTATCTCCTGGATAGCCTCTAAGCGTTCAATTCTTTCTTCTAGACTCTTAATTGACATATCAACATCCTTTTGAATGTACTATCGATAATATTTAAGGTTTCCGATTAAATAAAATCTTAGAGATATCCAAGGGCGCTCTCCCCTCTACTGGCTCAATTGAGCTTGAAAGGAACGCCACGGCCATTAATACCATGATAACATAAGCGGGGCATGCTTTTCGGGAGATACATATATTGCGTGTTGAGGACAGTGTTCCTCACAAAAGTCACAGCACATGCAGTCATCAATATATTTAATAACCGGTTTTTTACTCGTCTCATCAATCCTTATTACATCCATAGGACAGGTTTGGAAACATATTCCGCACCCTGTACATAGATCATAGTCAATCTTCTCGATCGTCATCGGAAAACCTCCTTATATTCTCCCGTACCACCAACTCATCCTGTTGCGGTATTCGGCGCTTCTACAGGCTTAACTCTGCCCTTACTCGCCGGGAAATCTCTTCGGATATCTCTCTTCATAGGGTTGCGCCAGATCTGGCCACCATGTCTGGGGAATTGGTTCCTTCCACAGTTTCATCTGGCCTTCATCATTTCTCATCTTTATCCAAGCCAGCCAATTCGGATCATCTCTGCGGGGATAATCCTCTCTATAGTGCCGACCTCGACTTTCGGTTCTGTAGAGTGCGGCCCTGAGCATCATTTCGGCATTAAGCACCATATTCCTCGTTTCATGAGCTGCGCGTAGCTCGTGCGCATCTTTGGCCACCATCATCGGGACCAGATGGTCTCTCTGGAATTCGATAATTGATAGCGCCGCTTTCAGCCGGACCTCATGCTTAATATGCAGAATATAATATGGCATCATGGTATTTTGCAGTTGCTGCGTCACCCACCTCGGGCTAAAGCCCCCTTGCCGTTCAACAGGCAGATATACATTCTCTTTTTGCTTAGCTAACTCTTTATCGTCGATTTGGGGCATCCCCTCTTTCAAAGCATATTCAGCCGCACCTTGCCCCGCCCTCGCACCGGTAACAGCCGCGATGGTCATCCCCCAAGGGGCTCCATCATTCAAAGCACCCCAGCACCAGGTGCAACAGCAATCTCCGGCTGCATACAGACCCGGTACATTGGAGGCACATTTTTTATCTATCGGCCATATACCCGAGGTTTGTACATCAGCATTTCCCGCTCCGCAGCCGCCTCCCAGGCGGTGCGTCCCGCGGACATTCATGTCTAATCCGATACGCTCCAATTTATTTTCATATATCGGATTTAAGTGTGCATAATAATTTAAGACCTCCATGTCATCATCGGTCGCAGTACGCAGATCCCAACTCACGGGACCTTTGCCTGCATGAATTGTAAAAGCCGGGTAAAGATCCATATCCATTGAAGGGATATATTTACCTTCCGCATCACTTAAATACCAGAAATGGGCTACAGGTAGTGCCCGCCAGGCAGGATATTTCCCTAATGCAAAATGGAGATCGGGAATTTCGCGGCCGGTAAGCACCGCCCCCACTCGATACGACATCGCATCCGCATCACCCGTTAAAAAGTTCACATTATAGCCTGGGGACTTGAAGTTATTATTTCCGCCAGCCATAATCGTTGATTTCGCTTTGAAAACGTATAATTCTTGGCTATCAATGGAAAAGCCGATGGCACCTACGACTTTCCCATCTTGCTTGAGCAGATCCACAATCATGATTCTATCCAGCAGCTTTACCCCGCGGCTCAACGCCTGCTTCCTCAATGCGCTCATTATTGCGCCTGGCAGAATGGGAAATACCCCGAAAGGATATACTACGGAAGTCTGCTTTTTCTCAGTTGAAAACGTTCTTGTAACGTTTTTCGCATACCAGTCTTTGATTTCACTGGTTTCTACGGGGAATTTGGCCCCCCAAGCTAAAAGGTCAGTGTAAATTGACCATGAATCATTGAGAAGGATTTCTCCCCATTCGTGATTGTTAAGATATTCACCCCTTTTGCTAATTTCTTTAATAGCAGTTTTTATGTCGGGGTGCCATTCGGGGTTGTAAACTTGCCAAAAAGTAGTGGAAATACTGGCTCCGGATTTGCTGATACAATTTTTATCTACAAGGGTCACATTTATCCCCTGCTCTTTAGCTTTTATAGCTGCAAAACAACCAGCTACTCCTCCACCGATAACCAGAACATCAGTCTCGATAATATTTTCTGATTTCATTATTTAGCCTTCCTCAATTGCCTGATTTTAATATTTCCTTACTTGATTCCCCTACCGTTTCAGGTCGAGTGATGGAGCCAATTCCGAATTCCCCTTTCTTCTATAATCCGGAGCCGGCGTTAGCCTGAAATCTAAAATACCCCGACCATAAGGTTGAAGAATTATATTTTTGCTTTGCTTATCGCGTCTTGATATTGAACTAAGTTGAATACTCTGGAAATCTATCTTACTATCAAAGTTACTTAATAGGTAATGGTATTACATTTTATTGAATAATAGCATATTAAAAAATACTGTGTCAATCTTTAAGCTAATCATAGAACCTGAATTCTGATATAAATTTCCACAATTGATTAAGAGATTTGACACTCCGATTTAAACGTCACTTTTAAAATTCATAATCAATTTAAAAAACATCGTCAAGGGAGGGAGGTGGCAGTAATCTAAATTGGAAGGTCAACTTTAAGAATTGATTGGCTAAAATTGTTTATAGAATATACAAAATGCTCTCCAGCAATCTGAGCCTTGATAATTTTTAGTATCTCTATCTCTTTGTTCCGAATTTCAAGCGAGAAATACAGTTTTCCTGATAATTTAAGTTCCGAATAATAACTTAATAATGATTATAGGAAACTGTATTTCTCGAACTAGCCTATCTTGTTAACGTTTATCACTTGATGGGATATACACGCTATTGATTACTTGTCACTAATGTATTGCTGGGACTTGCTTGTGTTTAACCTGTTAGATTGGGACATACAGCGCCTCAATTTTACTTCAAATAATATTAAGTGCTTCTTTCTCTTCGGGTTTTAGACTATCCTTAAATTTCTGGAGTTTTTCTTTGCCCTTATTCGTTACAGACGCTTTACCCTCCTTTATTTCGAGGTATCCCATTATTTGTAATTCTTCAACTAAAACTTCTAAAAGCGATTGACTTAACGCTGGATAGGGAATTTCAATTTCATCTTTTGAAAATTCATTTAATATCTTATCTATCGAGATTCCCGGTTTAGGTAATACCTTGTATAAAATTACCATTTCCCTTCTAAAGAAAGGAAGGGCAACACTAGTATCGGCTAAGTCAAATGCCTCTAGTTTGTAGACCATGGAAGTTCTATTGTCCGGACAAATTACGGTTGTCTGATTAAATATAGTCCCTCTCGGGGCCGGCGGCCACGAGTACGCACCAGGATTCTTAGCTTCATTCCATTTGTCAAAGACGTTTCTAAATCCCTTTCCATCATATTTTTTCATATTTTCATCTCTGGCACTTAAAGGAGCATAGAGGAAAGGGGCATAGAAGAGAGGCTCCACGTGTCTGGGGCCAGGTAGAATCATTTCATTAACTTTATTAACAATCTGCACCCATACAGCTGGACATATTTTTCCAATAAATTGCTCTCCATCAAAGATAATCTCGTCTCCAATTTTTTGGCAGGCATGGCAGGGGAATTTCACGGGATCACCTAAGGCTCCAATAACAGTTATTTTTATCTTAAACATATTATCCTCCTTATATTTTGTCCATTCCATAAGGCATTAACTAAATAAAGTATGCCAGATTTTTTGTTTATTTTATATTTATCTTGTGTAAATTTTACCATAATAAATTAATTATAAACTTGCATACTAATGTTCGTTATCTGACAGGACTTACGCAACCGGCCTCGCTGTCAATTCGATTATCAGCCTCAAACTGCGTAAGTCCTGATCTGAGTTGAGCCAGCATATTCATGCTTCGGCTACATCGAATAATTTGATCAGAAACAGTCAATATGTTTAAAAATTTCAAACTTTCTTCAAGTTTTGAAATCTTCCCCGACTGTTTCTGATCAAGTATTATTTATTTGCCGCCTAATGCCTTGGCGAAATCTTCGCCTGTTAACACTCCACCTTTATCAATCTGAGCCGGGCAAATCTTATCTATTTCAGCCATATCTTGAGATGTTAATTTCCAATCTAGAGCCTTAATATTGGCATCTACTTGTTCAGGCTTGGTTGAACCTGCGATAACGGAACTTACCTGAGATCTAGCTACTAACCATGCAATAGTCAATTCATTCACTTTACGGCCGTGCTTTTCCGCGAATTTCTCTAGCTTTCCCAATTTATCCCAATTGGATTCAGTCGCCACATCCGAAAAGAGGAAGCTTGCAACTGGGTTATCGGCACCCAAACGAGCATCTTTCGGTTTGGATTCTCCTTTTTTATATTTTCCAGTAAGAAAACCAGCAGCTAGCGGATTGTAAGTGATAATGCCAATATTATAAGCTTGACAGCAAGGAACAAATTCAGCTTCTATCTGCCGATAAAGTGGGTTGTATAGCTTTTGGGCAGTCACAAATGAGTTTAAGTTATGCATCTTGGAGGTAAATAACGCTTCACAGAGTTGCCAGGCATTAAAGTTAGAACAACCTACATAGCGAACTTTACCAGATCGGACCAAATCATCTAGAGTGCGAAGTGTTTCCTCAATTGGGGTTGCTCTATCTGGCCAATGTATCTGATAAAGGTCTATGTAATCAGTTTGGAGACGAGTTAAACTACGCTCTACCTCTTGCATGATATGATGCCGGGTAGTGCCTCGATCATTTGGGCCTTTACCAGTCGCTTCCTCGACTTTGGTCGCAATAATAACTTGGGAACGATTCCCTTTGATAGCTTTACCGATAATCTCTTCAGACTTCCCATCGCTATAGTGGTCCGCAGTATCGAAGAAATTGATACCCACCTCCATTGCGTGCTTAAGGGTCCTAAGCGAAGCTGCTTCATCCGCAAATACCCCCCAGTTGTTGCCTCCTAAACCCAACGCTGAAACTTTTAACCCTGTATTCCCTAGACTCCGATATTCCATGATTACCTCCTAAAATTAATATTTTAAGTATCTTTGGGATTTCTACGTTAGATTATATTAACTCTTGTCTCTACATCTAATAAAAGAGCAATCTAAGCTATTTACCACAAAGTTGCATAATGAGTAAATCATTTACAAAATATGTTATTATATTTTTATTGGTTTGTCATTCATTTGTCAAGTGGTATTAATCTGAAGTTGCAATATTAGTTTAGATATAGATATGTTTTGAAGCTATTTAAGTTTTTAGATTGATGAGGAAGCCGGTCTCTAAATGAACGTGGCTTAGACGCTTATCTAATTTCATATCGCAATCAGTGGTCCTTAATGTATTGACAAGATTATTATAGTTGTAATAAAATATGTAATATAATTTCATATTAAGTAACACGAGTTTAATAATTTATTATTTTAGTAATCTTAGGGTTGGCAAAATTATTTAAAAATTATGTTACTTCTCAGGTAGTATTTAATAAAACTTGAGACAATAGACTAATTCCCTGGATATCGGGAGTTGCTTGGCACCTTAAAAATTGATCCGCGATTCGCCACTTTAGTCTTTTTGAGCTTGCCTCTCGTGCCCGTTCTTACTGGTGGGGGTAAGCTCTCAAGAGCCCCCTCAAGAATTGCACTGTAACGCCGAGAGTATTTTTGTAAACATCCCTGGTCTAGCGCTTCTTTACCTCTCTTAGGCTTGACAGCTATAGGAATTAAATAGTCTCGTTTTGCTTAATATATATTTTGCGGGTTCAAAAATTTTAAGCCGGCATTAATTTAGACTTAAAATTGATACCTGAAGTAGTAACCAGCTTATAATATTCCAAATTATCAAAAAGATTTAATGAGTTAGCTAGGCGAGAATTAGTATTTAACTAAATTAAAAAATTTATTAAGGAGAATTAAGTATATGGCAGATCAATTACCCCCACCCCTGGCAATTTTTAAAAAAGAGGCGCCTGAAGCTTTTGCAGCATTTTTCAAACTTTCAGACGCACTTAATGCATCTAAAGGAATAGACAATAAAACCAGACAATTACTAACTGTCGGAATTAAAGCCGTTCAAGGAGATACCATCGGCGCTGTCATCCATACCGGCATGGCAAAACAAGCGGGCGCTACTCGAGAAGAAGTAAAGGATGTTATTTTAAACTCTTTAACGGTTAGCGGTATAAACGGCGTTATTGCCTGTCTTGGGCCAGCCTTGGAAGCATACGACAAAAAATAATATCTTTATTGTTTATAAAAATAAATCTTTTTAGATAAAAGTAATCATATCTTACCTAGCTAACGCAGTAAATCTTTTGTATGAACAAGTAGTGAGTGCATTACTGAGAAGGAAATTCAATGAATAAATATAATATCCCCGAAGAAATGCTTGATGAACTTCTAACTCCAGGATATTCCACTTTGGAAACAGGATACTATAGATTATCTAACGGAGATCTGTATGCCAAGGTTTTAACGCGTATGCCGGGTTGTAAAGGCAAGATGGTAGATTGGTGGTTCGGTTTTATGGGAGATACTTCTACCTATCGGATTTGGCATCCAGCACATCGCTATCTTAAATGGGATGAAAAATGGAGCCCAGGTCAGTACGTTGGAGCCACTTTTGAAGACATTGGAACGAATCAGAAAGGCGAAAAAGTCGCGGTAAAGCTTAAATTTCTGAATCCGACTGAGCTATTTAATACTTTGAAATTTAAATCAGCTAACATCGGCTGTATGGCTGTTACTGAGGTAACACACGATGCCGGCGGACCGGATGATTACATGATTCACTGCGTACGGGATACCGCCTTTGGCTGTGAAATGCGTAGCCGTTTTTGGCTTGCTAAAGCCCCCGATGAGGTAGGATCCGATATCATCATTCACACTCTGGAAGAAATGGGGAATCTGGCAGATTTCTTACCGGGTCTTTATAACCGAGAGATTGATTGGCAGAAAACGCATTGTGTTAAACCTTGATATAAAACATCATTATACTTACGAATCTTTTTTTAAGAAGGTATTAAAAAGATACTAAGATGTTGTCTCCAATATTTTAGTAGAAAGAGATATATATAATCAAGGAGCGCTCAGTGGAAATATATTAAATAATCATTAATACTCTAAAAATAATTATACGAGGAGGTGATATTAGAGTTACCGTTTAATTTGAGTTGGTAATTGATTCCACTAAAAGGCTTCTGGAGTGCCTAAGGCTTTCAATGACCGAACCTTATCAATCTTGATTGAGCAGCACCTTGTTATTAGATATTGCGATACCTATTTATTAATATGATATTAAAAAAGGAGACAGTATGTCTAAAAAACTATTGGTAATATTAATGGTGCTTACATTATTGGTAATACCTTTTCTGATAGCTTGCTCATCGAGTAATTCTACAACGACCTCAACAGCGACCTCTGCGACAACCAAAACTGCGACTGCGACTGTAACAACTACTGCTGTGCAAACCTCTGTCTCTACTGCAACTACAACTGTAGCGTCGGCTGCAAAAACACTTAAAGTTGGATTATTAGCTTATTATTCCTGGCCAATAGGACTCGACATGGTATACGCATTACAAGCTTGGGCTGATTATTTGAACAACAATGGCGGTTTAAAGATTGGGAACGATTATTATTCTATCCAATTTGTAACCTACGATTCCAACCAAAATCAAGCCACCGCTGAAGCGGCTATCAACCGTTTGATTTTTGAAGATAAAGTGAAATTTATCATTGCTGACCCGGCGCTTGTTGATCCGTGGCTTCCTATAACCGAAGCCAATAAAGTATTGGTGGTGGCCTCAACTCAAACTAGTATTATTTTGGATTCCAGTAAGAATTATTGTTTTGAGGGCGGTTATCAGAGCGCTTTGGCTCCGGCCTTAATACGTTGGTTTACTAAAAACTATCCGGATAAGAAAACTTGCGTATTGGCATATCCTGATAATCAAATGGGACATGACTCTCAGGTAACAACCGAAGCTGCACTTAAAACTTATGGTTTGGAACCCTCAGCAGTTTTTTATCCGGAAAATTCAACCGATCTTAGTTCTATGGGTTTAAAAATCAAGTCTATGAATCCAGATGTCTTCTTGGGTACAGGTGGAAGTCCATCGACCGATGGCCAATCGATTAAAGCAGTTATTGAATCTGGCTATACGGGGATGTGTATCAGTACTTCACCATTTTCAGCAAAATTGTTAACTAACTTCGTTCCAGCAGAATCTGTTGAGGGCTTCATTAATATCGGTTGGTGCACAGAATACGACCCGCCTCTAACGGACTTGGCAAAGCAATTTATTGCAGCTTACACAGCTAAAAAAGGAACCTGGGATGCCCCTGAGGTTTCTGCTACAAGTGTGTGGTTTTGCCTCCAAGATGCCTTACAACAAGCTGGCAGCATTGATGTCGATAAGGTTGCCGATGTACTCGCAGGTGGCCTGGAATTCGAGACTCCTACCGGTGGAGAGTGTAAGATGGTTGCTCGGCAGGATCTAAATAATAGCCGTACAGTTGATTCAATAGCAGAATTCTATCCTAAACAGATACACAATGGCTTACCGGTTAATATTGGGCATATCACACTGGATGAATCTTATCAATATTTCCAGGAAACATATTTTAAATAATCTGTTTATACTTTGTGTTAGTTATTAGTCGGATTCTGGAGAACGTATTCCTCCTTTTACCAAACAAGGTGACACACCCTGAAATAGGGGAATAAGTACAAGATGTATCGCTAGACAAGAATAACCCTTCTGTAATACACCAAAAGTATTATAGATAATACCGCGGCACAGGAGGGTTATTCTATATTACTGGGTTTGAATTATATAGTTTCATCTTGACAAATAAATACTAAAATGGCAATGCATTCAAACTGCCGTCTCCTGGTATGAGCAAAAAGCTATGATTACCCGAAGGGCCATTGCCCTTTATTTAAATTGAAATGCGAAACTCCTGGCTGAATTGGTAATAAACTCAACCCAGTGCATATTGCCTTATAATAATTAAAAATAATCTTAATATATTACCGCAAACTGGCATTATCTAAATTGGGGAGGGAAGAATTTGGATATATACGGTCAATTATTTTTTAATGGTCTGGCCATTGGTCTGGTGTATGTCATGCTGTGTTCAGGAATGGTCCTAATCCAGTCAGTTAACCAGATAATTTTCATTGCTTTTGGACAGTTTTATACTATAGGAGCGTTTCTTACCTGGATAGGTGTCGATAAGTTGAATTTTCCTTATTTCGCTGCTTTGGCTTTCGGTGTCGCGATTTCCTTTATATTAGGTGCATTAACTTATTTACTAATTCTTCGACATATCCAATTTAAACAAGGAAAATTTTTAGCTACATTGATAGCTTCTACTGGATTAATGTTAGTTCTTCAGCAGGGAAGTTTGTTGGTTTTTGGAACCCTCCCTCAGAGCATCCCGCCCATTTTCAAAGGAACGCTTAATTTTTGGGGTATAACCGCGAATATCGATAAGATGACCGTTATTGCTATGGGAATTATCATTACTTTATTTCTCTTCTTTTTCTATGAGAAATCAAGGATTGGCAGAGGTATGAGGGCAACCTCGTTTTCTCCGGAGATCGCCGAAATGCACGGCATCAATACCAACTTGATATTCTTAGTTACTTTAGGAGTTGGAACGGCTATGGCGGGTGTAGCAGGGGGAATAATAGCACCAACTTATGGTATCGATCCTCAGATGGGTGCTAGTGTCGTTTGGACGATTATGGCCATGACCATGGTAGGTGGACCTGACAGTCTATTAGGAGCCTTAGCAGGAGGGTTAATCGTCGGTCAGATCTTGAGTTTTGGCCAGTTTTATATAGGTGGAATGGTGCAAGTAGTTCTTTTTGTAATTATTGCAATCATATTGTTTTTCAAGCCTAATGGTTTGCTGGGTCGTGGAATAGATATTGGAGTCGAATAATGTTAGCAAACAAGTTATCACATAACATCAAGACAATAAGTTTTTTCGTAACAATACTTATTCTAGCTATCGTTCCCATAATCGTTAAATCTCCTTATTATTTGGATCTCATAATTGTTACGATTGTATACGCTGTGATGGCAATGACGTTTATAATATTGCTTAAAACGGGGTTAGTCAGTTTGGGCCTGGCTGTGTTTTGGGGGCTTGGAGCGTATACTTCAGCGATACTGGTGATGAAATTGGGCCTGTCTTTCTGGATCGGGTTGCCTGCTGGAGCAATCGTCGCCGGTCTTTTTGCATTTGTTTTAAGTCCGTTTTTACTAAAAAGCGGAGGAATTACTTTTCTTTTACTTAACGCTGTACTGGGTTTATTATTCATCGTGATTATTGGGAACAGCACTTTTTTAGGCATGTATACCGGAATAAACAATATACCCGAAGTTGATCCTATCAAACTGCCCTTTTTACCGGTCATCGAATTCGTTTCCAAGATACCCTATTATTATTTAGGGTTGATCTTATTGATAGTGATCGTATTAGTTGTTTCGGCCTTCAATGCAACTAAAATTGGAAAGGCCTGGACTGCCATTGGTTTAAAGCCGAGACTGGCTGAAAGTATCGGTATCAATGTTTACCGATATAGAATGTATGCTTTTGTATTAGCTTCGGCAATTGCTGGATTAATCGGCGCTTTTTGGGCCCATTATGAAGGATTTATCCAACCAAATGGTTTTAATATGTGGATGACCAACTATTTCCAATTATATGCCATTCTAGGAGGTATCGGTCATGGTATTGCCGGACCCTTACTTGGGGCAGCGATTATGAAATTTTTCCCCGAGATGATACGTTTTACCCAACAATTGGGGAATATAATAACCGGTGTATTATTAATTTTATTAATATTGTTTTTACCCAGAGGCATACTTAGCCTATTTGATAAAAAAAGGAAATTTGGCGAAGGTTTTATATTTATACGTAATTGGGCTAAATCCTCTTTTACAATTAATCGTAAGGAGGTAAAAAAATGACATCACAAAACGGTGAGGCTGTTCTTGAAATCAAAGAGTTAACCAAAGAATTTGGCGGGGTTCAGGCTGTCAACGCTTTAAGTTTTAAGGTTTTTAAAAATGAAATATTAGGGATAATAGGTCCTAACGGGGCGGGTAAGACTACAGTCATTAATATGGTGAGTGGTTTTTCCCCTTCTACACATGGTAATATTATTTTCGAAAATAATAATATTACGAAATTAAAAGCCCACCAGATAGCTAGCCTGGGTATTGGACGAAACTTTCAATCTTCTTTTTTGTTTATGGATCTGACAGTTATCGAGAATGTGTATTTGGCCTTTCACTTGAATTATAAATCTAAGATCTGGGCTCAATTATTACGCTTACCCTCCGTCCGGCAAGAAGAGAATGAGTTGAAACGTAAGGCAGAAGTGATATTGGAGGAGATGGGATTAAGTTCTATTAAAAATGAAATCACAAGGAACCTCCCTCACGGATATCAGAGAATGCTAGGAGTCTGTATAGCTTTAGCGACTCAACCCAAGTTGTTGTTGTTGGACGAACCTATGACTGGTATGAACCAGAATGAGATCCAAATAATGCTTAGTCTAGTCAAAGGGATACGGGAAAAAGGGATCACGATTGTAATGATTGAGCACAACATGTCAGCAGTTCTTCAGCTATGCGATAGGTTAATAGTTTTAAATCACGGGCAAAAGATAGCTGAAGGAATACCCCAAGAAATTATCTCTAATAAATTTGTAATTGAAGCTTATCTTGGAAAGGAATAGGTAATAGTCATGATGCTGGATATAAAAGACCTGAAAGTATCTTATGAAAAGGCTAAAGCTTTGGAAGACATTTCCTTAAACGTGCAAAAAGGCGAAGTGGTGTCTATCGTGGGGGCTAACGGAGCAGGGAAAACCACACTAATGAGAACTATCTGCGGATTGAAGAGGCTAACATCCGGGGAAATCTGGTTCCAAAATAGGAGAATCGATAGATTATCTACCCACGATATAGTTAAGGCTGGAATTATCCTGATCCCAGCCGGCAGGATGATTATTAGTAACATGAGTGTTAAGGATAATTTAAAAATCGGGGCTTATCTACGAAATGATCAAAAATTGATAAAGAAAGATATGGAAACCATGTTTGAGTATTTTCCTGTTTTAAAGGAAAAGCAAGCTCAGATGGGCGGAGAGTTAAGCGGCGGACAGCAGCAGATGTTAGCAGTAGCTAGAGCCTTAATGGCCAATCCTACGCTACTTTTAATGGATGAACCCAGCGTGGGGTTAGCTCCTATTATAGTGGCCGAGGTGGGTAACATCATTCGGGACATTAACAAGCGAGGAATCAGTATCCTGCTGGTAGAACAAAACTGCCGAATGGCTTTAAAATTAGCTAGCCGAGCTTATGTTCTGGAGTTGGGCAGTGTAACTTTACAGGGGAATGCAAGCGAATTGATGAATAATGAGATAGTTAAAAAGAGCTACTTGGGAGGTTGATCACTCATACTCAGAGGATTCTGAAATAAACACACATATTTTGGAATTTGTACTTCTTATATAAATAGATCCATAGATCTTGATCATGTCTTAAATATCAACTATTTTTACCTCTAAACTATAACAAACAGGACTTACGCAGTTTGAGGCTAATATTCGAATTGGCAGCGAGGCCATTTGCGTAAGTCCTGACAAGTTTCACGCAATATCTTAAGGACTGCGAACAACCAGTGAAATCTAAATATAAATGGTATATTCTCCTTCTCACAATGCTTACCGTCGGGGGTTTAGCAGGTCTGGAAACATATTGTATGCCTGTCCTTTTCAAGGAAATCTCCCTCGATCTAAACTTGAACTTAGCGCAGATTGGTACAATATGGGGAATAAACTCTCTAGCTGGAGTCTTCGTAGCTTTACCCGCAGGCTTACTATCCGATCGCTTTGGAATAAAGAGGACTTTAATAGTAGTTTGCATATTAACAGGTATTTTGTCCGCTTTAAGAGGATTCTCATCTAACTTTATTACTCTGGCTATTACGATGTTGTTATTCGGGCTATTCTCTAGTATTATTCCCTGTATAGCTCCCAAGGTAACTGTTTTATGGTTCAACCATAGGAGAATAGCCTTAGCCAATGCCTTTATAAATGTCTTTTGGAATTTTGGTTCTATGATCGGCACTATGACCAGTGCAACCGTGTTTTCTCCTTTATTGGGAGGATGGCGAAATGTAATCTTTGTTTTCTCCATCCCGGCTATTCTCTTAGGTATAATGTGGTTAATTACTGGTCGAGAGCCCTCTAAAAATGAGGAAACTGCTCAAATCTTGCATTCAGTTTCTTTAAGGAAGGCTTTATCTGAGATAATTCATATAAGAGAAGTGTGGATCTTAGGCATTATAGAAATGAGTTTTGTCGGCTCCACTGTTGGGTTGTTAGGTTATCTCTCACTATATTTAAAAAATAGTGGATGGGACGTTGTTGCCGCAGATACCGCTACTACCCTTCTAATTACAGTTGGAGCTGTAGGGGTAGTTCCAATGACCATTCTAGCCAACAGGTTTAGATCTATTAAGGGAACTCTTATCTTATCTATCGTCGCCTCTATAATTGGAGTTGTAATTTTGCCCTTTGTTCATGGAGCCGGAGTTTATTACGTTCTAATAATCAGCGGATTTTTACGCAGCCCTTCATTGGCATTAGCCAACACAATGCTATTTGAGATTAATGGCGTAGGCAGCGTTTATGGAGGAACTGCTATAGGGTTGGTTACTTCTATGTCTTTGGTGGGAGCCTGTATTGCTCCGGTTATAGGCAATAGCTTTGCAGTGATTCATCCTGCTGCGCCTTTTGTATTTTGGGCAATTTTTAGTGCCCTCGGATTACCAGCGTTTTGCTTTTTAAGGGGGAAAAATAAAGCAATAGATTATGCCACTTAGTAGTATAGTCATCCTAAAGAGTCTGCGAATTAATGCATTTCTGTGTTTGGAGAACCGCTTTTCAAAGCTAAGTAATCTTGATAATAGCAGATAAAATGAATTTATTCACAAATCTTAATCGCTCCATAAACTATATCCAGCGTTTTGGTTATTATGTGATCTTGGCACTTATTTCTCAGCAGGAACTTAACCCTTTATTTTTATAGTAACGTAGAACATTCTCCATTTTTTTAATAAGATGGGTGTAACTTTTTATAGATACCCAATATTGAAATTATTATCTTAAAGAGAGCTTGATTAGCCTCATCATGGCCAATGTTGTAAGCTAGAGTCTCCCCCGATTCCAGGAAGAGAATTGGTGTGACTTGACACTAAGCGCACTATTGAAAACTATTAAGAGAATATAACACTTGGGAAGGAGTAGCAGGAATTTATGAACATTATAGTTTGCGTAAAACAGGTTACGGACCCGGAAGCGCCCCCCGGTAGTTTTAAGATTGATCCTACCACAGGTAAAGTGATACCTCCCTCTGGGATTGCGCCGGTCATCAGCACC
>Ga0153915_10003060_pt1 | contig 15276 bp, 14 predicted proteins | sample Opewatmetagenome_2_FD_107003 | JGI IMG/M metagenome (GOLD analysis project Ga0153915, IMG submission 107003) | Freshwater wetland microbial communities from Ohio, USA - Open water 3 Core 3 Depth 3 metaG | ecosystem: Environmental > Aquatic > Freshwater > Wetlands | place: USA: Ohio, Lake Erie...
CCTGGCGACCATGAAGGGTGTTCTGGTTGAAGCCGCAGAGCGCGCTGGCGCTTAAGGGCACGCCGATCGAGGAGTGGACCGACGTCCACTTCTTCAGGCCCGTCGGCATCCGCATCGCGCGGGCGCTCGAGCCCACCCGCGTGTCGGCCGACCAGGTCACGCTGTGGGGCCTGGTGGTCGGCCTGGTGGCCGGACACCTGGTCGTCTATCCGAGCCTGTGGCTCAACCTCGCCGGCGTCGCGCTGCTCGTCGTGTCCGACCTGTTCGACAGCGCCGACGGCCAGCTGGCCCGCCTGCGGGGCACGTCCACCCGCCTGGGTCGCGTGCTCGACGGGCTCTCGGACATGACCCGGTTCCTCAATCTGTACGTCCACCTGTTGGTGCGGATGGTGCACGGCCAGGGCTGGGGCTGGCCCGCCGTCGTGCTCGTGTTCGTCGTGATCTGGAGCCATTCGTTCCAGGGAGCGACAGTGGACTTCATCAAGAACGTCTTTCTCGAGGTGGGAGCGGGCAGAGGCGGAGAAACGGATCTCCCGGAGGATCTGCAGCCGAGTGGGCAGGGCGGGGTGCTGGCCCGCGTCGCGGGACGCCTGTATCGCGCCTACAGCCGCCGGCAGGCGATGATGTTCCCGGTCACCTACAGGTTGCTGCAGTCCGCGCGGCGGTCGGGGCTCGACCGGGCGCTCGGTGAGCGATACGCCGAGCGGCAGGCGGCCCTGCTGCCGGTGCTGACGCTGATCGCCACCAACATCCGCTTCGCGCTGCTGGCGGCCGCGATCCTCGCCGGGCACGTGTGGTGGTTCCTGTTCGTCACCGCCGTGCCGATGAACTTCGTGATGGCGGCCGTCATCCTCGTCCACGAGCGGAACACGGCCGGCCTGGTCCGGGGGATTGCCGGGCACGCCCAGGTCCCCGTCGGTGCCGACTGACCGCCGGCTGTATCGTGGCGCGCTGATCGGCGCGGGCGGCGTGGCGCGGCAGTCGCACTACCCCGCGTTCGTGCACGGCGCGGGGGTTCCCGAGCGGCTTCAGCTGGTGGCGGCGGTGGAGGCGGCGCCCGAGGTGCCCGGCATCCCGGGCCTGCTGCGCCTCGCGGACGCCGACGGCCTGGCCGCGGTCCAGCCCCTCGACTTCATCGACGTCTGCACGCCGACCGCCTCGCACGTCGCACAGGTGCTGTGGGGCCTCGAGCGCGGCTGGCACGTGCTGTGCGAGAAGCCCGTGGCCACAACCGCCGCCGAGGCGGAGCGTGTGGCGACGGCCGCCCGCCGCGCGCGGCGGGTGGTCGTGCCCTGCCATCAGTACCGCTTCAACCCGGCCTGGCTGAAGCTGCGCGAGTGGCTCGACGAAGGACGCATCGGGCGCTGGCACCTGGGGGAGTTCCGCACCTACCGGCAGCATGCCGACCCCGGGGCGCGCGCGGGGGCGGTGCCGTGGCGCGGGCGGATGGAGCAGAGCGGCGGCGGGGTGCTCCTCGATCATGGGACGCACCTGTTCTACCTGCTCGACGAGGTGGCGGGGAAGCCGGCCGGTGTGCGCGCGTGGACTGGCCGGCTCCGGCACGAGAGCTACGACGTCGAGGACACGGCCGACGTGCTGCTCGAATACCCCGACGGTCGCCTCGCCACGATCTTCGTGACCTGGGCCGCCACCCGGCGCGAGAACCTGATCCGGTTCGTCGGCGACCAGGGAACGATCGCGTGGGTGGACGGAGAGCTGTCGCTGGACGCTGCCTGCGGGTCCGAACAGCTCGACTTCACCGCGGCGCTCGACAAGACGGCCTACAAGGACTGGTTCGCCCGGCTGTTCCTCGAGTTCGCCGACGCCATGGATCGCGGAGAGGCCGGGCGCCACCTGGAGGAGATCGCCGCGGTGGCGGATGTGCTGGAGCGCGCGTACGCCTCCGCCGGTCGCCACCCGCCCGCCGCCGCGGTTCCATGACCAGACGGATGCAGGTCGTCCTGTTCCTCGTCGGCACCATCCTCTTCGTTGTCCTCCTTCAGCACGTCGGCATCGCCCTCCTCGTCCAGCATGTCCGCCGGACGGGGTGGATGTTCGCGCCGATCGTGGCGCTGTACGCGGTGGTCTACGGGTGCAGTGCGCTCGCCGTCCGGCTCGTCATGGCCGACCAGCCGGGGAGGCCGCCGTACGGGCGGACATACGCCATCATGGTCACCGGCTTCGCCCTGAACTCCGTCACGCCGTTCGTCCAGCTGGGCGGGGAGCCGTTCAAGGTGGGTGCCTTCGCGCCGTGGGTGGGGCCGCGCCGGGCGACGGGCTCCGTGCTCACCTATTACATGTTGAACGCGCTGAGCAACATGCTCACCTGGCTCGCTGCCATCCTCATCGTACTCCTGCTGTTCCGGCCGCCCGCGCCGGCCGTCCTCGGCCTGGCGGCGACGGCCGGGGCCATCCTGCTGCTGCTGCTGTTCGTCTTCTCGCGCCACCGCGCCGGCATCTTCGGCCTGGCGCTCTCGGTGCTCGGAAAGCTCCCTCTCCTGGACCGTCTCGCGCGCGTCCTGGAGCGCCGCCGCGACACCCTGATGCAGCTCGACGAGCAGATCGCCGGATTCTACCACCGCAGCCCGGCGCGTTTCTTCGTCGCCCTGGCGATCGACTTTGCGGGCCGCACGATCGGGATGCTGGAGTACTACCTGATCGCGCTCAGCGTCGGCCTGCACATCGGGTTCCTGCAGGCCTTCGTCATGGGCAGTTTTCTCACCCTGGGGCTCAACCTGCTGTTTTTCGTGCCGTTCGACCTCGGCTCGAGAGAGGGCGGCATGTTTCTCATCTTCGGGATCCTCGGCCTCCCGTCCGGCCTGGGCATGTACGCTGGGATCGTGACCCGGCTGCGGTGGGCGGTATGGATCGCGATCGGGCTCGCGCTCCTGTGGTTCTCCACAACGGGTCGGCGTGCCCGCCCGCAGGCCCGGGTCGAGTCGACGGGCGTCGGCTAGGGTCGCGATCCGGGTGGCGCGGCCGCCGCCACCGCGAGGTCGGCGACGCGCGGCCGGATCTCGAGGATCTGGTCGTTCTGGCGCGACGGGTGGACGCGGTTCGTGAGCAGGATGACGAACAGGTCCTTGCCAGGATCGATCCACAGCGACGTGCCGGTGAACCCCGTGTGCCCGAACGCGCGCGGCGAGAGGCGCGTTCCCGCGCTTGACCCTGGGGTCGGCGTGTCCCAACCGAGCGCACGGCCGGAGAGGGCCGGGTTCTGGACCCGCGTGAACTCGGCGATCGTCGTCGAGTCGAGCAGCTGCGTCCCCGCGCCTCGGTGCCCTCCCGTGCCCGTGCGTCCTCCGTTGAGCATCATCTGGGCGAACCTGACCAGATCGGCCGCCGTGGAGAACAGGCCCGCGTGGCCCGAGACGCCCCCCATCGCGGCGGCGTTCTCGTCGTGGACCTCGCCCCGCAGCATGCGGCCGCGCCACGGATCGTTCTCCGTGGGCGCGATGCGCGGCCGGAGACGCGCCGGGGGATTAAAGCGGGTGACACGCATTCCGAGTGGCCGGAACACGCGGTGCTCGAGCAGACGGTCGAGCCGCTCGCCCGTGATCCGCTCGACGACCTCGGTCAGCAGCATGGCCCCGAGGTCCGAGTACACCATCCGGTGTCCGGGGGCTGTGTCGAGCGGCGTGGCGTTCACCCTGGCGAACATCTCTGCGCGGGAATGCACGTCGCGGAACAACGGCTGCCAGGCCGGGAGGCCGGAGGAGTGGGTGAGGAGGACCCGGACGGTCACCGAGTCACCGCCGGCGGCGAACTCGGGCACGTACGTTGTCACCGCCGCGTCGAGGGCGAGCTTCCCTTCCTGAACCAGCAGCATCACCAGCGTCGTCAGGCCCACGGCCTTGGTGAGCGACGCGACGTCATAGATCGTGCCCGCGTCGGGTCTCGGGCCATCGTCGTACGTCAGGCCGCCGACGCCGGTCTCGAACAGCACCGTGTCCCTCCGCCCGACGGCGACCACGGCGCCCGGAAACGCCTTCCGCGCCACGCACGCCTCGAGGTAGCGCTCGAGTGGAGCCCAGGGGCCGGCGGTGGTGTCTTGTGTCATGGTGACGGCAGCCAGGGCCGTGAGAACCAGGGGGATCACGGCGCGGGCGGCAGCGAGACGGGCAGCCGGCCGGTCATCGGCGCCAGCCCGAGCAGCGCGCGCGCCAGGGCGCGCTCGATGTACTCCGTGTCGCTCCAGGCGGCGACGTACGCGGGTGCGTGCGGAATCTCGCTGATCACATAGGGGCTGCCGAGCGAGATGGCGACGAGCGGCGCACCCGCGAGAGTCAGCTGCTCGATCAGGCCCGCGACGCTCGCCGGGATGTCCACCGCGTCCGGGCGCCACGCGGTGGGCTGCGAGGCGCTGAGGAAGATGACCGCGCCGGCGCCCGCCGCCGCGGAGCGGACCGTGTCGAAGGAGGCTGGTCCGGAGGCTGGCCATAGGCGTAGCATCTGGATGGTGTCCACCGCGCCGCGCAGCGACGCAGCGAAGATCTGGCCCACCCCGGGAAAGCTCTCGTCGCCGTACGCCACCACGACGACCCGGCGGCGGGCGGCCAGCGGCAGGGGCACCAGTCCGAGCGAGTCCTTGACCAGCACCAGGCTGCGCTGGGAGATGTCCTGCGCGAGCGCCACGTCCGGCGCGGCCCCGACGACCGCCGCGATGCGGCCGATGTCCACCACGCGACCCTGGAACAGCCCGACCCGAGCCTTGGCGGCGACCACGCGTGCCACGGAAGAGTCGAGGCGCGACTCGCCGATCTCCCCGCGGGTGACGGCGTCCACGACGGCGTCGATCGCGGCTCTGGCGTCGGCAGGCATCAGCAGGATGTCCGCGCCGGCCTCGAGGGCCAGGACCGCTGCCTGGGCGGCCCCGTAGCGGCTCACGATGGCGCCCATGTTGAGGGCGTCGGTGATCACCAGGCCCCCAAAGCCGAGGTCTTGCCGCAGCAGGGTATCGAGGACGAAGCGTGACAGGGTCGCCGGCGGCGAGCTCGCGCCGCCGACCTGGGCGAGGGCGATGTGGGCCGTCATGACCGCGTCCGTGCCCTGCCGCACGGCAGCGCGGAACGGAGCCAGCTCCACGGAATCCAGCCGCGCCCGGCTCGCCGTGATCAGCGGCAGGGCGATGTGCGAGTCGGTGTCCGTGTCGCCGTGGCCCGGGAAGTGCTTGGCGGTGCTCAGCATGCCGTGCTCGCGCAGGCCGCGGATGAACGCGTCGCCCAGCTCGGCGACGCGGCGCGGCTTCTCGCCGAACGAGCGGACGTTGATGATGGGGTTGTGGGGGTTGTTGTTGACGTCCACCACGGGCGCCAGGTCGAGGTGGATGCCCACCGCGCGGCCCTCGAGCGCAGTCACGCGGCCCACTTCGTAGGCGTCGAGCTCCCGGTCGGTCGCACCCAGGGCCATATTGCCGGGGAAGGTGGCGCCGCCGCGAATGCGCGTGCCGGGACCGGACTCCAGATCGGCGGCGATCAGGAGCGGCACCTTGGCCGCCTGCTGCAGGGTGTTGAGCTTCTCGGCGATGTCGTAGGGGGACGCGCCGGCGCCGACGATGAAGCCGCCGACGCCCGCACCCACGAGCGCCAGGGCGGAATCCATCGCCGCCGCGTCGCTGGCCCAGTAGTCCCCGGAGATGCGCGGCATCACCAGCTGCGCCGCCTTCTCGCGCAGCGTCAGACTGAGCGGCGCGAGCGCGGAGCCGGGCAGGAAGACCACGGTATCGGGCGGCAGCGCCTCCGGAGCCGCGGGCGGTGGCGCGGCGGCGAGCGACTCGGCGGGTGTCGGCTGGGGGACTCCGCCCGCGGACGACGTCGCGCGGGCGCACCCCGCCAGCAGCAGGACGGCGGCGACCGGATGCCAGGCTGCCAGTACGGTCCCGGCCAGGGAGACGAACCAGGGGGAAGATGGATGTCTCAAGCGAGTCTGCTCCTCGGGACTGCGTGCGCGGTCGCCTGCCTGGGCGCGGCGTCCGACGTGGTGCTGCGGGAAACCGCCGCTCCGGTGCGGGCGTTGGATGTGCCGGCCGTGGGCGGGCCTGGGTCCGTCTTGCCGGGCATCGACGTTCTGCTGCGTGACTCGATCCATCTGGTACAGGGTAAGCGCCTCGGCTTGATCACTAACCGGTCGGGCGTGGATGCGCGGGGCGTGTCCACCGTCGATCGCCTGGCGCATCTGCCCGGCGTGCGCCTGGTCGCCCTGTTCGCCCCCGAGCACGGGCTCCCCGGCCAGGCGGCCCCCGGCGCCGGCGTCTCGGATACGGTGGATGCGACCACCGGTCTCCCAATCTACAGCCTCTATGGCGCGAGTCGAGCGCCGACCGCGGCTGAGCTGGACTCGGTGGACGTGCTGGTCCTCGACCTGCAGGACGTCGGCGCGCGGCCGTACACCTACGTCTCGACCATGGTCCTCGCCCTCCAGGCGGTCGCCGGCGCGCGCCGCCGCCTGATCGTGCTCGACCGACCCAACCCCATCGGCTGCGCCGTGCAGGGACCGGTCCTGGACACCGCTTACGCCTCATTCATCGGCATGCTGCCGGTACCGCTGCGCCACGGGATGACGCTGGGGGAGTTGGCGCGCTTCGCCAACGCGCGCCTCGAGCACGGGGCGGACCTGGTGGTCGTGCCGGTGCTCGGCTGGCGCCGCTGTCAGTGGTTCGATGAGACCGGTCTGCCGTGGGTTGCGCCGTCGCCGAACCTCCCTGACCTCGAGGCCGTGGCGTGGTATCCGGGCACAGTGCTGTTCGAGGCCACCAATCTCTCCGTTGGACGCGGAACCAGCGCACCGTTCCGGCAGATCGGGGCTCCGTGGCTGGACGCCGAGCGCGTGGCGCGCACCATGGCGGAGCGCTACCACATCATCCTGGATCCGGTGCGGTTCACGCCGCGCTCGCCAGGCGACGGCAAGTTCGACGGGGTCCGGGTCCGGGGCGTGCGGTTCCGGCGATTCGAGCGCGACCGCGGCGATGCGGTGCGCGCGGCGCTCCTGCTGCTCCGGACAATCCAGGCGCTTCAGCCCGCTCGATTGCAGCAGGACTCGCTGGGCCTGGCACGCCGTCTCGGCGTGTGGCCTTCGGCCCGCGTGACCTGGCCGCTCGCCGTGCGGCGCTTCCTGGCCGAGCGGCGGGGCGCCCTGCTCTACTAAGCGCGCGTTTGCGCGGGTGTCGGGTCACAATTAGTCTTTGAGCCGGTGCAAGCGATGAACCACCGCGGTGTTAGGCTCCTTCCCGCCCAGATGATCACGGGCTTCCCCGGATTGCTCTCGCCGGTGGCGGAATGGCTGATCCGTTTGCGCGTGCGGCCGAACGTGATCACCTCGGCCAGCGTGATCGTGCTGATCGGAGCCGGGATAGCCTTCGGGCTCGATCTGGCGCGCCTGGGAGCGGCCTGGCTGCTGCTGTCGGGTCTCCTCGACGTGCTCGACGGGCAGGTCGCTCGAGGGAGCGGCATGGTTTCGACCTTCGGGGCGCTGTTCGACTCGACCCTGGACCGGGTCGGCGAGGCGGCCTTGTTCGCGGGGATCGCGGTGTACTTCGAGACCGCGCCGAACCAGGTCTTGCGGGTGCTGGGCGTGCTCTTTGCCCTCGGGGCGCTCAGCGGATCGTTTGTGGTATCCTACGTTCGCGCCCGGGCCGAAGGGCTCGGCCTCGAGTGCCGGGTGGGCATCCTTCAGCGCCCGGAGCGCATCCTGGGGGTGGGAGCCCCGACGCTGTTCTTCGGCGCCGGCTCGCACGGCGTGCTGCTGCTCGTCATCATGGGGGCGGTGGCCATGCTCAGCTGGATCACGGTGATCCAGCGCGTCGCGCACGTCTATCGCGCCGTGAACGCCGACCCGGCCGCAGCGGGCGGCCCCGCGACGGCGCCCCGCCGCCCCGATTTTCTCACGAAAGGAAGTTGAGCTCGTGACGCCTGAAGCTCGCCGACCCGTGCAAGCCGCGGATGGGCGTTTGGGTGTGCTCCTGCCCGGGATGGGCGCGGTCGCGACCACGTTCATCGCGGGCGTGGAAACGGTGCGGCGCGGTCTCGCACTCCCGGTCGGCTCCGTGACGCAACTCGGCACGATCCGCCTGGGCAAGCGCACGGAGGGCCGCTCGCCGGCCATCAAGGACTTCGTGCCGCTGGCGCGACTCGACGACCTCGTCTTCGGTGGGTGGGATCCGATTCCGGACGACGCCTATCGCTCGGCCAAGGTGGCGGGCGTGCTCGAGGACAAGCACCTGGCGCCGATCGCTGATTTCCTCCGTGGGATTGCGCCGATGCCTGCGGTGTTCGACCAGTACTACGTCAAGCGGCTGACGGGGACCAACGTCAAGAAGGGCAAGACGAAGCGGGACCTCGCGGAGCAGCTGCGGGAGGACATCCGCCGCTTCCGGACGGAGCGGCAGGTGCGTCGCCTGGTCGTGGTGTGGTGCGCTTCGACCGAGATCTTCATCCGGCCCGGGCCGGTACACGCCTCTCTGGCGGCGTTCGAGAAGGCGATGGTGGAGAACCACCCGGATGTCGCGCCCTCGATGCTCTACGCGTGGGCGGCGCTGATGGAAGGTGTGCCGTTCGCGATGGGCGCCCCGAATCTCGCGGTGGATACGCCGGCGCTGCAGGAGCTCGCGCGCGCGCGGGGCGTGCCGATCGCCGGCAAGGACTTCAAGACTGGCCAGACGCTGATGAAGACGGTGCTGGCTCCCATGCTCAAGGCGCGGATGCTCGGACTCGCCGGCTGGTATTCCACCAACATCCTGGGGAACCGCGACGGAGAGGTACTCGACGATCCGGAGTCGTTCCGGACCAAGGAGGAGTCGAAGCTCGGGGTGCTCGAGCACATCCTCCAGCCGGAGCTCTACCCCCAGCTGTATGGCAACATCTTCCACAAGGTGCGGATCAACTACTATCCGCCGCGCGGCGACAACAAGGAGGGCTGGGACAACATCGACATCATCGGCTGGCTCGGGTATCCGATGCAGATCAAGGTGGACTTCCTGTGCCGGGACTCGATCCTCGCCGCGCCGATCGTGCTGGACCTCGCACTGTTCATGGACCTCGCGCAGCGGGCTGGCATGCACGGAATCCAGGAGTGGCTGTCCTTCTACTTCAAGAGCCCCATGGCCGCGCCGGGCCTGACGCCCGAGAACGATCTTTTCATCCAGCAGACGAAGCTCAAGAACACGCTGCGCTACCTGATGGGCGAGGAGCAGATCACCCACCTCGGGATCGAGTATTACGGCTCGTAGGTTTCCCGCGCCATGACGCTCGGGCGGATCCTCGTCACGCTCGCCGGGATCGCGGCCATCGGCTGGGTCCTCTGGTACTTCCTCGCGCTGCCCCCGGCCCAGCGCGCGTCGCGCCGGAGGGTCGGGGCGTGATCCCGGACGTGGCTGCGCCGCTGCTCGCCAAGGCGGCCGCCGTCCCCTCGCGCCAGCGCGTGACCTTCCCGGTGGTCGGGATGTCTTGCGCCGCGTGTGCGGCCCGCATCCAGCGGCAGTTGGTGGCGACGGCGGGCGTCCGCGACGCGGTGGTGAACTTCGCCACGACGAAGGCGACGGTCGAGTTCGACGGCGCGATGCCGCGTGACCTGGTGGAGGCGGTGCGGGAAGCCGGCTACGACGTGGGGACCGACGCGCTCACCGTCGCGGTGTCGGGGCTCCGGTTCGCGCCGGGCGTGGCCCGACTCGAGGCGGCCGTCGCGGCGGGGCGCGGCGTCGTCCGCGCCGTGGCCAACCCGGCCGCGGAGGCGATCCGGGTCACGTACATTCCCGGGCTCTTCGACCCGCGCGAGCTGGAAGCCGCCGTCGTCGCCGCAGGTTTCACCCTCGCAGCCTCCCTGTCCGAAGCCGATCCGGTCGAGCGCGAGCGCCGCGTGCGCCAGCGGGAGGTCCGGGGGCTCACGGCGAAGCTGTGGGTCGCCGCGGCCGTGGCCGTCTGCGCGATGGTGGCCTCCATGCCGCTCATGGGCATGGCCGTGACTGGACGCGTCGACCTGCTGGCGCGGCTCCTCATGCCGCTGGACGCCTCGCTCAGAGGCGCACTGCCGGGGCTCTACGCGCTAGAGCCGGAGACTCTCAAGGTCGCCCTGTTCCTGGCCACGCTGCCGGTGATGGCCTGGGCGGGGAGGACGTTCTACGTCAGCGCCTGGCGCGGCGTTCAGCACCGCAGCGCCGACATGAACACCCTCATCGGCGTCGGGACGGCGGCCGCGATGCTCTATTCAACCGTGGCCACCTTCACCCCAGGCGTCTTCACCGGCGCCGGGCTGCCTGCCGACGTCTACTACGAGGCGGTCTCGTCCATCATCGCGCTCATCCTCCTTGGCCGCCTGCTCGAGGCCCGCGCTAAAGGCCGCATGTCGGAGGCGATGCGGCGGCTGCTCGACCTCGCGCCCAAGACCGCGCGGGTCTTTCGCGACGGGATCGAGGTCAAGGTGCCCGTGGCCGAAGTGGCGGCGGGAGACCTGGTCCTGGTCCGGCCCGGCGAGAAGATCCCGGTCGACGGCGTGGTCCGGACCGGGAAGACGGCCGTGGACGAGTCCATGCTGACCGGCGAGCCGATGCCCGTGGAGAAGGCCGAGGGGGATGAGGTCGTTGGCGCGAGCCTCAACACCACCGGGGCGATCATGGTCCAGGCCACTCGCGTCGGCCGGGACACGGCGCTCGCCCAGATCGTCCGCCTCGTCGAGGAAGCGCAAGGGAGCCGGGCACCCGTCCAGCGGCTCGCCGACCGCATCGCTGCGGTGTTCGTCCCGGTCGTGATCGCCCTCGCCATCGCCGCCTTCGTGATCTGGTTCGATATCGGCCCCACCCCCGCGCTCGTGTACGCGACCGTCGTGTTCGTGTCGGTGCTCATCATCGCATGCCCGTGTGCGATGGGCCTGGCGACGCCGACCGCGATCATGGTCGGAACGGGCAGGGGGGCGCAGCACGGCGTGCTGTTCAAGGGGGGCGCGGGGCTGGAGGCCGCATCCTCGGTGACCGCAATCGTCCTCGACAAGACGGGGACGATCACGGCGGGCCACCCCACCGTCACCGACCTGGTGGTCGCGCCCGGCACCCGGGACGGCGGCGTCCCGGTCCCCACCGTCGAGGTGGAGCGCACCGTTCTCTACTACGCCTCGGCGGTCGAAAACCTCTCGGAGCACCCGCTCGGCGCCGCCATCGTCCGAACGGCCCAGGAGCGTGGGCTCGAGATCCCGGAAGCCAGTGGCTTCAGGGCCAAGGAGGGACGGGGCGCGACGGCGCGGGTGGATGGCCGCCTGGTCGCCGTCGGGAGCGCTGCATTCCTCATCGAGCAGGGCGTGGATATCGGCCCCTTTACCGATGCGATCGATACCCTGGCTGCGCGCGAGCGCACCCCGGTGCTGGTCGCGGTGGACGGCGCCCCAGCCGGCGTGCTCGGCCTCGCGGACCCCGTCAAGCCGTCCGCGGTTTCGGCCGTCAAGGCGCTCCATGCGATGGGGCTGCACCTCATCCTGGTCACCGGCGACGTCCGGAAAGTGGCCATCGCCGTCGCCGGCGAGGTGGGCATTGACGAGGTGGAGACCGGCATGCTGCCCGCGGGCAAGGTCGGTCTGATCAAGCGGCTGCAGGCGGCCGGCGAGCGCGTCGCGATGATCGGAGACGGGATCAACGACGCGCCGGCCCTCGCCGCCGCCGACGTCGGACTGGCCATCGGGACCGGCACCGACGTAGCGGTGGAGGCAGCCGACGTGGCGCTGATGAGCGGGGACCTGCGCGCGGCCGTCACGGCCCTGGAGCTGGCCGGCGCGACGATGCGGACCATCCGGCAGAACCTCTTCTGGGCGTTCTTCTACAACGTCGTCGGCATTCCCATCGCCGCCGGCCTGCTCTATCCCGTGGCCGGCGTGCTCCTCTCACCCATCTTCGCGAGCGCCGCCATGGCGTTCTCGTCGGTGGCCGTCGTCACGAATAGCTTGCGCCTGCGGCGTTTCGCGCCGAGCTTCTCGACGTAACTCGGCGGGCCCGGCCCCTCACCGAAGGAATCGACGCCATGACCCTCCGCTTCGGCCTCACCGCCTGCAGCCTCGGGCTCGCCGTTGCGGCTCCGCTGGCGGCCCAGGAACGCCAGGTATCGGGCGCCTTGCTGGTCCGCCTCGGCAACGACACCGTCGCGGTCGAGAGCTTCACGCGCACGGCAGGCCGGCTCGACGTGGACCAGTTGTACCGCGCTCCCCGGACCACACTCCGGCATTTCGTCGTGAACCTGGACCCCGGCGGGGCGGTGACCAGCGCGGAGCTGGCCGTGTACCGCCCCGGCGCCCCGGCCGACCGGCCGCTCCAGCGCCTGATCATGACATTCCGCGGGGACAGCGTGATCACCGAGAATCGGCTGGGGGACAGCGTGCGAGTCCGCACGGTGGCCGTGCCGCCCGGGACCATCCCGCTGCTGGCGCCGTACGCGACGCTGACTCTGATGACCGAGAAGGTGCGGCGCGCGGGCCAGGACAGCGTCGCCGTGATGGTCTACTCGCCGGGCGCCGCGCAGGCGGTCTCGGTGGCGGTGAAAGCCGTGGGGAGGGACTCAATGACGATCCAACTTCCCTTCGGACAGATCCGCGCCGCGGTGGACCGCGCCGGGCACTTTCTCGGCTCGATCGCGCCGGAGGCTACCGCGCATCACACCGTGAGCACCGTGACGGGCGTGGACGTCCGCGCCCTCGCCACGATCTTCGGAGCCCGCGACTCGGCGGGCCAGGCGATGGGTGTGCTCTCGCCGCGCGACACCGTGCGCGCGGTGGTGAATGAGGCCAACCTGATGGTGGACTACGGCCGCCCGTCGAGGCGCGGCCGAGAGGTCTTCGGCGGCATCGTCCCGTGGAACCAGGTGTGGCGGACGGGAGCCAATGCGGCCACCCAGTTCCGGACCGACCGCGATCTGGAGATCGGCGGCGTCGCCGTGCCGGCAGGCCTCTACACTCTGTGGACGGTGCCGGGTCCCGGCGGGTGGAAGCTCGTCGTCAACCGGCAGACCGGGCAGTGGGGGACGGAGTACCACGAAGCGCAGGACCTGGCACGGGTGGACATGCGGACCGAGTCGCTGGCCGATCCCATCGAGCGCTTCACCATCAGCATCGTGCCGGCAGCGTCCGGCGCGGACCTCCGCCTGGCCTGGGACCGCACCCAGGCCTCAGTGCATTTCACGGTGAGGTAGTCCGATGCAGTACTTCTATCGCGCCCACGCCACTCCCGAGACCATCCTGGCCGCGGCGGAGCGCTATTTCACACCGTGCGGCCTCGCCATGGACAAGGGTAGGGGTGACTACGCGCGGTTCGTTGGGTCGCTGGGGGTGGTGGATCTGAACGTCGAAATCGAGGGGGGGCACTACACGCGCGTGACGATGGCCACCCGCGACGTCAGTCGCTCGGAGCTGGACCGGATCGCCAAGCGCTTTCTCTCCGAGCTGCATGGCCTCGAGGAGCCCCAGCACGCGCTCCGGGGCGCCTACTAGCCGTCCTACCCTTCCACGACGGCGCTGTACCCGGCCTTCGCGACGGCCTCCGTCAGCTCGTCCAGCGTGGCGGTGTCGTCGTCGTAGTCGACTTCGGCCGTGGCGTTCCGAAGGTCCACGACCGCGCCGTATACGCCCTGGACCCCCTGGAGCGCCTCCTCGACCGACTTCTGGCAGTGCCCGCAGGTCATCCCGGTGATCTTCAGCGTCAGCTTCCCCATGCCCAGCCTCCTTACCCGACTGAGGAATAAGCAATTCGCGTGCCCGGCCGGGTGTCCGGGCCCCGGCCGGCTGCACACCGGCGCGCGTCGCGTCATCGGCTGACGGCTGCGGCGCGATCATCCTTGACTGTCCCGCGACGGCCGGCGAGCTTTTTCCGCCTGTAATTCCATGCGCGACAAGGGAGTGGAGTGAGCGTGCCAGCGGCCGCCGCGCGCCGGGAAGCCGTCTCCGGCGTCCCGGCGGGTCTGACGCGCGAGCAGTTGCTCGAGCTGTACTACTTTATGCGTCTGACCCGGACCCTCGAGGAGCGCCTGACCAACCTGTACCGCCAGGGGAAGGTGATTGGCGGGCTGTTCCGCTCCCTCGGGCAGGAGGCCGACAGCGTCGGCAGCGCGTACGCGCTGGACCGTGCCGCGGGCGACATCCTCTCGCCGCTGATACGCAACCTCGGCTCGTTGCTGGTCATGGGCGCGCGTCCGGTGGATGTGCTCCGGCAATACATGGCCAAGGGGACGAGCCCCACGCGCGGGCGGGAGCTGAACGTGCACTTCGGCGACCTCGAGCGCGGCTTCCTCGGACAGATCTCGCACCTCGGCGACATGGTGCCCGTGATGGCGGGGATCACGCTCGCGTTCCGGATGCGCGGACAGCGGCGTGTCGGTCTGGTATACGTCGGTGACGGCGCCATGTCCACCGGAGCGTTCCACGAGGGGATGAACCTGGCGGCCGCGCAGCATCTGCCGCTGGTGGTGATCGCCGAAAACAACGGCTATGCGTACTCGACGACACTGGAGCGCCAGACGGCCGTGCGGCGTCTGGTGGACAAGGCCAAGGCGTACGGCGTCGAGGGCGAGCGCGCCGACGGCAACGACGTGTTGGCCGTGTTCGAGGTGACGAGGCGGGCCGTGGAGCGGGCCCGGGCCGGGGGGGGTGTGACGCTGATCGAGCTGTTGACGTACCGCCGCAAGGGTCACGCCGAGCACGACGACCAGCACTACGTGCCGAAGGACGAGCTGGCGCGCTGGGAGCGGGACGACCCGCTGGAGCGCTACGTGGCGCGGGTCACGGAGAGCGGATGGGCGGAGCGGCAGGTGCTCGAGGCCGCCGACGCCCGGGTGGCGGCCGAGCTGGACGAGGCGGTCGCGCTGGCGGAGCAGGAGCCGGCCCCGGATCCGCACAGCGCGCTCGAGGGCGTTTTCGCCGAGCCACCCGTGCAACCGCGTCCGTGGTACCGGGAGGCGCCCCGTGGCTGAGGTCACCTACCTGGAGGCGCTGCGCCAGGGGTTGCGCGAGGAGATGCAGCGCGATGAGCGCGTCTTCATCCTGGGCGAGGACGTCGGGCGCTACGGCGGCGCCTTCAAGGTCACGGAGGGGTTCATCGACGAGTTTGGCGAGGCGCGCGTGATCGACACGCCGATCTCGGAGGCGGCGATCGTGGGCGCAGCGGCGGGGGCGGCGCACCTGGGGCTCCGGCCCGTGGCCGAAATGCAGTTCATCGATTTCATCTCGTGCGCGTACGACATGCTGACGAACTACGTGGCGACCGCGCGGTATCGCGCCGGCCTCGCCTGCCCGATCGTGGTGCGGGGGCCGTGCGGAGGC
>Ga0153915_10003061_pt1 | contig 15276 bp, 12 predicted proteins | sample Opewatmetagenome_2_FD_107003 | JGI IMG/M metagenome (GOLD analysis project Ga0153915, IMG submission 107003) | Freshwater wetland microbial communities from Ohio, USA - Open water 3 Core 3 Depth 3 metaG | ecosystem: Environmental > Aquatic > Freshwater > Wetlands | place: USA: Ohio, Lake Erie...
CGATGATAGCTGTGGCGGTCAGACGAGCATGGTCGCCACGAGATTGCTCGCCGGGACGACCTGCATCGTCGTCGACCAGCAGTCCGGCACGGAGACGAACGGATCGCTTGTCCTCGACGTGGTCAGGTCCGGTCGCGATGGCCAACCGCTGCTGGCGTCCGCTCTCATCACCTATGGCGAGACTGCGGCGAGCCAGGTCGCGCCGTGCGGCGGCGACGGCCTCGACATCAGCTTCTACTTTGCGGCGTGCTCCGGCGCGACGCTCGCTGCGAACACGTGTGACACGCACACCATGTGGGACACGGTGCTCTACGTCCACGCGCAAGGCAATCCCACCGCGTTGATCTGCAACGACGACGACACCACGTGCGGCCAGACGTTCAAGTCGCGCATCACCTTGCCGATCGCGGCGACCGGCCTCTACTGGTTGACCGTCGACAGCAAGGTCGCTCCGGCGACCACCCACCACTTCCACGTGTACTCGTCGATCACGCCCTGACCGGGAGCTGCTTGCCGGCGAGCCCGTGCGGGACGCGCTGGTGCGCGCGGCCGCCAGAATCTACGGTGTCCTCGCGCACCGCACGCCGATGTCGGAGCCGCGAGCGTTGGGCGAGGCGTAGTCGCGGTGGGCTCCGCGGAGGTTCGACGCAGGACTGGGGAAGCCTCCGCCGCGGATCACCCGATCCGAGGTGGGCGTCAGGTCAGCGCAGTCGTTGCATGGGTTGGCGTACGGGCTCTGGTACCAATCGAGCGCCCAGCCGTAGGCGTTGCCGGCGAGGTCCGCCTGGCCCCACCGACCGTCGCCGGCAGGAGATTCGCTGCCGACGGCGTTCACCGAGCCGCTCGGCGGGTTCGCGCAGTATGCGCTGCCGGTGTTGAAGTTCGCGTACGAGCAGTCGATGGTCAGGTCGCTCGGCGGATTGGACCAAGGATACGCTCGCTGCTCGCTGCCGCCCGCGGCGGCGTAGTTCCATTCGGTCTCCGTCGGCAAGAAGCCGCCGTCCCACACGCAGAACGCGAACGCCTCGAACCAGGTGATGCAGTTCATCGGCAAGGCCTCGTTCGCGTCCGGCGTGTCGGTCCATGACTCGTAGGTCGCGTCGCACTTCACGATCGCGACGAGCGAGGCGGTATCCGTGGTGAGAAAGCCGTTCCACGACGGGTCCCAGCCGCCCTGGCTCGCCGAGCCGTTCAGCGTTCGCGCGCCCGCGCCGGCCGGCGGCGGATTCTGCTGCGTGCCCATGTCCGCGTTCACGAACTGTCGGAAGCGACCGACCGTGACCACGTAGGTGTCGAGCCGGAAGTCGCTCACCGTGGCGAGGTTTGTCACGTCGGTGTTCGCGTTGTCCGTGCCGACGTCGAAGCTGCGATAGAACGTCCCCCCGGGGACGAGCGGGCTCGCGCAGCACGTCGACGTGCCCATCGCGCCGCACGTCGCCGCCAGGCCCGAGCACGACGGTGTCGTCGGCCTATTCGCGTCGTCGAGCTCGTCGATGCGGATGCGGCCGCACGCCGCACATGCGAGACACCACACGAGAAGTCCAGCCTTGCCCAACAGCCATCATTCTACGTCCATTTCGTCTGCTCCGATGCCCGGCATGTCAGTGCTGGGCGCCCGCGAGGACAGGCCGCGCGCTCGTGTCCAGTCGTCAGGGCGATCGGTACACGACGATGTACGCGCACGACACGCTCACGTTCACCGAGCGGAAGCCGACGCGTGTCCCCGAGCTCGTCGCCGGAGCAACCAGGCGAACAGCTGCGACCACCTCGAGCGCGTCGCTCAGTACCCGTACCTCGCTCGGAGGAACGCAAACCGGTGCACGCGAATCACCAGTACTCGCCAGAAAGCGTGCTGACGAACGCGATGGGATGCGCTGATGACAGCTCGATGACCTCGCGCGCTCTGAACTTCATGCCGTCGACGGCGCCGCCTTCGCCGCAGCCGACGCCGCGGATGGACTCGATGTAGCAGGGTGCACCGTCGCATCCAGTCGGCTCGTACGTGCGCTTGCCGACGAACGTGCCTTCCCAGGCTCCGCCGCCGTCGATCTCGGCGCTGAAGCGCCCCCACAGCGGACCAGCACCGATGCGGTCCCAATTCGCGTTGATCGCGATCGTCAGCCACGTGTTGGCGTTGGGGTTGCTGCTCGTCATTCGGTCGATGAGCGTCAGGCCGCGCACGTGGGTGAGGCTTCCCGCCGGACACTGTGGCGGGTACCCCGATGGTTCGGCGCCTGGTAGGCCCGAACAGCTCACGTCACCTGCGGTGACGAACTGACCGATGGGGCCTCGGCCGTACGTGCCGAACGGATCCCAGGTTCCGTCCGCGGCGAAGTCGGTCTTGAGCCCGCCTGATGATTCACCGGCGCACGCGGTTTCGTCCATCGCCTGCAACGTCTGCGCGTACGAATCGAGAGGCTTGTCTTGTCCGCACGCGCCGACCGCAGCCACCGTTGCGAACGAAAGGATCTTGAAGCACCGCATCCGCCACCTCCTTCAACCTGCCTGGCGTCATGCGCAGCAACGTATGTGCCACCGCGAACGTGCACGAGTCTCTCGAGACGGCGGCGTATGCGCGCATTGCCTGCCGCTGCTCGAGGAGCGTCGTGCGGACGATGCGCGAATTCGCCGCCCACGTCAGGCGAGGGTCGCGACGCAATCGTCGGACAGCCGAAGGCTGTTCCGCCGCGCTACCCGACGATACCGCCGAGCAGCGCGCGACCGATGTGACCGAGCAGCTCGTCGAGAGGCATGGTCGTCGCGACGAGCGGCAACATCGGAGTCACGGTCGCGATCCAGACGCTGATCATCGGTCGCGGACCGAACGGGACGAGGCGGATCTGGTCGAGATTCTGATACGAGCCGATCAGGTCGTTCAGTGACTGGAGGTCGGGTGTACCCAAAAGCGCTTCGGGATCACGGCGAGCCTCGATCCATTTGCGGTGAAACGTGCGGACGTAGGAGAGTGCGAGGCTGTTGTACTGCTCGAGCTCGCGATGTCTCGCCCTGTACAGCATGCCGATGTACAGGAGCAGCGGACCGCAGGCGACGAGGGCTGAGAGGATGACGAAGCTGATGAACGACGGCACGAACGCCTGGAGCGCCGCGCGACCGGCGAGGATCTGGGTCCCCCATGCGGAGGACAAGATCGCGGAGATCGCGAGCACGAAGCCCGAGAACGCCGACATCGGTATCCCGAGGAAGCCGATGCCGGCGGCGCGATCCGGGTGAGTCGCGATCGTGGCGAGCGGCAAGCGAGACACTCGCACGACGACGTAGGACCAGATCACCCAGTGCCACAGCCACCGTGCCATCACGAACTGTGCGATCGGCAGGGCCACGGTCACGTACCAGAGGCGCGCGAACGAGAGGGAGCCAGCCTCGGAGCCCCCGGCGATGACACCCGTCGGAGCGAGGAGGCCCCACAGCGCGGCTTGCCCGGCAAGCAGGACCACCACGATCAACGCGACCTCGACGAGTCGAGAGTCGCGCATGCGCTCGGCCTTGTCGATGATGAGATCGACGGCGGCTCGGTCGGCAAACCTCCCCGCGTAGAGCTGGTCGATGGCGGAGCGGCACCGCAACGAGAGGATTCGCTCGGCGTGGATCATGACCGGGACCGCGATCAGCAGGCGCGCGTGGACCGAGATATCGAACAGGATGGGGGCCGGGCGCTGGCCGATCGCCACGCGCAGCAGCGCCGCGACGAACAGTGGCACCCACGCGATCGCGACAAGCGCCCACGCTCGAGGCGTGCCGTCCCGGCGTGTGAGGTGGAGGCGATGAAGCGCGCGCAGGGACGGATCCGCCGCGATCGAGAAGGGTCGAGGTTCATCGACGTTGCGTTCGGGCTCCGAGCTCATGAGCCTAGGTGGTGACCGCGGCTTTGCGGTTTCGACCCGTGTGTCTGTACACGCGGTTCGCGATCGCCCGAGACAGCGAGAACGGCAGCCAGATGAGCACCATGCCCATGACGATCGCTGCGACCGGCCGCACGTAGCCGAGCGCGATGTACTGGAGGATTCCGTCGAGCACGATCGCGATGGAGAACGGAATGATGACGTCGAGCATGGCTTGCTTGGCGAGCTGCGCTCGTCGCTTGGAGGTCACGAACAGCCGCAGCAGGAATGGGTCCTTCCCTTCCTTTGCATCCGCGATCCCGAGGCGGGCTCCGAGGATGATCGCGATCAACGGTTGCACGAATAGGCGGAGCTGCCCGCGGCCGCTCGCCACGTCGACGATTCCTTCCCAGAAGCCGAGATCTTCGTTCATAGCCGTGCTCCAGCAGCGATTCGGAGTCGTGCTGCACTCCGACGGATCGACGTGCTGCAAATTTCGGTGCGCCCGAATGAGCCACGCAACGCGGCTCGGGTCCTTTCGCACGACGGGTCGTCCGCGGCATGGCACGCGTTTCGCTCGCGTGTTGGGTTCATGACGACTCAGCTGATCCCTTCGACGCCTGCCATCGCGCAACCCATCGTTCCAACACCCGAGCCAGAGTACGAACACGAAGAAACGCGCGCACTGGTCGCGCTCGTGACGGACGCGGCGGAGCTGGTCGTCAGCGAAGGCGAGACGGCGTTCAGCAAATTCTGTGTGGCCGGAAGTCGCTGGCGCCACGACGAGACGTACGTGTTCGTGCTCGATCCCGACGGGAACATGGTCGTCCATCCCGACGCGGCACTCGAAGGCACGAACCAGATGGCGCTGAGGGACATCAGCGGCAGGCCGATCATCCAGGGTCTCATCGACGCCGCCACGGCGATCCCGAACAAGCGAGACGGTTGGCACCACTACCAGTGGCCGCTGCCGGGCGGGCTGTTTCCACGCTGGAAGAGCAGCTACGTCCGCCTCGCGCAGGCTCCGTCGGGCAAGCGCTACATCGTCGGCTGCGGCATGTACAACGAGCGCATGGAGCGCGTGTTCGTCATCGATGCGGTGGCGAACGCCGTCGCACTCATCGAGGCGCGCGGCCAGGCAGCGTTTGCGTCGCTACGCGATCCGGTTGGACCGTTTCTCGTGAAGGATGCGTATGTCTTCGTGATCGACTCCGACGGTGTCGATCTCGTCAACCCCGGGTTTCCGAACCTCGAGGGCCGCACCATCCTCGACCTGACCGACAAGCACGGCACCCACCTGGTCCGCGAGATGATCGAGGTCGTGAGGACGCGAGGCTCGGGCTGGGTCGACTATATGTGGCCCAAGCCGGGCGAGAGCGTCTCCACGCAGAAGTCTGCGTACGTGCGCAAGGCGGCGCTCGGCGACAGAACCGTCATCGTGGGCTGCGGTGTCTACCTGGCCGAAGCGCCCGTGGAGGCCAGGCCGCCCCGAACCACGACGGCGTCGAAGTTGATGACGCTGGTCCGCAATGGAGCGGCCCTCCTCGAGGAGAAGGGCGAGGCCGCCTACTCCGAGTTTCGAGTCCAGGGATCGAAGTGGTTCCACGACACCTCGTACTTCTTCGCGTTGACGACGGACGGGACCATGGCCTTCCATGCGGCGGAGCCGGCGCGCGAGGGCGAGCGTGACTTCGCGCTCGATGTGCTGGGTAGACCGTTCCGCCGCATGATCCTGGACGCGGCTGCCGGCGCTTCGGGGGAGGGCTGGAGCCACTACATGTTCCCGATGCCCGGCATGGTCTTCCCCGCATGGAAGTCGACGTTCGCGAAGCGAGTGACGTTGCCTTCCGGCGCGCAGCGCATCCTCTGCAGCGGCATCTACAACATGCAGCTCGACAAGGCCTTGATCGAGGACGTCGTGCACCGCGCGGCCGCGCTGATCGCAGAGCACGGAAGAGCGGCGTTTTCGCGGCTGCGAGACAGGACCGGCCCCTTCATGTTCATGGACACGTACGTGTTCGTCACGGGTCTCGACGGCACGGAGCTCGTGAATGGCGCACTGCCGAGCCTCGAGGGCAGGAACCTGATGTCGCTGAAGGACCTCGAGGGTACGTATGTCGTCCGCGACGAGATCGCTCTGGCGATGAAGGAGGGTAGCGCGTGGTTCGACTGCTACTGGTTCACGCCCGGAGACAACCGACCTGCGCTCAAGCAGACGTTCGTGCAGAAAGTCCAATCAGGTGAAGACATCTTTGTCGTCGGCTCGGGAATCTACGTCTGAGTGCACCCCATCATGCCAAGGCGGCATGGGCGGATCCCGGCTCCCCCCTTGTAGACCGGCCTGGGACGCTGCGAATACGAGCGAAGATGTGCTGCCGTCAGCTACAATGGGCGGGTGCGAGACATCGGGGTTGTACTCGCGCTTGCGATCGTTGCGGGCTGCTACAACCCGGTCGTCCCGGGCCAACACCGCAGCTGAGTCACGGCACGTAGGGCATCGAGTCGAGCCGGATGTGATCGATGCATGTCGGGCTGTAGATCGTGACCGGCACGTCGGGCGCCGGCGCCTGATCGGCCGTCGCGCACGTCGACTTGTTATGGGACCCGAGCTCGGGTTCGAAGCCCTCGTGCAACAGGCCGAGGTTGTGCCCGAGCTCGTGCATGATGATGTTCGCCTGCGCCTCGGTGCGATGCTCCGGGTTGAGGCTGACCGGGTCCGACGAGATCAGGAAGATGTCACCGCCGAGCATGCCCCAGCCGCGGTTCGAGTATGACACCGTGTCGCCCATCAGCATGTAGTGCCAGCCCGGCTGTCCGCGGTGCTCGAAGTGATCGAGATAGTAGCCGCGCAGCATCGGGTTGTTCGCGCCGAACTCGAGGATGTCGACGGGCGGGAGCTCGTCGCCTTCGACGAATGCGAGGTCGTACCCGATCGAAGCGAAGTAGCTCTGGACGAGCGCGGTCGTGCCGGGCTCGAACCGCTGGTAGCCGACGTAGTCGACCTCGACGCGGATGGTCCCCTTGCCCGACGCTGTCTCCGGCGCGCAGTGATCGTTCGTGCACGCCAGCGACAACGCGTAGGTCCGGCCATCGAACTGGCGGTTCTTGCAGCTCGCGACGATCAGATACTCGCCCCCAGCGGTCAGCTCCAGCTCGCCGAGGTGTGACGATCGATCGGTGCCGCCGTCGTCGTCCTTCGCGATCGGGTACCCGCCCCAGCTGCCACCCGACCGCGGACCGTAGATCCGGACCACGGTATCGGTCTTGTCCGCGGCGTCGCCGGAGAGCGCGACGTCGATGCGCGCACCTGCCGCGGCTCGGAACGTGTAGCCGTGATACCGGGTGCCGTCGAACGTCGACGCGACCCGGTCACCGAAACCGATCCCGCCTTCGATCGACACGCGGCCCGTGATCGAGTCGGTCTTGCCATCCAGCACCGGATCGAGATCGTCGTCGGTGGACTCGGCGGTGCACCCCGAGAACGTCAGGACCAGCAACGCAGCAAGCGAGAGCTCGTGCTTCGACATGGTCATCTCCTCTCAATCCACGTACGGGTAGATGGTGGTGACGAACTGCCGCCAGCCCGACGCCTCGTAGAAGCTCGTCTCGGCCGCGGGCCACGCGCTCGCCTCGTCGAAGTCGGCCGGGTCGCTGATCCGCACGCCGTAGCCCTTGCGCATGAACGTCAGGTTGATGCCGTGGGCGTTGCCGTGGACATCCGGATCGGCGTACGCGCCGACGACGAGCGCGTCGAGCGCAGTCGAGAACGCACCCGCGGCGGCCACGATGTCTGGATCACTCGAGGTCACCGCGAGCTGGTTCGCGAAGTCGGTCGCGTCGATCATGAACTCGAAGCCGCCGCTCGACATCTGCAGCGCCGTCTTGCGCGCGGCGACCAGCTCGGCGCGGTTGGACGTGGCCTTGTCGTTCAGCGTCGCGGCGAGCGCCGCAAACGCGACCTTGACCGCTGCGATCTGCGCCGTGTCGTACGCGCCCGTCGCGCCCGGCTGGTTCTGGTCGTAGTACGACTTCTTGAACATGCCCTCGGCCACGCGACGGGCCAGGCCTCTGGCATCGAGCGTCGGGTTGCGCACGAGCGAGTCGGCCCAGCGGACGTCCGTGTAGCCGAAGCTGTACTCCTGGAGACCGATGATGAACTTCGCGGTGTCGGCGAAGCGCGTGATGATCTCGAGCTCGCCGGTGCCGCAGCCGCTGAGGGCGAGCACGTCGATCGGCACGCCCGAGTCGAGGATCGCCTGGCGGAGCTGCCAGTACATCATCCGCTGGTCTTCCCAGGCACTCTCGACGGGGAAGTAGTCGGGCAGAAACGCTGCGACCGCCGAGCTGGTGTGGCCCACCACGCTGAGGAAGAAGCGCTCGGACGGGTAGCTCGCGTGGACGAACTGAAGGACGTCGGTGAGCGTCTGAGGCTTGCCGAGGTGGAGCTCGCCGTAGTCTTTGACCAGCTCCACGCTGCGCATGCCGACCTTCCACAGCTTCGTGTTCGGACCCTCGGGCGGATCCTCGAGATAGAGCAGCTGGATCGCGTCGTTGTCGGCGCTCAAGCGTTGCGCCATGTCCTGCAGGCTGCTCGGGATGCCGCCGGCGTCGTGAGTATCGAACGAGCCGTAGACCAGCGCCGTCCACCTGGCCGCGCCCGGCGCGACGGTCGTGCACCGCTCGGATTCACACGACAGCGCGAGCTCGTAGGTCTTGCCCGCGTACGACCTGCCTTTCATCGTCGCGACGATCAAGTACTCGCCGTCGTCGGGAAGCACGAACGAAAGGCGCGAGAACTTGTTGCCGGCGCCGTCGTCGTCCTTGGCGATCCGCGCGCCGCCCCAGCCCCCGTTCGAGTGGGGCCCGTACAACATCACGACCGTGTCGGTGTGCTGCGCGACGTCGCCGGTGAGCTGGATGCTGACGCTCGCGCCCTTCGCGCCGCGGAACGTGTAGCCGTGCAGCTTCGAGGTGTCGAACGTCCCCGTCACCGCGTCGCCGAAGCCGATCTCGCCGTGGATGGCGACCTTCGCGGTGACCGCGTCGCTCTTGCCATCGAGCACGGGCTCCTCGTAGTCGTCGTCCCCGTCGGCGAGGCACCCCGCGTTCGCGAGTATGCCCACCAGCACCACAGCACAGCTTCGAATGATCACGCGCATCGCTAGTCTCCCGGCAATTGAGTTGGTGACGCCTAAGGCAAGCGACGGGCCAGCCTCCAACGTGCTGTTGTTTCGACGCAGCGACGCGCACCGACATCCTTCTGAGCCGCGATCGGGTGACGGGTGACCCGTCCGGTGTAACTTCGAGTGCTACACGAATTCGGCGCAGCTTCGCGTCCTTGGCTAATCGCGAGAGTTACTGCTCTTGCGCCAATCTCCGCTGGAGCGTCACGAGCGTGAATGGACGGTACGATCCGAACTTCCGCCCGAATTCTTCGTCGACCCATTCGTAACCGAGTGCTTTGTAGTACGCCTCGAGCCCGAGCTCGCGTCCGCACTTGAGCTCGATCGCGTCGCAGCCCGCGCCGCGTGCGAGCCGCTCGGCCGCGCGAACGAGCATCGAGCCGAGGCCTCGTGCCTGCGTGTCGGGATGCACCGCGAGCAAGCCCAGCTCGGGCGTCGCGCACGGCTGCTTGTGTTCGTCGTCGAACCGTACGCGAACAGTTCCGACGATCCTGTCTTCGAGCGTTGCGACGAGCGTGATGACGGCAGGGCCGAACAGCTCTCGAGTCGCGTCGGTGTCGCACAACCGTGGGCCCGGAATGAGCCAGCCCTCGTGCTCGAACGCGCGGTTCACGAGCTCGACGACGACCGGTACGTCGGAGACACGGGCGAAGCGGATGGTGACGGTCATCGATCCCAGCGCCAGCACGCACGATGCCAGGTGGTGCGAGTGGCTCGCGAAGTTTCCACCTGTAACCTCTGACGCCACAGATCGGTTGCTACCGCGCCGCAACGACGCCGGGCACGATGCTTGCTGAGCGCGGTGGCCATGCGTTCGATCGTCGCCGCCACTCTGTGTCTTGGGGCATGCACCTCGGTATCCGCGCCGCCAGGCGTCGATGGCTACGACTCGGTTCGCGATCGCCTGGCGAGCTCGCAGACGCGGCTGCGGGTGCCGTCGACGCAGGGCGCCGGGTCGATCACGGCGAGCCGCTACACGCCAGACGGCTGGCAGCCAGGCACCGCGGTGTTGTCGGTGGCTAGCGGCGAGCTCGTCGCCTCCGTCGACGAGGCCGGGCTGCTCCAGCTGTCGAAGCTCGATGCGAGCATCGATCCGATCGAGATCCCGCAAGACGTGTTCGGCAAGCCGGCGCGGCTGACCGATCTGCACCTCGCGCTCGCGTCGCAGTCGATCGCGACCACGACGTGGACCGATGATGACAACGCGATCGCGACAATGACGGTCGAGCTCGACGCCACGTGGGCGGTCATGTTCGACAGCGGCTCGCTGCCCCTCGCGACGCAGCACCTCCCGCCGTTCCCCGTCGAGCTCGCGATCACCGGAGGCGGCGATCACGTCGATGCGACGATTGCGATTCACGGCAGTGGCGAGCTGTGGAGCTGGGCAGGGCTCGTGAAGCTCCTGGACCTCCAGCTCGCGTTCGGCGCGTCCAGCATCGATGGGCCGTAGCGGCTAGTCGGGTTGCCAGTGTGACGGGTTCGAGCAAGCGAACGTGATTCGCACGCGCTGATCGCCCGTCGAGCGGGGGTACGGGTGGTCCTGTTCGTGAATACGGCGTGGGCAGCCATGCGTAACATCAGCTCACTGATCACGATTCTTGTACTCTCCTGCTCCGCACTCACCGCCGTTGGCTGCGCTACCTCCGGCGACGACGAATACTCGGACGTCGAGTCCAACGCCAGCGCACCTGGCAGGCTCGACCTGTGGACCTCGACCGACGGCCAGTGGCGGTTTCATGTCGTGTCGGGCAACGGTCGCACGTTGATGACGTCCGAGGGCTACACGTCGCGCACGGGCGCGCTCAACGGCGTGCTCTCGGTGCTCGAGAATGGCAGCGACCCCGCTCACTACCAGGTTCACGCGACCGCGGTTGGCTACAACCTGCGCCTGCGCGCCGCGAATGACGAGATGATCGCTTCCACGGAGAGCTACTCGTCGAAGTCGAACGCGAACCGTGCGATCGGCGCATGTGTCCGCGCGGTGTCCAGCTATATCGACGATTTCCTGGCGAACACCGGCGCGCGCGTCGAGCTGTCGGTCGATGTGATCGGCCAGTACCACTTCGACGTGTTCGACGATAACGGCGAGCTCGCGCTGAGCTCGGAGGCGTACAAGACGCCCGAGTCGGCGTGGAATGGCGCGTTCGCGAGCCAGGACGCGGCGGCCCGCGATGCGGCGTTCGCGGTTGTCGCGGTCGGCGATGGCAGCTATTACGTCAAGCTCACCGCCGGCAACGGCGAGCTGCTCGGCGTCAGCCCGCCGTACGCGAGCGACGCGGCGGCACAGGACGGCATCGCCTCCATGCGGACGTTGCTCGCGTCGATGAAGATGATCTGACGATCGTCGGCGCGTCAGCGCGATCAGCGCCCGTTCCGCGCCGGCTTCAACAGCACGGTGACGTCAGACCCGGGTCTGACATCACCGCTGTCCAGTTCGCGAGGACGGATCGTGGATGCACGTGGGGTCCGTGAACGCGGTAGCGGCGCGGGCACGGCGCCCTGCGGGCGAACCAAGACATCAGCCGGATCCATGTCGACCTCGGTTTGCTCGCAGGCTTCCTGCGGTTGGTCCGACACGTACTCGAAGCGATACGTGTTCCCGGCGATCCCGACGAAGTATCGGCTCCCGCCCTCGGTTCGAACGAGGATGCCGTCGTCTCGACGGAACAGGTGGGTCACGGCCGAGGTGAGCGTCACGTCGCCTGCCCCCGGCCTTCCGATCACCAGCGCCGCGCCGATCTGCGGTGCTGCCACGACGAGGCCGAGCCATCGAGGGTTCGGGTTCATATGCACCCACATTCAGCAACCGGCGTGCCCGCGTAAGCACGCGTGTTGGCTGGCGCTCCCGCTACGGGAGTGTTGCATCGACTGTTACAGGGCAGGGAGCGCGTGTCCCACGCACCTCGGCCTCGACTACGGCGAGCGCGACGTCTGCTCCGTGCCGCCGTAGCCACCGAGGTTGATCACCCCGGCTCGCCTTTCAGGGGAATACGCATGGCGGCGCGGGTATGTTCGGCCAATGGCCTACAGCCGCCGCGACTTCCTCCGCGACACGACGATCGCTGCCGCGCTCGTCCCCGGCCTCGGCTGCGCAGCGCCGAAGCGCGCGAAGCTCGAGCTGCCCGTCGTGATCGCGACCTGGGACTTCGGGCTCGAGCTGTGCGCGGCGGCGCAGCAGGTGCTCGCGAGCGGCGGCGATCTACTCGACGCCCTCGAGCGGGGCGTCAACGTCGTCGAGGACGACCCCGCGGTCCAGTCGGTCGGTTACAACGGTCTGCCCAACGCGGACGGCGTGGTCCAGCTCGACGCGTCGATCATGGACGGGCGCAGCCATCGCGCCGGCGCGGTCGCCGCGCTCGAGGGAATCAAGAACCCGATCTCGGTCGCACGCAAGGTCATGGAGCGCACGAACCACGTGCTGCTCGCCGGTGCCGGCGCGCTCGCGTTCGCGAAGCAACTCGGGTTCATGGAGCAAGAGCTGCTCGCCCCCGACGTCCGGGCCGCATGGCAACGAGTCAAGCACGACAGCTTCTGGCGCGACGACAACCACGACACGGTTTGCTGCATCGGGCTCGACCTCCACGGCAACCTGGCCAGCGCGGTGTCGACCAGCGGCCTCGCCGGCAAGCTCGCAGGGCGGGTCGGCGACTCGCCGCTCATCGGCGCGGGCAACTACGTCGACAACGACATCGGTGGTGCATGCGCCACCGGGATCGGCGAGCTCGCGATCAAGAACGTGGCGGCATTCGCGATCGTCGAACGGATGCGAGCCGGCGTCTCGCCGACGCGGGCTTGCGAGGAGATCCTCGAGCGCGTCGCGCGAAAGCACCCCGAGGTGAAGGCCGACAACAGGTCGCTACTCGCGTTCATCGCGATGAACAAGGCCGGCGAGGTCGGCGCCGCGACGTTGCACGACCGCAAGAAGGGATTTCGCTACGCACTCGCGCGCGGCACGAAGGTCGCGCCCGAGCTGCACGACGTCACGCCGTTGTTCGGTTGAGACGGTGCGAGTACGGCGGGTTCGCCGCCGACGAGGCGGCGTTCTGACCGAACAAGGTCACTCGTGCGTCGGCGCCGCAGCGCCAGACCCCTCGATGGCGGCGCGCGCAGCGCGGGCGAGCTCGTCGGTGGGCGGCGCTTGCGTGCGCAGCGCGAGCAGGCGCTCCCAGAAAGCGCGCGCGTCGTCGACGCGCCCGAGCCGGGTCGACGCTTCGGCGGACCATCGCAAGCAGGGGCCGACCGCGCCACCCCATGCGAGCGTGAAGCGCCGAGGACGGATCACCTCGTCACAGGCAGCGAGCACGCCCGCGTGGTCGCTCGCTGCTCGCGCCACCCGCGCCGCACCCAGCTGCTCCACGATCATGAAGTTGCCGTCGGCGGCAGTCTCGATGGCGCGCGCCCAGGCGGTCGCCGCGCGCTTCCAGTCCTTCGCCCACTCCGCGTGGTAGGCGTCGGCGATGGCGAGGACCTCGGGAAACTCGCTCGTGCTCCCGTCGTCGACGATGGCCCGTTCGCCGAGCGTCCCCGCGACGAGCACGCGCGCGATCATGTGGTTGATCGGGCTGTTGTCCGCCAGCTGCTTGAGGATCCGGCGAAGGCGCGCCGGCCGTGCTTCGGGCAGCTCCACCGCGGCCAGCTCGATCCAGCCGCGCTCGCGTTGTTCACTTCCGCTCGCGAGCGAGGCCGCATTCGCGGCGCTCTCGCTGTCTTCCTCGGCAGGCTGGCCGCGCGCGATGGAAAACGCGAGCAATGCGGCCGCGTTGTGGAGGATGTCGTCCTCCCGCAAGCGCGCCGTGAGATCCATCGCCATGCTGAGCTGTCCGTCCAGGAGGTAGATCCCCCCGAGCTCTCTGCGCACCGCCTGCATCGCGGCCGTGTCCTTGGTCTCGTACCTGCGAAGCAGCGCGATCGCCTTCTTGTAGTCGCGACCCGCGACGAGAACCCGCGCCTCCCACAGCACGCTCTCCTCTTGCTTTGGATCGAGGCGCGCGCCCACCCACTGGATGCCGTCCTGGTTCCCGTGCCCGATGAAGTAAGCGAGTGCGTGCTTGAGACCGAGCCGGAACCGCGGGTGGCGGTCGCCGAGCCGCCGGTAGACGACCATCGCTTCGGCCGGATACCCGCCGTGGTACAGGGCCTCGAACAGCCCGTACTGGATGTCGCGATGATCCGGAAACTGCTCCGCGACCGCGCGGAAATGATCGATCGCCGGCTTCAGGTGGCTCTGGTTCCACACGAGGCGCAAGCCTTCCATGAAGGCCCGCTGCGCCGGGGACAAGTTGCCCGCGAGCGCTCGGGTCACATGGGTGAGGCCATCGCGCGACAGCCACCAGTTGAGCAACGCGCGGTAGTACTGCGCCTCGACGAGATCGGGCGCCAGCAGCTCCACCTTCTGGAGATACTCGTCTGCGGCGTTGAAGTCCTGGAGCTCGAGGGCGGAGATCCCGAGCTGGAGATTGCGCTCGACGTCGAACGTGCGCGACTCACTGACCACGGTGGACCTGCCGACGGCGGCGTGCGCCACGTCGGCGGCGATCTCGCGGGTGCTCTCTGGAACCGTATCCACCGTCGTCATCCGTTCGAACCGTCCGAGCGGACCTCCGGCGATCGACTCGATATGGACCACGAGCCGGATGCCGGCCGGTTCGGCAAATAGCTCGCCGCTCACGACGACCTCGGCGCCGAGCGAACGGGCCGCAGCGCGCCAGTCGGATGCGGGCGCCGTGGGGCCGGGGAGATGGTCGAGCAGCTCGTAGTAGCCGACGACCTTCAGGTCGGGGATCGTCCTCAGCTCGGTGGCGAGGATGTGGGGCAGCCCCGACGCTGCGAAGTCGAGCCGCGGCTCGCGCGTGTGATCGACGAACGGCAACACCGCAACGGCGCGAAGCTCGTTCCTCGCATCGGCGCCGGGGCCTGCCTGCGAGCCGCCGAGGCGGTCGCTGCGGTCGCGAAGCGTCACGAGCGCGACGGCCGTGCCGCCGGCGAGGATCACGGCCGCGATCGCGATCAGCCAGCGTCGGGCCGAGCGCGGTGCGCGCGAGAGAGAAGCCGACGCGCCCCCGGAGGTGCCGGTTCGCGGCAGCCCGCCGATCGCCGCGGCGAACTCGCGGGCGCTGGCGAAGCGATCTTCGGGAAGCTGTGCCACGGCGCGCGTGATCGCCTCCGCCAAGGCGGCGTCGCCGGTCGCCTCGATGACCGCCGCCGTGACATCCTGCGGCGAGCGCTCTTTGGCGTGGAGCTGGACGCCCGTGGCC
>Ga0153915_10003064_pt1 | contig 15270 bp, 12 predicted proteins | sample Opewatmetagenome_2_FD_107003 | JGI IMG/M metagenome (GOLD analysis project Ga0153915, IMG submission 107003) | Freshwater wetland microbial communities from Ohio, USA - Open water 3 Core 3 Depth 3 metaG | ecosystem: Environmental > Aquatic > Freshwater > Wetlands | place: USA: Ohio, Lake Erie...
CGTGTCGCCGTTCGTGGACTTGACCTCCACGACGCCCTCGCCGACCTCGAGGATCGAGATGTCGAAGGTCCCGCCGCCGAAGTCGTACACGGCGATTGTCTCGTCCTTCTTCTTGTCGAGCCCGTAGGCGAGGGCGGCGGCGGTCGGCTCGTTGACGAGGCGGACAACCTCAAGGCCGGCGATCTGGCCGGCATCCTTGGTGGCTTGGCGCTGGGCGTCGTTGAAGTAGGCGGGCACGGTGATGACCGCCTTCTCCACCTTGCCCCCCATGTAGTCCTCAGCGGCGGCCTTGAGCTTCTGGAGAATCATCGCGGAAATCTCCGGCGGGGAATACGGTTTACCTTCCACTTCGACGCGGGCCGTGTCGTTCTCGCCCCGCACCACGTGGAACGGGAACATCTTGATCTCCTGCGTCACCTCGTCGAAGCGGCGGCCCATGAAGCGCTTGATCGAGAAAATCGTCTTCTCCGGGTTGGTGATGGCCTGCCGCTTCGCCACCTGTCCGACGGGGCGCTCGCCGTTCTTCCCGAACCCCACGACCGAAGGAGTCGTGCGGCTCCCCTCCTGGTTGGCGATGACGGTCGGCTTGCCGCCTTCCATCGCGGCAACGACCGAGTTAGTGGTTCCCAGGTCGATTCCAATGATCCTTGACATTGATGCAACCCTCCTCAGGTCGACTGCACGAATGCAATATAGAACCTGAGTGAGTTGTTGTCAAGGTGTTACGAGTGCAGCCCCAGGGCCGCTGTTCGTGTCCTCCCCCTCGGTCCCCAAGTGTTGGGATAACAAGAGGTTCGAGTCCGGAGCTCCGTGTGCGTTGTTGCCGGCGAGGAGCACCGACTGCTCCCGAAGTACGTAGCGGTATGGCCGTTTCCAGGGGTCCTGGAGGTCCCTCGGGGACATCAGGCGCTCGCGTGCGAGCTCGACAAGGGTGTCCGGGTAACTGCCCACCAGCATGGCTCGTGCCTGGAGGGAATGCCAAATCCCTGCCATCCGAGCCCAGGAGGACGCGGCCAGGACGCGGGGAGGCAGCTTCGGTCCGGGGCCGAGGAGGGGATTGGCGGGGTTCCGTGGGGCCAGGAGTACGGTAAGGGCGAGCAACGGCATGAGGGCGATGGCAAACCACGGAAACTGCACGCGCCAGGTGGTCCGCCGGGCGACATCGGTGGTGGCCTTCTGGGCGGCCCGTGTGACCTCGTCGCGAGTCGCTTGGCGGATCAGGGAGCGCGTCAGCAGCGTGTACAGCCCCTTGCACGTGTCGAACTCACTGTGCGGGCTCTTCCGCACGATGTCATCCACCGCATTCACGCCGTTGACGAGTGCCAGGATGTCGCGCTCCAAGGGCGTGATCTTCACCCTACCAGGGGTCGGTGGCTTCGAAGGGACCGGCTCGAGGTCCATGTCGAACGTGTCGAGGTTTTCCTCCTCCTGCTCGAGCGTCACCTCGGCCTGACGGGCCGTGGGTGTGGAGACGAAGATCATGCCACGGTGCGGGATGCGCTTCTCAATGATTGGCCACTCGTCGAGCATCCGCGCCCCTTCCATGAGGATGCTCTCGGATCCGAGTGGTGTGAGCAGCTCCGCGTCGTAGTCGACGCTTGTCTCCTGCGAGAAGTGGTAGTCCCCGTCCTGCCACCGGAACACCCGGAAGATGATCTGCAGGATCTGCTGTTCGAACGCCTTGCGGAGCTCGTCCTTGGAAATCACGGTGCGCTCGAGCAGAATGTGGCCAAGGCGCTCGAGTGTCTCCATCTGGGTCTTGAGCGCCGCGTCCAGTTCCGCCTTGGTGACGGCCCCTGTCTTGAGCAAGACCTGTCCGAGACGATCCTCCAGCCTCTTGTTGAGCGAGTCGGCCCCAACGACCTTGCCGTCGAGGAACGAAACCGTCACAACGTCCTCGGATGCCCGGAGGGTCAGCACCCCGGTCTTCCGCTGCAGACCGATGAGCTGGAAAATGTCGGAGAGAGAGAAGTCGCGGAGGGTTCCTTCGAGCGCCATCCCTACCTCCATTCAACCGGGAGCAACTGGGCGACCACGGCTGCGGCACCCCAGATCCCCCCGAAGAGCGTTTTGAGGGGCCAGATGGAGGTGGCCATGAGTGCCGGGGAAATGAACGCTGGGAGCCAAACGAGGACCACCATCGCGCTGACCAGTGCCAGCAGCACGAGCGCACCTCCCAGCACAGGCCGGCCGCCAAAGCCGACCCCGATACCCGGCAGGAGGAGATCGCTGATACGTCGCTCCGCTCGCAGCCAGAAGTGCCGTCGCGTCAGCTGCTGTCGTTTGGCGAGCTGCGCCTCAATGCCAACCATGTCCTTCTTGAGGAAGATGTTGATGCACTGTGTGCAGTAGCTCTGGCTCTCGTGGGAGAGCTTGCACCTTCGGCAGAACGCCCGCCCACACTTCAGGCACGCCGCGGCAAAACCACCGCTCCGCTGACGGATCAGGCGGTGAAGGACCGCGAGGATTAGAGCCACGACGCAGCCGATCGCAAGCGGGTGCTCGACGGTTCGCTCTCGCAGGAGCGGCGGCGGCGACAGTCCCCGGTTCAGGAGCAGTAGGGGATCCTTTCGACGCAGCATCTTGGTGGCCTCTTCGTGGGAGAAGCCTGGAAGGATGATGTCGTGCTCTCGGCCGCGCGTCAGATTCTGCAGGCGGCGCTCACCGGCCTGGCGCGCCGCGGCCATCGCGTCCTCGCTCTCGCGGAAGTGATAAGTCTGGGCGTAGGTGAGAGAGAGGTTGTAGTTTGCCACTACCGAGTCGTAACCCGTTTCGAGGGCCGTCTTGAACGCCTGCAACGCCGCGTTGTAGTCGCCTTCGAGGTACTGCACAGTGCCGAGCGCCTCCGAAAGGGCGGGGTTGCCGCTCGCGGTTCGCAGGCCCTCGCGGTAGGCGACGGCGGCGCCGTCCAGCAGCGCGAACTGACGGTAACAATCGCCCACTAGGCGGTGAAAGTCCGCCTCATTACCGAAGGTGTCCGTCAGCGGGTCGAGCTCCTCGAGGATCTGAGGTTCATAGCGGCGGTCCGAGAGGACCTCGGTCGCCGCGAAGATCGCGTTGGGCGGGTGAGCCATGCTGCGGAAACCAAGCTCAACCAAGGTCGGGGTCGCGGCCAGCAGGAGAAGGCCGAGAGCCCCAAGCACCCGTTGGCCTGCGGGTAGATACGCCCAGCACAGCGTGAACAACCAGATCAGCATCCACACCGGGTCACCGCCCGCGAACACCGGAAGGGCAATGATCAGCAACCCGAGCACCACTCCGTTGGGCCCCAAGCGCCACTGCGCACCCATCTCCCCGAGGTCGTGCCACAGGCGCGGGATGGTCCGTCGGATGGCCAGGATGGCCCACACCGCAAACCCGATTACCACCATCACAACGCCCGTCAGGATGGTGCTTGCCCCGACCAGTTCGTCGAGGCGGGGATCCGTGAACAGAGTGTAAACGCCGCGCCCAAGGGCGACGACGCCCGAGGCAAAGTTGGCGCGCCCCAGGCGAACATTGGCGAGGGCGAACCAGGCCTCCGGGCAGCCCGCGTCCAGCCGGATCGCCTGGGTGAGCGTCACCTCGGCCTGCGTCGACGCCTGCGTCCGGGCGTGTGCGACGAGGCCGAGAGCTAGCGATGTCATGCGCCGGATGTCGGACTTGCCCGCCACCTGGACCAGTTCGTCGGTGCGCTCTCTGAGCGCATCGGGGTTGAACTTGTCGAGCCCCTGGGCAAGCCGGAACCAGGCCTGTTCGATGTCGCCACCGCGTCCACGCTCGACCGGCCCGGCGGCAAACGACACCACAGGGAACAGGACGAGCGTGAGCGCGCTAGCGCGTCGCAGCCACGAAAAGCGAGCGCAGTTGATAGAGGATGTCCTCAAGGTAGCGGTTCTCCTCCGGGGCAAGCTGCCCGGCCGTCTTCTCCTGCACCACTCCAAGCAGGTCGATGAAGAACCGGGCTGTCCCAGGGTCGCGGCCGCGACCCTGGACCTGCCCGGACAAGAGCGCTACTGCCTGTTGCGCCAGGAAGTCCACAAGGTCCAGGAAACCAACTTTCGAGGGTGGCTGATCGGGGCTAGCGGGTGTTGCTTCCGGGTCCGTCGGCCCGGGAGCCGGCGGGGACGGCGGAGGTGGTGCGGTAAACCCCGAAGGCGCGGGATCCTTGAGCTCGCCGTCGGCGCTGAACCAACGCCGATCCACGACTCGCACCTTGTCGTCCTTCTTCTCGTCAGCCACCTGCCCCTCCCCGAAGCGAGCCTGAAGCAATCTTAAGCATTTCTTGCCGAAGGAACAAGCGCCAGCCCGCGCTATACTGACCGGCCATGAGCGAGGAGCACGCTTTTGACGCCCTGCGTGTCCTGAGCAAGCGGCTGCGTGCGCCCGACGGTTGCCCGTGGGATCGCGAGCAGACGCTGGAGACGCTCAAGACCTACATCCTCGAGGAGGCGTACGAGGCAGTAGACGCGATTTCGAGCGGCGACCGCGGCACCATCGCCGGGGAGCTCGGCGACCTGCTTTTCCAGATCGTGTTTGCGGCACAGATCGCGCAGGAACAAGGCTGGTTCGACATCGAAGAGGTCTGCTGGCGGATCCACGCCAAGATGGTGCGCCGGCACCCCCACGTCTTCGGGAACGTGGAGGTGTCCGGGGCTGCCGACGTCGTGCGCAACTGGGAGACCATAAAGTCACTGGAGCGGCGCGACACCGGCGCCTTGGCGGGCGTCCCGCGACAGCTGCCGGCTTTGCTCAAGGCGCTGCGAATCACCGAGAAGGCGGCCGCAGCGGGGTTCGACTGGGAGCACGCCACCGATGTTGTCGCCAAGCTCGACGAGGAAGTCAAGGAGCTTGCGGCCGAGCTGGGGCCCGATCCGGCTGCACGGCCCCGCGAGGGGGTTCGGGAGGAGCTGGGTGACGTACTCTTCGTCCTCGCCAACCTCGCCCGGCAACTGGGAATCGATCCTGAGGCCGCCCTGCAGGGCGCCAACGAGAAGTTCAGCCGACGCTTCGCCGCGATGGAGGAGGACGCCCGTGCCCGCGGCGTCGCTCTCGCCTCGCTGAGCCTCGCCGAGCTGGACGCCCTTTGGGAGGTAGCAAAGGCCCGCGAACCCCGCCGTGGCTGAGGTGAATCTACAGCTTTTTGTTTGACTTTTTGGCGGTCGGCGCCTAAGGTTCGTCGGGTTTGCTCCGCACGCGGAGCCAGGGAGATACTTCATGCGTCTATCCCGTTCAGTGGTTGTCCTCGCCGCCCTGGTGGCGTCGGCGGCGTTTGCCGCAAAGCCCGTTCTGCGGGTCAACGGTGATGAGATCACCGACGTTGACCTCAAAATTGCGCAGCGGGCCATAGCCTCGCAGATGCAGGGAGTGCAGGCCAGCGAGACCGTGCTGCTCCGACAGGCGATCGAGCAACTGATCGGCCGGACCCTGATCCTGCAGGCCGCCCGGGAAGCAAAGGTGACCGTTGACCCCAAGGAGGTTACGGCGAGCATCGAGCACCAGCGCACGCAGATGGGCGGGCCGGAGGCATTCTCCAAAGCCCTGGCCCAGGCCGGACTCGCCGAGCAGGACCTCACGCGCATGGAACAGGACCGGATGATGGTTCAGAAGTACGTGGAGTCGGAGCTGGTCAGCAAGGTCGGGGTGGGCGAGCAGGAGGTGCGGTCATACTACGACGCGCACCCCGATGAGTTCAAACACGAACAGCAGGTCAAGCTGCGGATGATCGTCGCCCAGGTACCGCAGGGCGCCGACCAAGCACAGCAGGATGCCGCCAAGGCGCGCGCAGAGGCCGCGCGGAAACGGGTTCTGGCCGGCGAGGATTTTGCAAAGGTGGCCTCGGAGGTCTCGGATCACCCCAACAAGGCCAGCGGGGGCGCCCTGGGCAACTGGATCCGAGAGGCGGCGTTGACGGAGTTCGAGAGCGCAATCAAGGGCGTCAAGGTCGGCGGGGTCACCGACGTCCTCAAGACCCAACAGGGTTTCTTTATCTTCAAGGTTGAGGACCGCCGGGCGCCTGGGTTCATGAGCTTCGATGAGGTGAAGGACGGCCTGACCACCTTCCTCAGGAACCGGAAGCTTGACGACAGCATCAGGCTTGTCATCTCGACCCGGCGCCCGAAAGCGAAGGTGGAGACCCTCGACCCTGCGATCAAGGCCGCCATGGAGACGCCTGCGGCCGACCAGAAGCCGGCCGCAGGCCCGACCACGCAAGCGCCGGCCGCACATGCCACCGCCGGCCCCAAACCTCCCCCGGATGCACCGAAGAAGCCGTAAGCCAGTTCGCCGATTGGTGGTCGCCGCTGTTGTCCGGCGTGACGACGGCCGTTTCCTTCTCTCGCGTCGCCTTCCCGATTCACACCTCGGCGGACTCTGGGAGTTCCCCGGGGGCATGGTCGAGGATGGCGAGGGCCCGGACGAGGCCCTCCACCGCGAGCTCCTGGAAGAGCTCGGGGTGGACATCGCTGTGAAGGCGCCGATCACCTTCGCCTTCCACCGCGACCTACAGCGGGACGTTGTCCTGCTTTTCTATGAGGCCCGCATCGTGAGCGGGGTGCCCGTTGGCAAGCAGGGGCAGGCGATGGGGTGGTTCAGCGCCGTGGAGCTCGCTTCCCTCGCTACGCCACCTGCAGACGCGGAGCTGATCGCCAGGCTCACGAAGGAAAGGGAAAGAGGGTAGAGGGAAAAGAGAAAAGGAAGCCCAAGATCCGGGTTCAGTTACAGCCCGGCCTGCACGCTTTCCGCTTTCGGTCGCCTGTCTTCTCCTTTCCCTTTTCCGTTTCTCCAGACCGTCACGCGAACCGCGGCTTGCCGTCCACGAGCAAGGGCTCACCGTCGAGCGTCAGCGTCGGCTTGAGGATGATCCCGTCGACGTGGAAAGCGATGTCCACGCTGCCACCCATGGAGGCGTTGTTGCCGAAGGCAACGTGCACCGTTCCGAGGATCTTCTCGTCCTCCAGGATCTTGCCGGTCAGGGCGGCGCGGTCGTTGGTGCCGACACCGAGTTCTGCAACGTTTCGGGCGAGCCGTCCCACCCGGTCGAGTTGACTGGCGAAGTGCTGAGCCGACTCGCCACCGGCCACGTCGACGGCAATGCCGCCCTTGACGGTGATGCGCACGGGCTCCGTCACCATGCCGATCCCGGCCAGCGCCCCGTCCACCACGACCACGCCCTCCGATTTGCCCTCCTCAGGACGCAGGTACGCTTCGCCGGACGGGAGGTTTCCCCACTCCCCGGCCTTCAGGATCAGGCCCGTCGACGCGATCGCCGGAATGCCTTCGATCGGGAGAGTGAGGTCGGTACCGAGTTGGGTCGTGAGGCGGGCAAGGCGAGCCCGGGTCAGGAGGTCGGTGACTCGCCGGGTGCGCTCGGCGATCACGTGGTAGTCGGCGTTCATCGTCCGGATCAGGCAATCTTCCGTGATTCCCGGCATGGTGGCGACGCGCGCCCCGGCCGAGGTGGCGGCTCGCCGAGACGCCGTGTGGGTGATCGACTTCGAGGTCACGGCAAGCACCACATCCACGCCAGCCATTGCGGTGGGCACGGGAGCCGGCGGTTCTTGGCCGTTGAGCTCGCGTTCACCGTACTCGACCACCACGACCTCGCGCGCCAGCGGCCGCGCGGCGTCGGCCAGCACGCGGGCCAGCTCTGCGAGCTGCGGGTCGGTCACGACGAGGAGAACCTCGTGCCGCTTCAGCCCGAGGCAGTCACGCACCGCCGTGAGAGCGGCGCTTTCAAGGGCACCCATGAGGACCTCCGGTCGGGATTTTAGTCCCTTTGATGCCTTCGCCAGCAGCCGGGGTTTCCTTTTTCACTGCGTGGCTTTCCTTTGCTCTGCGGGCTTGCCTCTTCCTTTTTCACTGCGTGAGGCTTTTTGTTTGCCGGTGCCGCGGTGGCCATCTGCAGGCTTGTGCACCCCCGTGCCCTGCGCCTGCAGGCTCCTCCGCCCGCGACCGGAGGGCGCGATCCGCGCCGGGGCCCCTCGGCGTTCGCATGAGGCCGCGCCGCCGTCTCCCCATCGCGGCTTGCGCGTCCGGTGCCCGCGGGCTCCGGAGTGACCGGCCACCCGCGGCACCGGCGATTTGAACCCCCCACCCTTAGGCCAGAGGCATTGAAGCTGGCGCCGAGATGCTCTCATACCAGGACCTCTCGAGCGTTTCGTTCGAGAGCGGGGTTGGGGGTGAGATCCGCCCCACGGGCGGACGGAGCCATGATGCCGGAGCGTGCGGGTCCCGAGCGGCCAGACCGGCGGGCGGAGACGCTGGCCCTGACGGAGTGTCTTTCGCGAGGGAGGGGAACAGCGAGGGTCCGCACGCCGGGCTGTGCCTGCTCGGTCACACGCGCAGGCGGCTCGGAGGGCTGGGCTCGACGCCCAGCCCGAGCGACGGGTCCTGGCCCGCGGGGCAAGAAGAAACCACGGAGTGGAAAAAGAAGAGGAGGAGATGGCCGGTCACCCGCCGGGCAAAACACGAGCGACACGCAGTGACATGACGAACGGGAAGCGTCGTGTGGGGGACGGCGGGGGTCGCAGACCCCAGAAAACATCAGGCGCGGGTGACGCACCAGACCGGCACGGTCGCGCGTCGGGCGACGTACTGGCTAGTCGAGCCGAGGGCCAGCTCGACGATCCGGCTGTGCCCATGGGCCCCGAGGAAAATGAGGTCGAACCCTTCGGGCCCCGACATCGCGAGCAGCTCCTGCTCGACCTCTTCCCCACGGCGGAGCTGGTACGAGACCTCGACCTCATAGGGGGCGAGGTATCGACTGGCGTCGTCCAGCCGGGCGCGCGCACGCTCCTCCTGCTGCTCCACCGTCACCACCGCAAGGGGAAGGCCCAGGGCGCGAGACATCTCGGCCGCGTGTTGTAGCGCGCGCACCGCTTTTGGGCTGCCATCGTAGGCAACAAGGGGACGGCGCGGCAAATCGGCTTGCTGGGGGACGACAAGGACCGGTAGCAAGGAACGCCGCAGCAACATCTCGGACGCGGATCCGAGGAGATCCTCGTGGAAGCGGGCGTTCACCCCACGCTGGCCGACCACAAGCAGATCCGCGAGCTTTCCGGCGGCCAGAAGGCCATGGACCACCCCGGCTCGCTCGAGGTGAAATTGGCCCTCTACACCTGCCGCCTCGCAGCGCGCGGCGAAGTCGGACCGAATCACCGCCGCAACATCGTCGAGGGTCGCCCGCATCTGCGCCTGCAGGTTCAGGAAAGGCTCGAAGCCCATTGCGCCCGAGATGTCGGTGATGAACGCTCCCTCCAGAAACGTTGCATCAACGACATGGATGCCGTGCACGACGGCATGCAAGCGCTGCGCAAGGTCCAGGGCGAGGCGCTCGGCATTTGCGGCATGAGCCGACCCATCCAGACCGATCGCGATGTGCTTGACCATGGGGGCCTCCCTGAGAGCAAGGTAGCGCGCGTTCAGGGCAGGAGCAAGGGGCGGGAATGCTCCGGTCCAAAGGGAGATTCAGCTTAGAATGAGAGCCTCGACGCCGGCTGTGGCATGCCTCCCCGCCGGCGGCAAAGGGAACGGGCAAGGAGGGCGGAGATGGCCTCGGTGGCGAAGAACAAACCGGCAGCGCTCCCGCTCGCCGAGGTCCTCGGCGCCTACCGCGTGATGCTGACCTCACGGCGCGTAGACGACAAGGAGATCCTGCTCAAGCAGCAAAACCTGGCGTTCTTCCAGATCAACGGCGTCGGCCACGAGGCGGTGCTCGTAGCGGCCTCAAGGCACCTCTCCGCCGCGAAGGACTGGTTTTTCACTTACTACCGGGACCGTGCCCTGGCGATCGCACTTGGTATGACGCCGTTTGAGATATTCCTCGGCAGCGTCGGCGCGGAGGCCGGCCCGGACTCTCGCGGGCGGCAGATGCCTAATCACTGGGGGCAGCGCCGACTGCACCTTCCGGCGCCATCCTCACCCACCGGGACGCAGTGCCTGCAGGCCGTCGGCTTCGCGGAAGGGGGCCGGTACCTGCTGGCACTGGCGAAGGGGTCCGAGCGGGCGGCGGTGGCGCCCGACGAGGTGGTGTGGGTTTCTCTGGGTGAGGGGACGACCTCAGAGGGAGAGTTCTGGGAGTCGTTGAACACGGCGTGCAACCTACGGCTGCCGATGCTTTACGTGATCGAGGACAACGGGTATGCGATCTCGGTGCCCGTGGACGTGCAGACCGCTGGAGGGTCGATCTCCAAGCTGGTCACGGGCTTTCCGAACCTGACGATCTATGACGTCGACGGTTGTGACTTTGTCGAGTCGTACCGCGTTATGGGTGAAGCGGTGGCCCGGGTCCGCTCGGGTGGGGGGCCGGTCCTAGTGCACGCCAAGGTCGTGCGGCCCTACTCGCACTCGCTTTCGGACGACGAGCGGTTGTACAAGCCTGCGGCCGAACGGCAGCGCGAGGCGGAACGCGACCCGATCGAGCGAACCGCCCGGCTGCTCCGCGAGCATTACGATGTGAGCGGGGAGGAGCTCGAGAGGGTCGAGGCGGAGGTCCAGGCCGAGATCAACGCAGCTGCGGAGAAGGCCGTGGCCGCTGCCCAGCCCGACCCCGCCACGTGGGCGGACTTCATCTACTCCCCCGAGGTGGATCCGACCTCCGAGCGCTTTGCGGCGGAGCCGGCCATCGGCGACCCCGCACCCAAGACCATGGTTGACCTCCTCAACGCTTGCCTGCGCGACGAGATGCGGCGCGACGAGCGCATCGTGGTCTTCGGGGAGGACGTCGCCGACGCCTCACACGAAGCGGCGCTCGCCGAGGTCAAGGGCAAAGGGGGCGTCTTCAAGGTCACCCACGGCCTGCAGCGGCTCTACGGCTCACGCCGGGTGTTCAACTCGCCGCTGGCAGAGGCAAACATCGTCGGACGCGCCCTCGGAATGGCGCTCCGGGGACTCAAGCCCGTGGTGGAGATCCAGTTCCTGGACTACATCTGGCCGGCCTACATGCAGATCCGGGACGAGCTGTCCAACATCCGCTGGCGCTCTGGGGGGCAGTGGTCGGCTCCGGTCGTAGTGCGGGTGCCTTCGGGAGGCTACCTCAAGGGCGGCGGTCCGTATCACTCCCAGTCGGGCGAGGTTCTCTTCACTCACATTCCGGGACTGCGCGTTGTCATGCCCTCGAACGCCCTTGATGCCAACGGTTTGCTGCGCACCGCGATCCGTTGCGACGACCCGGTGATCTTCCTGGAGCACAAGCACCTCTACCGCCAGACGCACAACAAGGCCCCGTACCCCGGTCCCGACTTCACGGTCCCGTTCGGCAAGGCCGCCACGGTGCGGGAGGGGAGCGACCTCACGGTGATCACCTACGGGGCGACAGTCGTCCGCTCGGTCCAGGCGGCCAAGCGGCTGGCCGACTCGGGCGGCGGCGAGGTTGAGGTGCTGGACCTGCGAAGCCTCGCCCCGTACGACTGGGATGCCGTCGCGGCCTCCGTGAAGAAGACCCACAGGGCGTTGGTCGTGTACGAGGACTGCATCTCGTTCGGATACGGCGCCGAGATCGCCGCGCGCATCGGCGAAGAGTTGTTCGCCCACCTGGACGCACCGGTGCGCCGGGTTGCGGGCAAGGACACGTTCGTGGCCTATGCGCCGACCCTCGAGGAAGTCATCCTGCCCCAGGTGGACTCCATTCTGGCCGGATTGAGGGACCTGCTGGCCTACTGACGGCTGACAGCCACCGCCCTGGCGGCTTCTTTGGGCGGGAGGGGGAGAGCTGCCGGCTGGTACACTCGCCGAAGGCCCTGGAGGGGACGGACAGGTGGGAGCATTCCGCATCGCGAAGAAGTTCGAGATCGAATCGGGTCATCGGCTCTCCAAGCACCCCGAGAAGTGTCGGTTTCCCCACGGTCACACCCGGACGGTCGAGGTCGTGCTGTGGGCCGACTCGCTTGACGACAACGACATGGTTTGTGACTACAAAGCACTCAAGACGGTCGTGGAGCGTGAGCTGGAGCGCTTCGACCACGCGATGCTGCTAGCTGCCACCGACCCGCACCGGGACAGCTTTGCTCCCTTCAGCGAGCGGGTGGTGCTGCTGGAGGAGGGGGACCCTACCACCGAGGTTCTTGCGCGTCACCTTTTCCACCGCATTGGCACCGCATTCCGGCCCGGGATGGAGGTTGCAACCCCTGGCGGCGCGGTGTATCGCGTGCCGGCGTCCATCCGACTTGAGCGCGTGCGGGTCTGGGAGACCCCCAGCACCTGGGGCGAGTACGGTGAGGACCCTGGCGAGGGCCACGGCGCACGGGACACGGGGGAATGAGCGGTAGCGACCGGGCTCGGTGGCGCGCGCTGCCGACGACGCTCACTCGCGAAGAGCTTGTGCCCTGGTGTTCGCGGATTCCGGTCCCGTTGGTGGTGACGGGCGCCACGGGATTCGTGGGGTCGCACCTGCTGGAGGCGCTGCTCGACGGCGGCGTGCGTCCGCGGCTGCTGGTGCGGCATCCCAAGCGTCTTCCGGAGCGCGCGTGGGCGCAGGCCGAGGTCGTGCAGGGGCGGCTGGAGGAGCGCGACACGGTGGCCGGGCTGGTCAAGGGGTGCGGCGCCGTGGTTCACGCTGCGGGACTGGTCCGCGGCGCCCGCGCCTCGCAGTTCGACCGCACCAACCGGGTCGGGACCGAAACCCTGGTCGAGGCCATCAGGGACCATGCGCCCTCCGCCCGACTGGTGTATCTCTCCTCGCTCGCGGCGGCGGGGCCGAGCGCAGAGCCCCTGGGCAAACGGTGCGACGACCCGCCAAACCCGGTCTCCACGTACGGGCGCTCCAAGCTCGCCGGCGAGGCGGCGGTCCGGCGCCACGGTGGGACCTGGGTGATCCTGCGGCCGCCGGCCGTCTACGGCCCGCGGGACAAGGACATCCTGCAATTCTTCCGCTTGGCGGCCCGCGGGGTGGTTCCGATCCCTTCCGGGGAGCGCTTCCTGACGGTAGCGTTCGTGGCCGACGTCGTGCGGGCGATCCTAGCGGCCCTTGTGGGCACCGTGGACGGACGAACGCTCCACGTCGGCGAACCGTTTCCGCGGACCCTTCGGACGATGGTCGGACTGCTTGCCGAGGCGGGCGGCCTGCGGGCCCGCTGCGTACCCGTGCCGCCGGTCCTGGCGCGAGTGACCGGGCTGGGCGGGGATCTTCTGCAGCTCCTGGGGATGCGTGGGGTGACCCTGACAACGGACAAGGTCCGCGAGTTGGTGGCCCGTCACTGGTCCGCCCGCACCGAGGAGTCGCTGCTGGCGCTGGGCCTCGAAGGCTTCGTGCCGTTCGAGGCGGGGGCCAAGACCACCTGGGCCTGGTACCGCGACCACGGCTGGGTCCCTCGCGCCTGAAACGCGTGCTAAGATTCGCCCGCGGCACGTGCCTGGATCTGATAGAGGGTAGGAGGAGACGTGGATATATTTGACAAGTGTCGCGCATTCCGGGACGCGGACGTGATCAAGGAAGCAGGCCTTTACCTCTACTTCCGCACGATCTCCTCGGCGCAGGACCCGGTAGTGACCATCGACGGAAAGCCGGTGGTGATGCTGGGCTCCAACAACTACCTCGGCCTTACCAACCACCCGGAAGTCAAGCGCGCGGCGCAGAACGCCATTGCGAAGTACGGCACCGGCTGCGCCGGCTCCAGGTTCCTGAACGGGACCCTCGACATCCACATCGAGCTGGAGGAGAAGCTCGCAGCGTTCATGAAAAAGCCGGCGGCGGTCACGTTCTCGACGGGATTTCAAGTCAACCTCGGCGTGATCTCGTGCCTGGTCGAGCGCGGTGACGTAGTCTACCTGGACAAACTGGACCACGCCTGCATCATCGACGGTGCAAGGCTCGGTTTCGGCTCGGTCGTGAAATACCACCACAACGACATGGAGGACCTAGGGCGGCGCCTGCAGGTACACGATGCCACGAAGGCTGCTCTGGTGGTGGTGGACGGTGTCTTCTCCATGGAAGGGGACGTCGTCGACCTGCCGGGGCTGGTGAGGGTCGCGAAACCCCACGGCTGCCGGGTGATGGTGGACGACGCCCACGGGATCGGCGTGTTCGGCGCCCACGGCCGCGGGACTGCGGAGCACTTCGGGCTCGAGGACGAGGTCGACCTAGTGATGGGCACGTTCTCCAAGTCACTCGCCTCCGTCGGAGGGTTCGTCGCTGGCGAGGAGAGGGTGATCAACTTCATCAAGCACCGCGCCAGGTCCCTCATCTTCTCAGCGGCACCGCCACCCGCCTCGGTGGCCTCAGTGCTCAAGGCCGTCGAGATCATCGAACGCGAGCCTGAGCGGCGCGAGCAACTTTGGGAAAACACACATTTCATGGCGGAGGGGCTGCGCAGCCTGGGCTTCGACACGGGGGCGTCCAACTCCCCGATCATTCCTGTGCGGGTCGGGGAGGACACGCTCGCCTTCGTCATGGCGAAGCGCCTTCACGAGGAGGGGGTCTTCGTCAACCCCATCGTCTCGCCCGCAGTGCCGCCCGGCGAGGCGATGCTGCGAACTTCCTACATGGCCACGCACACCCGGGAGCATCTTGAGCGTGCCCTGGATGCCTTCGCCAAGGTGGGGCGGGAAATGAGGGTGCTGGCATGAGCGCGCAGCAGCTCCGCGTGGCCGTTGCCGCCTCGCGTGCGGACCTCAAGCGTTTCGTGGACTTGGCCTGGCGGCTGTACGCCGGCGATCCCTGCTGGGTACCGCCGCTCAAGAAACAGGTGCTGGGCTACCTCGACCTGAAGCATCCCTTCTACGCAAACGGGGCGGCCGAACGCGAGGTGTTTCTGGCCTGGCGAGGGACCCGGGTCGTGGGCCGGATCGCGGCCATCGTGAACCGGGCCTACAACAGCTTTCACAACGACAGGTCGGGCTTCTTCGGGTTCTTCGAGTGCGAGGACGACCCGGTTGCCGCGGCCGAGTTGCTGGCGACTGCAGGCACCTGGGTTAAGGCGCGCGGGTGCGACACGCTTGTCGGGCCCGTGAACCCATCCACGAACTACGAGGCCGGCCTGTTGGTCCACGGGTTCGATACGCCACCCTGCGTGATGATGACCTACAACCCGCCACGATACGCGGAGCTGCTGGAGAGGGCCGGTCTCACGAAGGCGAAGGATCTGTACGCCTACGAGTCGGCCGTGCACCCGAAGTCTCTGGAGCGCCTCGCCAAGTTCGCCGAGCGCACGCACAAGCGCGAGCCACAGCTCTCGACCCGGCCCGTCATCATCAAGCAGATGGTGTCCGAGGTCGCGATCGTCCGGCAGATCTACAACAGCGCATGGGAGAGGAACTGGGGGTTCGTGCCGGCGAGCGAGCCGGAGTTCGACTGGC
>Ga0153915_10003065_pt1 | contig 15268 bp, 9 predicted proteins | sample Opewatmetagenome_2_FD_107003 | JGI IMG/M metagenome (GOLD analysis project Ga0153915, IMG submission 107003) | Freshwater wetland microbial communities from Ohio, USA - Open water 3 Core 3 Depth 3 metaG | ecosystem: Environmental > Aquatic > Freshwater > Wetlands | place: USA: Ohio, Lake Erie...
GCGCCACATGAACCAGGGCTTCGCCGAATACGACAACGAAGACGAGCGCCTGCATGGTGCGGTCACGGGCGCCGGATTCGAACGCACGAAGGGCAGCTCGTCGAAGGAGCAGACCGACAAGGCGATCGCGTTCGTCGACAGGCACGCCGCGCAGAAGTGGTTCCTGTGGGTTCATTACTACGACCCACACGCGGGTTACGAACCGCACCCCGAAGTGCCGTCGTTCGGTACGGATGACGTCGCACTCTACGACGGCGAGATCCGGTTCACCGATCTGCACCTCGGCCGGCTGTTCGACGACCTCCGCGCCAAGGGGCTCTACGACAAGACGATCATCGTCATCACCGGCGACCACGGCGAGGGCTTCGGCGAGCACGGCGTCAAGATGCACGGCTATCACCTGTACTCGCCGCAGACGAAGGTCCCGCTGATCATCCGCGTTCCCGGCCTGCCGGCGCGCCACTCGAAGACGCCCGCAGGTCACATCGACATCGCGCCGACGCTCGCGAACCTCGCCGGCGGCCCGCCGAACCCCGACATGATGGGGCGCTCGCTCGTCGACGTGCTCGCCGGCACGGATCGAGAGCGCACGGTGTTCCAGCAGCTGTCGTTCGAGAACAACAACGAGAAGCGCGCCGCCGTCGACGAGCGGTGTCACGTCATCTACAACGTCAGCCCGGAGACGAGCTGGGAGGTCTATCGCGTCGACCGCGATCCGCTCGAGACCGAGGACCTCGCCGGCGACGACGGCGCCTGCACCGCCACGCGGCGCGCGCTCGAGCGCTGGTACGACGCCGCGCAGGTCCCGGCCGGGGCTGCGGAGGCACTCCTCCCATCGCGGCCCGCGCTGCCGACCTCGCTCGAAGCAGATCTCGGCAGTGACATCCGGCTGCTCGCCGTCGAGGCACCGGCGAAGGCGAGGCCCGGCGAGCAGATCACGCTGACCTGGACGTGGGAGGCGAAGGGACGCGTCCGCGGCGACTGGAGGATCTTCGCGCACCTCAAGGGCCCGGCGAACGCGTTCATCAACGGCGATCACAAGCCGGTGCGGCCATTCGAATGGTGGCGCACAGGTCAATACATTCGCTACACGACAACGCTGACAGTTCCCCGCTTCTCACCTGCTGGCACGTACACGCTGTGGACGGGCCTGTTCCATGGCAACGTGCGTGCAACGGTGAGGGCTCCATCTGCCAAGATCGATAACAACGCGGTCCTCGCCGCGACGATCGAGGTCGCGCCTTGACGCCAGCCACGAAGCGCAACGTCGAGAATCTCGGCTGGCTCGTGCTCGCGGTGCCGGGCGTGTACCAGCTGTGGTTGCTCGCGACCGCGATCGCGGGACGCATCGCGTATCCGTACGACCTCGAGTGGATGGAAGGCGGCATGCTGCATCACGCGCTGCGCTTCCAGACCGGGCACGGCATCTACACGGCGCCGTCGATCGAGTTCATCCCGTACCTCTACACACCGCTCTATCCGGCGCTGCTCGCGACGCTCGGCGGCATCTTCGGCCTGTCGTACACGCTCGGCCGCGTGCTCTCGGTGCTGTCGCTGCTCGGCATCGCCGTCGTCGGCACCATCACGATCTGCGCACCGCGATTCCGGCACGATGGCAAGGCGCCCGGGATCGTCGGCAGCGTGCTCGCGCTCGGCCTGTTCGCCGCGGTCTATCCGTACGTCGAAGGCTGGTACGACCTCGTTCGCGCCGACACGATGTTCCTGTTCCTCGTCACCGCCGGCCTCGCCGCCGCGATGTTCTGGAGCGGTGAGGGCGTCGGCGTGCGAGGTCACGCGCGGGTCGCGGCCGTCGCGGCGATCTTCGCGTTCGCCTTCTTCGCGAAGCAGACCGGCGTCCTGTACGTCGCGCTCGGCGGCGTGGTCGTCCTGATCGTCGCGTGGCGTCGGATCCTCACGTATGCCCTCGTCGCGGCGTTCGTCGGGTTCGGCGGCACCGGCCTCATGAATGCGACGAGTGACGGCTGGTTCTGGGTCTACGTGCGCAAGATCCACAACGCGCACGACTTCAACTACGACCGGTTCTGGACGAGCTACAGCAACATCCTGTGGCACTTCCGCGCGCTCACCGTGGTCGTCGCGGTGACGCTGCTCGTCGTCCTCTACACGTGGCTGCGCCGTCCTGCACAGGGATTGCGCCGCGAGCTGCCACGACAGGCCAAGCCGTTCCTGCTGTGGACCGCCGCGTTCGCCCTGTCGACCGTCGTCGGCGCGATCGGCTGGGGGACGGAGTTCGCTCACTTCAACGCGTACATGCCGGCGTTCCTGCATGGAGCGCTCGCCGCCGGCGCCGCGGTTCCTGCGCTCGCCGCGTGCGTCGGGATCCTGGGGGGGGCCCGGCGCTACAGCCGTCCGGTCGCCCACGGCGTCGCCGCAGCCGCCGCGCTCTCGCTCGCGCTCACGTGCATGCACTGGACGTGGCAGCCGACGCGGTTCATCCCGACGCAAGCCGATGTCGCCGCCGGCGATCTGTTGATCAAGCGGCTCACGGCGCTGCAGGGCGACGTGTGGATGCCGTCGCATCCCTGGTACCTCGTGCTCGCCGGCAAGCAGCCGCATGTCCATCGCATGGGCATCAAGGACGTGACGTGGCGGCAGAACCGCATGGTCCTCGGTCTCGACGAGGCGCTGAAGAGCCACCGGTTCAGCGCGATCGTGTTCGACAACCGCGACCTGTTCCTCGAGTTGCCTGAGATCCGGCGGTACTACCGTCCCGCGCTGAAGCTCCCCGCGAACGAGCAGCCGCGCCTCTACACCGGTGCGATCGTCGCACCCGAATCGATCTGGGTGCCCGCACTCCCCGCGCAGCCACCGAAGGGCGCGACGGTGGTATTCGACTTCGAGACGCCGAGCTGGCAGGGCTGGACGAAATCCGGTGGCGCGTGGGGCCCCGGTCCGATCTCGGAGTCGTTGGCGGGCCAGGAGCTCGTGATCGGCGCGACCGGCGAGCGATTCGCGACGAGCATGCACGGCGGCGATGCGGCGACGGGCCGCGTGACCTCACCGACGTTCACGCTCGACGGCTCACGCCTGACGATGAAGCTCGGCGGCGGCACCGACGCGACGAAGCTCCGCGTCGAGCTCTGGGTCGACGGCGCGATCGTGAAGAGCGGCGGTCCGCCATCGCTCGGCGGCGACGTGCTGCGCGAGCTGTCGTGGGACATCAGCGACGTGCGCGGCAAGCAGGGTACGCTCGTGCTCGTCGACGATGCGACCGCGCAGGATGGTCACCTCGACGTCGACGACGTCTGGCTCTGGAACTGAGGCGGACGCTTGTAGACCGTGACGATCGGGACACCGTCGGAGCGGAGCACGTACACCGGCCGCACGGTGCCGTACGACTTCCAGATCAGGTAGTCGTGCCGGTTGAAGTGCTTCTCGTGGATGACGATCGCGAGCTTGCTGCGCGAGATGCCGTCGCCCTCGTGACCCGCATCCGGGTAGATGCGCGGCAAGATGCCGAGCCGCATGTACCAGCCCCATGCCGGTGATGCATCGTGCGTGTACACCGGTCCGGGTGACTGGAGCGCGATGAACGGCAGCACGCCGCGCGCCGACACGCCCCAGAACTGACGGTTCATGCCGAGGTCGGCACCGCCCGGCGCGCCACCGGCGGCTGCGTTGTACCAGGTCAGCGCGTACGGCTGCGCATCGACGACCTCGGTCGCCGCCGCGAGCGCGATGAAGCAACCCACGACGCCGATCGCCACGCGCTCTGCGGTCTTCTCCGCGACCGGGCGAACGGCGACCGCATACCTCGCGACGAGCCGGCCGGCCCACACGCCGCCGACCCCCGCCGCGATGCACAGCGTCGGTAGCGCCGGCATCCAGTGCTTCTCCGCACCGAAGATCGGCGTCGAGCCCAGGAAGAACGGGCCGAGCGACGCCGCCGCCGACAGGCCGAGCAGCAGCGCCGGCGCGCGATCGGGATCGGCACTCTCCCTGCGACGCCAGCGCGCGATCCAGAGACCGATGCCCGTCATCGCTGCCGCGAGCGTCGAGACCGGCACCGTGAACAGGGTCGTGACGAGCGCGACGTGCCACGGGAACCGGGGCGCGTTCCAGTTGTGGCCGAGGTACTCGAAGTTGTAGTGCACGTGGTGCATGTGGAACGCGAGCCAGCCGCGCACGTGCTCGATCGGCGCCGTCCACAGCCAGGGCCACACGACGACCAGCGTCAGCGGCCCGAGCACGACCAGTGACACGAGCACGCGCCAGCGATGCAGCACGAGGCCGCGCCACTTCCCCGCGCGCCACGCGACGATCACGTAGTGGAGGCCGAGCGCGAACGGCAGGAGGACCGCGTTGTGCTTCGTCGCGAGCGTGAGACCGAACACGACGCCGACCTGCCACGGCCACGCGCGGCCATCCATGCAGCGCCAGTACGCGTACACGGTCGCGAACCACATCGTCATGATCGGCGCGTCGAAACAAGCGAGGCCCTCGTGGAACAGCGCCCGCGGCAACAGCAACGTGCACAGCGCGGCGAGCACCGCCTCCGGGAAGCCCCACAGTGCGAGCGTCATGAAGTAGACGAGCAGGACGAGCAGCCCGGCGAGCAGCGCGCTCGGGAACCGATATGCGGTGAGCTCGTCGAAGATGCCGAGCTTCGTCGCGAACACGTGGTGCGAGAAGCCCATCAGCGTCTTCACGAACGGTGGATGCTCGGGGTTGTTCCCGCCGCCGTAGTCGCCGCCGAACGTGTCGGTGATGCTCTTCTTCGAGATCCCGTGCTTGAACGTGACCAGGCCCATCCACCAGTCGGCGTACTTCGTCGATGCGCCGAAGTAGACGACCTCGTCGCGCGCGATCCCGATCTCCTGCTCGTTGACGGTCACGCAGATGACCGTGATCAGCGCGAGCGCCCAGCCGACGATGCGCTGCCTCGTCATCGCCGTGCCTCCGCGGCGAAGCAGATCAGGCGCTGCGGCGCCCTCGCGCTCGCGATGAACGTGACGTCGGCCGGGCCGGGCGTCGTCGGGGCCGAGAACTTCACCCAGCCGTCGTCGACGCCGGCGGTCACAGATGCGACCTGCGTGCCCCCGATCTCGATGGCGAGCGTGCCGGGTGCGCGGATATCGCGCCTGGTGAACACGTCGGCGAGTCCGACATAGCCGACGAGCTGCGAGCCGAGCGTCAGCCCAGGAAACGTCACCCGGACCGGTGAATTCGGCGACGGCGTGATCTGGATACAGCGATGCGGCTCGAACCCGACCTCGGCGAGCTCGAGCGAGGGATAGCCGGGCCCCTGGGTCTTCGCCGTCGGCAGCGCATCGCGGATGTCGCTGACGACGACGGCCGGCTGCCGCGTGAACAGCCGCACCGCCACGCCCGAGACCTCGCGCGAGGACACCGGCGTCAGGCCGGCGGTCTCGGGCGCATGCGCGTCGCGGATCGACACCTCCCAGATCCGGCCGTAGCGGGCCGCGTCCATGCGAGCGGCCATGTCGACCGGGATCAGATCGCCGAGGTGCAGGCGGCCGACGGGATCGGCCCAGGCGGGCGCGAACACGATCAGGTCGCCGGGCTGGTAGCCGGCGCGGACGAGCTCCTCGGCCTTGTCCCAGGCCTCGTCGCGCGGAACGCTCGCGGCCTTCTGGGGCGTCGAGCACATCTCCCACGTCGAGAGGACGACGAGCAGGACCGCCGGGACAACCGCGAGAGGCGATGGTCGCGATCGAGTCGACAACGCGCAGACGCTACCATGCTGTAATGTCGGGCGGTGCGGCTGTACGCGGTGCTCTTCGCGATCGGGCTCGTCGTCTACGGCGTGCTCGCAGCCGGTCGCCTGCGCACCCAGTCACAGGCGCCGCAGTTCGTGTACCAGGCCGATGCCTGGCTGCACGGCAAGCTCTCGGTCGACCCACCGCTCGTCGATAACGACTGGGCCAAGCTCGAGACCGTCGAGCTCACCGATGGACGTGTCGTCACCGGCCGCCGATTGATCACCCGACCGGTGTTCCGCACGCTGTCGAAGGAAGAGCTTGGGGTGGCGAGCATCAAGGGCGTCCGCGGCACGACCTGGTACATGTCGTTCCCGCCGCTGCCGACCATCGTGATGCTGCCGTCTGCGATGATCTCGGGGCGCGCCGGCAACGACGTCATCCCGACCGTCCTGCTCGCTGCGCTGATCCTGCCGCTCACGCTGCTCGTGCTGCGCCGCCTCACCGCCGCCGGGCTGTCGCAGCGGTCACTCGGCGATGATCTCTGGCTCGTCGCGACACTGGCGTTTGGAACGGTTCTGTTCTTCTCGTCGATCCAGGGCAAGGTCTGGTACACGGCGCATGTCGTCGGCGTCGTGCTCGCCCTCCTCTACGCGTGGGCGTCGATCGAGGCGAAGCGCCCGATCATCGCCGGCCTCGCGCTCGGCGCCGCCGCGCTCACCCGCACGCCGATGGCGTTCATGTTCCCGCTGTTCGTGGCCGAGGCGTGGCGGATGGCGAGCGGCGACCGCAAGCTGTTCATCCGCACCCTGCTGCGGTTCGCCGCACCGGTCGTCGGCTTCGCGATCATCGGGATGATCTACAACGCCGTGCGGTTCGGCTCGCCCACCGAGTTCGGCCACACGTTCCTCGACGTCCGCCAGCAGGTCCAGATCGAGCAGTTCGGGCTCGCCAGCTACCACTACCTCGCTCGCAACCTGGCCGTCGCCTTCACGCTGCTCCCCGAGCTCCCCGGCCGCTCCCCGTGGATCCAGATCGGAGGCCATGGGCTGGCCCTATGGGTCACCACGCCGGTCCTGCTGCTCGCGCTGTGGCCGCGCGAGAAGCCCCCCGTGCACCGCGCGCTCTGGATCAGCGTCGCGCTGGTCGCCCTGCCGACGCTGTTCTATCAGAACTCGGGGTGGGTACAGTTCGGCTACCGGTTCAGCCTGGACTACATGGTGTTCCTGGTCATGCTGCTGGCCATCGGTGGGCGGCCGTTCGGCAAGGTGACGAAGGCCCTGATCGCCGCCGGGATCGTGATCAACCTGTTCGGCGCCGTCACGTTCGATCGCGAGTGGCAGTACTACCGGTTCGGCGGCAACGCGTACGACGTGGTCGTCGCGCACTGACTCGCGATACCATGGGTGGATGAGGGGGTTCCTGCTCGTCTGCGCGCTGGTCGTCCCGGCGTGTATCCGGTCGGACCTCGTGCCGTGCGGCGATCAGCTGTGCCCGCAGGGCGACATGTGCATCAGCGGCGTCTGCGCGAGCGCGGATCAGCTCGAGAAGTGCAGCGGCCAGCCCGACGGGACCGCCTGCACGCTGACGAGCGGCAGCGTCGGTCGCTGTGCGAACGGCATCTGCCTCGTGGGAGGTTGCGGTAACCACCGCCTCGATTCGGGCGAGGTCTGCGACGACGGCAACATCAAGGCAGGCGATGGCTGCAGCGGCACGTGCGACTCCGACGAGACGTGCGGCAACGGCGTGCTCGATGTCGTCACCGGCGAGAGCTGCGATTGCGGCAGCGATGCGGCGCACATGCCGGCGAGCTGCGTGGCGCCGAACTCCGATGATCCGACCAGCGCGTGCACGACGACCTGCCAGCTGCGCCGCTGCGGCGATGGCGAGGTCGCGGGTCCCGAGCAGTGCGACGGCACGAGCACCGTCGACATCACGTGCTCCCGGTTCGGCTACTACGCCGGCGCGGTCACGTGCTCGTCGCTGTGTCAGTTCGACCCGAGCGGCTGCAGCGAGCGCTGCGGCGACCACATCGTCCAGTCGGTCTACGAGGCCTGCGACGTCGATCCGCCGGAAAACCAGACGTGCCTCGACTTCGGCTACGACCTCGGCTGGCTCGGCTGCACGAGCGTGTGCACGCCGGGGCTGATCGACTGCGACCGTCTCGGCTGGACGCGCGTGCACCCGCGGGTGGCGCAGGCCGATGACGTGCTCGTCCGAGGCAACCGGATGCTCGTCAAGTTCATCGACGGTCAGGTCTCGCTGCTCGTCGATGGCACGGCCGACGATCCGACCGGCACGTTCGTCGCGATCGCGGGGACCACCACCCAGTCGTTCGCGATCGGGGCGACGAACGTGAAGCAACATGTCGCGGGCGCGTGGCAAGACGCCCCGCCCGTTCTGTGGACCGGCACTCCGACGTCCGGCTGGGCATCCGACGCGCTGGGGCTGTTCGTCGCGGTCGACGGCGATACCTACGTCTATCGGTTGTACGCCAACAACTGGACGATGACGCAGCTCCCCGCCGCTCTTGCCGCGCCACGATTCGGCGGGTCGCGTACGGTCCCGTACGTGTTCGCCACGTCGCCTCCCGCGGCAGCGGTTCTCACCACGGCCGGCTTCACCGACCTGTCGCTTCCGCTCAACACCCTGGCCGTGCGGGATATCGCCGATAGCAGCAACCTGGGTCTCCTCATCGCGACCGACGCCGGGCTGTTCCAGCGCAGCGGGACCTGGAGCCAGTTCGGTACCCTCCAGGTGCAGCGGCTCGTCAGCAACTCGCTCGGTGGAATCGACGCGCTGACCTCCGTGGGGGCGATCAACAGGATCGGTCAGGGGAGTCTGTCGTTCTCGGCACCGCCCGGAACCTCCGCGCTCGGCGAGGACGCGGGCGCCATGTACATCGCCGGACCGCCCGGCGGTGTGTTCGGCGTGCTGAAGGGAGTGTGGCAGCGCTTGCCGGATCCCTCCCCGACTCCACTGCGCTACTTCGACCTCCACGAGGGCGACCAGGGAAAGAAGGAGACGGTGATGATCACGGGCCCGGCGGTCAGCGCGCAGCTCATGCCGGGCGGCACGTGGCTCGGTGTCGTCACGCCACCTGATGCGGTCGATACCGTGGTCAGCCTCGACACGACGATCTCGGCACGCACGTTCCGGATCGACGTGACGACCGCCACGGGAAACTCGACCTTCAGCTTCGCGCAGGTCGACCCGATCCGGATCTACCACTCACGCCAGGATGGCCACACGTTTGTCGCCGGCAACGGCGGCATCGCCGACGACTTCACGACCCTGAGCGGCTTCACCGAGCACTCCATGCCCTCCTACAAGCTCGTCGGGATCGATGGCATCGGGAGCAGTGACATCTATGCGGCCGGCGGAAAAGATACCGGGCTCGGCGTGATCACCCATTTCAACGGTCTGTCGTCGAGCGATGTTACCTTGCCCGGCCCGGTGGCCGATCCATTCACGGACCTGTGGGTGGCGGCCAGCGGGACCGCGTACGCGGTCAGCGGCTCCTCGCTCTACCGGGGAACGGCGAGCACGGTGTGGTCGGTGACCACCGTGCCCGGAGCGATCCTCCAGTCCGTCAGTGGGACGTCCGATCAGGATCTATTCATCGCGGGACGCGCGACGTTCGGGTTTCCGTTCACCGGCCTCATGCACTGGGACGGTACACACCTCTACCCCATTCGACTGCCGGCGGCCGGGACGCCACACGCCATCCATGTGACACCCGGCGCCGTCTACGTGTTGCTCACCGACGAAGCGACCCAGACCGACAGCGTGTGGGCGCTCGTGCGCGCGACGCCCTGGTGACTGCGGTCTACGGGCGGAACGGCTGCTCGAACTATCCTGAACTGCCGTTCGAGCTGGCGTTTTGCGGCGTGACCACAGCGGGCTGTCGAGCCACTTCACCGGGAAGCCCATGTCGGCGGTCGGCACACCCGGGTGGTCACTGATCAACGCGGCCAGTCGCTTGCCCCACGTCGATGCGCCGCGGCTGATACAACCGAGTGACCTCGAACCACGCCGCATAGCTGACGCCTGCGAGTGCGTAGTGCTCGCCTTGAGCTCGTAGACTTTCAAGGAATGGCTCCCATCGATCCTCGAGGATCGCCTGAACCTGGAGTGCGTATGAGTCCTTCTGTTGCTTGAGCGAGTTGGTCGCGCGACAGTTGCGATCTCGCCGCTGCCCAGCTCTGGGACTGCGCGAGCGCCGTGGGCGCATGCTCGGGATTGGGTGCCACGATAGATCCTATCGGATCGAGTCATCGAAAGGCTTGCCTCACCGTCGACTCACCACGACTGGATCCTCCGCCCAGGTCAGAATCTTCTTGGAACCTGCACCCTATCACCGCAGCCGTTGAAGTCTCGGGGCCCGGGACAGACTCGAGAGCACCATCGACACGAGCTGCCGCCATCCACAAGCGCCGCCGCGACTTGGTCTGGATGCGCGAGTGAGTTACCGTGCTCAGCGCGTTGTCTTTCTCCGAGGTGGATCGTGCAGGCACCCGCGTTTTGACGTGTCGCTTCGCAGGGCGTACGTGCGCGCTGCCGCTCGTCAACATCATCGAAACGATGCGTCCCCTTCCGATCGACACCCTCGCGGGAGCACCGGCATTCGTCCTCGGTGTTGCCGTGGTTCGTGGCACTCCTGTGCCGGTGGTCGATGCACGACGGCTGTTCGGAGTACCGACGGGCGACGCCACACGCTGGGTCACCTTGCGGGTCGCTTCGCGCATGGTCGCCCTCGCGGTCGACTCCGTGGTCGGTGTAAACATGGTGCCGCGTGAGGAACTTCGCGAGTTGCCTCCGCTGCTCGCCCACGCGGCTGCAGGCGCGATCGACGCGCTCGGCACAGCGGACTCGGAGCTGCTGATCGTGCTCCAGACCGCGCGGCTCGTTCCTGACGAGGTGCTCGCCGTCGAGCTGCGTGGGGCAGCCACGTGAACATCTCGCGCACCGAGGTCGAACACTTCCGGGCCATCGTCGCGGCGCGGCTGGGCCTCCATTTTGATGACGACAAGCTCGAGATGCTCGAGGATCTGCTCCGCTATCGCGCGCAGCAGCGCGATCTCGCACCGGCCGCATATGCCATGTCGCTCGATGCGGACGCACGCGACGAGCTCGGCGCGCTGGCGGCCGAGCTGACGGTCGGCGAGACGTATTTCTTTCGCAACATCGATCAGTTCAAGGCATTCGCCGAGGTCACAGTCCCGGCACGGAGGACGGCCAGACAAACCGACAAGGTGCTGCGCGTGTTGTCCGCCGGCTGTGCCTCGGGCGACGAGGCGTATACGATCGCGATCGTCCTGCGCGAGGCTGGTTTCGACCCGAGCTGGTCGATCTCGATCCGCGCTGTCGACGTGAATCCCGACGCCCTCGCCCGCGCCGCAGCGGGGCGGTATACGAAGTGGTCACTCCGCGAGTCTCCGCCCGAGATCCAACGCAGATGGTTCCGCACTGACGGCGCGGATTACGTTCTCGATGGCAGCGTGCGCGCCGCCGTCCGCTTCGAGGCCAGAAACCTGACGGTTGACGATCCCGATCTGTGGGCGCCCGGCACGTACGACGCGATCTTCTGTCGCAACGCGCTCATGTACTTCACACCAGACGCAGCTCGGCTCGTGGTGGATAGGATCGCGCGGGCTCTCGTGCCGGGCGGGTACCTGTTCCTCGGCCACGCCGAGACCCTGCGCGGGCTGTCGAACGACTTCCACCTCTGCCACACCCACGGCACCTTCTACTATCAGCGACGGGGCGGTGCAGACCTCGCCCCGTTTCACTCAGAAGTACGCGAACTCGTTCCTACCGCCGCGCTCGTCTCGGTCATCGAGGGCTCGGACTCGTGGGTCGATGCCATCCATCGCGCGTCGGAACGAATCCGCGCGCTCGCCACGGATCCGCCGAGCGACACGCGCCAGCGCCCGAGCGGCTGGGATCTAGGCGGCGCACTCGAGCTGCTGCAGCGCGAGCGCTTCGCCGACACGGTGGCAGCACTCGATCGGCTCCCGGTTGAGGCGACGAACGACCCCGACGTCTTGTTGCTTCGCGCGGTCGCGCTCGCGCACGGCGGGCAGCTTGCTATCGCCGAGCAGACCTGCCGGCATCTCCTCGCGGCCGACGAGCACTGCGCCGGCGCGCACTACGTGCTCGCGCTGTGTCGCGAGAACGCCGGCGATCGAGACGGTGCGGTCGCGCACGATCAGACCGCGCTTTACATCGACCCGACGTTCGCGATGGCGCGGCTGCACCTCGGCTTGCTCGCACGCCGCATCGGCGAGCGCGAGCAGGCGCGGCGCGAGCTGTCGCAGGCCGCCGCGCTGCTACAGCGGGAGGACGCATCACGGCTGCTGCTGTTCGGCGGCGGCTTCCAACGCGATGCGCTGATCGCTCTGTGCCGCGCGGAGCTCGCCGCCGCTGGAGGTCCGTCGTGAGCACGGCCCGCGAGTTGCGCCGCGCATTCGACGCCGGATTTGCTGCCGCGATCGGCAGCGACGAGGTTGCTCGCGAAGATCTTTTGGCGATCTCCGTCGGCGGTCATCCGCATGCGATCCGGCTCGGCGAGATCACCGGCCTTGTCGTGGATCGCCCGATCGTGCAGATGCCATCACGCATTCCCGCGCTGCTCGGGCTCGCGAGCTCGCGCGGCGCGATCGTACCGGTGTTCGATCTCGCGGCGCTGCTCGGACTGCCGCGCGCGACCTCCCCGCGCTGGATCGCGATCGCGGCACGGGCCCGCGTCGGGTTCGCCTTCGACGCTTTCGCGGGCCACCGGCGCGCGACCGTCGCAGACATCGCGACTAGCACGACGGGGCCGGACGAGTCTGAAGTCCTGCGCGATGGCGATCGGCAGCGGCCGATCATCCACCTCGCATCGGTCATCGAACAGATCGAACGCGAGGCGGAGAGAGGAGAGAGGTGAGATGGCACGTCACTGGACATTCGGCCAACGACTAGGAGCTGGCTTCGCCGTCACGATCGCGCTCGCGGTCGCGACCGGTGCGGTCGCGATATACGCGCTCCGCACGGTGGTGGTGAGCAAGGATCGTGTGATCACCGTCGACTCCCCCCTGCTAACCGACGCCGAGCGCGTCCGCACGGCGGTAGAGGGCAAAGGCGGCGCAGTCCGCGGGTTCCTGCTCACGCGCGAGGACCGGTTTCTCGATCAAGCACGGGCTGCCGACGGAGAGCTCTCGGCCGCGCTCGATCACATGCGGTCCACGGCATCGTCCGACGAGACGCGCCGCCAGCTCGAAACCATCGGTCGCCTGCGCACGGAACACCAGCAGGCGCTCGACAACATCGTCGCACTCCGGCGGACGGACGCCACCCTCGACAACATCGCGAAGCAATTCGACGACCAGGTCATCGTGAAACGTACGCAGCTCGACACCGCGATCGGCGAGTTCACAGCGACCGAGGCGCGCTTGCTCGACACCGCACGCACGTCCTCGAGCGATACGGCCTCGTCTGCGATGACGCTCGTCATCGCGATCGCGATCGGCGCGATCCTGCTCGGCGCCGTGCTCGCGTTCGTGCTCGCGCGCGCGCTGAGTCGCCAGATCGGTAGCGCGGTCGGACAGGTGCAGAGCTCGTCGGCCGAGCTGCAAGCGGCGGCGAACCAGCAGGCGACCGGCGCCAAGGAGCAAGCGACGGCGATGAACGAGATCTCGACGACCATCACCGAGCTGCTCGCGACGTCGAAGCAGATCGCCGAGAGCGCGCAGCGCGTCTCCCAGATCGCGAATCAGACCGCGTCGTCCGCCAAGACCGGGGACATCACGGTCGACAAGGCGCACGATTCGATCACCGGCATTCGCAAGCAGGTCGACCTCGTGGTGAACCACATGCTCGAGCTCGGCAAGAAGTCGCAGCAGATCGGCGCCGTGCTCGATATCGTGTCCGAGCTCGCCGAGCAGACGAATATCCTCGCGATCAACGCGACGATCGAGGCCGCAGGTGCGGGTGAGGCCGGCAAGCGGTTCGGCGTCGTCGCCGACGAGATCCGCAAGCTCGCCGATCGCGTCGCGGGCTCGACGAAGGAGATCCGAACGCTGATCGAAGACGTGCGCGGCGCCGTGAACACGACCGTCATGGCGACCGAGACCGGATCCAAGTCCGTCGACACCGGCTCGAAGCAGTTCGGCGACGTCGCCACCGCGTTCAAGCAGATCGCGAGTTTGGTGACGACCACGACCGAGGCCGCGCGCGAGATCGAGCTGTCGACGAAGCAACAGTCCACGGCGGTGGAGCAAGTGAACCTCGCGATCGCGAACGTGGCGCAGGCGACGAAGGAGACCGAGGCGAGCTCGAGCCAGACGCTCTCCACGGCGTCACAGCTCGCGGGGTTGTCGAAGGATCTGTTGAAGCTGGTGCAACCGCAGGCCTGAGATGGCGAACGATCCGTACCGGTACTTTCGGCTCGAAGCGCGCGAGCTCGTCGAGCAGCTCGGCAAGGGCATGCTCGAGCTCGAGCGCGGCGGCGGAGCGGACGTCGTGGCGAAGCTCTTGCGCTGGGCCCACACGCTCAAGGGCGCGGCGCGCGTGGTGCGGCAAGGCGAGATTGCCGACCGTGCGCACGCGATCGAGGATGCGCTCGCGCCGCTGCGCGATGGCCGAGATCGAGTGTCCGCGGACCTCGTCGGTCGCGTGCTTGCGATAGTCGACGAGATCGCGCGTTCCGTGGCCGCGCTCGACCTGCCGGCGGACGCCTCACGACCGGCGCAACCGATGCAGCCTGTCCAAGAGCCTGTGTCGGCCGTTCGCGCGGAGCTCGCGGACATGGACGCGTTGCTCGAGGGAATCAACGAGACTTCCGCGCGCGTCGGCGCGCTGCGCTCGCCCACAAACGATCTCCGCGATGCAGCGCATTTCCTCGACGCGCTCACCGCGATGCTCGCCGGTCGCGGCGGGCGCGAATCCGAAAAGCAACGCGAGCTTGCCGAGGAGGCCCGTGCCGCGATCCGGCGTTGCGAGCGGGAGCTGCGTGGCGGCATCGATGGCGCGAGTCGCGAGCTGGCGCAGGTCCGGGACGCGGCGGAGCAGCTGCGCCTCGTGCCGGCCGGCTCGCTCCTGGCCTCCCTCGAACGCACCGCGCGCGATACCTCGCATGCGCTGGGCAAGCAGGTCGTGCTCGAGGCGCGCGGCAGCGACGTCCGCCTCGATGCCCACGTCCTCGCCGCGATCCAGAGCGCGCTTGTCCAGCTCGTGCGCAACGCGGTCGCGCACGGCATCGAGACGCCGCGCGAGCGAAGCGCAGCCGGGAAGCCGGCGAGCGGTCGTATCATCGTCGAGGTCGAGCGTCGCGGCGGTCGCGCGCGCTTTCGCTGCCACGACGACGGCCGCGGCCTCGATCTCGAAGCAGTTCGTCGTGCGGCGATCGTACGCGGCGTGAGCGACGCCGACGCGAGCAACCTGAAAGCTAGCGACATAGTCGCGCTGCTGTTGCGCGGCGGGATCAGCACGACGACACGGGTCACCGAGCTCGCGGGCCGCGGCGTCGGCCTCGACGTCGTGCGAGCGGCATGCGAGCAACTCGGCGGTGAGGTGCGTGTCGACACGGGCGATGGCGCGGGGAC
>Ga0153915_10003066_pt1 | contig 15263 bp, 12 predicted proteins | sample Opewatmetagenome_2_FD_107003 | JGI IMG/M metagenome (GOLD analysis project Ga0153915, IMG submission 107003) | Freshwater wetland microbial communities from Ohio, USA - Open water 3 Core 3 Depth 3 metaG | ecosystem: Environmental > Aquatic > Freshwater > Wetlands | place: USA: Ohio, Lake Erie...
AGGATCTTGCCCGGCATCGAGCCAATGTAGGTCCGGCGGTGGCCGCGGATTTCGGCTTCGTCCCGCACGCCGCCCAGCGACATGCGCACGAATTTGCGGTTGGTCGCGCGCGCGATCGACTGGCCGAGCGAAGTCTTGCCAACCCCTGGCGCGCCCACCAGACACAGGATCGGGGCCTTCAGCTTGTCCACGCGCTGCTGGACCGCGAGGTACTCGACGATGCGTTCCTTGACTTTTTCCAGGCCGTAATGATCCTCGTTGAGGACCTTCTCGGCGACGGAAAGATCGGTGCTGATCTTGCTCTTTTTCTTCCACGGCAGCGACACTACCGCATCGATGTAGTTGCGCACCACCGTTGCTTCCGCCGACATCGGCGACATGAGCTTGAGCTTCTTGAGTTCCGCTTCGGCTTTCTTTCGCGCTTCCTTGGGCATGCGCGCAACCTTGATGCGCTTCTCGATCTCGTCGATGTCGGCGCCGTCTTCCATCTCGCCGAGCTCTTTCTGGATCGCCTTCACCTGCTCGTTGAGATAGTACTCGCGCTGGCTTTTCTCCATCTGGCGCTTGACGCGCCCGCGGATGCGCTTTTCCACCTGCAGGATGTCAAGTTCGCCCTCGACCAGCTTCAGCAGATGATCGAGCCGCTGCTTGACATCGAACATCTCGAGCACTTCCTGCTTCTGCTCGAGCTTGAGGGGAAGGTGTGCAGCGATGGTGTCGCCGAGGCGCCCAGCCTCGTCAATGCCGGCAAGGGACGTAAGGATCTCGGGGGGAATCTTCTTGTTGAGCTTCACATACTGATCGAACTGCTGGATCATCGTGCGCCGCATCGCCTCGACCTCGTGGTCGGTGGTGACCTCGGCTGGCACCGGCGTAACATTGACCGCGTAGTGCGTCTTGGCGTCCATGACTTCGTTGATCCTGGCGCGTTGGCTGCCCTCGACCAGCACCTTCACCGTGCCATCGGGGAGCTTCAACATCTGCAGGATGTTGGCGATGCTGCCGATCGTGTACAAATCTTCCGGCCCGGGCTCATCCTTGGCCGCCGATTTTTGCGCCGCAAGCACGATACTCTTGCCCGCCTCCATCGCGGTTTCCAGCGCCTTGATCGATTTGGGACGACCGACAAACAGCGGGATGACCATGTGCGGGAACACCACCACGTCCCGTAACGGCAACAGCGGCAGCTGTAAGGTATTGATAGTCTGGACTTCTGCAATGGTCATGATCATTTACCCTAAAGAAACAACACGCAAAGCTGATATTGGGGAAACTTCTCCAATATCAAGCAGAACAGGCGCCCCGCCTGGATCATAACCGAGTGCGGGGCCGTTTGGCACTGTAGATTCTAGCTACAGCGTAGACCCGGCCACCTTGGGCTGGTCGGAATAGATCAGCAGCGGCGGCGCGTCGCTCATGATCGTGCCCTCGTCCACCACGACCTTGACCACATTTTCCATCGACGGCAGGTCGAACATGGTGTTGAGCAGCGTGTGCTCGATGATCGAGCGGAGCCCCCGCGCGCCGGTCTTGCGCTCAAGCGCGCGCTTCGCGATCGCGCGCAACGCCGGCTCGCGCACCTCGAGCTCGACGCCTTCCATGCCTAACATCTTCTGGTACTGCTTCAGGAGCGCGTTCTTGGGCTGCGTCAGGATCTGGATCAGGGCGATTTCATCGAGCTCTTCCAGCGTCGCCACCACCGGCAGCCGCCCAACGAATTCCGGGATCAGACCATACTTGATCAGATCCTCGGGCTGCACGTCGCGCAGCACCTTGGTGATGTCCTTGCGGTTTTCCCGACTGCTGACGTCGGCGCCGAATCCGATGCCGCTCTTCTCCGAGCGCGCCCGGATGATCTTGTCGAGCCCGTCGAATGCTCCGCCGCAGACGAAGAGAATGTTGGTCGTGTCGACCTGCACGAACTCCTGGTTGGGGTGCTTGCGCCCCCCTTGCGGCGGCACCGAGGCAATCGTGCCTTCGACGAGCTTCAACAACGCCTGCTGCACGCCCTCGCCGGAGACATCCCTGGTGATCGAAGGGTTGTCCGACTTGCGTGAAATCTTGTCGATCTCGTCGATGTAGACGATGCCGCGCTGCGCCTTATCGACATCATAGTCGCACTTCTGCAGCAGCTTCTGGATGATATTCTCGACATCCTCGCCCACGTAACCGGCCTCGGTGAGCGTGGTCGCATCCGCCATCACGAACGGCACGTTCAGAAGCCGCGCCAGGGTCTGCGCGAGGAGGGTCTTCCCCGATCCGGTCGGCCCGACGAGCAGGATGTTGGACTTCGCGAGTTCGACGTCGTCGTTCTTGCTGATGGTCTTCAAGCGCTTATAGTGATTGTAGACCGCCACTGATAGAATTTTCTTGGCGATATCCTGCCCGATCACGTACTGGTCGAGGATGCTGCGGATCTCGTGCGGCACTGGCAGATCGGACTTGGCGCCTTTACCCCCGTGCTCCGTCTGGGTTTCCTCGCGGATGATGTCGTTGCACAGTTCGATGCACTCATCGCAGATGAAGACCGAGGGTCCGGCGATAAGCTTGCGCACCTCGTGCTGGCTCTTGCCGCAGAACGAGCAGTACAGGAGTTTCTCGCCACCGACTTTGTCTGACATGCCGGTTTCCTCAGTTAGCCGATATCGTTAGGACATTCATGAAGCGTTTTCAGTTCTGCTCACCAGCACCCGATCGACCAAGCCGTAGTTCACGGCCTGGTCGGCCGAGAGGAAATTGTCGCGGTCGGTGTCTTTGTCAATGGTCTCGATCTTCTGCCCCGTGTGCTTGGCCAGGATCTCGTTAAGCTTCGCTTTCAGATATAGAATTTCCTTGGCATGAATCTCGACATCCGAGGCCTGGCCCTGGAAACCGCCCATCGGCTGATGGATCATCACGCGCGAGTTGGGCAGGCAAAAACGCTTGCCCTTGGCGCCCGCCGCGAGCAGCAGCGCGCCCATGCTCGCCGCCTGGCCGATGCACAGCGTGGAAACGTCGGGCTTGATGAACTGCATGGTGTCGTAGATGGCGAGCCCCGCCGACACCATGCCGCCCGGGGAATTGATGTAAAAAGAGATGTCCTTGTCGGGGTTCTCCGACTCCAGGAACAGCAACTGCGCAACAATCAGATTCGCGGTGATTTCGGTCACCGGCCCGACCAGAAACACTACGCGCTCCTTGAGCAGGCGCGAGTAGATATCGTAGGCGCGCTCGCCGCGCCCGCTCTGTTCGATCACCATCGGGATCAGGCCGAGCCCCTGCGGTTCGGTGTAGCGCGTCATTATTGGTTACCCATCAGTTCGTCAAAAGCGATCGCTTTGTCCTCCACCCTGGCGGCTCCAAGCGCCCAAGCCACCACGTTGTCTTCCACCACCGCCGATTCGATATCGCGCAGCCGCTCGGGAGACTGATAGAACCACTTTACCACCTCTTCCGGGTGCTCGTAGGTCTGCGCCTGTTCTTCGACCACGGCCCGCACCTGCTCGGGCTTTGCGTAGAGATTGTGCGCCTTAACCACCTCGGCAAGAATCAGGCCAAGATTGACCCGCCGCTGTGCCTGTTTTTCGAACACTTCCGCTGGCATGGGTATGTTGTCCTTGACCCGGATGCCGCGTGCGGCGAAGTCCTGTCGCGCCAGCTTCTGAAGACGCTGGATTTCGAGTTCCACCAGTGACCTCGGCACCTCCATTCTGGTCACGTCCAGCAGGGCCTGCATGGCCTGGTCCTTGATCCGGTTCTTGAGGCGAACTTTGACCTCGCGTTCAAGATTGGCCTTGATCTCGGCGCGCATGGTGGCGAGATCACCGTCGGGCACGCCCAAACTCTTCGCGAATTCAGCGTCGATCGCCGGCAACCTGGGCGCCGCAACCTGCGTCACCGTGACCTCGAATTTCGCGATTTTTCCCGCCACTTCCTTGCCATGATAGTCATCCGGGAAGCGCAATTCAAACGTGCTGGCTTCGCCGGCTTTCATGCCGGCGATCTGCTTCTCGAAATCCGGCAGCAGTTGGCCCGCGCCGAGCACGATCGCGTGGTCCTTCGCCTGTGAGCCGCTGAACTCCTTGCCATTCAGCGTGCCGTGATAGTCGAGCGTCACTCTGTCGCCTGTTTCCGCGACGCGCCCGACCGGATCGAAAGTCGTCCGCTGCTTGCGCATGATCTCCAGCGTCTTGTCGACCGCGGCCTCGTCAACGTCGAGCAGCGGGCGCGTGATCGTGACCTGCGAGATGTCGCCCACCGTGACGTCGGGATAGACCTCGAACGTGGCGCTATACTCGAACTCGCTGGCACCGTCGCCCACGGGTTTCGCTTCAAATTTCGGATAGCCCGCGACCCGCAGGTTTTGTTGCCTGACCGCCTCGCCGAAGCTCTTTTCCAGCGTGTCGCCGAGCACCTCCTGACGCACTTGCGGCCCAAATTGCTGCGCAACCACCTTCAGCGGCACCTTGCCGGGCCGGAAGCCGTGCAGCTTGACGGTGCGCGACAGGCGCCGCAGACGGGTTTCGACTTCGCTGTCGATTTCGACCATCGGCACGGCAATGCTCAAGCGTCGCTCAAGCTGGTTCAGTGTTTCCAAGTTCGACTGCATCGAGTAAAAATCCCTTATAACAATGTCATCTGGTGCGAAAGGAGGGACTCGAACCCACACGCCTTTCGGCGCCAGAACCTAAATCTGGTGCGTCTGCCAATTCCGCCACTTTCGCAACTTATTGATTATAATATAGTCCGCACTTTACCGTCAGCGTCCCAAGCTTGCAATATGTCTTAAGATTGTGGTGCAAGCAACTGATAATCATATAGTTTTATTTAGAGCCGATGACGGTTAACCACTACGAAAATTTTCCGGTCGCCTCGCTGCTCCTGCCTTCCCGATTTCGCCATCCGGTAGCATTGATTTATCGTTTTGCCCGCGAAGCTGACGATTTCGCCGACGAGGGCGATCTCCCCGACGACATGCGATTGCAACAACTCGACGGTTTTCGGCGCGAGTTGCATAGGATTGAGGCGGGTGCGCCGCCAGGCATCCCCTGGTTTTCTGCGCTGGCCCGGATCGTCGGCGAGCGCCGGTTACCCGTGGATGCGTTTCGTGACCTCCTGTCGGCATTTTCCCAGGATGTCACGAAAAAGCGCTATGCCGACTATGGCGAAGTACTCGACTATTGCCAGCGCTCCGCCAACCCGGTCGGCCGCCTGTTGCTGATCCTGTACGGCAACGCCACGGCGCAAAATCTGGCCTACTCCGACGCCATCTGCTCCAGCCTGCAGCTCATCAACTTCCTGCAGGATATCGCCATCGACTATCGGAAAGGGCGCATCTACCTGCCGCAGGACGAGATGGCGCGCTTCGAAGTGAGCGAACGGCAGATCGCCGCCGGCGACGTCGGCGGCAATTGGCGGTCGTTCATTGCATTCCAGATCGCGCGCGCGCGCGAGCTGCTTTATGCCGGTGCGCCGCTTGGACGCATACTCACGGGGCGCGTCGGGCTGGAGATGCGTATGATTATCGCCGGTGGCGACCGCATCCTCACTAAAATCACGCGCGTCGGCGGCGACGTGTTCCGGCGGCGGCCGGTGTTGCGGTGGTTCGACTGGCCTTTGCTTCTGGCGCGGTCGCTCCAGAAGCCGTGATTCGTGACTGGTGATTCGTGACCCGTAAATTCCCTGTGATACGCTTCTCACACGCATTCGCCAAAGAAGCTCCTCGTTTCGTCTACCGCTGGCCGTTTTCCGCTTACGGCTTTTTCCGGTCACCGGTCGCCGGTCACGCCTTTTTCGGATAGTCATTGGCATGGATCCCCATCAATACTGTCGGGAAAAAGCTGCAGCGAGCGGGTCGAGTTTTTACTACAGCTTCCTGTTCCTGCCGGAGGAGCGGCGGCGCGCGATCACGGCGCTTTATGCGTTCTGTCGCGAAGTCGATGACGTGGTTGACGAGTGCTCCGATGTCGGGGTGGCGCGCATGAAGCTCGCATGGTGGCGCCAGGAAATAGCGAGTGCCTACCACGGACAGCCGCAACACCCGGTAGCGCACGCGCTCGCAGAGGTCGGCGGCAGGTTCAACCTTCCGCAACAACGCCTGCAGGAAGTCATCGACGGCATGGAAATGGATCTCGAACATAATCGTTATCCGGATTTCGCGTCGCTCCGTGTCTATTGTCATCGCGTAGCAAGCGTCGTCGGCCTGCTGTCGGCGGAAATATTCGGCTACCAGGATCAATGCACGCTCGAATACGCGGTCGACCTGGGCATGGCTTTCCAGCTCACGAATATCATCCGCGATGTCGGCGAGGACGCGCGGCGCAACCGCATTTACCTGCCGCTCGACGAACTGACGGAACACGGCGTGAGCGTTGCTGATATCACCAGTGCGCGCGAGACCGACAGTTTCCGACATCTGATCAAGTTCCAAATCGAACGCGCGCTGGGCTTCTACGACAGGGCAATTTCGGAACTGCCGGCGGTTGATCGCAAATCGCAGCGCGCCGGCCTCGTCATGGCGGCGATCTACCGCACGCTGCTCGATGAAATCAGGAACGACGGCTGCCGCGTCCTCACGCAGCGCACTTCGCTCACGCCCGTTCGCAAGCTGTGGATCGCGTGGAAGACGTGGATAAAGGGATGAAGCGTGACACGGTACTACGTGACGTGGTGGTGCGTGACACGAAAAAGCGTGACTGCTGTTCTGCACATGCCTTGCAAGTCACGTCGTATCATGTCACGTCGTATCATGTCACGCCGTATCACGTCACAATTTTAGATAGGTAGAGGCTTGGACCTGCAACTGAAAGGAAAGTCCGCACTTGTGACCGGTGCCAGTATGGGAATCGGCCGGGCGATTGCCAAGGGGCTCGCCGCGGAGGGCGTCAAGCTGTGCATCGCCGCGCGCCGCCGGAACCTGCTCCAAGATCTGTCGAACGAAATCGTCGCCACGGGCGGGCCGGCGCCGGTCCTGGCTGTAGTCGATCTCATGGAGGAAAGCGCGCCGCCGCGCCTCGTTGCGACAGCCCTCGACGCACTCGGGCCAATCGACATTCTCGTCAATTGCGCCGGCGGCAGCCGTCCGCCGATTGCCATCGACGCCCCGGAGGAGGAATGGAATCATGTGATGACGCTGAACTTCATCCGCGTGCGCCAGGTGACGCATTCGGTACTGCCCGGCATGATCCAGCGCCGGTGGGGCCGCATCATCAACATCACGGGTAAATCGGAACCCGAACGTCTGCTCTCCGCGACTCCCGCCAAAGCGGCGGTGCATGCCTGGGCCAAGGGATTATCGCGCGAGGTCGGAAGACACGGGATCACGGTGAATTGCATCCCTCCGGGCCGTATCATGAGCGAGCAGATTCGCCGCAAGTACTCGGAAGATTACCGCGCCAGCCAATCCGCGCAGGAAATCCCCGTCGGCCGCTATGGCGAACCGGAGGAACTGGCGTGTCTCGCTGTTTTCCTCGCCTCGCCCATTGCCCGTTACATCACCGGCGCCGTCCTTCCGGTCGATGGCGGACTGCGACGCTACGCGTTCTAAAAACCGTGACATCGGGAGGTCGCGAGATCGTGAGTGGGAAAAGGATCTCGCGCGCCGCGCTCTTCCGCCCTCACGCTCTCACGTTTCGCGGTTATAATCCGCGTTAGAGTTCATTGTCGTGAAAGCGTCCCTTTAGGACGGGGAATCATCATGCAAACCAAAATCCCATGCGTAATGATGCGCGGCGGAACCTCGCGCGGCCCGTTTTTCCTCGCGTCCGATCTGCCGGGAGATCCGCAGCTGCGAGATGAGGTGTTGCTGGCGGTGATGGGCTCGCCACACGATTACCAAGTCGATGGCATTGGCGGGGCGAATCCGCTCACCAGCAAGGTTGCAATCATCAGCAAATCCCGGCATGCGGGGGTCGACGTCGATTATCTATTCGCGCAAGTGCTGATCAACGAGAAACTCGTCGACACCAAGCCCAATTGCGGCAACATGCTGGTCGCGGTGGGCCCGTTCGCGATCGAGTCGGGCCTCGTGCCGGCCGGGCATCCGGAAACGACGGTGCGCATCTTCAACGTCAACACGCAAGCGCGGGTCGACTCCATCGTGCAAACGCCCAATGGCAAGGTCACGTATGCCGGCGACGCCGCGATAGACGGCGTGCCCGGGACCGCGGCGCCCATCAAACTCAATTTCAAGAGCGCGGTCGGCGCGGTAACGGGAAAGCTCCTGCCCACGGGGCGCCCGCTCGATGTGATCGACGGTGTCGATGTGAGTTGCGTCGACATGGCGATGCCGATGGTGCTGATCCCTGCGGAACAGCTGGGCAAGACCGGGCACGAATCCGCTGACGAACTCGATGCGGACAAGACGCTGTTCACGCGCATGGAAGCGATACGCCGGAAGGCCGGTGAAATGATGGGCATGGGCGATGTATCCAGAATGGTGGTACCCAAGGTCGGCCTGCTCGCCGCCCCGCGCCAGGGCGGCACCATTACTTCGCGCTACTTCGTGCCCTACTCCTGCCACAGGGCGCATGCGGTGACCGGCACGGTCTGCGTCGCCTCGGCTTGCGCGATTCCGGGCACGGTGGCCGCGCGGCTGACTGCGCTGCCGCCCGCGCCGCAGGGCGTAATCAGGATCGAGCATCCTTCGGGCATGATCGCCATCGATCTCGATGTCGAACTTGACCAGCAGCCCCCGGTCATCCGCCGCGCGGCGTTGATCCGCACCGCGCGCCGCATCTTTGACGGTCACGTCCATGTGCCGGAACAGGTATGGCGCGGCAGCGAGAAATCTCCGTCAATACCGGTCGCCGGCGCGCGCGCCGCGGCGAGCGCAGCTTGAGCGGTTGTCGTGCGCCAAAGCCACATGAACAGGATTTACAGGATTGTTCAGGATTCACAGGATTGCATCGAAGACCACAAGAACATTTTGCAAATCCTGTTCTGAATCCTGTTAACCCTGTCTATTGCTGAAGACCATGAACGTCGCCGTGATCGGCGGCGGTTACGCCGGCATGGCCGCCGCGGTCACGCTTGCAGACCAGGGGGCGACGGTGACCGTTTACGAGGCCGCCAAACAGCTTGGCGGCCGCGCCCGCCGCGTTGAGGTGCACGGTCTCGCGCTCGACAATGGCCTGCATATTCTGATCGGCGCTTACCGCGAAACCCTCCGGCTGATCGAGCACGTGAACCCCGCAGCGCGTGGCACCCTGCTGCGCCTGCCGCTCGACTGGGTGATCCACCAGGAATTTCGCCTGCGTGCCTCGGCGCTGCCCGCACCGCTGCATTTGATTGTGGGGTTGCTGCGAGCACGCGGCGTATCTCTCACCGAGCGGCTAAGCGCATTGCGTTTCATGATACGTATGCGGCTGCGCGACTATGCGTTCCCCGCTGATATGGCGGTGAGCGAACTGCTGGACCGCTACGGACAGAGCGCGCGACTGCGCCGCATGTTGTGGCATCCGCTGTGCGTGGCGGCACTCAATACGCCACCCGACAAGGCTTCCGCCCGCGTGTTTCTCCAGGTGCTGCGCGACAGCCTGGGCGCGGCGCGTGAGGACTGTGATCTGCTCCTGCCGAAAACCGATTTGACGGCGTTGTTTCCGGAGCCTGCGGCCGCCCACGTCAAAGCGCGGGGAGGAACGGTGCACGTAGGATTCCGAGTCACTGCCATCGATCCCTGCGACGCCGGATTCAGCGTGAGCGTGAATGGCCGGCAGGAAGTGTTCAGCCACGTAATTTGCGCGCTGCCTCCACATCAGGTCAATGCGTTTCTAATCGGGATCTCGGCACTGGCCGAAATCGCTGATAACGTCGAACGCTTCGACTTCCAGCCGATCTATTCGGTCTACCTGCGTTACCCCGGAAACATCCGGCTGCCGGCGCCGATGCTGGGATTCGACAGCGTGCTGCTGCATTGGGCATTCGACCGCGAACTGCTATGTGGGCAGACCGGAGTGATCGGTGTGGTGATCAGCGCCGAGGGCGCGCATCAGCAGCTTGGCCAGGAAGAATTGGCCCAAGTGGCGCACCGGGAACTGCAGCAGCGCATCGGGCCACTCCCCGAACCGCTATGGTCTCAGGTCATCGCCGAAAAGCGCGCCACGATCAGCTGCACGCCGGCGCTTCGGCGCCCGTCGCAACAGACCCCGCTGAAGAACTTCTTTCTGGCCGGCGATTACACCGAGAGCGATTATCCGGCTACGCTCGAGGCAGCGGTGCGCAGTGGAATCGGCGCAGCCCGCCTTGTTCTCGAAAAGGGTGACTGATGAAACGTGACATGGTGATGCGTGACATGGTACGGCGTGGGCGGTTAAACGATTTACGCCTTATCACGTCACGCTACGCCACGTCACGCCGTATCATGTCACGCTGTCTCAAGGTGTAAGATGCCGTGATGCGCTCTATAATGACAGCGGGTTTCGATAAAACAGTCGGGGTAAAAGGTGGCGCAACGCGAATCGATGCAATATGACGTCGTGATCGTCGGCGCCGGCCCGGCCGGACTGGCGGCGGCGATACGCCTCAAGCAGCTTGCCGCAGAACGCGGCCGGGAAGTCGGTGTCTGCGTGCTGGAAAAAGGCTCCGAGGTCGGCGCGCACATCCTCTCCGGCGCGGTGATGGATCCGCGATCACTCAACGAACTCCTACCCAACTGGCGGGAACTCAACGCTCCGCTCAACGCACCGGTGAGCGAAGACCGGTTCCTGTTCCTGACCGGGAGCGCTTCCTATAGAGCGCCGAATTTCCTGCTGCCATCCTGCTTCCAGAATCACGGCTATTACGTGGTGAGCCTGGGCAGCGTCTGTCGCTGGCTGGCGCAACAGGCTGAAGCACTGGGCGTGGAAATTTTTCCCGGGTTTGCCGCGGCGCAGGTGCTCTACCATGACAATGGCGCTGTAAGAGGCGTGGCGACCGGCGACATGGGTATCGGTCGCGACGGCAAGCCGACCGCCGCTCACCAGCCGGGCATGGAACTGCACGCCAAGTACACCTTCTTCGCCGAAGGCTGCCGCGGGCACTTGGGCAAGCAATTGCAGCAACACTTCGGCCTGCGCGGCGGCGCCGACCCGCAGGTCTACGGCATCGGGCTAAAGGAACTGTGGGAAATCAAGCCTGAAAAACACCAGCGGGGCCTGGTGATCCACACTGCCGGCTGGCCGCTCGCGAGCGACACCTATGGCGGCTCCTTCCTTTACCACATGGAAGACAATCTGGTTGCCGTCGGTTTCGTGGTTGGTCTGGGATACGCCAATCCGTATCTCAGCCCGTACGAGGAATTCCAGCACTACAAGACGCATCCCGCGATACGCCCGTTCTTCGAGGACGGCAAGCGCCTCGCCTACGGCGCGCGGGCGATCACCGCCGGCGGGCTGCAGTCGCTACCCAAGTTCGTGTTTCCCGGCGGCTGCCTGATCGGTGACGACGCGGGTTTTCTCAATGCTTCCCGCATCAAGGGCAGCCACGCCGCGATGAAATCGGGCATGCTCGCGGCGGAAGCGACGTTCACGGCGCTTGCGTCAGGACGCTCCGGCGACGAGCTGTCGGACTATCCCGACGCGTTCCGCGCCAGCTGGCTCCATGACGAATTGTACCGCGCGCGCAATTTCAAGCCGTGGATGAGCAAAGGACTTCTGACCGGTACGCTGATGGTCGGCATCGACCAGGTGGTATTCCGCGGCAAGGCGCCGTGGACCCTGCATCACCGGCATGCGGACCATGAAACGCTCAAGACCAGGCACGAGGCAAGGCCAATTGAATATCCCAAGCCGGATGGCGTCATCACGTTTGACCGGTTGTCGTCCGTATTCATCTCCAATACCAACCACAACGAGGACCAGCCCTGTCATCTTACGCTCAGGGACGAGACGGTCCCGATCAAGGTCAATCTCGAACTCTACGACGCGCCGGAGCAACGTTACTGCCCGGCCGGCGTCTATGAGATCGTGCGCGATGCGGACGGAGCAAGCCCCCGTTTGCAGATAAACGCCCAGAACTGCGTTCATTGCAAAACATGCGACATCAAGGATCCCACGCAAAATATCGTTTGGGTGGCGCCGGAAGGCGGCGGCGGGCCCAACTATCCGAACATGTAGGCCAAGGCCGCGCGGTCCGCGGAAGAGCGCGGAGTGACTTAGAGTGCCTAACATAATGAACCACGTGTGCGTTGCTAGCCAGAACGGATTGATCACGCGAAGGGGGGCGCGCCTCATATCGCGGCGGCTGCGACTCGTTAGCCGCAGGCCCGTTTGCGGGAGCAGCCGCAGAAGCCCCGTCCCACCATTGCCCAAAGACGCCGCCTCGCGCCCCGTCCCGCACCACGCTGCGCGAGACCGAGGCCGGGGCGCATGAGCAAGCCGCCCGACAAAGTGTCCCGCGTAGGGCGGAGCAGGTTCCAACGGTTTCATCGTTGGATGCGACCCCGGAGCGGGACAGTAGCGCGCCATCATACGCGGGACATATGCGCACCTACGCGGTCGCATCCCCGCAAGCGGGGCCCCTGCTCCACGCTGCGGCGCGCCGGCCGTTGTGGCTGCAACCCTTTGGGCTGGCGCGAATTTTGGCCCATGGCTTTGTCGCTCACCTTGTGAATATTCGCGATATTCACTGCGGCGAGCTTCGCGCCCTGAGCCAAAATCGTGCCAGCGCATCACGCGGTTCATTATGTTAGGCACTCTTAGCCCGCAAACATTCGAAGCATGGCTACGCCCCAACAGAGCAACGACGAACCACCCGCGGCCCTCGGCGAGACCGCACCGGCTGCGGGAGACGATCCTCATCAAGAAGGCAGCCAGGCGCTCTACCTGCGCCTGATGACAAAGCGTCTGATAGGATGGGACAACCCGCGCGCCGGGCTGCGGCACGCGCTCGAGAAAGATCAATTCCTGCTGCTCGCCCAGAAAATCCTGGCCGTCAAATCGGGCGTTTCCGAGCCCCAGTGCTATGAGGTGCTTCTCCGCTTGAAGCAGGAAGAAGACACTCTATTGCCGCCGGGTGGTTTTTTCGATATCGTGGAAAGCCTCGGAATGATGGAGGAACTGGACCGCTGGGTCCTCCGAACGCTGCTTTCATGGGGCGTCTCCAGATTGAAAAGCAATCCGGCATGGCGGCCTCCTATGATGTGCATAAACGTTTCGGCCGCAGCGCTGGACAACCCCTTCTTCGCGAACCTCGTGCGCGACGAGCTGGGCCACTCGGGTTTTCCGCCCCGTGCTCTTTGTTTCGAAATCGACGAGCGTGACATCATCGAGCACCACAGCAGCGTGCAGCGGTTCGTCGCGGCGGTGAAACCCGCCTGCCACATCATGGTGGACAATTTCGGCGGGGTCAGGGTATCGTTCTCGCACCTGGCCGACCTCGCCATTGATTTCCTCAAGATCGACGGCGCGATCGTCCAAAACATCCATCGCGAGGCCACCGAGCTGATCAAGGTATGGGCGATCAACCTCGCGTGCCAGAAAGTCGGCATGCGCGCGATAGCCAAATTCGTCGAGACCACGGAAACGCTCGAATTGCTGCGCGAGATCGCCATCGACTACGTGCAGGGATTCGGTATTGCGCGTCCCGAGCCGATCGCAAACATTCCGTGAAGGCGGCTATCCGCCGGGCATCGCCTTCTTCAGCCCGGCGTCGGAAGGATTTTCTCCGAACCAGTTGCGCAGCGGCGCACAGCTGAAGTCCTCGCCAGGGATCGTACCCTTGGTGTCGCCATTGACGACCGCGCGCGTGCGCACGCCGGCGCCATTGAGCACGAGCCCGGGTGCCGCGTCGCCAAGCCGAACTCACGCCCCACGCTTTTCAGAACAACCGGAACTCGCCACTGCCGCCGAGCATGGCGTCACGCAACCGGCCGTCAACCGGCTTCCTGCCGATCCAGATGCGCAACATCGCCCGGAAGAAGTCGTCGCCCTTGATCGTGATTTTCTCCTCGCCGTTGACCGTAATACGGGTTCCAGTGCCGGGCAGATAATCGAGCAATACTATGCCGCCCTTCTTGATTACGCCAACCGAGTTCATCATGCGATTGAGATTCTGAATGCGGCTCTCGATGAGGGCGAGTTCGGCGGGGATGTGATTCGCCGCAAGCGCATTGTTGAGCGATGCGGTCAGTTCCTTCGCCGTCAATTCGTCGATCAGGATATGCATCGCCACGCGCTTGGGTCCGGGGTCCGCGAGCACGTCCTCGGTACTGGTCTTCTTCGCCGCGAGGTAGAGTGCGCCGACGTAAACCTTGATCATCATCATCCGGTGGCGTACCCCCGCGCCATTCAGCACCAGCCGCGGCCCGCCCTTGCCGAGCGTGATTTGATCGTTGATCTTGACACCTTCCAGTTCGAGCGCGAATGCCGCACTGCACAGGAACGAAACAATCAGCACCGGAAACCAAACGAGATGGTATTTCATGATCCTCCCCTGTGAGATCGCGACCCGTGCGAAGCGCAATCTGATACGCCGGCGTGGCGTTCCCTCGACAAGCTCGAGACGGGCCCCGGCAGTTCAACTTTTTTTCACAATGCCTCAAACACTCCGGCCGCGCCCATCCCGGTGCCGATGCACATGGTGACCATGCCGTATTTCTTCTGGTGGCGGCGCAATCCGTGAATCAGCGTCGCGACGCGGATGGCGCCGGTCGCCCCCAGCGGGTGACCGAGCGCGATTGCGCCGCCCAACGGATTCACCCGGGCATGATCGAGCCCCAGGTCCTTCATTACCGCCAGCGATTGCGCGGCGAACGCTTCATTCAGTTCGATCCAGTCGACGTCGTCCAGCTTGAGACCCACCTGCTGCAGCACTTTGGGAATCGCCTTGACCGGTCCGATGCCCATGATCTCCGGCGGCACGCCGGCCACCGCGTAACCCATGAAGCGACCGATCGGGGCGAGATTGAAACGATTGAGCGCCGCCCCGCTCATCAGGACCACTGCCGCAGCCCCATCCGACATCTGCGAGCTGTTGCCGGCGGTGATGGTGCCCTTGGCCGCGAACGCCGGTTTCAGCTTGGCGAGCCCCTCGCGCGAGGTGTCACGGCGCGGGCCTTCGTCGTTGACCAATTCGCGTGTCTTGACCTTGACCTCGCGCGCCTCGAGATCGGGAATTTTCTCAGCCACGGTAAACGGCGTCACCTCATCCCTGAATTCTCCGCTATCGGCAGCACGCAGCGCGCGGCGGTGGCTTTCGGCGGCGAACATGTCCTGCTCCTCGCGGCTTAGCTTCCACTGCGCGGCAACCTTTTCTGCGGTAATGCCCATGCCGTAAGCGATGGCGATATGCTCGTTTTTTTCAAAGAC
>Ga0153915_10003067_pt1 | contig 15256 bp, 14 predicted proteins | sample Opewatmetagenome_2_FD_107003 | JGI IMG/M metagenome (GOLD analysis project Ga0153915, IMG submission 107003) | Freshwater wetland microbial communities from Ohio, USA - Open water 3 Core 3 Depth 3 metaG | ecosystem: Environmental > Aquatic > Freshwater > Wetlands | place: USA: Ohio, Lake Erie...
ATTACGTTATAACCGGGAGGAAGAGCCTTGGTATAACCATTACAAACATAATTGATTGTCCCCTGGTCAACAAAAGGAGGGTTGCCACCATAACTTAAAACATAATCAATACATCGTTTTTCGGTGCCCATTTTCCGCCAAAATTTAAGGTTAAGAACAATCACTCCTCCGCAATTGATGTAGCGATCGTTATTTGTTAGACCGATCTTACGAACAAAATAAGGATTGACCGTGTCCTGCACACCGGCTATCAATGAATCTTCCATGTTGAAAATCAACAAATCTCTAAGTGATCCGGTTACTATTGTATCACAATCGAAAACCAGCATAATATCAACATCCTCTATTTGTGACAGAAATAATTTGCCATAAGTACTTCGGCAGAAATTGGTATTAACATCCATTGAGTGTGAAATATCGTCCAATTTGATAAAAACAATATTCCGATTGTATCTATCTGTAATCTCTCTCAACCTGATCCTATAATGGTCTTGCCCTGTTCTGTTTTCCGATTAAGATACTCGTCAGCCGTATTATAAAACTCATCCGACAAGGCATTGTGGATGACCATCCCGTCACGACAATTCAAGGCCGTGGCCTGCACGTATTCCGATACAAAAATCGATTTCTTGTTACACCACCGATAGGCCGCCCTGAATATCTGATAGATCGGCTTATCCTGCTGCATGTTTTCATGAACGTGGATCACGTATTGCTTTCGTGTCAGCCAACAAGCCAGAATCGCCCCGAACGGAACAATGGTATTGATGTAGTAAAGAGGTCGTCTGGAACAAAAAAGGACTCTGAAAAAAAGTCCGGTTTGAGAAAAAATCAGTGAGGCAAAAGTGTGTAACGGATGGTTGCTCCACCGGTAACACGTGTACCGGTATTTTACTCCCCGGATGCCGGAGAGGAAGCCATCCCCCCGGCTGGTGATCAGCTCCGCCTCATATCCTTTTTGTACCATTCCTCTAATAATAACGGACAGCACGTTGGGGCTGCCGGTATAGTTATTAAGAGAATGGATGAAGACGATTTTGGTGAAATTTGAAATTTTTGAAATCAAGATATGGCTTTTAGGCAAATATTTAAATGGCTGAATAAACTTATAGCGGTGATAAACAAATACCTAATGGGTTAAGAATCACGACAAAGCCTTTAAAATATAGTCATACGATTCTTTTTGCAATATCCTCAGTTTTTCGATACCTTTTGTGTAATCAGGTTCTAAATATAACGCCATAAGCTTTGAAGAATCATCAATTAATGAGTCTGGACATTCTATCAACTCTAATAATGAACGTATGCGAAAATTCTGGTTTTCAGTAGCATTGCCACTAATTCTGAAACGTTCGGTAACAAAAAATCTTTTTTTGAATATAAAAGAGAACACACAGCAATGAAATGAATTTGTGCATATATATTTTGCATTTGAAATTAAAGATAAAAACTCTTGAGGACCAGCATTATTAATATTAAAATCCCCTTTATACGCCACGGATAGTCTATATATCTGGATGTTAAATACAGGCAAACCTGTTTCTATTTTTAATTTCTTAATATAGTTACAAGGAATATTATCTTCATATTCGTTTGTATGAAGATAATAGGCAAGAATATAGTCTTTTCCATCGCATGGATGCCCTTTTGCTTTAATCTTTTGCCAATTATCAACTGATACCATAAGTGTGGGATCTAAAACCATCGGTACGTTCCTTTTAGTGATCTGCCTAAGCAATTCGGCTCCAGCTTGTTCTCTGCAAGAAATGAATTGTACATTATTAATCAACTGGCGCTGTTTCTTGGAAATATCATCAAGAGAATTTACACCCATTGACGGCGCATAGGCAATAGTTTTCTTTCTGTCTGTTTCTTTCAAAAAACCAAAATAAAAAACAGGGTCAAACAAATAAGGACTCCATATTTGGTCACTTCCACAAATTAGTGCATCAAATTTAAGACTCGCTTCACGTAATTGCTTGTATGAATAATACTGCACATCAGAAAGAGGAAGATACCTTTCTTCAAATTGCTTGAATTTACATCGTTGGATGTCCCTTATTTGTAAATAATCATACCTTTTTCTACAAATATACTGAGTAAAAGACGATGTGTTTTTCAATATAAACCATTCGATGTTTTCAATTGTGGGTCTTATTCTCCAGATAAAGTTTCCAGCGTATTCATTATAGTTTATAATAGTACAATCATAGCCCATACTTTTGATGAAACAGGACATGGCAAATGCTTGAAGACTTGATCCATAATTATAACCGGCTCTTCTTGTTAAAATACCTATTTTCATTTTTATAAATATGACAAGATGTCTTTAATGATATTTATTAACTTTCGTGGAATTATTTTTATTAATAAATTGGTGTGAAGCAAGTATTTATGTTCAACATAATCATACCCTGTTTCCTTACACTGTAAATATATATTATCTCTCAATCGTGGCCTTAATCCAGAAGATGATAACCGAGATTCGTATTTTATTGCCACTTCCAATGAGCTATTTATGCTATTTATCTCATTTGTAATATGTTCAAACAGGTCTTTCCCTTTCAAAGTATTGCACATTACCATATTTAATCCGTGTTTACGCACTTTTTTAAGTTCTTTATGACAACGTTCCGCCCCCCAGAAATCAGATAGGGTGATATCGGAACATCTTTGAGGACAAGAGTATTCACACAAATAGCATGATTCCCTATTGACTATGCTCTTATAAAAGGCATATCCATAAAAATTTTGTGCTACGGAAAGGTGTTTTACTTCCCCATTTTTCAGGAAATATGTGACGGTAGGATTCCAATCGTATTTGTTTTTATTTCTAAACCGATAATCTACAACAAGACTTTTATCTTTATGCTCAATGTTTTGAATATTTTTAGCGAAAAGCCACGGACTGGGTGTGCCATGGCAGACTACATCAACTGTATAGAGGTTTACGAATTCTTTGTGAAGAAATGACCGTAGTCCCGCTATTTGGCAAGGTGTTCCCGAGTATAGGACCTTAATGCCATTATTCAAGTCTGTCCGAACCTGAGAATATGTAGTATTGGTGTCACTCTGCATATATTTACTGCCACGCAAACGTTCCAGGCCGTTAAGCGAAGATACCCTCGTATGGACTGCTGTCAGGCCATGAGTCAGGCATACCCCGTATACAACTCCAGAATTATTAATTATATGCCTTGCTAAAACATAAAATATACCACCCGAAGTGGACTGCAGGCGCTCGTCCATATTCTTATTCCATGAAGCGTATACATCGGGGCGCTCATAATGAAGAATTTCCTTCCGATTATACTCCTGGGTTGTGCAAACATCTTCGCACATTTCACATTCGACACAAAGAGTACTTTCAATATGAGGGTAAATAAATCCTTCGTCATTCTCACGCATGATAATGGCGTTTTTAGGGCAAATCTGTTCGCATGCCCTACATCCATAGCATAACCTTTCAGATTTGTTTGAATAAACTTGAGTACGCATAATGAGATCGTCAAGTCATTTCTGTATGACCTGTTATTTCACTCTGTTGGTTTTGAAAATATCTGATTACGGCAAAAACCGTGATAACCGACCACCATACGTATATGCTGCGTACTTCAGCCATAAGTATGACAATAAAAAATAATGTTTCCAATGAAAACACTTTTCTTATACTTGTTGAAAAAATTAATCCTAAAGCGAATATATATGATAATAACCCATAATCCGACATTCCTCCAATCATTCTATATCGTCCCCATTTATCATTGTTTATGCCCGAATCTATTCCATTTCCGAACCATGTTTCAGCCTCGAAAACGTCGAAATGTTCATATGTGTAAATAAATGGGAGTATTCTTGTGGACGCACTTGCATCAGCCTTCGAGATGGCGTCGGACTCTAAGGTCTGAGTTACTTCAATGGCAGTATATACCCTCTGTATAGGTTTATAAGAAATATTCGGAAGCAAATAAACAATGAGAATCAGAACAGGTACAAAATATATGGTATAGCGACGGTTGATAAAATACAGTATTATTATTAACAAACATATTATCGCCGTTCCACTTCCCATTGTTAACATACTCCATAAAAATAATAGTGATGTCCACTTGGCATTTCTGTATAAATCAGTAATTCTTACATATTTTCCCCATTCCATTTCATACAGGCGTAGCAAAGAAAGAAACGCCGCCCCTAATATTCTCGCAGAATGCGAAGGCTCCAATGATAGCGAAGGCAACCTATCAAACGCAAGGTAACTTTGATTAAAAAGATTGATGATAGGAAGATATTTGATATCGGAAATTACCAGGATTTGTTGGATAATCTGGACAATTCCGTAAGCAACGATAATACCCACTAATAATTTTCTGAAAAATTCAATTGAGAATTTTCCCTTATATAAAATATTATAAAATGTAATATACGTCAAAATAAACATCCACATATATATAATTGTTGACAACCGAAAAGTTACAGGATGAAAACTAGCACAAAAAAAGACTGATAAAGTATATAGTACACCCCATATCACAGCCCTTGATATGTACAACGCCTTAGTAATAAGCAGAAGCGGGGATAACGCCAACACAGCCAATAATATCATGCTGATGCCTCTTCCCCCAGAAAAAGTAAACATCTCAAACTGGACGCTCAAGGCAATGATAATAATTATAACAGCGAATCTTTCTATCTTCACTTTATTAAATAAACAACAGATTAATTCATGATTTATTTACAACTGAATGCAAAATATACTACAGGAACTCCAAATTCAATGATTTTTCCAATATATCCGAAACCACCTTAAGTGAATATTTTTTTATTATATAATCTGATAATTGAGGTTGATACGACATTCGACCGTCGATGAAAGATTTAATCGCGGAACCTATACGATTAATATTATACGGATCGACCAGCTCAGCCATACCACCGTAATACTCCTTGGGACCACCCAGTTGAGTTAACACTATTTCGCATCCAAATGCAGCCGCATCTAACGCAACAATGCCCACTCCCTCATTGAGACTTGGTAAGGCAAACACCTTTGCGCGAGAATATAAATCTATCTTTTCATCCTCGGTGATAAACCCGCGGTATTCAATATTAGAACTATCACCTATCCATAATTGAAATTTTCTTAAATCCTCTTCAGATCTTATTACTCCTGCCAAAACTAATCTGAACTGATATTTCTTGGCTGCTTCAATTAAACGGCGTACATTTTTCCTTTCATCCATCAACAAACTTATATGCAGACAAAAAGGCTCCTTTTCTGCATTTTGGTGTATATTGCCAGTATCCATTCCAACCGACAGTGGTACAATGACACATTTTTTTGAATTGATTTTAAAACCTTCTGTTATATATTTTTTTTCAAACTCAGATCTAACCAGAAACAACTTTATTTTGTCCTTAACACGCCATAAAGCGTTTATTCCATTCGACAATCTCAATTTCTCGCAACCCCAGCGAGCATATAATTTCAATGAGCTTACACTATAATCAGGATCCAATATTGGTGCTACGACGATATTGGGATTGACGGGTGCCAGATATGTGATAAATTCACGTACATAAACGCTGAACCCAAAAAACACAATTACATCGAAAGATTTCCAGTCATGTTTAATCCACATATTTATCAATTCTACTGTATGGCCGAGTGATTCCAACCCTTTTTCCCATGAAAGACCCTGACTTACTATTCCATTTGTGGGCGATAGGACTGCCGATGCCAAGACAAAAGCTATTCTCATATTTTTTAATCTATTGTAATCTTATTGTCCTTTGGATCTCTCCATACACCCTCTTTTATGAATTTTGCGGGTGATCCTGCGAACAATGAAAATCCATGATATTTTGCATAATCTTTGTTTAATAAACTATGAGCTCCAAAAACAGAGAAGTCAGGAGTCTTTACTCCTTGCATTATAATGCAATTAGAAGCTATCCATGTTCCATTTCCTAAATAAACTTCATCATATCCCTTTCCAATAAATTTTCCTTCTGAATTTTTTAACCGATGCAATGAGCTATCTAATATCACCACATCGAAACCGATTAAAACATTGTCTTGTAGAATGATCCGATAGTCGCAGTTGATACGCAATGTACTAGAGTTTCCGAAATTGTCACCAAATTCCAAATAACTGTTTTCACGCAAAACAGTTATGAACGAATTAGCACCGATGCATGCTTTTCCTTTAAAAACAATTGTGCCCTTGTTGTACCAGTTGATGCCAGTATTAGGGTATAAATTGGTTATAAACAGCCCTATACGTATCATTCCAAACGAGATTTTCCTTGAATTGATAATAACCTTACCATCTAAACAATGGAACTTTGGCTTATAAATAATAATAGGTAATTTTATGGCTTGTTTTAATGGTAAATACCTAAGGCAAAAGAATATGGAAGGAAATAAAGCCAATAAAGTTTTTATTTTCATAAATGTGAATTTTTTATTACGCTATCGAACAAATCACAAAAAATTTGAGCCTGGACTTTTACCGAATAAGTAGACTTATAGACTGAACTTATATGCTGCAACTTGACCTTTGACGTGTTTCCCAATACGTGTAGTATTGCTTCTTTCAAGGCATATTCGTCCATAGTCGGCTCATAGTAGTTCAACAGACCCATCGTTGTTTCATACAGAGCCGTATCTTTGCTGCAAATCACAGGAATTTCATGCAAGGCTGCCTCTATAGGCGTATACCCAAACCCCTCCTTTAGTGATGGAGACACGAACAAATCAGCATTATAATAAAGATAATCCATATCTTGTTCCGAGATACTATCTTCAATCAGTTTAAGTCTTCCATCAAGTCTATTTGCTTTGATATATGGCAAAATCACTGTATCCCAATATGGAAGTATTTTAGCTTTGACAACCATAGTATGGGGAATATCGTCTTTTAATAGATTGAATGCTTTTACAAGAGTTATTAAGTTTTTGTATGGTTCCAGCGTATTAACATTTAGGATATATGGCGTTGCTGGCCTTTGGTCAGGGTGTTTACAGACATTAAAGCTAATGCTATTGTAAATCACACTCGTTTTACCTGTCAATTCCGGTATTTTTGCTATTATATCGGATTTAGCATAATTCGATATCGTTACAATATGAGTAAAAAACTCTAATATACGCGTGCTGGCTTGCCTGAATATGTATCCTTTTAAACCAGTTTTTAAATCATATCCATGTGCATCGTGGAATACCCCGACCGAAGGTATCGACTTTGAATATAATCCACTATGGCTGACAAAAGGAGAAAATAACAAATCGTAACAATTCGTTTCAATAACTTTATTAAATGCTTTTAGATTCAGAACTCCGCCTAAATGTGGAATCTGCCTAATCTCCTTAGGTTGGAATATTATCTGTTTGAAGTCAGGGAACTCCTTTGAAAACTTCTCTTGACTGCTTGGAGTGAGCAACAATGTAAAATCATCCTTCTTGTTGAGCTCGATGAAGCCCCTGAGAAGTCTATAGGTATATATCGCCACTCCAGAAACACTTACAGGGGATAAATATGTCAGATCACACAATACATTCATTTCAAATAATACTTATTTAGTCTCAGTTTAAGCGTAACGTTGTAATGCATTTGAATCGATCGACAAATTCCACATAGGTGTTTTTTAGCAAAATAGTTTAAGCAGAGTTCTATAAAATACAAGCACTACCTTTAATTACAATTTCTCCTTTATTATGCCAGCGTAGCCCAGAGTTTAAATATTGATTAGTGATAAATAATCCAAACCTAATCTCCAAAATAGATTTTAGGTAACTCTATTATCACATTGCAACCTATACAAAAAAAGTTTTTCATAGAACAGACCTTCAACTGTTTCAGAAGAAATCTAATCCAATAGTATTTCAATATCGATTATCAGAGAAAAACATATTATGTTCAATTAAAAATAAGCCTGTATTATACATTTTCTTAGCATTTTGTATTTTGTTGTCTCTAAGGTGTTCGCTCTCAACTTATAAAAAAATATGCGAACATTAACTCCAGTAAACAACATTATATTTGCAATTTTAAAATAGAGCATGCCACGTGTCTTTATATAATACTTTTTTCTGCCATCAAGTTCCATTAGTTTGCGACATTTATTGATAGTGAAACTTTGACCACAAAGGTGCACTATCTCGGCCTGTGGCACATTGACATTTTTATATCCTGCTTTTTTAATTCGCCATGACAATTCGCTTTCTTCACAATACATAAAGAAAATTGGATCAAAGGCTCCAACCTCTTTTATTACATCATGACGTAACATCATATTAGCACCTGAGACATTACCAACAGAAATGGGCTTATCGGATGTATTGAAGAATGGATGCCTAATGAAGCGACGGCTAAAGCCAAGTGTTATTTCAGAAAGTTCGTAAGACCAAATTCCATATGGAACTTTATGATAAGAGTATGTATGTTCTAAGTTGGTTGTGAAAAGATTTCCACCACAAGAACCGACTTTGGGATGGTTGTTCAGATAATCCATTAGAATGAAGATAGCATTGTTTACCAAATAAGTATCGGTATTAAGAAGAAAGATATTATGTCCTTTGGCAATTTTAATACCTTCGTTATTAGCTCTACCAAATCCTATATTTTCCAGAAGACGGATAAACACCACTTTGCCTCTATAGGTTTGTCGAAGGCTCGCCTCGGGATTGTCTGCAGAATTATTATCTACTATAATGATTTCGTAAGAAAAGCCAATGCTTTTTTTAAATACTGAGTCGATAGCTTGAAGGAGCAATTTTGTCGTATTGTAATTTACGATAATTATAGAAACGTCTTTGCTGTAAGAACTATTATTCATATTATCTTCTTTTTAGTCTGAACAAAACCATATTTAGGAGGATGGATTTCCATAAAACATTATGAATGGCAGAATTATAACCCTTTAGCTCGTAGTTCGCAAGAAATTTATTCCGTTTAGAGTTTCGAGTTGCACTTTTTCTTAAACTTTGTCCACCAGCAACAGCCTCTGCATACTCGCGTTTTTCAACTTTTAACTTTACATTATATTTCGAAATTTCAGTCCAAAAAGAACTTCCGCTTTCCGTATTCGTGACCACAACTGATACGTTTAACGGATTTTCTTCTACAGTCTTCAGTTTCCCAAGACCTAAGAAATCCCCAATAGTGATATCAGACACACGACTGTCGGTAGAGTAGCAACAGGTATAACAACTTTCTCTAAGGATTATTGAAGTTAAGAATCCAAGAAAATAATATGAGTGGACAGATCGCGAAGTGTAAACTAATTTGTCACCATTCCATAATGAAAGAGAGTAATTATAATCATCGTTACCACGAAAGCGACAATTGTTCACATCCTTAAATCCTCGATAAGTAATTTTCTTCAACTCTTCAGAAAAATAATCGTAAGGAGGGACACCATGACAAAGTAAGTCACACGTGATAAGATTTTCATACTTCTTGCTCAAGTATGATTTTAAACCTGCAACTTGGCAAGGTGTACCAATAAATAGGACGAAAAGCCCTTTTAATAGATCCATCCTGACCTTACTGTAGTTATTATCAACAAATGCCTGCACATATTTTGATCCCCTGAGATATTGTAAATCATCCACATTATCAATTCTATCAAAAACTGGTCTGAGGAATTTATCCCACTTGACACCATAAACCACGCCACCCAACTTTTCAATCACATAGCTACACATGGCCTCAGCTATGCCGCCGGAAGCGTTGAGTTTGCGATTTAGAAGATCCTCATTCCATGCAGCATAACAATCAGGAGAGATCAGGAAGGGTGTTAGTGTGGAGGCATTGGCAGGGCATCTTTTATAGCATAACCCGCATTCGGTACACTTGTTCGTTTCTATTACAGGATGTAACTCTCCGTGTTTATCAGCCTTTAGCTGTATGCATTTATTAGGACATAAATTCTGGCAGGTAAAGCAGCCAGTACATTTACTGTAATTGCAAATATCTTTCATAATGGTCAGCACATTCTGAGAATCATATTCAAATAGTCCATCGAAGATAACCTATCTTCATTGAGTAGCTTGTCAACGTCTGAATAATTAATTGGGCTCGGATTATTGATATAGAAACCATCATACAATCTATCTAAAAGGCAATAATGCGCCAAAAGATCCTCCAATCTGGAATTCTGTGACCTAGAATTTTGTGACGATTTTACTATTTTTTCAAATCGAAGTAACGTGACAAAATCGCGTTTCAAATTAATGCTTATAGCTGTAGCATGAAAAGAATCGGTACAAACCAATGTGGCGTTCTTAATTAAATAAATGAAATCATTTATGCCGGCATTCTCAACTATTTCTCCTTTTACATTAAAATGGGATGCATCCATCGGCAAGACGACAAGTCTTTTTATACCACTCAGTTCTTGCAAGGCATAAGTTTTTTCCCAATAATCCGGATTTCCAGCTACAAAATAGGATAGAATATAAGGAGTTTTTACATCAAAATTGACTAATGAGTTATCTGCTGCAAACTTTTCCCATTCTTCGGTGGTTAATAAAAATGTAGGATCAGAGACCTTTTTTACTGATTTACCTGATAATGCTTCGAGAACAGGTATGCTGGATTCTTCTCTTGATGATATGGCCATAAATTGTTTAAGTGTTTCTTCATAGAAAGGTTTTTTTGCTTCAGGTATTTCCATGACACCTACGCTTGATGCATAGGAAAATTTTTTTGAGTTTACATTCTGTAACAAAAGAAATGGTTCTGTATAATAAGGATTCCATATTTGATCACTTCCTGCAATTACACCACTTATGGTAGAAATATCTTTTTGGAACAGCTTTTTTCCTATAAAGCCAATGCGTTGGGGTAGTTGGTTGAAGTTCTGCTTTCTGAATTTTGCAATTTTTCTCTTTTTAGCTGGATGAAAACCTTTCAGAATATCAGTTCTCTTGTTTGTATTCAAGGTGATAAGCATAAGTCTTGCTACATTTCTCCATGTCAATGGCTTTTGGAGCAAATAAGAATCTGCACCTAATTTTTGAATTATAAAGTTTAGCGCAAAAGCCTGCAAGGAAGTTCCGTAGTTACTCCCACCAAACCAAGTAACTATTGCTATCCTCTTTTTACGATACATACGACACTCAACATTCTTAGAAATAGTATAACGCAATCTTTAAACATCAATTCTATCGCTTTTGATTTCATATTCTTTTCGCATTTTTTCTAGACATCGCGGTTGGCCACATTTTGTGTCCGTCACTTATAATGTTGCGAATTATATGTAATTGTTCTTTTCTTATTGCATTCGATTTATACATAGCACGGAATACGCATCCTATGCAATAAATTACCAAATCTTTATAAAAAAGTCTTTCACAGGGAAAGGAACAAGGTTACTGCTGAGAAATGAAATTGCAAACCTTCTTGCATGAGGAGTTCTTAGTTTGCGATTGAATTTATCTAAAATTTTAATATACTCTGAAAACAATGCCTTTCTCATACTATATTTCTCTGAACACTGGTATATTGAAGTAATTCCTCTAGTGTATTTTTTGAGATTTAGCATAAATATATCCTTTTGAAACTGTTCTTCAAATTTAATTCTCTCGAAAAGTTGGCAAAGTTGTGAATATGCTTCATTTGCGCTTACAACATATTCTTGTGGGTTTCCTGATAAACGAGTCAGCGATACCGGATTTAGGTCAATCATATAGTGATAATATGCCTTATTTATAAAAAAAACATTATCAGTATATTTGTAATATGACAGATTGAATAGACAATCTTCGTATTTTGATGTATTCTCAAATTTGATATTATTTTTTCTGATGATATCTGTTTTATAAAACTTGGAATATACCCCACCAGACGACTTGCCAAAACATGATGTTTTTATAAATATCTCCGATGTTTTGACAAATCTTTCTGTCTCACACAATCTGTCAGTTATCCTAGTAAAAAAACAATTTAGTTTTTCCCTTATATTAGGGCAAATTACTGAATCTGCATTATTATGTTTTAAAATGGTATCTGATACGTTTTTGAAATAGTCTGGTTCCACATAATCGTCACTATCTATAAATGTAATCCAGCAGCGACAGGCTCTTTCGAGACCAATATTTCTCGCTGGCCCAACTCCCTCATTTACCTTATGAATAACCGAAATCCGACTATCCATTGATGCAAATTTCTCGCAAATAATTCCGCTCTGATCTGTACTTCCATCGTCAATCAACAACAACTCAAAGTCAGTATATGTTTGATTTAAAATACTGTCTATACACTTGTACAGATATTTTTCAACATTATAAACAGGAACGATTACTGAAAACATACCTAGAATTTGTAATGTTTGGATGGCTTATTTCCCAATAATCCTGCAAAGCGGGGGAACCCGCTGTTGTACATATCATCTGTTTGGAACAATGCTATCTTTTCCGCTTCCATCAACATAAAAAGATCAATAAAGGATTTAAGAAAAACCTTATCATTGTCTGTAGAATAATTCATATGCGCAATATTACCCGGGATTATATAGATACGATCATTTCGAGCCACCTCGTTTAAGAATGTAATGCTGTCGGAAGTCACTAATAGTTTGTTTTCATCCGGAATTGAATCTAAATACCAATATAATTTATCTTTACATTTTCTAATTAGTTTTTCCCTTTCAGGATTTGCCAAAACCTTGTAAATAGAGGGATCCCCCTCCTTGAAGTCTCCGAGTAATTGTTGAAATCGAAACGTGGCTGATTCATATTTTTTACCAATTAAATGCTTGTTGATATCTATCGCTTCATGTAGTAACGGTGATGGTTTGAATAATTCATGGAATGATCTGGCAAAAAGGTGCTCGCCAAAATGTGCATTAGTGTATACATGAAATTGTATGCCATCCTTATTTGCTATACTTTTCTTCAAAATATGTCTGTCGAATATTGATTCACCAATGGCATCCAGACAATCAACTATTATTGGTTTAGAATAGACATTATGATAATTGATAGATTCTTTAAAAATACTCCAGTCGTAACGATTGGGAAGCAGATATTGCGATAAATTGAATGGATAATCAAAATTGATATGGAATGGGATATTCAGCTCTTTACATAATTGAAAAACAGACAGACATCCTCGCAATCTGTCGGTTAATCCCCCATGCGGGTGACGTCCATCTACCATCATAACAACCATCTTCTCTGACTTAATCTTTTTCGAATATTCAGATGTATAGTATTTATCACTAAAACGGTCAGACTTACTCTTAAATCGTTCATTAATACTTCGATAAAACAATATGCTATTACTGATTGTATGGGCAAACGGAGATTTTTTATATATATTATTCATGATTAACTTATTAAGCTTGCTTTCTTTTCTTTATAATATTAACGAATCTATGAACAAACTGTCTGAACCCCGATGATACCGGATATAGTAAAATGAATGAAAAAAACGCAAATATTAAAGCAAATGCGGCAGAGCCAATAACCCAATTTGTCCAATTGTTGTCCAGGTATTCTGCCAAAAACCAGTGTTTATGAATTAACATAGTGATCCCTAAGGAAATAGTAAGAGGCAACATATTGGTTAAAAATAAGAGCCAATATTTCGTCACAGAAATTTTAAATCCATTTTTAAATAAAAAATATGGCCTCCATAACCCGACTATAAACAATAGTGAAAGAATGGGGCCACAAAGTACACCTGTCAATCCATATATATTTCCAAGTATTGTTGCAGCAGTTACAAAAACAACAATTTCTGCAGCTGGAGCCCATATATCATAAAACATCCCAAACCCATAAACAAAATTCTCTGTCGCACCTCTCATTAAATAGAAAAACAGATGGATAGATATAAAAAATACAATAATGTTAGGTAATACCAGCTCTTTACCAAATAAGAGTGTAATAAATGGCGTGCCTAAAAAATAGAAGCAGCATGAAAAAAAGGTAGCAGCAAATAATTGGACGGAAATCAGTTCTTTATAAGTGTCATATATTTTCTGTTTATTCCCTTCTGAAATCAAATTGCCAATACCGGCCGTTGTGCTTCCCAAAAAACTTGTAGTCAAACGCAATATACCTGAAGATATAAGCATGTAGTTTCCATAAATTGCAACCATTGGCAATGACACATAAGAGTAAATGAGGAGTGGAGTCAATTGTTGCTGGGTGAATGCACCTATTTTATGAATAAATATCTGTTTTACATATTTTCCTATTTCGGGATATTTCTTAAATAGCTTTTTTCCCAATTTTACATCGTTCTGCAGCCATGGATATGTCTTTTTGACTCTCCATGTAAGTATCAAAGAGTAGATGGCACTAAAAATAATCTCAAGCGACAGATATAAATAGAGATTCTTCGTATAATTGACCAGAATTATTTGAAATATGTTTTTTATAGCGGTTACAGCCTGATAGTATCCAGTGATCTCATAATTTCTCTGATCAGCAGAGAGAAGTGTCTGCTTGTAATTGACGAAATATCCTAAAAGTGACGATGAAAGGAAAGCGTAGAAGCCAAAATAAATGATATTAAGTGAGAATTGTGTTTCTGAATAGATGAGCGGCAAAAACAGAGACACTACAATTCCGCATCCTATTATAAATTGTCCTATACATCTATAGAGATAGCCGAAAACAGATATCAATTCATTTATCTTACTTATATTACTATCAAAAAGAGGTTTGTATAAAATGTATGCAATAGCACTTCCTACTCCCAGTTCCGCTAAATTGAGAAAACTTAAGATACTTTGTAAAGTCGTTGTTAAACCAACAAAATTCAGTCCAAGCTGATCAATAAATATTTTTCGGGAAAAAAAGGTTATCACAAGTGATATAAAATAACATATCATATTCACTCGCGCATTCAACAAGCTTTTCTTTACCCTTGATTCTCTTGCCATTAAATAGTTAACATGATTCTATATGGTATCAATTAGACGGATAAAACATACAACAGACACGGGTTACAGATTCTTATCCATCCTCTCATAATACCTCTCATACCCCCCTAAAGCAATATCAAGCATCCACTCCTGGTTTTCTAAATACCAGCGGACGGTTTTTTCGATGCCTTCTTCAAATTGCAAGGAGGGCGACCAGCCTAGCTCATCGTGCAGTTTGGAGGAGTCGATGGCGTAGCGCAGGTCGTGGCCGGCGCGGTCGGTTATGTAGGTGATCAGACCTGAGGAGTGCCCTTCCGGGTTGCCCGACAGTCTGTCTACTGTAGCGATGATTTCTTTAATCAGGTCGATG
>Ga0153915_10003068_pt1 | contig 15256 bp, 12 predicted proteins | sample Opewatmetagenome_2_FD_107003 | JGI IMG/M metagenome (GOLD analysis project Ga0153915, IMG submission 107003) | Freshwater wetland microbial communities from Ohio, USA - Open water 3 Core 3 Depth 3 metaG | ecosystem: Environmental > Aquatic > Freshwater > Wetlands | place: USA: Ohio, Lake Erie...
CAGCGTGTGCCGCAGCGTCTCGAAGAAGGCGGAGTAGCGTGCCGGGTCCTGCACGATCCCGTCCACGGAGATCACGTCCTGCGCGTCCACCGCCGGCGGCACCCCCGGCATGATCGATGCGCGGGTCTCCGTGTGCACGCCGCCGAGAGTCACCGCCAGGCTCGGCGTGGCAGGGAGGTTGTCGCCCTTGATCTCCTTCCCCCAGTACTTGACCAGCGCCAGGCTGGGCCCTGCCCGGCAGATGGCTTCCTCGCTCACGAGCCGCCCTCTCGAAGCCGAGCAAGGAGCAAGCGCGCCGCACGCGCGTCCAGGATCCCTTCCCGGTGGAGCCGGTCGGCCAGCACACGCACCTCCGCCCCCCGCGCGCCGGCGAGCCAGGCAAGGCGGGCGGCGTGCTTTCGCATGTGACCTTTCTGGATCCCGTACGTCACCAGCGCGCGAAGGGCCGCAAGGTTCTGCGCCAGGCCGACGGCAGCCGCGATCCGGCTGAGCCGGGTCCCGCCGGGGAATCCGAGGATGCGGAAGCTGGCGCGCGCGGCGGGGTGGAAGTCCACCGAGCCCCCCGCCGACGCGAGGGCCAGCGGCAGCTCCAGGCGTCCGACCAGCTCTTCGCCGGCGATGCTCCACTCGCTCAGCCCGGCGTATCGCCCCCCGCGCGCCGCCCACGCGTGGGCGGCGGCCTCCACCGCCCGCGTGTCGTTCATCGTTGCCAGCGCCACGGCGGTGATGCCGTTCATGATTCCCTTGTTGTGCGTCACCGCGCGCGAGGGATCCTCGCGCGCGACGTCGGCGGCCGCGGCGATCCTGCGGGCGCACTCCCGGCCGTCCATGCCGGCGGGAAGGCCGCGTTCCAGCCGGGAGAAGGGCAGCCGGCACTCTGCGCCGGCGAGCCGGTCGCGGGCCTCGTTGGTCAGGATGGCCATGAGCGCGCGGCCGCCGCTCGTCTCTTCCAGGATCGGCCGGGCAAGCTCCGCCGCCGTGTTCAGCCGGTTGGCGCCCATGGCGTCCCGCACGTCCACGAGGATATCCACCCGCACCACGCCGTTCCCCGGCAGGCGCGCGACCTGCACGCCGCGGTACCCGCCGCCCCGCTTTTCCAGGGATGCGAGGTGAGCGGCGAGATGCTCTTTCACGCGCGGTTCACACCCGCCGAGCCGGCGTTCCCCCTCGGCGGTCACGCCCTCCAGGAAGACCTGGGCCCGCATGACGGGGTCGGTCGCCCACGTCCGAAAGCCCCCGGCCGCGCGGACCAGGCGCGCGGCGAAGGCGGCCGCGGCGATGACGGACGGTTCCTCCACGGCCATGGGCACGGTCACCTCCTCGCCGTCCACGAGGAAGCCCTCGGCGATGCCCAGCGGGATGGGAGAGCAGCCCACGGCGGACTCCACCATCGCGTCGGAGATCTCCTGGATGAACGGGGTCGAGGAGAGGGATTCCCACTCCTCGGGCTCGAAGGAGGCGGAGGCGCGCAGCTGGTCGCGCCGTTCTGCGAGGTCGTGCCGGTGGAAGCCGGGCAGGCTGGTCACGCCGCCATCATTGACTGCGGGAGGTCGTGAAGTCCAGAAGGCTTCGAAGCGCGGCCCGATGATCCTCCGCGCCGCACGGCAGCAGCCGCATGGCTTCTTCCGCCCGGGCCGTGAGATCCGCGGTCAGCGAACGCAGACGGGCGCGCACCGCGTCGGAAGCGGCAAGGCTGCGCACGAACTCGACGTCCCTCCGCGTGCTGCGGGGATTGCCGAGAATGGCGGCGAGGCGCCGCCGATCGGCCGCCGGGGCTTCTTCCATGAGGAGCGAGACCAGGATGGTCTTCTTTCCTTCCCGCAGGTCGGAGGCAGAGGGCTTTCCGATCTCCTTCTCGTCCCCGAACAGGCCCAGCTCGTCGTCGCGAAGCTGGAACAGCAGGCCGAGGCTCTCGCCGCAGGCTTCCAGGCGCCCGCGCAGCTCCTCCGAGCCGCCGCCGAGCAGGGCGCCGGTGAGCAGGGGAAGGGAGAAGCTGTAGCGGCCGGTCTTGTACGTGTACATGCGAAGGATCTGCTCCATGTCCACCGGGGAGCTCGACGCCCCCCAGGCCACGTCCTGCATCTGCGCGATGCCCACGGCGGAGAGCTCCCGGGCGCACAGGGCCAGCACGTCGCCGAGCACCGACCCCGGCAGGCCGGCGCGGGACAGCAGCTCGAAGGCCATGAAATACGCCACGTCCCCGGCGCAGATGCCCAGCGCCTGGCCCACGTGGGCCGGGTCCGCACGGCGGTCCCGCGCGGCCTGCTCCTCGTACTGCCGGAATATCGACGGCTGCCCGCGGCGCATGGGGTCGCGGTCCATGATGTCGTCGTGCACGAGCAGGCCGGACTGGAACAGCTCCATGGCCGCCCCCGCCGAGGTGACGGCCCGCTCGTCTGCCGCGCCGCTCCCGGCGAGACACCATCCGAGGTGCACGAGGCAGCCGCGGATCATCTTTCCCCGCACGGAGAACTCCATCAGGCGTTCCACCGCGTCGGCTCCCATCGGGTTCACGCGGGCGAGCTCCGCGCTCTTCTCCTCCAGGAACCGCCTCAGCGCCGCGGCGAGGCGGCCGCGGACCGGGTCGAAATAGGCGGACAGCATCCTGTCCCCAATCTATATCACCGGCGCGGCATTCGCCATACGCGATTGGCGGGATTTGACTTCGCAAAACCCGCTGATTAGCTTGATTCACGGACGCAGATCGTGCGCGAGGGCGCGTTTCAAGGCCGCCGCGTGCGTGGAGTACCAGAGCCAAAGTGAACGACGCGGTCTCTCTTGAACATGCGGTTTCCTGCATCGGGGTGAGCCATCACCACGCTACTCTCGACCTCCTGGAACGCCTGTCCCTTTCCTCGTCGGGGCTGCGGGAAGCTCTCGCCCTGTTCTCCCCCCGCGATCCGGACGGCCGCCGGCTCCGTGAGGGAGTCGTGCTCTCCACCTGCAACCGCATGGAAATCTACTTCACTCCGCGGGACACGGCTCGCGCGCCGGGCGGGGCGGCCGGGCTGGGCGGGGCGGCCGGGCCGGGCGCACCCGGGATCTTCGGCGGGCTGCCGCCCGGCCTCCTGGAAATGCTCTGCCGGCACTCGGGGCTCTCCGCCGCCGAGCTCGCCGCCCTGCTTTTCCGCCTCGACGGGTGGGCGGCGGACGAGCACCTGTTCCGCGTCGTTTGCGGCCTGGACTCGCTGATCGCCGGTGAGTCACAGATCGTCGGCCAGGTTGCGCGGGCGTACGCCGAGGCGCAGTCTGCCGGTACGGCGGGAGTCGTGCTGTCCACGCTGTTCCAGTCCGCCATCCGCGGAGGCCGCCGCGCCCGGTCGCGGATCGGCATCGGCAGGAACGCGCCCAACGCGGGAAGCGCGGCCGTGGCGCACGCCGAGAAGACGGCCGGGTCGCTGGCGGGTGCGCGCGCGGTGGTGGTCGGGACCGGCGAGATCGGGCGGATCGTCCTGCGCAGCCTGCGCGCGCGTTCCGAGGGCGCGGGCAACGGCGCGGGAAAGGCCGTCGGCCGCGTGGACATCGTCAGCCGCAGTGAAGAGCGGGCAGCCGAGGTCGCCTCGCGCTGGGGATGCCAGGCGCACACGATCGCGGAGCTGCCGGCCCTGCTGGCCGAATGCGACGTGCTTTTCAGCACGACGCGGGCCCTGCGTCCCGTCGTGAGCGCCGCGATGATCCGCGACGCCATGCAGCCGCGCCGCGGCCGCCCTCTCGTCCTGGTGGACCTCGGCGTTCCGCGAACCATCGACGTGGGCGCCGCCTCGGTCCCGGGCGTCCGGCTCCTGGACATCGACTCGCTGAAAGACGACATGGCACCCGCATCGGCCACCGAGGAGGAACGCCGGGTCGAGCGCCTGATCGCGGAGGACCTCGCGGAGCTTCGTGCGCGCATGACGGAGCTTTCCCTGCGTCCGGTGATTGGGGGGATGTGGCGGAAAGCCGCGGCCATTCGGGGGGATGTGCTCACCCGGGCACGCGAACGGCTTGCGCACCTCGATGCACGCTCGTGGGCAGAGGTCGAAAGCCTCGCCTCGTCCCTGGTGGCGAGGATCCTGCACGACCCGGCTGCCCGGCTGCGCGCGGAGGCAGGCAACGGCCATTCCGCCGCCTTCGCGGAGGCGCTGCGCGAGCTGTTCCGGCTGGAGCCCCGGGGCGGATCCTCCCGATGACGATCCGCCTGGGCACGCGCTCCTCCCGGCTCGCTCTCTGGCAGTCCGGGCGGGTGGCCTCGCTCCTTCGGGAACGGGGCATCGAATGCGACCTCGTGCCCATCGAGACCCGGGGGGACGACATCACTGACCGGCCGCTGCCCGAGATCGGCGGGCAGGGACTCTTCACCGAGCGCATAGAAAGCGCGCTGCGGGAATCCCGGATCGACATCGCGGTGCACTCGCTGAAGGATCTACCCGTGGAGGACCCGCACGAGCTGTGCGTCGGCGCAGTGCTCGGCCGGGAAGAAGTCCGGGAGGTCCTCATCTCCCGCGGCGGGAAGAGCCTTGAGCAGCTGCCGCCCGGCGCGGTGATCGGCTCCAGCAGCACGCGCCGCGAGGCGCAGCTTCTCGCCCGGCGGCCGGACCTCGTCGTGAAGCCGATCCGGGGCAACGTGGAGACGCGCATCCGCAAGGTGGAATCGGGAGAATACGACGGTACGCTGCTCGCCGGGGCCGGGGTCCTGCGCCTCGGGCTCGGCGGGAAGATCACGCAGTGGCTCCCGCTCTCGGACTTCCTTCCCGCTCCCGGCCAGGGGGCGATTGCCGTCCAGTGCCGCGCGGGGGACGCCGCAACCCGCCGGCTCCTCGCGGGCATCGACGAGCCTTCCCTGCACGCCGAGACCGACGCGGAACGCGGCTTTCTCCGCGCGCTCGGGGGAGGGTGCTCGGCGCCCGTCGGGGCTTTTGCCCGGCTCGACGGCTCCCGCGTGAAGCTGACGGGCAGGGTCTCCGCGCTGGACGGGCGCCGGGTCGTGGACGTGGCAGGGGAGGGCGCGGACCCGGCGGAGCTCGCAGCGCGCCTTGCCCGCCGCGCGCTCGGCGAGGGGGCCGCCCAGCTCATGGCCGCGGCCGGCCGGCGTCCGCCGCAGCGCGCGCGGGGCACAGAAGGGCCGGAATCGAAGGCCCTGGCGGGGCTTCGCGTCGTCGTCACCCGGCCGCGCGAGCAGGCCGCCGACCTCTGCCGGATGCTGGTTGACGCCGGGGCGGTGCCGGTCGTGATGCCGCTCATCTCGATCGAGCCCCTGGAGGACACGCGCGGCCTTGACGAGGCGATCGGCCGCCTGGAATCCTACGACTGGCTGGTCTTCGTGAGCGCCAACGGCGCCGAGTGTTTCGCGCAGCGGCTGGCCGAGGCCCGACCGGGCTTCGAGTGGAGCCCGGGCAGGCCGCAAACCGCGGCCATCGGGCCGGGCACCGCGGCGGCGCTCGAGCGCGTCGGAATACGGGTGGATTTCCTGCCATCCACGAGCACGGGGGCCGGGCTGGCGGAGGAGCTGGCGCGCAGACAGCCGCTCGTGGAACGCCGGGTGCTGATGCCTCGCGCGCTGGAGGGCCGCCCGGATGCCGCGGCGATCCTTCGGCGCAGCGGCGCGGTAGTGGACGACATCCCGGTGTACCGGACCGGTCCGGTCGCGCTTTCCGCCGAGGATCTCTCGGCCCTGGACGACGGGGTGGACGCGGTGCTCTTCCTGAGCGGCTCCGCCGTGGCGGCATGGCAAGGGCAGGCCCAGGCCGGGGGACCGCTGGCCGGCCGGGCCGGGGATGCCGTGGTGGCGTGCATCGGCCCATCGACTGCCGCGGCCGCGCGGTCGATGGGCCTTCCCGTCGACGTGGAAGCTCCCGCCCACTCGCTGGAGGGTCTTCTCTCCGCCCTGGGTGAGCATTTCGCGCGGCCGCGCGGGAGGACATCATGAAAATTGCGGAACAGCCGCTGAAGCCCCGGCGGCTGAGAACGGGTGCGGGCCTTCGCGACCTCGTGCGGGAGACCTCGCTGGCGGCCTCCCAGCTGATCTATCCCCTGTTCGCGGTCCACGGGCGCGGCGTGCGGACTCCCGTGCACTCCATGCCCGGCGTGTTCCAGCTCTCCGTGGAGAAGCTCGCCGAGGAAGCGGCCGAGGCCGCCGGCCTCGGCATACGAGCGGTGCTCCTCTTCGGCATCCCGGCGGCGAAAGATCCCGCGGGCTCCGAGAGCCATGCGAAGGACGGGATCATCTCCCGGGCCATCGCGGCCGTGAAGGAGCGGTGTCCCGACCTCGTGGTGGTGACCGACGTCTGCCTGTGCGAGTACACCGACCACGGGCACTGCGGCATCTTGAACACCGGGTCGCCCCGTCCCGTGCCGTCGCTGCCGGACGGATACGTCCTGAACGCCGAGACCCTCGAGGTGCTGGACCGCGTCGCCCTTTCCCACGCGGAGGCCGGGGCCGACGTCGTGGCGCCCAGCGGCATGATGGACGGGATGGTGGGATCGATCCGCGCCGCCCTGGACTCCTCCGGCTATGCGCACCTGCCGATTCTCTCGTACGCGGTCAAGTACGCTTCCGCGTTCTATGGGCCGTTCCGCGAGGCGGCGCAGGGGGCTCCGAAGTTCGGAGACCGTCGCAGCCACCAGATGGACCCCGCCAACTCCCGGGAGGCACTGCGCGAGGCGGAGCTCGACGTGCGGGAAGGCGCGGACGTCCTGATGGTGAAGCCGGCGCTGCCGTACCTGGACGTCGTGCGCCTCCTCCGCGACCGGTTCCCCGATCACCCGCTGGCTGCGTACAACGTGAGCGGCGAGTACGCGATGCTGAAGGCCGCGGCCGCCAACGGGTGGCTGGACGAGAAGGCCGCGGTGCTGGAGGTGCTGACGGGCATCCGGAGGGCTGGCGCGGACCTCGTTGTCACCTACCACGCAAAGGAGGCCGCTCGATGGCTGATGGAGTAGGCACGTCGGCGCCGGCGGGACTCGACCTCGAGGAGAAGGGACGGCCTCGAAACGGGCAGCCGCAGAGGCTGAACCGGAGACTGTTCGTGCAGCTTCTCGCCTTCAGCGGGTGCGCGGATCCTGGCCCGCTCCGCGAGGTCCTGGAGCGGCAAGGCATCCACGGGGTCCTGTACGAGGACGTGAACGACCCCTCGGGGATCGGCCTCCTCACCCACGGGGAGGATCCCGCCTATTTCCTGGACACCGTGCGCCCGCTCGTGCTCGGGGATGCCTTCCGAGGGCTGCGCCCCCGCGAAGAGTACACCATGCTCGGCCGCACCTACTCCATGGGGTGGGAGGCGGACCTGGAGGAGGCGCTCATCACCCGGCCGAAGCGAAACCTCTCCGACCCGGGGCTGCGATGGGCAATCTGGTATCCGCTGCGCCGGTCCGGCGCGTTCGAAGAGCTCCCGGAAAGCGACCAGCGGGCCGTGCTCGCCGAGCACGGGGGCATCGGCCGCCAGTTCGGCAGGGCCGGCGTCGCCCACGACGTCCGCCTGGCCTGCCATGGCCTTTCAAAGGAAGACAATGATTTCATCATCGGGATCCTCGGCTCCGAGCTGTTTCCCCTCTCGGCGGTCGTGCAGCGGATGAGAAAGACGCGGCAGACCTCCCGCTACCTGTCCCGGCTCGGGCCGTTCTTCGTCGGTCGGGCGCTCTGGCAGGCCGGCCCGGAATGAACGATTCCGCCTTCCTGAAGGCGTGCCGCCGCGAGCCGGCCGCCCACACGCCGGTCTGGCTCATGCGCCAGGCCGGGCGCTTCCTGCCGGAGTACCGGGCGCTGCGGGAACGGCACTCGATGGGCGAGATGCTGGGCTCGGCCGAGCTCGCCGTGGAGGCGACCCTGCAGCCGCTCGCGCGGTTTCCCCTGGACGCCGCGATCATCTTCATGGACATCCTCCCGCCGCTTGCCGGCATGGGGCTCGCCGTCTCTTTCGGGGGCGGCGGCGGGGAGGGCCCGCAGATCGCCAACCGCATCTCGGGACCCCGGGACGTGGACGTCCTCTCGGTCCCGCCGGCTGCGGAAGCGCTGGCCGTCCACCTCGAGGCGATCCGCCTTGCCCGGCGCGAGCTGGAGACCCGCGGCACGCCGCTGATCGGCTTCTCGGGCGCGCCGTTCACGCTGGCAAGCTATGCCATCGAGGGGGGAGGAAGCAGGGATTTCGCCCGGACCAAGGCGTTCCTGTACTCGGAGCCCGCCGCCTGGCAACGCCTGATGACCAAGCTTGTCACCGTCCTTGCCGACTTCCTCGTCGCCCAGGTCCGGGCGGGCGCATCGGCCCTGCAGGTGTTCGACTCGTGGGCGGGAACGGCGCTGGGCCGGGAAGATTTCGTGCGGTACGTGAAGCCCTTCAATACGCAGCTCTTCTCCGCGGTCCGTGCCGCCGGCGTGCCGGTGATCAACTTCAGCACCGGCACCGCGGGCTACATCGAGGAGGTCGCCGCCTGCGGCGGGGACGTGGTCGGGGTGGACTGGAGGATGCCCATTGGCGACTACCGCCGGCGCATCGGGAAGGACCAGGGGATCCAGGGCAACCTGGACCCGGCGGCGCTCCTGGCCCCGTGGCGGGAGCTGGAGCCACGGATCGACTCGATATTGTCGGGGGCGGGCGGGTGCGGCCACGTGTTCAACCTCGGTCACGGGGTCCTTCCCCAGACCCCCACGGACACCGTGGCCCGGCTGGTGGATCGCGTCCACGGCCGGGGGGCGGGGGGCCGGTGAGCGCTCCTTCGAGCCCTCCGGTCGGCGTGCTTCTCATGGCGTACGGCGGCCCGGATTCGCTGCAGGACGTGCCCGGCTACCTCGCCGACATCCGCGCGGGACGTCCCACTCCGCGCGCCATCGTCGCGGAGATCGCCGAGCACTACCGGATGATCGGCGGGTGCTCGCCGCTGAAAGGGAACAGCGAGCGGCAGCTCTCCGCACTCGCCGAGGCGCTGGATCCGTCGGCCTGGCGGTGCTACCTGGGCATGAGGCACTGGTCCCCGTGGATCGAGGAGGTGGTGGGGGCGATGGCGGCGGACGGCATCCGGCGGGCGGTGGGGATCGTGCTCGCCCCTCACTACAGCTCCCTGAACACCGAGCGGTACTTCCAGAAGGCCCGTCTCGGCGTCGAGCTGTACCGCGCGCCGATCGAGCTCACCTTCGTGAAGAGCTACCATGATTCCCCGACGTTGATCGAAGCCCTGGCCCGAAGGGTGGCGGAAGGTCTCGTGCGCTGGCCCCAGCCCGAGCGCCCCGCGGTCCACGTCGTTTTCTGCGCTCACAGCCTGCCGGCCCGGCTCCGAGCCGAGGGCGATCCCTACGAGGCGCAGCTCCTGGTGACGGCAAACGCGGTGGCCCTTCGCGCGGGCCTCGACGCCGGCCGCTGGTCGTGGAGCTACATGTCCGCGGGGAAGAGCCCCGAGCCTTGGATGGGCCCCGATCTCCTGGAGCACCTGGAAGCGCTCTCGAGCAAGGGTGTGAAGTCCGTCCTGTGCGTCCCGGTGGGGTTCGTCGCGGACCACGTGGAAGTGCTCTACGACGTGGACATCGAGGCGCAGCGCCGCGCGGCGGAGAAGGGAATGCGTCTGGAGAGGCCTCCCGCCCTCGGCGATGACCCCGGGCTCATCCGCGCGCTGGTCGAGGCGGTGACCGCGCAGGCCCGGGCGGCGGGCTTCCTGGACGGGGGGATACGCGGGTGAAGCGCCTTCTCATCATCGGCGGAGGCATCACCGGGCTTTCGGCGGCCTGGAGCGCCTCGCGTTCCGGCGCGAGGGACCTCGAGATCACGGTCATCGAACGGGGGGACCGGCTCGGCGGGAAGATCCGAACCGATTCCGTCCGCGGGTACCTGCTGGAGCAGGGGCCGGACAGCTTCCTGACCACCCGGCCGGAGGCACTGCAGCTCTGCGAAGAGCTGGGAATCGACGGCCGCCTCATGCCGCGAATCCCGCGGCCCGTTCCCACCTACGTCTCCCACCGGCACGTCCTGTCGCCCCTGCCCGAGGGGTACTCCACCTCGCTGCCCATGGACACGGCCGCGCTGGCCGTCAGCCCGCTCCTGTCGGAGGGCGGGCGCCCGAAGGAAGAGGACGAATCCGTCTCGTCGCTCATGATCCGCAGGTTCGGGTCCGAGGCCTTCGACCTGTTCGTCGAGCCGCTCGTGGGCGGGATCCACGCGGGAGACACCGCCGTCCTCAGTGCCCAGGCCACCCTGCCGCGCCGCCCCGCAGGGCGCGAAGGTTCCCGTCCCCAGTTCCTGACGTTCCCAGGCGGGACGGGGGAGCTGATCCGCGCCCTGGAGGAGCAGCTCACCGGCGTCCGCATCCTCCTCGGGACCGGTGCCGACGCCATCCGGCGGCGCGGCAGGGGCTACGAAGTCGAGCTGTCGGACGGCCGGAGGCACGATACGGATGCGGTGATCCTCGCGGTGCCGGCCCACGAGGCGGCGCGCCTCGCCTCGCCGCTGGATGCGGAGCTGCCCGAGCTGATCCGGTTGATTCCCTCCGCGTCCACGGTGGTGATCCACCTGGCCTGGCGGCGCTCGGAGGTGCCCCATGCGCTGGACGGGTACGGGTACCTGATCCCGAGCATCGAGCGCAGCGACCTGGTGGCCTGCACGTGGAGCTCGCAGAAGTGGGCCGGCCGCGCCCCGGACGGCATGGTCCTGATGCGGCTCTTCGCCGGCCGATTCGGGCGCCGGGACCTGCTGGGGACCCCCGACGATGAGCTGTTCGCGTTGGCCCGTTCCGAGGTCGAAGCCGCTCTCGGCATCCGTGTCGCCCCGCAGCTGGAGCTGCTCCATCGCTGGAACATGGGAATGCCGCAGTATACCGTGGGGCACCTCGGGCGCGTGCAGGACATCCGGGCCCGGGCGGCTGTCGTACACGGGCTGTTTTTCGCCGGAGCGGCGTTCGACGGCGTCGGGATCCCGCAATGCGTGGGCTCCGGCGGCGCGGCCGCGGCATCCGCGATCGCTTTATTGGAGCAGAAGAAATGAAGTCGACCCTCTCGCTGGACAAGTCCCGCGCCCTTTTTGCAGAGGCGGCCACCCTGCTGCCCGGCGGAGTTGACTCTCCCGTGCGCGCCTTCAAGGCGGTGGGAGGGGAGCCCCTTTTCATCGAGCGGGGCCAGGGACCCTGGCTGTACGACGTGGACGGCAACCGCTACATCGACTACGTGCTCTCCTGGGGGCCGCTCATTCTGGGGCACGCGCACCCGGCGGTGGTGAAAGCAGTGGGCGAGGCAGCCGCCCGGGGAACGAGCTTCGGCGCACCCAGCGCGCTTGAGACTGAGCTGGCCCGGCTCGTACGCGGCCTGGTGCCGAGCGTCGAGGTGATCCGCTTTGTCAATTCCGGCACGGAGGCGGTCATGAGCGCGCTGCGCCTCGCCCGCGCGTTCACCGGCCGGGACAAGATCGTGAAGTTCGCCGGGGGCTACCACGGCCACGCCGACCTCCTGCTCGTGCAGGCCGGCTCCGGCGCGGCGACGCTGGGACTACCCGATTCCCCGGGTGTGCCGCGGGCGGTCACCGCGGACACGCTCTCCTGCGCGTACAACGACCTGGAGGGCCTGCGCCGGATCTTCGCCGCCAACCGGGGAACGATCGCCGCGGTCATCGTGGAGCCCGTGGCCGGAAACATGGGCGTGGTGCTGCCGGAGCCCGAGTTCCTCCCCGGGCTGCGGGAGCTGACCCGCGCCGACGGGGCGCTGCTGGTTTTCGACGAGGTCATGACCGGCTTCCGTGTCTCACTCGGCGGGGCGCAGGCAAGGTACGGGATCGTTCCCGACCTCACGGTGCTGGGAAAAGTCATCGGGGGCGGCCTGCCCGTGGGTGCCTACGGGGGCCGCCGGGAGATCATGAAGCTCGTGGCTCCTTCGGGCCCCATGTACCAGGCCGGAACGCTGTCGGGCAATCCGCTGGCAATGAGCGCCGGCATCGCCACGCTGAAAGAGCTGTCCGCGCCCGGACTCTGGCAGCGGCTGGAGGACAGGACCGCGGAGCTCGCGGAGGGCCTGTCCGATGCGGCGCGCTCCGCCGGCGTTGCCCTGCAGGTGGCCCGGGCCGGCTCGATGTTCGGCGCGTTCTTCGCCTTCCGGCCGGTGAGGGACTGGGAGAGCGCGAAGACCTCGGACACCCAGCGGTTCTCGCGGTGGTTCTGGCGGATGCTCGAGCAGGGGGTCTACCTCGCTCCCTCGCAGTTCGAGGCGGGGTTCGTCTCCACCGCGCACGGCGCGGCCGAAGTGGAAGCGACGCTGAAGGCGGCCCGGACGGCCCTTGCCGCCATCGCCTGACGTTTGTCCATCCACCGCATGCTGGGCGTCTTCGACGTGGCAGGATGATCGGTGGATATCGCCCCCTCGGCCGGCAGCCGGCTCGCGCAGCGAGACGGCGAGAGGCTTCGGGCGATGCTAGCCTGGGCTGAAGACCAGGAACGCGAACACCAGCGGCAGGTACAGCACGGATGCGCGCAGAACGAGACGGGCGCTCGTCCGAGACCTGCGCAGGAGATGGAACACTCCGGCGGCGAGGAACACCGCTCCGACGAGCAGGGACCCGGCCAGGGCGGCGCGCCCGGACAGCCCGGTCATGAACGGAGCCGCGCTCAGCGCGACGAGCAGACCAAGGGTGGCGACCATCACCCAGGCCGCCGCCCCTCCCGTCGGCTCGGTGACGGGCAGCACCCGGATCCCCGCACGCGCGTAATCGTCCCGGTACATCGACTCGATGGCCAGGAAATGGGGGAACTGCCAGAGGAAGAGCAGGCCGGCGAGGATCCATGCGCCCGGATCCAGCGTTCCGCGCGCCGCGGCCCAGCCGATGAGGGGCGGGGTGGCCCCGGACAGCGCTCCCACGACGGTGTGCAGCTCCGTGCGCCGCTTCAGCGGCGTGTATACCAGGTCGTAGACGACGAAGGTGAACGCGCCCAGCGCGCCGGCGACCAGCCCCAGCCTCATGGCCAGGAGCGCGATCCCGGCGGCGGTGGCCAGGAGGCCGAATGCCAGCACCTGTCCCGGCGGCAGGCGGCGGCTGGGAAGGGGCCGGCTCTTCGTGCGGCCCATGAGGAGGTCCACGTCGCGCTCGAGGTACTGGTTGAGCGCGAAAATGCCGCAGGCCAGCAGGCCCGTGGCGGCGGTCATCAGGACGAGCCTTCTCCAGTCGATCGAGCCGGGGTCTGCGAGGTAGAACGACGCCATGGCCACGACGAGGATGAGGATCGTGATCCGGGGCTTGACGAGCTGCAGGTACGGCATCATGGCTGCGGGTGTAATGTACCCAAAGCCGCGCGCCGGGAACAGCGCGCCGCCACTGGCCGGGCCGCCCCTTCCCGTGCTTCACTGGCCGGGGCATGTTCTCCCGCAGGGTTCCATCGGATCATTCGGCCAACCGTCTGTCCGCGGCCGTGCAGCGGCGGCGCGCGGCAGGCGCGCCGATCATCGATCTCACCGAATCGAACCCGACCCGGTGTGGCTTCCGCATGGACACCGGGGCCTTGCTGTCCTCCCTGGGAGATCCCGGCTCGCTGGTGTACGAGCCTCACCCGCAGGGGCTGGCCTCCGCGCGGATGGCGGTGGCCGGCTACTACGCGGACATCGGCCTGCCCGTGGACCCCGAGTGCCTCTTCCTGACCACCGGGACCAGCGAAGCCTACGCCATGGTCTTCAAGCTTCTCGCCGATCCGGATGAGGAGGTGCTCGTTCCGACGCCGGGGTACCCCCTCTTGGACGTGCTCACCCGTCTCGAGGGCGTTCGGCTCATCCCGTATCCCCTTGCGTACCGCGAGCCCGCCCGGCGGGCTTCCGGGGGCTGGGCGATCGACCTCGAGCTCCTTCGGGCCAGCATCAGCACCCGCACCAGGGCGGTTGTCGTGGTGAGCCCCAACAACCCCACCGGCTCATATCTCAAGAAAGCGGAGCTCGATGGGTTGAACGTCTTGTGCCGCGATTTCGGCCTGGCCCTCGTGGTGGACGAGGTCTTCTCGGACTACGCCCGGGGTCCGGATCCCCGGCGGGTCCGAACCGCCGCCGGCAACGGCGGGGCTCTCACGTTCGCGCTGAACGGCTTCTCCAAGCTCGTGGGGCTTCCGCAGCTGAAGCTGGGGTGGATCCACGTGAGCGGCCCCGGCGAGCTGGCGCGGCAGGCGCGGGAGCGGCTGGCCTATGTCACCGACGCATTCCTCTCGGTCTCCGCCGCCGTCCAGCACGCTGCCCCGGCGATATTCCGGCTGCGGGCGCCGGTGCAGGAGCAGATCCAGGCTCGCCTCGCGCAGAACCTCGCGGCTCTCCAGGGCGGCCTCTCGGGCATCGACTCCTGCCGATTGCTGGCGAGCGAGGGCGGGTGGTACTCCGTGGTGCGGCTCCCCGACGCGCTGCCCGACGAGGAGCTTGCGGTGGATCTCCTGGAGCAGGACGGGGTCCTTGCCCACCCCGGCTACTTCTATGATTTCGCCGCCGGCTCTCACCTCGTGCTCAGCCTGCTGCCGCCGACGGGGGAGTTCCGCGAGGGCGTTTCGAGGATCGCGGCCCGCCTGCAGGCGTCCCGCCTCACCGGGCCGGCGTAATCGGCAGGTAGATCAGGAACCGGCTGCCCGCACCCGGGCTGCTTTCCACCTCGATGCTGCCGGCATGCTGCTTGACGATGCCGTACACCGTGGGAAGGCCCAGGCCCGTGCTCTTGCCCTGCTCCTTGGTGGTGAAGAACGGATCGAAGATCCTCGCCGCGGTCTCGCGGTCCATGCCGACGCCGGTGTCGCGGACCGTGAGCAGAGCGTAGCGGCCGGCGGCGAGCTCCGTGCGGTCCGCGGAAGATCCTTCCACGAGGTCGAGCTCTGACGTCTCGAGGGTGATCGTACCGGAGCCGGGGATGGCGTCCTGTGCATTGAGAGCGAGGTGCAGGAGCACCTCCCCGATGCGTCCAGCGTCCGCCGATACCGGGCCGGCCGAGTCCGTCAGCCGGTACTCGATGGCGATTTCCTGCCGGATGGCCGCGCGCAGCATCTGGGCCTGCTCGCGGACGATGGCGCTGAGGTCCACGGGCCTCAGGGTCAGGGCCTGCCGGCCGCCCAGGGCCACGAGCTGCCGCACGATGTCGCGCGAGCGGTTGCCTGCCTTGATGATCTCCCGCGCCGAGGTTTCCGTCTCCGAACCCCTCTGGCTGGACTCCCGCAGCAGCTCCGCGTGACCCAGGATCACGGTGAGCAGGTTGTTGAAGTGGTGCGCCACCCCGCCGGCCAGAATACCCAGGCTCTCCAGCCTCCGCGAGGTCGAGGTGCGCCGCTCCCACTCCAGCCTCTGCGCCTCGGCGCGGGCCCGCTC
>Ga0153915_10003069_pt1 | contig 15254 bp, 13 predicted proteins | sample Opewatmetagenome_2_FD_107003 | JGI IMG/M metagenome (GOLD analysis project Ga0153915, IMG submission 107003) | Freshwater wetland microbial communities from Ohio, USA - Open water 3 Core 3 Depth 3 metaG | ecosystem: Environmental > Aquatic > Freshwater > Wetlands | place: USA: Ohio, Lake Erie...
ATCTGAATTTCAAAAAGCACTCCGAAATTAAACACACATAATAACTCTTTTCCTGCTATAATATCTCCCGCAGTTCCGAACAAAATAATAAATAGAAAATAATAAATTGAAAATTGAAAGAGTGGGTCGAACGACCGCCGGCTCTTCGGGGTCGGAGGAAAGTCCGAGCAGGACAGGGCGCGGTGATGGCTAACAGCCACCTCCCGATTTATCGGGAAGGGATAGTGCCACAGAAAATACACAGCCGATTGTTTCGAGCAATCGAAGCAGGTAATGGTGAAATGGTGCGGTAAGAGCGCACCGCGGGATTGGTGACAATTCCGGCAGGGCAAACCCCACCGCCTGTAAGACCAAGCAGCCGGTGCCCGGCCCGGGCAATACCGGCGGGTAGGTCGCTTGAGCCAACCGGCAACGGTTGGCCTAGATAAATGGTCGTCTAAAACAAAACTCGGCTTACGGACCCACTCTTTTGATTTTCCTGCGATGTATCAGCACGGAAATTTCAAAAAACACTTAATCCATCCCGCCAAGCATCTCGAAGCTGACTTTCTCGTCCTTGCCGAACGACCCAAGCCGCATTCTGACCGTTACAACGTCGTTATCAATAACCATCCGCAGCCGACACTTGTCGAAACTGATATGCTCAAACTCCACACCTTTCGGCTTGTCAAGACGACTTGCAATCGCGGGCGAACCGCTCAATTTGGTAAGAACTGCCTCCATCCCCTGCCCCGCCATCATCCCGCACAAATCCAGCATCGCGTTATCCGCGCCAATCTCGCTTGTGTCCTTGCGGGTGTCCGCGTCAACCTGTTTTAATACCGCAATGCGCCTGGCGTTTTCGTTGGCGTAGGGCTCATCAAGGAACTCTTTCGACAAAACCATCTGACAGCCAAAATCCACGCCCTCCCACGGCTCAACGAACAACTGCTTCGGCCTCTCATCGGAAATAAAAACGTATTTCCGCTTGGCTATCAACTCGTTCTCATCGAAAGAAACCATATTGAACCACATCTTCTTGCCCTGTTTCTTGTCGCCTGCCAGGGCGACTATACTCTTGCTCTGGCTCAACAACGCGTGTTCGGGCGTCCCAAAAACCGACAGCACGCCCGCGCTTGTGCTTTGTTTGAGAACCGTTTGCCGATAGCGAGAGTATATCTCCCCATTTGATGGCGGCCCTTCAGGCGCAAAAAATCCAAAAAAATCTCCCGGCTTACAACCCGCCGCCAGACAACACATCACCAGAACTAACGCTCTCATCGTTTTCATAGCATCACCATTTTAACAGAGTTATTTTTATCTCTGCGGTCCGCCTTGAGCTTGCCAAAGGGCGTTCAGCGGTTAAAAATTCATTCGCCGTTTAACGAGGTTTCACGCCTTCCTTGACGTCAATCCACTTCATCATCTTCCGCAGTTTGCGCCCGACGTTTTCGAGCTTGCAATTGTAATCTTTCTTATAGAGACTGTTGAACTTCTTTAAGCCCGTCGCGTTTTCCTTCATCCACTCTTTAGCGAACTTGCCGCTGGTGATTTCCTTGAGGATTTTCTTCATCTCTGCCTGTGTCCTGGACGTGATGATTCTCGGGCCCCGGGTCAGGTCGCCGTATTCAGCCGTATCCGAAATGCTGTACCGCATATAGCTCAGTCCGCCCTGATACATCAGGTCAACGATGAGCTTCACTTCGTGCATACATTCGAAATACGCAATCTCCGGCTGATAACCCGCCTCGACTAAAGTATTGAATCCCGCCTTAATCAATGAAGACAGGCCGCCGCAAAGCACGCACTGCTCGCCGAACAGGTCCGTCTCGGTCTCTTCCTTGAACGTCGTCTTGATGATGCCCGCCCTCGCCCCGCCTATGCCGTTACCCCAGGCAAGCGCAATCTTCAGAGCATCGCCGGTCGCGTCCTTCTCTACCGCCACAATACACGGCACTCCGCCGCCTTTCTGGTATTCGCTTCTGACTAAATGTCCCGGCCCCTTTGGCGCAATCATCACAACGTTGTTGCCCTTCGGCGGAACAATGTATTTGAAATGAATATTGAACCCGTGACAGAAACCAAGCGTCTTCCCCGGCACAAGATTCGGCTTAATAAACTTCTCGTAAAGCTTCCCCTGCACAACGTCAGGCAGCGTAATAATAATCAGCGAAGCGCCTTTCATTGCCGTCTTGATATCGCTCGGCTTAAATCCGTGCTTTATCGCTATCTTATAATTCGGCGTGCCGGGCAGCTCCGCTACCGACACCTTGATGCCGCTGTCGCGCAGATTCAAACTATGCGCGTGACCCTGACTGCCGTAACCTATCGTCGCAACCTTCTTGCCCTTCAACGGTGCAAGCGGTGCGTCCTTCTCGTAAAACATCTTCAATGCCATTTTCAGTTTCTCCTAATCTATAAAAATCTGCAATCTACAATCCGAAACTAAATCGACCCCCACTCGTTAGCTTCGCAAACGAAGCTGTGGGGGCCTTACTTCATGGTTTTTCGCACGCTCACCGACCGGCCAGCCCGACGCTTGTTGTTTATCATCTTGCGACCCTTGCTCGTCCGCATCCGAACTAAAAATCCGCTCTTGCGCCTTCTCTTAATCTTACTCTTGCGATGATTTTGCACGCTTTGTCTCCTATTCTAAACAACCAACCAATTGTCCGAAGCTCCCCCCTGTTTCGCTTTGCGAAGCAAAGCGTGGGGGCGAGCGGGGAACGTTCCGTTTCACTGCCAAAATACCAGCCGGAATTATACACCAATCCCCTTTAAAAGAAAAGTCATAAAAAATCGTAGGCCGGGGTTTACCCCGCCGGTGGTTAGCCCCCAAGTCCGCTTGGGGGTGCTGTCATTCCCGCGAACACGGGAATCCATTTTCCCCGCCTCTTCCCTTCAACAAATTCCCAGCAGAAAAATCGTGACCAATTCAAGGTGGAACGGTCAAAATAAAACTGCTGGTGGGACCACAAAAGGGGCAGTTTGGGTTTCCAAAGCATTCCTTTTATAGTGGGATGTTTATGAGTCAAAACTCTTTACTCTATGATTACTCGTGAGGAATACTGTTAGATGTAATACAAGTAGTAAAGCAAGTACTACCCAACCTCCTTTAGGGGGATAATCATTCGTAACAGCTTTTATAAGAAGTACAACAGCGGGAAATGAAAGTATGCTAAAAAAGAACGAGCCCCATCTAAAGAACCAATCGCGGTTTTGACCTACAAATTTTTCAAAAGTTCGTTCGAGTTCACTAGGAGAATAAAGCCGCAGAAACTTACCATTTCTCCGAACTGATAATCTGTGACCTGCTGACATGAAATCGAATAACAGGGCTACAAGGGGTGCTAGGTAAAGGGAATTGCATAAGGACGCAATATCTTTCACCTTTATACTGCCAAGACCCAATAGCGCAATAACAAATGATATTTTCAAAACGTCAAGATGCATCCGCATTTGCTGCCCTTGTAGCATTTCTTTATGAATTTTTTCAATGAACGCATCATCTTTTTCCATAAGGACTGCTCCTTAATTATGAATTATTAAAGCTTAACACAATAATATCCACCACGATTTCCACCGATTTTATCCTGCCATTATACGAATTAATATTTCGAAGCGTCTATTTTCAGAAGTCTTGACTAATTTGTTCTGCGGAAATAATTTTCGACAATAGTACGCGTTTCGTGTCATCATCATATTTTTCCTTGATCAAACCAATTCGATCAATCAAGTCGGACCTTTCGGATTCCTCTTTGATTATTATGTAGTTTATATCGCTTGGCTGAAAGCAAAGTTTTGCTTTCTTGAGTTTCTCATTTTGTTCAGACAGCATAGGACGATTGAGATGATTTTCCGACAACATTATCGCACCACCATACGAAGAAGGATCGGGGACGTATCTCCACTCTCTTTCATCATAAAATTTTGTAATTTCCCCATCCTTATTAGGACCGTCAAAAGGCTTGGTGAACGTGAAAAGTCTGAGTAGCAAATTATATCGGTTAGTTAGAGATTCTACTTCAACACCTTCTTCGCGGGCTCCTTTTATATCTTTATAGATGCTATTGAGAACATCATCTATGATTTGCGTTGTTTGGGAACCCCTTCGCAGGTATAGAACCGGATTTAACCTGTTTCTATTTGCCCATTCCTTTGACATACCTATCCCATAATTTCCATAATTTGCCATATGATTGTATGCTAAGGATAGTGGGATGTCGCAAAAGCTGACCATAGGAATTCCGAATTTGAATGGAGTAGGTTTGTCAAATAGATAGGCCTCTATCGAAAAATTCGGATGGAATTCATTTTCCAGTATCCCAAGAAGATTTTCCCTTTTTGTAAAATGAAAAAGGGTATCAGAGCTTATAGCCGGCATTCATTTGCCCTTTCTTTTGCTGATGTTCAACATTCTAATCTCCAATCCGATTTGTCATCAATTTAGTATGTTGGCCAGAAAGAGTCAAGTTTAACCCGTGAGATGGCGGCCTTGCCTATCTCACGGGTTGAATCCGCGATTTCCTTTGTGAATTTTGTGCATTTTCGTGGCAATATTAAAAAACAGTGTCCATCAGTGTAAATCCGTGTCTAACTTTCAATCAAGGGCACCAATTCGGGTCGTGCGGATTGCCGCAGGCAAGCCATTGGTCGCTGAACAAAGCAAAATCCGTAAAATCAACCTTGCAGTCGCCGCTCAGGTCGGCTGTCAGCGATGTGTCACACTCGAAAATCGTAAAAATATGATTACTGGTATCGCTGGCAATCGTGCCATTTGGGTCGCTTATTTTAATCAGGCATTGATTCGAATCCACTGTCGGCAGCGGCTGCCAGAGATATGAGCCGCTGTCGGAAAAATTAGCGTCTATCGTTAAGTAACCGGCGCCATTGTTGGTTGAATATTCGAGTTTCACATTGCTGCCTCCCAACCCGCTGCTTTGCCACCTTATCGTGTATTGCGAACCGGAAAGAAGCATCTCGCCGCCGTTGGGGTCAAGGACTGTTATCGTAGAAGGCGCAGCCGGCTCAGGGATGTATGCGCCGTAGATATCAGCGTTTCCATTGCGAGAATCCTCCCAAACAACAAAATTGCCGTCTATCGCCGGGTTCTTCTGGTCGCCGGGGAGCGTACAAATCGGAAATACTGTATGCGTCGAAATTCGATAGCCGTAAATATCGGAACTGGTGCCCCGCTGGTCTTCCCAAACTACTATGTCGCCGCTTATCGCAGGAACAATTTGCTCGCTGCCTGCATATTTGCATATTTCCATTTCCTCCCCTGTCACAAAGTTCCTGCCATAAATATCATTGTCCCCATTTCGGTCATCCTGCCAGACAACAACATTACCGCTTATGGCCGCATTCTGCTTCCAGCTGCTGCTTACGCAAACCTCAAACTCTTCTCCCGTACCGATGTTTTTGCGGTAGATATCCATATAGCCGTTGCGTGCGTCCTGCCAGACCACCATATTCCCGCTGATGGCAGGATACGACTGGGCTGCGGCGTCCGTGCAGATTTCAAATTCACTTCCATCATATCCAAATATATCGTAATTGCCGTTACGAGAGTCCCTCCAGACAACAACATCGCCGCTGATTGCGGGAACATCTTGTTTGCCAGTATAAGTGCATACTTCGGCTTCAGGACCCGATGGGAGGGTATAGCGGAAGATGTCGGTATTACTGGTGCTGATGCGGGCATCCTGCCAAACCACCGTGCTGCCGCTGATAGCGGGAAATTTCTGGTCGCCGGTCTCCTGGCATAGCATAATGCCATCGACGTCGTTCATATCCGCAGGATCGTTTTGGTAAATATCATAGCCACCCTCTCGTTTATCCTGCCAGACAACGTAGTTGCCGCTGACTGCCGGATAACTTTGCTCTCCCGTCCATTCGCAGACGGGAAAACTATTTGGCTCGGCGGCTTTTGAAATCAATGGATAGACAATAAAGGTGAGCACAATGAATGTTACGCGAACTTTGGGTGTGGTCATTTTTTTCTCCCGTAAAATTAAATTAGATGGCACCGTGCCATCGCAGTATTATCTCCGGCTCACTTTTGGGAAATCCGGACATGCGATTGCCCGAAGCTCCCCCCTGCTTCGCTTTGCGAAGCAAAGCGTGGGGGCGAGCGGGGCACGTTCCGTGTCGCCCAGGGCAATCCGGTCGAAGCGACATCGGATTGCCCGTTCCGAAGCGGCCGCAGCCAAAGCAGTTTGGCTGCTCTAAGGCCGCTTCTCCACCCTCAGCAATTATTACCTGTTAATTAATCCCGATATTAATTGTTCTTCACTGTGACAATTTTAACAATTGCGCAGACAACCGCAACATTAAATCCGGCTCATAATCAAAAAAGCTGTTTACCCGCCTCCGCAGCAAAACAAAAAAAGGCACCCCCACTCGTTAGCTTCGTAAACGAAGCTGTGGGGGTGCCTTTACTATCCGCTATCCGCATCCCGAAATCCGCAATCCGAAATCACAAATCCGCAATGACTTACTCCTCTGCTGCTTCCTGCTGCCCGGCGATTGTCTTTTCCTGCCTCGGCATCGCTATTGTCCCCGTCCGCGCAACGTTCTTTATCCCGTATGGCCGGCACATCTCGATAAACGCCTCGATTTTCTCCTCAGGCCCGCTTATCTCAACCATTATCGTCTTCTGACCGATATCAACAACGTTACCCTTGAAGGTCTCTATCAGCGCAATTATCTCAGGTCTCTTCTCAGGCGCAGCGGCTATCGTTATCAGCATCAAGTCGCGCGCAACCACCGCCTGACCCGCAAAATCCTGAACCTTCACAACAGGGACAATCTTGGCAAGTTGTTTGCGTACCTGCTCAAGAACACGGTCATCACCAACCACAACAATCGTCATCCGGCTAAGCTGCGGGTCCTCCGTTCGACCGACGACTAACGAATCGATATTGAACGCCCTCGCCGCGAACATCCCCGAAACATGAGCCAAAACTCCCGGCTTATTCTCAACCAACGCGCTTATTATATGTTTCATAGGTCTTACCCTTTGCCTTTTTACTTTTTACTTTTTGATTTTTAATTTTTCTTAAGCCATACTCTCTAAAAGGTCCAGCCCGTCCATTTCGTGCAAGCTCTTGCCCGATGGAACCATCGGCCAGACGTTCTCTTCCGGCTCAACGTGAAAATCCACAACGCAGGGCTTCTTCTCGGCCAGCATCTTCTTAATCGCCTTCGGAACATCGGCCTTTTTCTCGACCGTTATTCCGACCGCGCCCAATGCTTCGGCTACTTTCGAGTAATCCGGATTCGCAAGATAGCTCTTCGAATATCGCTTGCCGTAGAAAAGCTCCTGCCACTGCCGAACCATTCCCATATACCCGTTGTTCATAATGCAGACCTTTATCGGCAGCTCATACTGAACCGCTGTCCGAAGTTCCGTCAGCGTCATATTGAAGCTGTGGTCTCCGTCAATATCGACAACCGTCGCCTCCGGCATCGCTATCTGCGCACCTATCGCCGAGGGCAAACCAAAACCCATCGTCCCAAGACCGCCCGAAGTGATAAACTGCCTCGGCCTCTTGAACTTGTAGAACTGCGACGTCCACATCTGATGCTGCCCGACGCCCGTTGTTATTATCGCGTCGCCGCCCGTTAATTCGCAAATCTGTTCAATCACGTATTGCGGCTTTATATTCGTCGATTTCCTGTCGTAACCCAGCGGATACTTCTTCTTCCACTGCGCAATCTTCGTAAACCATTCCTTGCGTTCGCGGTGCTCAACCATCTTGACCATTTCACTCAATATATATTTCGCGTCACCCACGACCGGGATATCCGCTCGAACGTTCTTCGCTATGCTCGCCGGGTCAATATCGATATGTATCACCTTCGCATGCGGCGCAAATGCCTTGACCTTGCCCGTTACCCTGTCATCGAACCGTGCGCCGACCGCTATCAGCAAATCGCACTCCTGCACCGCGTAATTCGCATAAGCCGTTCCGTGCATACCGAGCATATCAAGCGACTCCGCCTCGTTCTGGTCATAACTGCCCAGGGCCAATAGCGTCATCGTCACCGGCAGATGCGCCTTCTTCGCAATCGCACGCAGCTCTTCGCTGGCGTTTGCGATAACAATACCGCCGCCAACGTAAAGCACCGGCTTCTCGGACTTGTTTATCGCCTCTGCCGCCATTGATATCTGCCGATGATGTCCCTTTATCTTCGGCCTATACCCCGGCAATCTCATCTCGACCCCGGCGTCATACTCGGTCTTGGCGACCTGCACATCAACAGGCAAATCAACAACCACAGGCCCAGGCCTGCCCGTCGAGGCGATAAAGAACGCCTCCTTTATCGACCGCGCAAGGTCCTTTACGTCCTTGACTATACAATTGTATTTCGTAACAGGCCGCGTAATACCCGTGGTATCCGCCTCCTGAAATGCGTCATTTCCGATTAGCTCGGTCCGGACCTGCCCCGTTATGGCGACAAGCGGAACCGAATCCATCATCGCCGTCCCAAGACCCGTAACCAGATTGCACGCACCAGGTCCGCTCGTCGCGACTATCACGCCGACCTTCCCGCTCGCACGCGCATAGCCATCCGCCATATGCGCCCCGCCCTGCTCGTGCCGCGGAATTATGAAACGAATCGGCGCATCATACAGCTTGTCAAAAAATGGCAATATCACCCCGCCGGGGTATCCAAACATCGTATCAACACCCGCGTCAATAAGCGCCTGGACGGCTATATCAGCGCCAGATTTTAGAATTGAGGATTTTCCAGCCGATGTTGTCCTGAGTTTATCGAAGGAATCGGCTGGCCGTGAAGAATCGAACTTCATTACATACTCCTTTCGCAGCATATCCCGGTAAATTATAGCTTTTCGGGCCTCTTTTGTCAGGCCTGTCGTTACCACCACAGCAACAACCCGCCCACACAAAGTTCCAAACCCGGCTATAATCCCGTAATTCTGCTCAATTGTAATGCTTACGCACTGCTCTGTCAATTGTTTTCGGCAATTTTCCCGGCGAATTTAACGTCCCAAAACACGAAATTGCACACTTTGTCCGCGGACCGTTGACTGTCCCTGCCCAATCGACTAAAGTTACCACTATGGTTGCCAAACCTCATAAGACAAAAGGCGAAGGACGAACTACGAAGGACCAAATCAAGCCCCGCCTTATTGCCTTTGAAATCACCAGGAAGTGCCGGTATCACTGCAAACACTGCCGGGCCAGCGCCGGTCCCGCGGGCGGACAAGAGCTGACAACCAAACAGTGCAAAAAGATAATTGCCTCAATCGCCGAGTTCGCCAAACCAATCCTGATACTTACCGGCGGCGAGCCGATGGAACGCCCCGATTTGTATGAGATTATCGAATACGCTAAAGAAAAGGGCCTTCGTGTTGTGATGGCGACCTGCGGTTATCTTCTTGACGACAACTCGCTAAGCAAACTCAAAAAAGCAGGCGTCTCGGCGCTGTCCTTCAGTATCGACGGCGCCACTGCCGAGACCCACGACCATTTCCGCGACACCACCGGGGCTTTCAATACGGTAATACGCGCCGCTGAAATGGCACGCAATGCGAAAATGCCTTTCCAGGTAAATACCACGATACACAAGTACAACGCAGGCGAAATCATCGGGATTGCCGATCTTGCCAAACGCCTCGGCGCTATATGTTTCAACACCTTTATGCTTGTCCCCACAGGCCGGGCCGCGGAAATGGACGACGCCGTTCTCGACCAGATTCAATACGAATATATCCTCAACGAGCTTGTTCACATAAAATTAAAAAAAGAAATCGACGTCCGCGTCACGTGCGGCCCCGCGTTTGCCAGGATTTGCGAACAGGCCAAGGCGAGGGGGCTCGTTGCGGAAGGCACGGGATGTATGGGAGGCAAGGGGTTCGGCTTCATAAGTTTCAAAGGCGACGTGCAAACGTGCGGGTTCCTCGATGTCCCGGCGGGCAATCTCGTTGATAATAGCTTCAACTTCGCGAAAATCTGGCGCGAATCCCCGTTCCTAAACGAAATCCGCGATACCGCAAAATTTGAAGGCAAATGCGGCGAGTGCGAGTACGTCGAGGTCTGCGGCGGCTGCAAAGCGCGGGCAATGGCGATGATGGGCAACTATCTGGCTGGCGACCCAATCTGTGGATACGTTCCTAAACGGAGGCGCTGACAATGAGCAATCTTTCGGCGTTTGACAAGCGGCTGTGTAATGCCCTGCAAACGGGCCTGCCGATAGCCGAAAGACCTTTCGCTATAATCGCCCGCGTTCTCAAAAGCAGCGAAAATAAGGTTATCAGACACACGCGGGCACTTTTGAAACTCGGCATAATCAGACGCCTCGGCGTATCAATAAACTGGCGAGCAATTGGCAAAGCCAGCACCCTCGTCGCGGCCCATATCGAGCAGGAAGATTTGAAAAAGGTCGTCTCGGCTGTCAATAAATTACAGGGCGTCTCGCATAATTACCTCCGCGAGCATCATTACAATCTCTGGTTTACCCTTCGGGCCGATTCGCAAAAAGATATCGATGCGATTTTGAAAAAATTCTCGAAGCGTTTCGGGGTCAGGTTCAACAGCTTGCCCGTTGTGCGGGTCTTTAAATTAGACGCCCGTTTCGACGCGGCAAGTAACGGAAAACGATTGTTATCTGGATGCCGAATGCTGAACGCTGAACGCTGCACGCTGTCCGCTGTCGATATGCAGCTATTGACGGAATTACAGAAGGGATTAAAGGTAGTCAAACGGCCATTCAATTTTATCTCCAAAGATAAATTTGAAATTTACGATGGTTTGCTGCATATCGACGAGATGATCCACAGCGGGGTAATCAATCGGCTGGGGGCAATGGTAAATCATAATAAGCTGGGCTTTACCGCCAACGCGATGTTTGCTTGCGAAGCAAAAAAATCGCGGATGATTAAAATCGGCGAAAAATTAGCGGCCCTTGGAATCGTCAGTCATTGTTACCAGCGGAAAACATTCGCCGGCTGGCCTTTTAATATCTTCGCGATGATGCACGGCAGCAATATGGTGGATATTCACAAAGTAGTAGAAAGGTTTGTTAAAAAAGAGAAGATAAAGTCGTTTGCGCTTTTGCCCACGGCGGCAAAATTCAAAAAGTAATCCCGCACTGGCAGGGTTTGTCCGCATCCCAAATCTGCAATCCGCAATCGAAAATCCGCAATTGACGTCTTGTTCGTCCGTTTGCATCTTCGGACAACACGGCTCTTTTTTTATTTCGGGTTAGTTTGTGTTTTAGCACCGGGTTTGATACAATAGCAAGTTTGGATTATCAATGAATTTTGGATTGTCTAAACGTAAGGTAAACTAAACGGGTTAACTCTTTTAAAATTAGACACGGATTAACACGGATTTACACAGTTTTTAATTCATTTCTCTGTGTCCTCTGTGGCCTCTGTGGCTAAAAAACTCTGTGGCTAATGACTGAACAAACAGAAAAGGTAATCAAAATAACCGGTGCATCGGAGCATAACCTCAAGAACATCAGCTTGAGCATACCACGCGATAAATTAGTCGCTATCACGGGAATAAGCGGCTCAGGCAAAAGCTCGCTGGCGTTCGATACCATTTACGCAGAGGGCAGGCGCAAATACGTCGAATCACTCAGTTCTTATGCGAGGCAGTTTTTGGAACAGATGCAAAAGCCCGCGGTGGTTGAAATCACGGGATTGCCTCCAACGATTGCGATTGAACAGCGCAGCGCCTCGGCCAATCCACGCTCGACGGTTGCGACGACGACTGAGATTTATGATTATTTACGATTGCTGTTCGCCCGCGTCGGCACGCCCCACTGCCGGGTTTGCGGCAAAGAAATTACCAGCCAGCATTCATCGCAGATTGTCGATTGGATAATCAGCAGGCCCGCGGGGACAAAGGTTCAGATTTGCGCACCATTGATTCGCGGCAAAAAGGGCGAGCACAGGGACATTTTCAGCACCATACAGCGTGAAGGGTTTGTGCGTGTGCGCGTTGATGGGGTGATTTACGATATTAAAAACGTCCCCGTGCTGGACAAGAACAAGAAGCACAGCATCGCTGCGGTGGTTGACCGGCTGGTTATAAATGACGCGGTGCGGGTCCGGCTGGCCGACTCCGTTGAGACGGCGCTGAAGCTGGCCGAGGGAATAGTCGTTGTGCTGTTCCAGGAGCCGGCCCCTTCGGTTTCGCCCAGGGCAGGCGGGCAGAGCAACGACAAATGGACTGAGTCGATATACAGCGAGAAGTTCGCCTGCGCGGAGCATCCCGAGGCGTCGCTGGAAGAATTATCGCCGAGGTTATTCAGCTTTAACAGCCCATACGGCGCGTGCAAAAGCTGCGACGGCCTGGGGACAATACTCGAATTTGACCCGGAGCTGATTGTGCCGGATAAAACCAGGTCGCTCGAAAACGGCGCGATTGACGCCTGGCGCAAGGGCGGCAAACGGATGAACATTTTTTATAACCGCTTAGTGAAAAGATTTTGCAGAGATTTCGGCGTTGATAAGACGGTGCCTTTCGGGCATCTGCCTGAGGAGATAAAACGGCTCCTGATGAACGGCACGAATAAAGAAGATGAGGAAAAATACGGCGTCTGGTTCGAGGGCGTCATCCCGAATCTTATGCGGAGATGGAAGGCAACCGACAGCGAATACGTCAAAGAACGGCTGCACGGCTATTTCGGCGAGCAGCCCTGCACTGCCTGCGACGGGGCGAGGTTACGGCCCGAGGCAATCGCGGTAACAGTGGGCAACAAAAACATTCATCAGTTGTCGATGATGAGCATCGAGAAGGCACAGGAATTTTTCAACAAGCTCAAACTTGAAAAAGAAAAGGCGGTAATCGCCGAACAGATATTGAAAGAGGTAAAAGCGCGACTCGGCTTTATGTTTGACGTGGGGCTGGGGTATCTCACGCTTGACCGCAGAAGCGGGACCCTTGCAGGCGGCGAGGCGCAGCGGATACGACTGGCAACGCAGGTGGGAAGCGGGCTTGTCGGGGTTTGCTATGTTCTCGACGAGCCGACAATCGGACTGCACAAGCGCGATAACGACCGGCTGCTGGGGATACTCAAGCGGCTCGTGCGGATAGGCAATACCGTTATCGTGGTCGAGCATGACGAAGATGTTATGCGAAGCGCAGAACATATCGTTGACATAGGGCCTGCGGCCGGGGCGCACGGCGGGGAACTGGTCGTTGAGGGAACCTTGCAGGACGTTATAAACTGCACGAGGTCACTGACGGGCGATTATCTCGGCGGCAGGAAGAGAATCGGGCTGCGGCCAAGGAGACGCAAATATAACCTTCGCAAATGTGTCGAGGTAAAAGGCGCGGCGGAACACAATCTAAAAGACATCGACGTTAAATTTCCTCTTGGTGTTTTTGTCTGCGTTACAGGGGTATCCGGCTCTGGCAAAAGCACGCTGGTTAATCAGATATTGATGACGGCGCTGCGGAAACGGCTGTACGGTTCTCGCGAACATCCGGGCAAACACAAGAGCATCCTCGGCATAACACAGGTTGACAAGGTAATCCAGATTGACCAGTCGCCTATCGGAAAAACCCCCCGGAGCAACCCCGCGACTTATACCGGCGCGCTGGATGATATTCGCAAACTCTTCGCCAAGACGCGCGAGGCCAAAATTCGCGGTTACAAGCCGGGGCGGTTCAGCTTCAACACCAGGGGCGGCCGCTGCGAATACTGCAAAGGCCAGGGTACAATGGTAATTGAGATGCACTTCCTTCCTGATGTGTATGTAACCTGTCAACAATGCAAGGGAAAGCGGTATAACCCGGAGACACTGGAAGTAACTTATAAGGGCAAGAATATAGCGGACGTGCTGGATATGCGGATTGAGGAGTCGCTTGAGTTTTTCGCGAATTTCCCGACCGTCATCCGCCTGCTGAAAATGCTCAACGACGTCGGTCTTGGATATGTAACTCTCGGTCAGCCGTCAACAACACTATCTGGGGGTGAGGCGCAGCGAGTCAAGCTCGCGGCGGAGCTTGGCAAGGCGGCAACTGGACATACGCTTTACGTGCTGGATGAGCCGACTACCGGACTGCACTTCGCGGATATTCATAACCTGCTGAATGTTCTGCAGCGATTAGTTGATATGGGCAATACCGTCGTTGTTATCGAACATAATCTCGACGTAGTAAAGATGGCGGATTACATAATCGACCTTGGGCCCGAAGGCGGCGAGGCGGGCGGAACGGTTGTCGCGACGGGAACGCCTGAGGAAATTACCAAAAACCAGATTAGCTATACGGGCAAATACCTCCGCAAAAAACTCGAAGAGGATGCGAAGGCTGAAGAGAAAGAAATATGATTATAAAAACGCTTAAATGGGTTGGCGGGGTCGATGGTCATTTGGAAATAATCGACCAGAGGAAACTGCCGGGGGAATATAAAATACTTCGCTGCACCAATGTTAAGCAGTTATATGACGCGATAAAAACGCTGGCGGTTCGGGGAGCGCCGGCAATCGGAGTTGCGGGGGCATACGGGGCGGTTCTGAGCTTGCAAAGTGTATCAGCAAACGCATCGATGAAAAAATCGCTTGCGGTTTTGAAACGGGATTGTGAATACTTAGCAAGCAGCAGGCCTACGGCAGTCAACCTGCGCTGGGCGATTGAGCGAATAGTAAAATGCGAGGAAAACAGCGCAGCAGGAACGATATATGAGCTTCGCAAAGCGGTTTTGAAAGAAGCGAATGATATTTGCAAAGAAGATGTCGATATGTGCCGCAAAATCGGCGCTAACGGCGCGAGGTTTATTAAAAATGGGATGGGAGTATTGACGCATTGCAACGCGGGCGCTCTTGCCACGGCTGGTCAGGGCACGGCGTTGTCGGTCCTGTATGAAGCGAAAAAACGAGGCAAAAAATTCAGGGTATTTGCCGATGAGACCCGGCCATTATTACAGGGTGCGCGATTGACTGCGTGGGAATTGAAACGGGCCAAAATAGATACGACAGTCATCTGCGATAATATGGCGGCTGCGCTTATGAGGGAGGGCCTTATAGATATGGTCATCACCGGGGCAGACAGAATCGCCGCCAACGGCGACGCGGCCAACAAAACAGGAACTTATGGTTTAAGCGTACTCGCCAGGGTACATAAGATACCATTTTATATCGCTGCCCCTTCGAGCACTTTCGAGCGGAAAATATTACCGCAATCATCACGGAAAGAGGAGTGATAAAGGCGCCAAACACAAGCAAGATAGCAAAACACCTTGCGTAATAGCAGCGAGTTTGCGTTTTAATCGACTGCGATGACTTC
>Ga0153915_10003070_pt1 | contig 15251 bp, 11 predicted proteins | sample Opewatmetagenome_2_FD_107003 | JGI IMG/M metagenome (GOLD analysis project Ga0153915, IMG submission 107003) | Freshwater wetland microbial communities from Ohio, USA - Open water 3 Core 3 Depth 3 metaG | ecosystem: Environmental > Aquatic > Freshwater > Wetlands | place: USA: Ohio, Lake Erie...
AGATCCGGCTATGTCTACGCGAGCCCCAACTGCTATGCCTGTCACCCGCGGGGGAAGGCCGGATGATGCGCAACACACTGATCGCGGCGGCCGCGTCGCTCTCGTGCGTGCTCGCTCCGATCGCAGTCGGGCAACGGGCGCCGGCATCTCCGGCGTCGACGGCAACTGATTCTACACGTCTGTCGGTGGTCACGTACATCTCGGGACAATCAGTGTACGTTGGAGCCGGCCGCGCCGATGGAGTGCGAGAAGGCACGTCGCTCGAAGTGCTTCGCGCCGGCGGCGTCATCGCAATCGTGCGCGCCACATTTCTCGCCTCGCACAGCAGTTCCGGCGAGATCGTCTCGAGTACGGCGGCGCCGGCCGTGGGTGACAGCGTGCGATACCACGCCGCTGTCGATCAAACGACAATCGCATCCAGCGACTCCACGCCCGCTCAGGCCGAAGCCCGCATGCGCACACCGTCCGGGCAGCGTCCCGTGCGCGGACACGTCGGCCTTCGGTACCTGAGCATCTCGCAGCCGAATGTCGCGGGCGGCGCTGTCTTCAGTCAGCCGTCGGCCGACGTGCACATCGACGCGACCGGCATTGGGGGCACGTCGGTCGGCTTCGTGATCGACGGCCGGAGTCGTCGCACGATCGGCGCGCGAGAGACGCAGGTAAGCGCCCTCGACCAGCAGACGCTCGTCTACGAAGCGTCGATCTCGGCGACGCAGCAGAGCTCGGGCGCGCGCGTGTCGGTGGGACGACAATACTCGGCGGCATTGTCGTCAGTGAGCCTGTTCGATGGACTGACCGCGGAGCTGAATCGGTCGCGATGGGGAATGGGGTTGTTCAGCGGCGTCCAGCCCGACGTGGCGACGATGGGGTATTCGACCGCGATTCGCGAATCGGGCGGCTATGTCCAGGTCCACAGCGAACCCGATGGCACCGTCCCCTGGTCGGTGACCACCGGCGCCGTCGACTCGCGGGACCTCGGCCAGCTCAATCGTGAATTCGGTTTCACGCAGGTCACGGTGAACAGTCGCGTGGTGTCCCTGTACGCGACGCAAGAAGTAGATCTCAACCGGGGATGGAAGCGCGCTGCCGGCGAGCCGGCCGTGAGCCCGACCAGCACGTTCGCCATGCTGTCGGTCCGCCCCACCAACGAGCTTTCTATCCAGGGCGGCGTCGACAACCGGCGCAACGTCCGCCTCTACCGCGACTACGTGAGCCCCGAGACGGAGTTCGACGACGCCTTCCGCCAGGGCGTGTGGGGCGGCGTGAACCTGTCGCTCCTTCAGAGAATTCGAATCGGCGGGGACGCGCGCGTCAGCCGAGGCGGCGCGGCCGGCGACGCCGCGTACTACACGGGTTCACTCGGGCTCGGTCCGATCTCGCGTGTGCGGTTCGACGTCCGCGGCCGGAGCACGAGTTTCCGAACCGACCAATCCACCGGGTGGCTGCATGCCTGGAGCGTCGGGATCGACCCGCTGGAGATCGCGCGGCTCGAGATCAACGGCGGGCTTCGCACGCAGCGGCTCGCGGGTGGTCCCGCTCCGGCAACGATCCTCACTCCGATCACGACGCTGCCCGACACGCGATGGATCGGCGCGAGCATCGACGTCAGCATCGGTCGATCATGGTACGTACTCGCGTCGGGGACGCGCGACGGCAGTGGTGGAGATCTGACGAATCAACTGTACTGCAGCCTCGTGTTCCGATTCTGAGGCGCCTCCGGCTCGCTGACGCTATCCGCCGGCGTCTCGGATCATACGGGCGGCGGATTCAGGCGCGGGTTCAATCGCTGATGCCAGTATGGATAGCTCGGCCGCGTCTCGCTCGCCGCATCGAGCTTCGCGATATGATCATCGCTCAGTCGCCAGCCGGTCGCGCCGAGGTTTTCACGAAGTTGTTTCTCGTTTCGCGCCCCGATGATGACGCTCGAGACCGTCGGACGCTGCAAGGCCCAATTGATCGCCACCTGCGCCGCCGTCTTGCCCAACGCGTTCGCCGTCTCATCGAGCACGTCGACGATGCTGAAAAGCCTCTCGAGATCGCCGGCACGCGCGAGCCCGAGCTGACTCGAGCGAGTTCCCTCCGGCACCGGCTGCCCGCGCCGGATCTTACCCGAGAGGGCGCCGCCGGCGAGCGGGCTCCACACGACCGTTCCAATTCTCTGATCGAGCGCGAGCGGCATCAGCTCCCACTCGTAGTCGCGCGCCGCGAGCGAGTAGTACGCCTGGTGCACGACGTACCGCGACCATCCATATCGCTCCGAGATCGAGAGCGACTTCATGAGATGCCATCCGGAGAAGTTTGAGCAGCCGATGTACGTGATCTTGCCGCTCGTCACGAGATCGTCGAGCGCACGCAAAGTCTCTTCGACCGGCGTTGTCGCATCGAAGCCGTGCATGTAGTAGACGTCGATGTGATCCGTGCCGAGTCGTCGCAAGCTGTCCTCGCAGGCGCGAATCAAGGCATGCCGCGATGATCCGATCTCGTTGGGGCCCGTCCCCATCGGGAAGGTCGCCTTGGTCGCGAGCAGAAGATTCTGCCGGCGACCGGCGATTGCGGCGCCGAGGATCTCCTCGGCGCGCCCGGTTGAGTATGAATTCGCCGTGTCGAAGAACGAGACGCCGGCCTCGAGACAGATATCGATCAGGCGGGTTGCTTCGTCGACATCGGTGCTACCCCAGGCTCGATAGAAGTCGCTCCCGCCACCGAACGTCGCGGTGCCGAAGCTGAGCGCGGGCACCCGCAGTCCCGCGCCGCCGAATTGACGAAATTCCATTGTCAGTCTCCAGGGCCAACCGCTCGGTTCGCCATCACGCGGAGTCCGCGTTCAGCAAAACATATTCGGGTCAGCTCTCTTTGACGCCCTGCATACGTTTCGCTCATGACTCACATCGCCTACCTCGGGACGGGCCTCCTCGGCAGTGCGTTCGTCCAAGCCGCGGTGAGGCGCGGCGATCATGTCGCGGTTTGGAATCGCACGATCGAGAAGGCGCGCGCCCTCGAGCCGCTGGGAGTACGCGTCGCAGCGACGCCGGTCGACGCCGTTCGTGGCGCGACGCGCGTGCACCTGGTCCTCAAGGATGACGCCGTCGTCGACGCAGTGATCGCTGCGCTGCGTCCGGCGCTCGCCCACGACACCATCATCGTCGATCACACGACGACGCAGCCTGCGCTCACCGCCGAGCGCGCGCGCCGCCTGAATGCGGAGAGCGTCCGCTATCTGCATTGTCCGGTGTTCATCGGACCCGCGGCAGCGCGCGAAAGTCAGGGGACACTTCTGGCTTCGGGTCCGAAAGCATTGTTCGAAGCCGTGAAGGGTGATCTCGCTCACATGGCGTCGCGCATCGAGTATTTCGGTGAGCGCCCCGATCTCGCGGCCGTCTACAAGCTGTGCGGCAATGCACTCATCATCGGCATCAGCGCGCTCGTCTCCGATGTGCTGTCGGTCGCGTCGGAATCGCACGTTGCGCCGGCGGACGCGCTTCGACTTTTAGAGATGTTCAATCCGTCGGCGATCATTGCCGGTCGCGGGAAGAACATGGCCGCCGGCAGGTTCGATGCGAGCTTCGAGCTCACGATGGCGCGCAAAGATGTGCGGCTCATGATGGAGAGCGCCGGCGCATATCCGCTCGCCGCTCTTCCCGCGATCGCGGCGCGCATGGACGATCTGATCGCGCAGGGTCACGGCGCCGAAGATCTCGCCGTGATCGGCAAGGACGCGGTCAACGGCAGGGCCGCGGGTCATTTCGCCTGACTGGTCAGCGAGCGTAACAGGGCCGCGACCCGAGGATCGCCCGGAATGAGTTTCGTCGCTCGCTCGAGCTCCGCGACTGCCTCCGACAAATGTCCCTGCTCGCGGAGCACGGCGGCGAGACCGAGATAGGCTTGAGCGAATCGGGGCGAAAGCTCGATCGCCGCGCGGAACTCGGTCGCCGCCGAGTCTAGTTGACCAAGCTGGGCGTAGAAGGCACCGAGCGCGAAGCGGCTTGGCGCTCGGTCCGCGTTATACCGCTGGCTCGCAATGAACTCGCCGGCGGCGATTTGAAATGCGCGTCGCTGCTCGGCCGCGGCGAGTCTAGCCGACACTGGCGCGAGCAGCCACGCGGCTTCCTGGCGGACCGCGCGGGCGCTGTCCCGGAGTAGAGGTGTTGCGACTGAGAGCCGTTGGTCGGCTTGAAACGTCTCGGCGAGCTGCAGCGCGGCGAGGCGAATGAGCGAACTCTTATCACGAGACCACGCTTGCGCCGCCTGGAGGGCTACAGAATCCGGGTGCTGTGCGAGGCGCGCCACGGCCGATGCGCGAACGATCGCCGGTTCGGTTTCGTCGGTCGCGATGGTAGTGAGCGAATCCGCGGCGCCCGGGTCGCGGCGATCATCGGCCGCGAACGCGCCGGCGAAGCGCTGAAAACTGGCCGGTGCGTGCTTGTACCAGGTGCGGACCTGGGTCGCCGCCCACTGCGCGTCGCGATTCGTGTGGCAGCGATTGCATGCGTTCGGAACACCCAGGCTCACGGAGAGGTCCGGCCGCGGGATGCGGATACTGTGATCGTGGCGCGGATCGATCTGCATGTACGTCGTGTCGGGCAGATGACACGACACGCACCGCGCGCCGGCGCTGCCCGCGGGGTGAAAGTGGTGCGCCGCCGTGTCGTACTTGGCCGCCCGGTGGCATTGCGCGCACACCTGATTCCCCGGGCGCCGAAGCTTCTGCGTGTGCGGGTCGTGACAATCGGCGCACGTCACGCCGGCGCCGTACATCTTGCTCTGAAGGAACGACCCGTAGGTGTAGACCTCGTCACGCTGCTGGCCGTCCGCGTAGTACAGATCGGACGTGAGAAGCAACGGCGAGTAGTAGTCGAGGAAGCGCGCGCCGGCGGTGTACCCGTCGGCGATGTGCGAGCGGCGCGCGTGACACTGCGCACACGTTTCGATCTCGCGATCGGACTGACGCGGCGCGCTGCGGTATCCGTTTCCCGTGAGCGAATCGATCGACCAGCGAACCCCGCGACGCTCAGTGAGTTGCGCCGGAAGACCATCGCTATGCCAGACGAGTCGACGAATCCACGACGGATACGCGCCCCACGTCGCGTGCGCCGAGCCCGGACCGTGGCACGCTTCGCACGCGACGTTGATCTCGGACATGGTCGTGTGAAACTGATCGGTGCGCGCGTCGTAACCCTTTCGCACGGCGGTCGAGTGACAGTCGGCGCACATGTAGTTCCAGTTGTACTGGCGGCCGGTCCAATGAAACTCGTCGCTGTGCTCGGTCACCACGCCGGGGTTGAGCGAGAACCATCGCTGCCCGCCCTGAGTCGCCGGTCGAGTGTCCCACGCAATCAACAGCGCTTGCACGTGTCCGCCCGGCAGTTCGACGAGGTACTGTTGTAGCGGAGACACGCCGAAGGTGTAGCGAATCTCGAAGTCGTGCGGGCGTCCGTCCGCGCCTTCGGTATTCACGATGTATCGATCGCCACGACGCAAGAATGTCGAGGTGACTCCGGCGTCGCTGAATCGGGTGCCGTCGAAGCGCCCGAGCACCGCGCCCGGTCGCGCCTCCTGCATCGCCATCGAGTGTTGTGACGTCTTCCATGCGGCGTACTCGGCGGCATGACACGTCGCGCATTTGGCGGCGCCAACGTAGCCGGGGTGCTCCGCGCGAGCAGTTTCGCGACTCCGCAACCGATACGCGATGCCGAGCGTGACGCCTGCCACGACCACGACGCCGACGAGGATCTTGGGCCAGCTGCGCATCATGGACGGCATGGCGAATAGCTAATGGGAAACGGAGCGGCTTTCCAACTCGGGCGGGTGCGGTACCTTCCGTTCAATGACACGCACGTGTTCTCTCGTCCTGATGCTCGCCGCCGCGGCATGTCGAACGACGACTCCGGACGTCATACCCGCAAGTCCACGCCCCGCTTCGCACGATTCCGTGGCGAACCGCCCGCCGATGGCGGCACCGGCCGACAGCGGAGTCGTGCATCCCGTCGAACCCGACGCCGACACCCGGTTCATGCAAGGTATGATCGCGCATCACGCGCAGGCGGTGGCGATGGTCGCATTGATACCGACGCACAGCAGTCGTGCGGACATGCGCCTCCTCGGGCAACGCATCGACGTATCACAACGGGACGAGATCGCCATGATGCGTCGCTGGCTTCAGGATCATCAGCAGCAAGCGCCGGCCGAAGGCCACGAAGGGCATCAGACTATGAACCGCGACGAGATGCTGATGCCCGGTATGCTGACCTCCGACCAGATGACGCGGCTCGCGAACGCGACGGGCGCCGACTTCGACACGCTGTTCCTCGAGGGAATGATCCGGCATCACGAGGGTGCGCTCGCGATGGTGGCGCAACTGTTCGCCACGCCCGGCGCCGGCCAGCAGTCGCAGGTGTTCGCGTTCGCGTCCGACGTCGACGCCGATCAACGAGCGGAGATCAACCGCATGCGCGCGTTGTTGACGACGCTCACCAGTGGCGTGCGCCGGCCGTAGTTTGGACGCATTCAACTCAGTTCTGATTCTCACCCATCACTCCGCGAGATCGAAATGCGATTCGTATCGTTGATTCGCCGCCGGCGGCCCCCATCGATGGCTTGCAGGATTTCCGCCGTCATCGCGCCGCTCGTCTTGCTCGCAATGCCGGCGCCGGCTGTCGGACAGGGCGCGGACCCGCGGGTCGGGTTGCGCGCGGGTTGGAATGACGCCGCACAGGCCGCCAAGAATATGGAGCTGGTCTCACACGTCGACCGCCCCGCCGGCTTCGTCAATCCCGCGGACGTTGGAAACTTCGGACTGATCAACTCCGATCTCGCGTTCAAGGGCAATTACGTCTTTCAGGGAAGCTTTCACGGGTTCCAGGTCTGGGATGTTTCGAATGCGAGCGCTCCGAAACTCCGCATGTCGTTCGTGTGCCCGGGTGGACAGGGCGACCTCTCGACATACAAGAACCTGTTGTTCATGTCGGTCGAGGAGACGCTCGGCCGCGTCGACTGCGGGACACAGGGCGTCGCCGACACCGTGAGCGCCGAGCGGTTCCGCGGCGTCCGCATTTTCGACATCACTGACCTGGACCATCCCAGGCAAGTGGCGGCGGTGCAGACGTGCCGCGGATCGCACACGCACACGCTCGTCACCGATCCGAAGGATCCGAAGAACCTCTACGTCTACGTCTCGGGCACGAGCGTGGTGCGGTCGCCGAACGAGCTCGCGGGCTGCTCGTCGCGTCCGCCGGAACAGGATCCCAATACGTCGCTGTTTCGCATCGATGTGATTCGTGTTCCGCTGGACGCGCCGCAGAACGCGAGGGTCGTCGCCAACCCGCGGGTCTTCGCCGACTCCGCAGGTCACGTCGCCGGGCTATGGAAGGGCGGGAGCCACGGTGAAGGGACACAAACGACGAACGAGACCAACCAGTGCCATGACATCACCGTCTACTCCGCTATTGGATTAGCCGCGGGCGCGTGCTCCGGCAACGGAATCCTGCTCGACATTCGCAACCCGGCGAACCCAAAACGCATTGCCGCGGTGAGCGATCCGAATTTCGCCTACTGGCATTCGGCGACGTTCAGCAACGACGGCAAGAAGGTAATCTTCACCGACGAGTGGGGCGGCGGTCTCGCTCCGCGTTGCCGCGCCACGGACCGGCCCGAGTGGGGCGCCGACGCGATCTTCACGCTCGACAAGGGCAAGCTGACGCCCGCCGGCTACTACAAGCTCCCGGCCGTGCAGACGGAATTCGAAAATTGCGTGGCTCACAACGGGTCGCTGATTCCGGTGCCGGGACGCGACATCATGGTGCAAGCGTGGTATCAGGGCGGGACGTCGGTGTTCGATTTCACTGATCCCGCGCATCCCAAGGAAATCGCCTTCTTCGATCGCGGGCCCATGGATTCGACCAAATTGATCTTGAGCGGCGACTGGTCGGCCTACTGGTACAATGGTCGCATCTACAGCTCCGAGATTGGCCGGGGACTCGATGTGTTCGAGCTGAAGCCAAGCGAGTACCTCTCGCAGAACGAGATCGACGCGGCAAAGCTCGTGCATTTCGACTTTTTGAATGTTCAGAATCAGCCACGGCTCGTCTGGCCGGCGAGCTTCGCCGTTCCGCGCGCATACGTCGATCAACTCACGCGCAACAATGGATTGTCGAGCGACCGGATCGCGACGGTCACGCGCGATCTGACCCGCGCCGAAGGATTGAAAGGCACGCCGCAGCGCGATGCGCTCAACCGGATCGCCGCGCGGCTCGATCGGGATGCGAAGAATGCGGGCGACGCGCCGCGGGTGCGCGCGCTCGCGGGCGCCGTGCGCGATTTGGCCAAGAAGCGGTGAGGGATGGGCGTCAGCCGTGGGATCGCAGAAGAGCGCTTCTCACGGCTGGCGCGACTTTCGTCCCCAGAAGCTCGATCGAGCGCATGACTTTGTCGTGGGCGATCGAGCCGACGGTGAATTGCGCGAGAAACCGGTCGTGGGCGAACAGCTCGTGCTCGTGCAGAATCTTGTCGATGACCTCCTGCGGATCGCCGACGAGTAACGCGCCGCGCGGAGACCGCGACGCGTCGAAGTGACGTCGAGTCGTCGGCGGCCAGCCGCGTTCGCGCCCGATCCGCGTCATCGCTTCGGCGTACGACGGAAAGAATGTCTCGGCAGCTTGATGCGAGTCGTCGGCGAGAAATGCATGCGAATTGATGCCCACCTTGAGCTGTGACGCGTCATGGCCCGCGCGCTGGCCGACTTCGCGGTACAGCTTGATGAGCGGCGCGAATTGCTCCGGCGCTCCGCCGATGATCGCGAGCGCGAGCGGTAGTCCGAGCTCGGCGGCGCGAATGACTGACGCCGGCGTTCCGCCGACCGCGATCCACACGGGAAGCGGATTCTGAACCGGTCGCGGGTAGACGCCCAAGTTTCGCAGAGGCGGTCGGTGCGAACCTGACCACGTGACGCGCTCATTGTCGCGAAGCATCAGCAGGAGCTCGAGCTTCTCGGCGAACAGTTCGTCGTAGTCGCCCAGGTCGTAGCCGAACAGCGGGAAGGACTCGATGAACGAGCCACGTCCGGCCATGATCTCCGCGCGCCCGTTCGACAGGAGGTCGAGTGTGGCAAAACTCTGAAAGACGCGAACCGGATCGTCGGAGCTCAGGACGGTGACCGCGCTCGTGAGTCGTATTCGCTTCGTCCGCTCGGCCGCCGCTGCGAGCACGACCGCCGGCGCGGACACCGAGAAGTCCGGGCGATGATGCTCGCCGACACCAAAGACGTCGAGGCCGACTTGGTCGGCGAGCTCGATCTCCTCCATGAGGTCACGGAGGCGCTGCGCCGAGCTGATGATGTGACCCGTCTGCGGATCGGGGGTCGTTTCCGCGAATGTGTAGACGCCGATTTCCATGCGCTGTGGGCGGGAGAGTTTTCCGACGACTGAACTCTACCCGCCCACGGAATCCTCACGCATTTGCCGTCAGTACAGTCGGCCCAACACCTCGCGGACCAGGACGCTCGGCACGTTGACAAAGACCAGCTGATCAGTGCCGGGCCGCACGACGGCACGTCGAACGCTGCCGTCTCCCAGTCGATAGAAGACGATGCGTGCATCGCCGTCGTTGGCGGTGCGAACGATGATGTAGCCGTGGCGCGAAAAGACATCGCGCAGGACGACGACGCCTTCCTCCGGCCGATAGACCTTCTTGGCCTGGCCAGGAGGAAGGCCGCCCTTCTTCGCGAGTCCGGGAGGGACTCCGCCGTTGCCTCTTCCTTGCGCCTGAGCGACACCGCTCATCAGGCACAGCGCGGCCGCGCTTCCACAAACGATTCGAAGTAGAGATGTACGCATCACGACCTCCTCCAAGTGAGCCAAAAGAGAACAGGCCGCGCTCGGTTGCCCGACGTCACGGCCTGTTCCATTGATTGCATCGCGCCGAGGCGCGTCGTTCGACCGCCTACCGCTGGACGATGATCAGATACCGCGACGACGACCAGAAGCGTTCGGCCTCCGGAATCTCGAGCGGCCCGCGGAAGTATGCGCCCTCGCGCACAGCGACCTTGGCATCGTCGAGGCTCTGGCGCGACACGATCTGGTATTTGCGCGTCGTGTCGGGGATCGCGATGGTGTGCACGTCGCGCGTATCGATCGTGGTGAACACGTCCTTCGGCAGCTCGCGCGCCGGGACGAGCGTGCGACCGATGCGCTTGATCAGCAGATTCGTGCCGCCTTCCTTGACGACGACACCCTTCTGGATCAGCTCGGACTCCGTACCGATCACGTAGTACGCTCGGCTATACGCAGCCTTGGCGAGGCTGACCTCTTTGCCCAGGTCGTCGATGCGCGCTTCGAGCGCGGCGATCGTCTTCGCCTGCTGATCGAGCGAGGAGTCCATCTGGGCAATCCGTTGCACGGCCGCGTCGACGGAATCTCTGAGGCGTTGGGTCTCCGCCGTCAGCTTACCGTTCTCGGCGAGGAGCTGCGTCTGGCGATCTTGCAGCTCGGCGACCTGTCGTGAGGTCTCTCGTGCGCGCGCGACGAGCGCGTCGACGCGACGAAGCATGTCCTTGCGGCTATGCAGCTGATCTTCGATGCCGCTTTCCGACGCGTGCTTCGGACGTTCGGCGGCGGGAAGGCCTTTGACGCGCGAAATCGATTTGTCGATCTGGCCGATGAACGAATCGGCGTCGCCGAGGACATGCGAGACCGAGTCGCGTTGCGCGACCAATTTTTCCATCATGACGCGCTGCTGGGCGGCGAGCGCCACGGCACTATCGGCCCGGGCGCGGTCGCGCGGCGACGTGCAGGCGACAGGAAGAGTGATGAGCGGAAGCAACCAGAGGCGCGTGTTCATTGAGATCTCGTGGTTCATGGATGAGGGCGCTGCTAATCTCGTATTTGCTTCAGCCCGCCGCGTACGAGCGAGCGCACAGGCGTTCGGTGATCCGCCGCACGTCTGGCGGCACCAAGGTCAGCCTCGAGACGGCCTTCACAAAACCGTTATCTCGAGGTGAGCAACTCTAGATCGACGACTCGCGCCGAGGTTGGTCACGAGGAATGTTGAATGCCAATCGCGCGACGGGAGGGAGCCGTAGAATCAGCGCGTCGCTCGCATCACAGCACCGCGCCCAAGTACGACGCGAGTCGAAGCAGATCGGCGAACACCCCGGCGGCGGTCACCTCGCGGCCCGCACCGGGCCCTTGTACGACGAGCGGATTCTCGCTGTATCGACTCGTGCGAAAGAGCACGATGTTGTCGGTGAGGTGAACGCGCGCGAATGGATGGCTCGCCGGATACGCGCGCAACCCGACGCTCGCCTCGCCGCCTCGCGTCACACGTCCCACGAATCTCAACACGCTGCCGTTCGCCGACGCTTCGCGCCTCAGCGCCTCCATCTCGTCGTCGTGTCGCGGCAGCGCGGCGAGGAATTCAGCGACGGTTCCACGCTGCAGCGCTTCCGGCACCAAGCTGCGCAGCTCGACGTCGCCGATCTCGAGCGAGAGTCCCATCTCGCGCGCAAGGATGATCATCTTGCGCGCGACGTCCATGCCCGACAGGTCGTCGCGCGGATCGGGCTCGGTGTAGCCGAGCTCGCGTGCTCGCTCGACTAGCGCGGAGAACGGGCGGCTGTCGTCGAAGCTGTTGAACAGGAACGACAGCGTGCCCGACAAGATTCCTTCGACCTCGGAAATCTCATCGCCCGTCTGCACGAGATCGCGCAACGTCTGGATGATCGGCAACGCGGCGCCGACGGTCGTCTCGTAGAGATAGTGCGCGCCGACCGCGCGATTGGATCGCCGCAACGCGCGGTAGTACTCGATGTCCGACGCGTTGGCGCGTTTGTTCGGCGTGATGACGTGAATGCCTCGCGCGAGCCACGACTCGTATTGTCGCGCGACGGCGTCACTGGCGGTGCAGTCGACGAGCGCGGCGTGCGGCAGATGATCGGCGTGCACGTGCGCGGCCAGGCGCTCGAGATCGAGCGGCTCGCCGCTCGCCTCGAGCGTCCGCGCCCAATGGTCGAGATCGATTGCACGGTCGGCGAGCACCATGCGCTTCGACGTCGCGATGGCGCGAACGCGCAGATCGACGTCGAAGTCCCGTTTGAGGCGCGCCAACTGACCATTGACCTGGCGCAGAAACTCGGCACCGACGCTTCCCGCGCCGACGAGGCCAATCGACAGCGTCTGGCTCGACAGATACAAGCCGGAATGCGCGGCGCGCAACGCGCGCTGCATGTCGATCGCGTCGACGACGACGGAAATGTTGCGCTCCGACGAGCCCTGCGCGATCGCGCGAATGTTCACGCGTGCCTTGCCGAGTGCGCTGAAGAATTTCGCCGCGATGCCGGGACTGCCCGCCATACCGTCGCCAACCATGGCGAGAATGCCGCAGCCGCTCGTCACCTCGACTCGCTGGATTTGACCGTGATGCTGCTCGGCGAAGAACGCGCGTTCGACGGCGGCACGCGCGCGCTCCGCTGTCGCCGCCGGCACGGCGAAGCAGATCGAATGCTCCGAGCTGCCCTGCGAGATCATCACGACAGAGATGCCTTCGTCGCGCAGCGCACCGAACAATCGCTGCGCGGTCCCGGGCACGCCGATCATTCCCGTGCCCTCGAGATTGAGCAGCGCGATCGACTCGACGGTCGCCAGACCTTTGACGGGGAAGCCCGACGACGGTCCCGCATGAATGCGCGTGCCGGGCAGCTCCGGGCGAAAGGTGTTGCGAATGAAGATCGGAAGGCCGCGCCGCACGGCCGGGGCCATCGTGCTCGGGTGGATCACCTTGGCGCCGAAATACGCGAGCTCCATCGCCTCGTCGTACGACATCTCGTCGAGCGTGAGGGCCTCGGGTACGAGGCGCGGATCGGCGCTCATCACGCCGTCGACGTCGGTCCAAATGTGAATCTCGGCGGCGTCGAAGAGCGCCGCGAAGATCGACGCGCTGAAGTCGCTGCCGTTCCTGCCGAGCGTGGTCGCGACGCCGTCCGCGGTCGAGGCGATGAAGCCGGTGATGACCAGCGTGGCCGGCGCATCGGGATGCAGCGCGCTCCACCGCTCGAGACGCTGGCGCGACGACGTCCAATCGATCTCCGGCGTCGCGTCCTGCCAAGCCGCAGTGAGAATCTCGCGTGCGTCGATCCAGACCGCCGAGTTGCCGCGCGCGACGAGATGCGCGGCGAGCATGCGCGCCGACCAGATCTCGCCGTAGCCGGTCACGAGGTCGAGCGTCTCGCGCGAATGGCGGCGCAACAGCGTCGTCGCGTGCAGCACGTCGCGGATGTCGGCGAGGTCCTTGTCGATCGCCTCGCCCAGCTCGCGCGCGACCGCGGGAGGGACGAGATCGGCGAACGCCTCACGGTGTTTGCGCTCGAGATCCGCGAGCAACCGCCGGTAGCCGTCGGGATCGCGCGCCCCTGCCAGCTCGACCGCGCGCACGAGCGTGTTGGTGACGCCGCCCATCGCCGACACGACGACGATGCGCTGCGATTCCGGACGCGCCGCGATGATTTCGCCGACGCGGCGTACGCACGCCGCGTCGGCGAGGCTCGTTCCTCCGAACTTGTGAACTACCCGCGCGGTCATTTGGCCGTGCGCGGAATCTGTGCGTCGCGCATCGCGGCATCGTAGGCGAGCGCCGCGAACACGATTGCCGCCTGCTTCAGGTCATCGGGCCGCATGCGCTCCATCGTGTCCATGTTGGTGTGGTGGATGCGCACGTCGTAATTCGCGTACTCCTGCACGGGATTGAATCCCGGTATGCCTTCGGCGATGAAGCTCAGGTGGTCGGTGCTGCCGATGCCGGCGATGACGTTCTTGCGGAATCCGAGATCTTTGAACGGCTCGAGCCAGGCGTCGAAGATCGCCGTGGCCGCCTCGTTGCCCTCCATGAAGAACCCGTACACCGGTCCGTACCCCGGATCGATGTTGAGATAGACAGATAACTTGTCGCGCGCCGCCTTGTTGGCCTCGCCGGCGAGATGTTGCGCCACCCACGCCTTCGAACCGAACAAGCCTTCCTCTTCGCCGCCCCAGAGGGCGACGCGAATCGTCCGCCGTGGCTGCGCGCCGACGGCTTTGAGAATCCGCATCGCCTCGAGCACCGTCGCGGCACCATCGGCGTTGTCCATCGCGCCCATGGCCGGATGCCACGAGTCGAGGTGGGCGCCGATCATCACGACTTCATCGCGGAGCTGTGGATCGGTGCCGGGCAATTCGGCGATGACGTTGTACCCGCTCGTGTCGCGCGTGAAGTACCGACCCTGAACGTTCACGCGGACTTTGACGGGGACGCCATTCTGCAACAGGCGAATGAGATTGTTGTAGTGTTCGCCCGCCACGACCACGCTTGGCACCGCGTTGGCGCCGGCGTCGCGCGTCTGGACGAAGATCGTGCCGTGCTCGCCGCGGCTTGGTTTGAGCACCGCGCCGACGCCGGCGTCGTGCAGCAGCTTCGCGATCCGTTGTGCGTCGGATTGGCCGCCGCGTCCACCGCCCCCGCGGCCACCACGACCCGCGGCTCCGGTGTTCGGCGTCGGAGCAGTGGACGGCGGCGCGTTCGGATCGGTTGGATTGACGCGATCTTCGCGAATGAAGGTCGTCATCATCGGCTGCGTCAGCACGATCGCGCCTTTCAGCTTGTCGCGCATCTTCTCGATCGAATCAGGCGACACACCGCCGATGTAGATCGGCGTGCCGACGACGTCGCCGCGCGTCGATTCGGACCAGGCGTCGGGATAGCCGATCATCGGCATGTAGCGTGGCTCGGTCATCTCGAGCGTGAACTTGTCGAGCTGCCACCCGCGCCCGAACGGCCAACTCTCGAGATGCGGATCGCGCAGTCCCCACGCGGCGAGGTGATCGCGCGACCAATTGGCCGCGCGTAGGAACGCGGGTGATCCGGCCAGACGGGGACCGATCACCGTCGCGAGCGTGTCGAGCATCGGCCACGCGTGCGAACGATTCAGCCCCTCGTCGCGGATCTTCGCGATCATGGAACGGTCGAACGGTTCCTGGGCGGCGATCGCCGAGGGCAGGAGGGCGACAGCGAAAAGTCGACGAAGCATGGAGGTTGGGTTTGGACGAGAAGAAGTTTAGCGTTGCACGAACCGCAATGTCCTACGCCGACTTCCTCGCATTCCGAAAATCGCTTCCCCGCACGCCGCGTCTCGAGCGCCAGACCGTTCGAGCTCGAGGAATCGATTTCGCCGTGTTTTCCAGCCCGCCCGTGGGCGCTGAGCCGCCGCTCCTATGCATCAACGGCGGCATGCT
>Ga0153915_10003071_pt1 | contig 15248 bp, 14 predicted proteins | sample Opewatmetagenome_2_FD_107003 | JGI IMG/M metagenome (GOLD analysis project Ga0153915, IMG submission 107003) | Freshwater wetland microbial communities from Ohio, USA - Open water 3 Core 3 Depth 3 metaG | ecosystem: Environmental > Aquatic > Freshwater > Wetlands | place: USA: Ohio, Lake Erie...
ATGAACATTATAGTTTGCGTAAAACAGGTTACGGACCCGGAAGCGCCCCCCGGTAGTTTTAAGATTGATCCTACCACAGGTAAAGTGATACCTCCCTCTGGGATTGCGCCGGTCATCAGCACCTTTGATGAATATGCCGTGGAAGCGGCGCTGCGCCTCAAAGAGAAAGTCGGCGGGAAGGTCACCGCGTTGTGCCTGGGGGATAAATTAGTACGCGACGTCGTTAAAAAGCCCCTCTCCATGGGAGCCGATGATCTGGTCTTGCTGGAAGACCCGGCTTTTACCGATGGCGATAGTTGGTCCACTGCCTATGCTTTATCCCTGGCGATCAAAAAGATCGGGACCTATGATCTGATCTTATGTGGAAGACAGGCCGCCGATTGGGATGCAGGGCAGGTGGGCTTAGGGATTGCAGAGATACTGGGGTTGCCCAGTGTGACCCTGGCTAGAAAAGTGGAGGTCGAGGGCCAGAAGGCCCGAGTCGAACGGGTGATCCCGGATGGATATGAGCTGATCGAGGTGGATTTACCGGCGGTGATCACCACCAGCAACGAGCATGCGGCTCCGCGTTATCCCAATGTGAAGGGGATTATAGCGGCCAAGCGCAAAGAACCGATCGTCTGGAAGCCAGCGGATATCGGCGCTGAAGCCGCTAAACTAGGGGCCAGGGGCCGCTTATCGCAGGTAATGAAGCTATATCAACCGGTCCGAGACACCCAATGTGAAATTGTTGCTGGAGAGACTCCCGAAGAAATGGCGGTGAGACTGGCGGAAAGATTAAGAGAAGCCAAAGTCTTCTAAGGGAGAGCAAGTAAAGAGATGACTGGAGGAGCAAAGAATCATGTCTAATAGTGGAGTTCTGGTGCATTGTGAACTGAACAACGGCAAACTCGCGGCTATTGCTACGGAAGCTCTCGGTGCTGGCTCAAGTTTAGCCCGAGACCTGGCCCAGCCGTTAATTGCAGTGGTGCTTGGCAGCAATATTGAATCAGCCGCCCGGGAAGCGATTGCCTATGGGGCGGATAGGGTCTATATTATCGATGATCCCTTCTTGAAAGAGTATCTAACCGAGAGTTATCTGGAGGTCCTGGAGAAAGTCATTCAAGCCGTCAAACCGGCGATTGTGCTGCTGGGCCAGACCGCCCTGGGGCGGGATCTGACCCCGCGACTGGCCTTCCGCTTGACGACTGGGGCAACCCTGGATTGTGTAAGGCTGGCGATTGATACCCAGACCCGCCGCCTGCTGCAGACCAAACCGGTCTATGGAGGGAATGCCCAGGTCGTGCAATATTGTGAAGTGGATCCCCAGATTGCCTCCATCCGGGGGAAAGCGTTTGCCCCGAATGTTAAAGATGGAAGCCGGACGGGCGAGATAATCAAGTTTGAGGCCGGAATCGATCCTTCCCGCGTCCGGACCCGGTTATTGGATCGGAAAATTGAAGAGGCCGCGGGCATCAAGCTGGAAGAGGCGACGGTAATTGTCTCGGGGGGCCGGGGGATGGGCGGTCCGGAAGGCTTCAAGCAACTCCAGGAACTGGCCAAAGCCCTGAAAGGGGCGATGGGGGGATCGAGACCCCCGTGTGACAACCAGTGGATTTCTACCAGCCTGCAGGTAGGGCTAACCGGGAAGATTGTCAGTCCGGAGCTCTATATTGCGGTGGCCATCTCCGGTTCCAGCCAGCATCTGAGCGGCTGCAGCGGCTCGAAAGTGATGGTGGCCATCAACAAGGATGCGGAGGCCAATATTTTTAAAGTGGCCCACTACGGGATTGTCGCCGATTGGAAAAAGGCTTTGCCGGCCTTTACCTCCAGGGTGAAAGAGTTGATGGGGGGGAATCCCCCATCCTAAGGAATTTCAAGAATCTGCAGGAGGTCAAGGAATCAGATCATGGAAGCTATGCAAGCGATTTTAACCCGGAGAAGTATTCGCCGGTATACCTCGGAGACCATCAGTGAGGGAATGATCAAAGCGCTGTTAACCGCCGCTATGAGCGCCCCGGCTGCCCATAACGAACGCCCTTGGTCCTTTGTGGTGATTCAGGACCGCGCGGTCTTGGACCAGGTCCCGGCCTTTCATCCGTATGCCGCCATGCTCTCGCAAGCTCCCCTGGCGATCGCGGTTTGTGGGGATTCTCAGGCCCAGCCGGGATACTGGATTCTGGACTGCGCCGCGGCGACGGAAAACTTGTTGATTGCTGCCCACGCCTTGGGCTTAGGGGCCGTCTGGCTGGGGATTTATCCCCGCGAAGAGCGAATCCAGGGTCTGCGCCAGCTGCTGGGACTGCCGGACCGGATTATCCCGTTATCGCTGATAGCCCTCGGTTATCCGGCTGAAATCAAGCCGGCCGTAGACCGTTTCGACCCCCAAAGGGTGCATTACAATCACTGGTAAAGGATAACCTTGACCTGATATGGATACTGAGAACGTTGGGGCAGGTGGGATTCGAATCCCGCCTGCATTATTTCTATAATAACCCTGACGGTTAATAAACCTTTCAGAATCAGCTATTAAGCACTTCTTTCAGTAATCGCCCAAAATAGCTCATATTTTATTGAATCTGGGACTCGAATAACCGATAATAAATATCAAATCCGGTGCCAAATAATAAATAAAAACCTAATCTCCCTCCTTGAAGGATGTTCAGATAACGGGGTATAATTTCATTCAGCTATGGTTATGGATCAAAATATCAAAATATTAATTCCCCGGAGGAAAATCGCGGCTACCGTGAAAAAGTTGGCTGCGGAAATCCAGCAGGATTATGCTGACAAGAATCCGCTGCTCATCGGAATCCTGAAAGGTTCTTTTATCTTTATGTCCGATCTGGTCCGCCAGATCAACATTCCGCTGGAGATCGATTTCATCCGCTTGTCCAGCTATGGCACCAAAACCTGTAGCAGCGGAACCATTACCCTGGTGCATGAACTGCCGTCCCGCGTCCAGGACCGGCACGTTCTGGTAGTTGAAGATATCATTGATACCGGACTCACCACTGATTTTCTCCTGGACTATCTGCGGAAAAAAGGGCCCGCTTCTTTGAAGCTCTGCGCCCTGACTGAAAAACCATCCCGAAGGCAGACACCCACTGTCATCGATTATCTGGGGTTTTCCATACCGGATAAGTTCGTAGTAGGCTATGGTCTCGATTTCAGTGAAAAATACCGTAATTTACCCGATATTTGTTTTGTTGAGGAAGTAAAACCATGACCGCCAGGACAAAGACCTTAATTCTGGTCGCCCGGGGAGAATCTCCGGCAGACCTGATCCTGAAAAATGCCCGCATCGTTAACGTTTTTACCGGCCAAGTCGAAAAAGGGGATGTCGCTATTGTCGACGGTCAAATTGCCGGTCTCGGCGACTATTCCCTTTCTAAACAGATCATTGACCTGGAGGGCTGTTTCCTCGCTCCCGGGCTGATTGATGGCCACACCCACCTGGAAAGTTCCCTGCTGGATGTCGGAGAGTATGCCCGTGCAGTGGTGCCTCATGGAACGGCGGCAATCGTCACTGATTTACATGAAATCGCTAATGTCAGCGGTCTGGCGGGGATCAGCTATGTTTTAAATTGCGCCAAACACTTGCCTCTGGATCTCTTTTTAATGGCCCCTTCCTGTGTCCCGGCAACTCACCTGGAAAATGCCGGCGCTTCCATCGGGGTCGACGAAATCCGTCGCTTGCTGAGATCTAAAAACTGCCTCGGCCTGGGGGAAATGATGAATTACCCCGGGGTCATCTTTGGTGATGAAACGGTATTAGCCAAGATCGATCTGGCACAGGGCAAAATCATCGACGGCCATGCCCCGGGCGTCACCGGTAAAAATTTAAATGCTTATATATCAGCCGGAATCATGTCCGACCATGAATCCGTCACTCTCAAGGAAGCTGAAGAAAAGCTCAAACTGGGCCTGCAGGTTATGATCCGTGAAGGGTCTTCGGAAAAAAATCTGGAAGCCCTTCTGCCGCTGGTGAATGAAAAGAACGTGCATAAATTCTGCTTTGTAGTGGATGACCGCAGTTGTGCCGACCTGCTGAAGGACGGCGATATCGACGCCGTTGTCCGCAAAGCCATCCGGAAAGGCCTGGACCCGGTGACAGCCATTCGTTTAGCTACTCTGAATACGGCTGAATATTTTAATATCCCTCGTCTGGGAGCGGTGGCTCCGGGTTACTTGGCTAACCTGATAGTCATCCGGGACCTCGCTGCGCTCAGTATCGAAAAGGTCTTTCACCGGGGTAAATTGGTAGCTGAAGGCGGGAAGCCGCTTTTCGCTCCCTGGCAGTATACCGATGCCGGATTGACCCATAGTGTCAATATTAAATCTTTTAAGCGAGAAGACTTAAAACTCAAAGCCCGCGGCGAGACCTATCCTATCATCGAGGTCGTACCCGGCCAAATCATCACCCGCCATAAGACCGTCCAGGTCTCTATCCAGGATGGATTTATCGTGCCGGATATCGAGCGTGATATCTTAAAGTTAGTAGTGATGGAAAGACACCATGCTACCGGAAATATTGGACGGGGTTTAGTCAGCGGGTTCGGGCTAAAACAGGGTGCACTGGCCTCCTCAGTAGCCCACGATTCCCACAATATCGTGGCTGTGGGCACTTCCGATGAGGAAATCCTGGCGGCCATCTGGGCCATCGAAAAGATGCAGGGAGGACTGGTAGCAGTCAGCCAGGGCAAAGTACTGGCCAGCTTGCCTTTGCCGATTGCCGGGCTTCTCTCTCCAGATCCACTGGAGAAAGTCGCCGCCCAGGTTGAATCCCTGGAGCGTTGCGCTCATGATTTGGGCTCTCATGTACCCGCCGCCTTTGCTGCCTTATCTTTTCTGGCTTTACCGGTGATTCCGGAACTCCGCCTCACCGACCTGGGACTGGTTGACGTCAAAGAATTTAAGCTAATTAGCTAAGATTATCGCTTAAGATTCAGTTTTGAATCTAAACTCTAACTGGACTACAATGGAGTTTGTCTAAGGAGAACAGGCACGGAACAGTTAACCGAATCAAAGGTACTTTTTATTAACCGCAGTGATGCCGGACGTAAATTGGCAGCCGAACTTAACGGCTATTCTAACCAGAAAACCATTGTACTGGCTATACCTAACGGAGGTATCCCCCTCGCCATCGAAGTCGCCACCGCCCTGCATGCTGAACTCGATGTTATTGTCTGCCGTAAACTGGCTTTGCCCATGAATCCGGAAGGCGGGCTCGGAGCTGTTGCCGATGATGGGACAACTATTCTCGATGAGGATGTTATCCGGAGAGATGAATTGAAACCTGAACTGGTTGAATATGAAGCCAGCCAGGTCAAAGCCAATGTTAAGCAGCGCAGATTGCGTTACCGGGGGGAAAACTTACCGGCGCGGTTGACCGGCAAAGTGGCTATAATAGTCGATGATGGCCTGGCTTCCGGGATTACTATGACCGTTGCCGTGGAAGCAGTGAAACACCGCCGCCCCAAAGAAATTGTGGCGGCTGTACCTTTATCTTCAACTACAGGTTATAACCGCGTTTCCAAAGTCGCCCGGGTTGTCACCTGCGCCGTCTCCAGCCAACATCACTTTTATCTGGCTGATTTTTATCAGAACTGGAGAGATGTCAGTGATGATGAGGTGGTCCACTCCCTGGAGCAATGGCGTCAGCGGCAAAGAATTTAACAAAATCCAACCCGGGGCAAACTCTCTTTCGATATAAAGGTATTCCAGGGTGGTAAGCGAGATTAAGAATGATATCCAGTCTTTTGAGCAATCAGATATTAATTATTTCTATTTGTACCTGGGCGATCGCCCAGATCATTAAAGTCATTGTCGCCCTGATGCAAGAAAAACGCCTAATCTGGCATTTTTTTATCACTAGCGGAGGCATGCCCAGCGCCCATACCGCGACGGTTTGCGCTCTGGCTACCTCTATAGCGATGATAATGGGCTTCGGCTCTATTTATTTCAGTATCGCAGCCGTGTTAGCCGTCATCGTGATGTACGATGCTGCCGGAGTCAGACAATCTGTCGGGCAGCATTCGGTAGTCCTCAACCGAATTATTAAGGAATTCAGCTTTAAGAGTACCAAGCTGGAATGGGAAAAAGAGATGCGGGAGTTTATCGGGCATACCCCTTTTCAGGTCTTTGTGGGAGCTTTACTGGGAATCTTCGTTGCCTGGGCCTGGGTCACCTTAAGCAGCCTGACCTAAATCTTCTCTCATTACTAACCGCCAGTAGCTAACCGCTGAGAACTTCTTCCCCAGATATGAGCCAAACAGCTATGCTGACTCCCTCCAAAATTGATATAATAAACTACAATGACTTTGAGGCAGTATTAGTTGTATGGAATGTGCCAAAACACGTATCTTAGACCTGTCGGCGGAACAATTAAAGGAACTGGTAACCTCCTGGGGAGAAAAACCTTATCGTGCCGGGCAACTTTTAAAGTGGATTTATAAAAAATCTGCTGGCTCTTATGATGAAATGAGCGATTTGCCGCAGGAGTTCCGGCGGAAGCTGATTCAAGAAACGGTACTCTTCACCTTCACAACCCTGGAGGAGAAAGTATCTAACGACGGAGATACCCGCAAGCTGCTCTTCCAACTATCAGACGGGAAAACTATTGAGTCTACCTTGATGTTTTATCTGCCGAATGAGTCCCGCCGCGAACGGCGTACAGTCTGCGTTTCCACCCAGGTCGGCTGTCCGGTCGGCTGTTATTTTTGCGCTACCGGCCAGCAGGGCTTTGAACGCAATCTGCTTGCTGGGGAAATTATCGAGCAAATCTTCTATTGCGTGCGTTACATAAAGCAGCAAGTGCCCACGCCTGACCATGAACTGGCCCGCAAAGCCATTACTAATGTCGTCTTCATGGGTATGGGTGAACCCCTTGCCAATTATGAGAATGTCCGTCAAGCGATAATCCTGCTAAACTCCAAAGAGGGCTGTGAATTGGGTGCCCGGCAGATCACCCTGTCGACCGCCGGCCTGGTGCCCCAAATCCGCCGGTTGGCGACTGAGAGCCTGCACCTGGAGCTGGCAATTTCGCTTCATGCTGCCACTAATAGCTTGAGAAACCAGCTGATGCCGATCAATCAAAAATACCCTCTGGAGCAGTTGATGCCTGCCTGCCAGGAATACTTTGAAAAGACCGGACGGCGGCTTACCTTTGAATACGCCCTCTTTAGCGGCGTGAATGATTCACCCCAGAATGCCCGAGAACTGGCAGCCCTGCTGAGGGGTCTGAATTGCGCCGTTAATATCATCGTCGGCAACCCTACTGCCTGTAAGGAATTCCGCTCCTCTTCGCTGGCCCAGGCCATGGAATTTCAGAAGCTACTTTTCACGCTGGGAATCTTCAGCACAATCCGGGTCTCCAAGGGTACGGATATCGAAGCCGGCTGCGGCCAGCTCCGCAGCCGCTGGATCCAGACTGAAGGTTAGAACCCCTTTTCCGCCTTTTTCTTGCGTACGTCCCCTGTATTGCATCAAGTAAGACCGTTACCCCATAGCCAGCTGCCGCTTGACAGCTAGGCTAAATGTCTATAAAATAGCTTACATATTAAAGTTATATCCATTCTATTTTAAAACGTATATTATGCAGTTATCAGCTTGACTTGGATAAGATCAGGTTAATTAGAGTGGAATTACTTTTTAGGCTCCTATGAGGCTAACTATTCCGGAGCGGTCTTAAGATTAGCCCTACTGGATAAAGCTACCAGTTGGGGAAAGAGAGGAGAAACACTCCTCTCTTTCTCTTTGTCAGATCCATTTAGATAGTATGGCGGGTAAGTGCTTTGGCAGCCAGCGCTTCAGCATTATCGACTAATGCTTGCCGGCAAGCTGCATCGTCTAATCCGCTGCCATGAATTACCGCCGAGGCGAAAGCCTCGGTTAAAAGGTCGCCATCGGAATGCGCATCGGAATCTACGATCAGTTTCGCTCCAGCTTGCATCGCCAGCTTAGCCACATGACCATTGGTCAGGGAATGCCCTTTTCTGGCCGTTATTTCAAGGAAGATTTTCTTTTCAGCCGCTATTCCGGCTTCCTCCCGAGAGAGAAACCCGGGATGCGCCAGTACATCTACATGGGGACTATTTAAAGCTGCCAGGTTGGTGCCTGTCTCCACCGGTTCTACAATAGTCTCGCCGTGGACTACCACAATCCAGGCTCCCAGTTCCTTAGCCTTTTTAGCTGTTTCCGGAATTGCCCTCGCCGGTACATGCGTCAACTCGATACCCGGTATTGCCAGCACTCTCCAATATTGCCGGGCCATTGCGCACACCTGGATTATTTCAGGAATTATACGCTGCATATCGCCGATCGAAGCATGATCTGTAAGGGCTATTGTAGAATATCCGGCGGCTACCGCCCGCCGTACCATCTCCATCGGAGAAAGCTCTCCATCACTCAAGGATGTATGCGTATGAAAATCTTGAACCATTTTTCACCTTCCGGATAGAGAATATCATAAACCTCAGGATGAAACAAGGCAGATATCTGGTTCCCCTCAATCCGGGTTGTTTTGTCCATTTGCCAAATTAGTGATAGGGTTTCGAACTGTTTACACCCTGCCTGAGCCCTGCAAATCGTGCCCGCCTGTCAATCGTGATTAATTAATCCCCTGTCTACCCCGCAGCAACCCTCGAAGAAGATTTTTTCAGGTCGCCAGCAATGGTTTTCAGATTCATAACGTACTACACCCAGAAAGGAACCATCAGCGGTATAGACCCGGCAACGAGTTCCGGGGGCAATGGTAGATGAATCGAATTTATCATTAAACACTACTGTCACTGGATTACCATGGATCAAGGCGCATTGCTGTTCGGCGTTCACTACCAGAGCCGCGAAAGAATCCAGAACGAAATCCGGAGGAAATAGATATTTATCCACCAAACCCAGGCGGGCAGCTTCTTCCAGTTGAGCTAAAGTGAGAGCTTCCTGGAGATCGAAAGGCCCTACCCTGGAACGGATCAGACTTTTCATGACTGCCCCATAACCCAGGGCTTCTCCCAGGTCATTGGCCAGGGAACGGATATAAGTGCCCTTGCCGCAGACAATCTCCAGAGTGGCTACAGGAGGCTGCCAGTTTGTAATTTCCAAACTGAAGATTTGCGCCGGGCGGCTGGGACGTTCCACTTCTATGCCCTGACGCGCCAGCTTGTACAAGGGACGCCCTTTATGTTTCAGAGCACTGTACATAGGGGGTATTTGGGAAATTACCCCACGGAAGCCTTCCAGGGCCTTTTCCACTCTTTCGAGGCTGATGCCGGAAACATCGACGGTTCGGAGAATTTTACCTGTGGAATCATAAGTATCGGTGGCTATACCGAACTCAATCTCTGACAGATAGGTTTTAGTCTGATTAAAAAGGTATTCAATGACGCGGGTAGCCTTTCCTAAACAAATAGGAAGCACTCCGGTGGCCAGAGGGTCCAATGTTCCTGCGTGACCCGTATGTCTTTCTCCGGTAATGCGTTTCACCCTCGCCACAACCTCGAATGAGGTTAGACCCTGGGGTTTATTAATATTCAGAATGCCGTTCATGCTGTGAAAACTTAAAAAGTTACCAATATTCTGGGAAAATACCAGGTTTAGTTCTTTTAATCAGGGCTGTTAAGATCCGTCATTGACAAGGCTTGTCATCCCGAACTTGATTCGGGATCCAGTCACCTTCTTTTGCCGCATCTTCTGCCCTTGTTATCCTCGATTCGGGATCCAGTCACCCGCCTCGTCTCCCTTCCTTCCCTTGTCATGCCAGCGCAGGCTGGCATCCAGCCTCCTTCTCCTGCTCTTTGTTCACGCTCGTCATTGCGAGCGCCTGCAACTCGCCCTCACCGCAGGTGATAGGATCGCGAGACCTGAATCCGAATTCCCTTACTCAGATTTCCGGGGTTCCTCTTCGGTGATAACCTTGTCCATATAAGCCAGCAGATTAGCTCCCCGTTCGATAGAGGAGTCCCAGGCGAAATGCAGTTCAGGTACCCGTCTCATTTTAAGATGTTTAGCCAAATTGCTGCGGAAAAAGCCCGCCGAGTGAGACAGGGCATCCAGGATGTCTTTTTTCTGGTCATCTTTACAAACACAGCTGACCAGGACTTTAGCATGACGCAAATCGGGAGTAGTTTGGACCGAGTTAATGGAAACATAACCGCTCAAGCGAGGGTCTTTAGTTTCTCGCAATAACATCTGGCTTATCTCTCCCCGGATAAGCTCATTCACTCGTTCAATACGATGAGTCTGAGGCATTTTATTTCCTCGAAATCATAAATTTTAAATTTGATCCAGGTTAGTTAAAAGTAGAATCTAAAGGAAAAGGAATTTATTTGGATTTAGTTCTCGGTTGTTATTAATTAAGAGAGGAAGTTAAGATTCCCAAGACGGTTTATTCCTGACAGGTATTCACCGCCCCTTTGAATCTCAATTCGGCCTTTTAAACTGGCTTCCTGCTATTAGTCCGGATTATTCCAGGATTTCAACTTCATCTGGCTTGCTGTTGTTTATGGTAAAACTCCAGAACATCGCCGGTTTGGAAATCATTGAAATCTTTCAGACCTATACCGCATTCAAATCCGGTCGCCACTTCCCTGACATCGTCTTTAAATCGCCGCATGCTGGATACTGTGGTATCGGACAGTATTTTACCTTTACGAATCACTCTTATCGACAGATTGCGCATGATCTTCCCCTCTATGACATAGCAGCCGGCCACCTTCGTGCCTTTGCCTGCCGGGAAGACCTGTCTGACCTCTGCCCGGCCCTCTATAATCTCCACAATCGTCGGTTCGAGCAGTCCTTTGAGGGCTTTCTCAACGTCATCAATTAGAGAATAGATGACCTCATAGACCCGGATATCGACACCCTTGGCATCGGCTAGTCTCTTGGCTCCGATATCTACATTGATATTAAAACCGATAATCAGACCGTCTGATGCCAGAGCCAGCATTACATCGCCCTCAGTAATATTACCGGTGGAACTGTGAATAATTCTAACCTGCACTTCCGCAGTGCCTAATCTTTCTAAAGAGTTCCGGATGGGCTCGATGCTACCCTGGACATCGGTTTTCAAAATGATGTTGAGCTCTTTAACCTTCCCCGAGGAAATTTCATCGAAGAAGGTATCCAGGCGCACCCCCCTGGCTTCAGGCTGCCTTTGCTCCTGACGCTGCTGGACGATATTCCGGGCTTCACTTTCGTTCTCGACAGCCGCGATGGCATCCCCCACTTGAGGGACCTCACTCAGACCCAGAATTTCCACCGGGGTGGCCGGCTCCGCTTTACGGACCTGCTTGCCTTTATCATTGAACATGGCTTTGACCCTACCCCAGGTGTTGCCAGCTACTAAAATATCTCCGGTTCTCAAAGTGCCATTCTGTACCAAAACGGTTGCCAGTGGCCCGCGATTTTTATCCATCTCAGCTTCAATTACTGTTCCAGCCGCGGGTTTGGCGGGATTGGCTTTTAATTCTTCTATTTCCGCCACGAGTAAAATATTTTCTAGAAGATCGGAAATACCTTTTTTCTCTTTGGCGGAGACCGGAACCGCAATGATATCTCCACCCCAATCTTCCACCACGAGCCCGTTAGCCGCTAATTGCTGTTTGACCAGTTCCGGGTTCGCTTCAGGTTTATCAATTTTATTAATGGCCACGACGATGGGTACCCCGGCCGCTTTGGCATGGTTGATAGCTTCCACAGTTTGCGGCATGACGCCGTCATCTGCCGCTACCACCAGAACCGCAATATCCGTTACCTGGGCTCCACGAGCACGCATTGCAGTAAAAGCTTCATGTCCAGGGGTGTCCAGGAAGGTCAGCTTCTTACCGTCAACCTCAACTTGATAAGCGCCGATATGCTGGGTAATACCTCCCGCTTCAGAGGCCATCACATTCGCCTGGCGGATCGCATCCAGCAAGCGAGTTTTACCATGGTCAACATGCCCCATGATGGTGACGACCGGAGGCCTCAATTGAAGATCAGAGCCTTTTTCCTCTTTAACCTGCTTTTTAATCTTTACCGCAGCACTGGAGGCTGCTTTCGCTTTCGCCTTCGGTCTGACTTCATACCCGTAGCCGCTGGCGACTAAGGCTGCGACATCATAGTTGATAATTTGGTTAATATTAGCCATAATTCCATTGCGCATCAATTGCTTGATGGTCTCAATGGAAGTAATATGCAGCAGTCCCGACAACTCCTTTACACTGATGGAGGCAGGAAGCTCGATTACAGGTGCTTTGGGAGTAGTGGAACGCTCGCTGACCTTAATCTCTCCGGATTTACCCACGTTTGCCACTAATTCTTACTCCTTCCCTGTCTATTATTGTTATTATCAAACCCTTTGGCATAATTTACAAGTTTCTCTTTATTTTCCGATTTCAGGGTAGTCCGCAAAGCCGACTCTAACCGCCCGGTTTTTAAAGCATTTTCCCAGCAAACCCGGTCAGGACATAAATATGCCCCTCGCCCGGATTTTTTACCTGTCAGGTCAATGTCGACTTCATCCTCAGGCAACCGCACCAGACGAACCAGTTCTCTCTTTACGCCGGTCTTCCGGCAGGCGACACATGTCCGCTGGGGGATATGTTTTACCGGAGGGACAAGCTGTTTATCCTTCATCATCCCCCTCGCCGGATCTCCCCTTATGAGTAAACTTTTTCTTTTTCTTGCGAGGTTTATCTTCAGTCCTTTGAGGACGGTTCGAGAAGATATCTTCCGCAAAGCGGATTTGAGTTTTGCCCTGTTCCCGGGGTTGAATAATACGTCGCGGAATAAAGGTACTGCTCAAGACGGTCTCGGCTTCAGGTTCAGCGGTCCCTGCCGCAGCTGCCGGCTGTTTTTCTTTGACTATTGGAGCCGCCGCCGCCACAGGTGCAGCCTCTTCCGGAACGACTTTTGCCGGCACCGCCGCCACCGGTTGCCCCTCGGACACCTCCGCCGCTACCGGTTCCGCTAGGATCTTTTCCGCTTCCTCAAGTATCGGTTTAGCAGCAACCTGCGTAGGCACCGTCTCCACAGCGGGTGCTGCCGTTTCTACTTCAACCGGCTCTTCAGCCTTCACTTCTTTAGGAGGAGGCATCCTGGCTGCTTTTTCAGCCTCAGCCGCCGCTTTTTCAGCCTCAGCCACGGAAGCGCTCTTAATATCAATTCTCCAGCCGGTTAATTTCGCCGCCAGCCTGGCATTCTGTCCATCTTTACCAATCGCCAGGGAGAGATGTTTATCCGGGACGACTACCGTGGCAATGTCATTATTGAGATCCACGCTCAAGACCTGGGCCGGGCTGAGGGAATTGGCAATAAACGCCGGCAAGTCCTTATTCCAGGCCACTACATCAATTTTTTCGCCATTTAACTCGTTCACAATATTTTGAATCCGGATACCCCGTAATCCCACGCAGCAGCCGACAGGATCAATTCCTTCCTGGCGAGCCGCTACGGCCACTTTGCTGCGATATCCGGCTTCTCGAGAAATCGATTTAATTTCTACGATCCCATTGAAAACTTCCGGCACTTCCAGCTCAAAGAGCCTGCGCAACAGATTGGGATGAGAACGTGAGACTACGACCCTCGGTCCCTTGGGGGTCCGGGCAACTTCTACGACAAAAACCCGCAGCCTCTGACCGATGCGGTATCTTTCCCCGGGAGTTTGCTCCGTGGAAGGTAACACCGCTTCGATTCGTCCCAGATTTACAAAAGCCTGCTTGGGCTCAAGGCGCTGGACCACACCCGTAATGATATCATTCGATTTTCCCGCAAATTCTTCAAAAATGGCACTGTGTTCTGCTTCATGCAGGCGTTGTAAAATAACCTGTTTGGCAGTCTGGGCCGCAATCCGTCCGGCGTTAGCCGGAGTCGATTCAACCATCAGAAGATCCCCTAGTTTAGCCTCCGGATTGATCTTCTTGGCCTGGGATAAAGTCACATCCTTTCGATCATCCGTTACTTTCTCTACCACAGTTTTTTCTACCCACACTTCCACTCTGCCGGTAATAGGGCTAATTTTCACCGCAATATTTTGATTCGGTAAAAAATGCTCCTTCCGGTAAGCCGAGACCAGGGCGGATTCTACTGCCCCTAAGACTACCTCTTTGGGCAAGTTTTTCTCAGCTGAGAGTTGAGTTATTGCGAGCAGAAAATCGCTCTTCATTTGAAACTGACCTCCAGTTCCAGTAATATCGAGTAACTATCTTCACTTGACATATTAATAGCATTTTTCATAATTAAAAAAGTGGGCGTTTCTTCCCACTTTTACCTGTTAAGAGTATATCATAAGCGATTGGAAAATTCAACCGCGGTCCGCAGCACGTACCGAAATCAATGGCTATTGTATTTGCTGGGCCCTCCGGATTTCTTGACTCTCCGTAATTTTAAAGAGCGCGATATCATATTTTTATAATAGTTTTTCGTGAGAATAAAGGTTGAGAAAATATTTATTAACAGACAGATGGGGACGATCAGGGCTTCAATGAGCCACTCGCTGTAAGTGTTGGTGCGGATCAGTAGTTCATGTCCCGGGGAGAATGCGCAGAACAAAATAATATAAGTTACTACTCCCGTTAAAGCGGTCCCGATCAGAATGCCGAAGATCAGTAAAGTAGAGGATAAAAAGATCGATTTATTGTCGACTTTTAAATCGGTTATGATACCTACTTTTTGAAATTCATAGAGTATCTGGGTATTGTCTTTCATAAAATACACTTCCTTATGATTAGACATTTTAACCTTCTGCCCGCTTCATACTCTGAACGAAGCGGGCAGAAGGGATTAGAGCCGACCGGAAGACCTGGAAACTATGAGTTAGTCTGGCTGTCGGTCGAAGCCGGTTGTCCTACATCTTCAGACTGGATTGAGATCGACTGCGCCGTGACCACTCCTTCAGAATCCTCTGATCCCCTGACCATCAGGGTTTGGCCTTCGGCAAGATCGGATTGCGCTCCGGAGACAGTCTTCCAGATGGTAGTTTCAGAAGTTATCGTGACAGTAACTTGGCTGCCATCCATAGTGGTTAAAATGAGAGTCTCTCCATCGACACTGGCCAGCGTTCCCATAGTACCCTTTCCCATATCTCCCCCCGGAAAACCAGCCGGATTACCCTGGCCTTCAGCACCGGGGACATCGGTCGGTACATCGGTTGGAACATCGGTGGGGACATCGGTCGGTACATCGGTCGGAAGGTCGGTGGGTGTCGCTGAAAGCTCCGGAGGAGCTTCTTGAGACCCAATATCCTCCCGCACTCTAATGGAATCAGCCGTGATATTCCCATTCTCATCCTG
>Ga0153915_10003072_pt1 | contig 15248 bp, 12 predicted proteins | sample Opewatmetagenome_2_FD_107003 | JGI IMG/M metagenome (GOLD analysis project Ga0153915, IMG submission 107003) | Freshwater wetland microbial communities from Ohio, USA - Open water 3 Core 3 Depth 3 metaG | ecosystem: Environmental > Aquatic > Freshwater > Wetlands | place: USA: Ohio, Lake Erie...
GACAATGTGACGATAGAAGGGGCTTTAATAACGCCTATAGCGATGGAGAAGGAACTGAGGTTTGCCATACGTGAAGGCGGACGCACGGTGGGAGCCGGCGTAATCCATGAAATCATTGAATAAATATTGGATTTTTTAACACTCAGAATTAAGGCATATATTAAAACTGGAAAATTAATTTTATGATAATAAGAAGTATTTAGTTGCCTAAATCAGAGATTATATGATATTAAATTTAACTTTGCTTACAAAAAGATCAATTTATTAGATAGAATATTTTTTATATAAATGTGAGGGAGAGATTTTTCAATGCGCGATATAATTACTTTAGCCTGCGAACAATGTAAAAATAGAAATTATACTACAACTAAGAATAAACGAAAAACCCCGGACAAACTCTCATTTAAGAAATATTGTTCTTTTTGCAGGGTTCATACGGTTCATAAGGAGACAAAATAGCCTATTCAGGCCAGTAGCTCTAACGGCTAGAGCATCGGACTCCAAATCCGGGTGATGGGGGTTCAAATCCCTCCTGGCCTGCCAATTTAGAACAATATTATTTATTTAATTATAATAAATACGCTTAATTTTAATCTAGTTATACAAATTGAACCAGTTGAAAGATATAATAAGGTGGATACTAAACAAGATCACTTGGGAATTAAATCAATGATTATTTCAAAATCAGATTCTAGAGAAATCATAGAAAAAGAAGATAAACGAAAGAGCCGACATGTGATTGCTAGAAACGAACGTGATAAAAAAAACGAGAATAAATTTTTTGGTTATATAAAAGTTTGCACCCATTTTTTAAGGGATTGTAAACTGGAGCTGAAGCGAGTTAAATGGCCAACTCGTAAGGAACTTTTGGCCTCAACCGCTATGGTCTTGTTTTTGGTAATAGTAATTGCATTTTTTCTTGGATTGGCGGATGCACTTCTTGTTGAAATTATTAAAAAAATTGCCGGATAGACATTATTAAAGTACAAACAATGGAAGAAAACCAAAAAGATAATAACAAGGAATTAAAATGGTATGTAGTCCATACCTATTCCGGATTTGAAAATAAGGTAAAGACGAATCTGGAGGAGAGAATTAAGGCCCTGAATCAACAGGAACTTTTTGGAAAAATTCTAGTTCCTACGGAGCAGGTAATAGAGTTAAAAAAGGGCCATAAAAAGACGTCTTCCAGAAAGTTCTATCCCGGATATATTATGGTTCAAATGACCCTTAATAAAGATACTTGGCATACGGTAAGAAATACAGCAAAGGTCACCGGATTTATTGGCGGGGGAACTATACCGGCCCCTATTCCAAATGAGGAAGCCGATAGGATTATCAGGCAGATGGAAGAAGGCATCAGCAAACCCAAACCGAGGTACAATTTTGAAGAGGGTGATTCGGTAAGGGTTGTGGATGGTCCTTTTAGTAATTTTCAGGGTATTGTAGAAGAGGTTAAGCCTGATAAGGAAAAGTTAAGGGTCCTAATTACAATTTTTGGGCGTTCGACTCCTGTTGAATTAGATTTCATCCAGGTTAATAAAATATAACAATCTAACTATTATTCATCTTCATCTGAATAAAATGGTCTTTTACAAAGCAGATAAATGAATAAATGTTTTACATTGTTGAATGAAATATTAAAGTTATCTATTATTGCTAGTTAAAAGAGGAAAATAATGGCAAAGAAGATTATAGGAAGTGTCAAATTACAGGTAAAAGGAGGACAAGCTAATCCATCCCCTCCCATCGGTCCAGCATTGGGACAACATGGTGTCAATATCGCTGAATTTTGTAAGGCATTCAATGCACGGACTCAAAATCAGGTTGGAACGATTATACCTGTTATAATAACTATATATGCTGACAGGACCTTTTCATTTATTACCAAGACACCTCCTGCCTCTGTGCTCTTGAAACAAGTAGCCAAGATTGCGAAGGGTTCCGGCGAACCAAACAAAAATAAAGTTGGCGAAGTATCTAAAAAACAGGTGGAAGAAATTGCAAGAACAAAGTTCGAAGATCTAAATGCCTATAATTTGGAAAGTGCCGTGAAGATCATTGAGGGCACTGCAAGGAGTATGGGGATTACAATAATTCAATGAATTATCTATATTTCCATCCGAAAAATTGGGATTTCCAGATTAAGTGATCGGTCCCTCTACGGCTGGAACTATACCAAGGGCCTTCATTGATATATTAATTCTTCATCTATAAATAATAAACGATAAGAGAGAATAAAATGGCTATAAAAGGTAAAAAATATAGGAAAGCATCTGAAAACATTGACAGATCAAATAAATTTGCTTTTAACGAGGCTGTTCAATTGGCGCTTAAATCCGCATATGCGAAATTTGACGAAACAATTGATATTGCAGTTCGGTTGGGCGTTGATCCTAGACATGCAGATCAGATGGTTAGGGGAGCGCTAGTTCTTCCTCATGGGATAGGCAAAACCGTTCGGTTAGTGGTGTTTGCAAAAGGAGAAAAAGAGAAAGAGGCCCTCGAAGCCGGGGCTGATTTTGCCGGATCCGATGATTTGATAGAAAAGATACAGCAGGGGTGGCTTGATTTTGACAAGACTATTGCGACTCCGGATATGATGAGTTCTGTAAGTAAATTGGGGCGCGTATTAGGGCCAAGGGGTATGATGCCTAATGCCAAACTTGGGACTGTGACTTTTGATGTCGGGAAAGCCGTTAAAGAAATTAAGGCAGGTAAAATAGAATTTAAGGTAGAGAAAACCGGTATTGTTCACGCTCCTATGGGAAAGGTTTCATTTGGTTTTGATAAACTGATTGAAAATATTAGAGCTTTCATGGATATTATCATAAGGATGAAACCTCCAGCCAGCAAAGGCGCATATCTGAGAACTATTGCCGTTTCTACTACTATGGGACCTGGAATTAAGGTTGATCCTGCATATACTAAAGATCTGTTCAGCGCATTATAAGATTTTATCCAATCAGCATTTATTTATATTTGGAATTGCATGGACGGGGGAAGTCAATAATCTTAGATTTTTCTGTAACAGGATAATAAAAATTTTTAAAGTGAACTATTCTTTTTTTTTACGAACGTGATTAATAGTCAAAGACAGTAGGTGCAGGACTGAATTAAAGGCATAATAAAAGTTGCTTTTAAGACGGTCAGCTTAATTTTTTATAAGCCTACCGAGACTATATGGAAATATACTTTATATTACCTCTGTCTTTGACATTTTATTAATAATTATTCAATAGAAGAGGAGGTGATTTTTTGGATAGGAATAAAAAAGAGACTTTTATAACTGATATGAACGGCCGACTTAAAAAGGCTCGGGCTACTTTTCTTGTTGACTATCAGGGTCTCAATATGGAGGCTATGGATAAGATCAGGGGAGAACTCCGAAAAGTTGATGCGGAATTTCAGGTTATAAAAAATAGACTTTTAAAATTGGCAAGCCAGGATACGGATAGTAAATCCATAGAGGGTCATTTTGTAGGACCATGTGCTATTGCGATCACATATGATAATGTGGTGTCTCCAGCTAAAGTGCTCATTGCTCTTACAAGGGAAATTAAAACCCTTGGAATAAAAGCAGGACAGATATCAGGCAGGCCCATGGATTTTAATGATATTAAAAAACTGGCATATCTTCCCGACAGAGAACAGCTTTTGGCGCAAGTCTTATCTGCAATGCAGGCTGTTCCGACATCAATGGTAAGAGTCTTAAATGGCATAATCCTGAAGATGCTGTTTCTCCTTAAGGCCATAGAGGAGCAAAAAGCAAATGGGTAATAAAATAAATAATAATAACTAATCGAATTAGATAAATATATGGAGGTTGAAATACAAATATGTCTGATATCAGTAAAAAAGATGTGATTGATTTTATCGCTGGAATGACTGTCCTGGAGTTGTCTGAACTTATAAAGGAAATGGAAGAGAAGTTTGGTGTGACCGCTGCCGCACCAGTCGCGGTTGCTGCCGCAGCCCCGGTTGAAAAGGCCGAAGCGGCTGTCGAACAAACAGAATTTAATGTAGTGCTGACTGAAGTCGGGGATCAAAAGATTCAGGTTATTAAGGTTGTTCGCGCTATCACAGGTCTCGGTCTTAAGGAAGCCAAGGCGCTTGTTGATGGAGTCCCAGGAGTAGTTAAAGAAGCGGTTTCAAAGGAAGAGGCTCAAGGCATTAAGACTCAGTTGGAAGAATCCGGCGCCAAAGTGGAGATCAAGTAGTCTAATATCTACAGGTTATTTAATGAAAAAAGTCCTTATCGGGTAGATAAATAATTTATTTTATTTAATCTCTTAACCCTATAATTTTTTTGGATCTTATTGCTTTATGATGTTAATCCCTGATTGTGCGGTAATCATCTGTTGAGGGCTGAAAAATTTCGGCTCTAACGCCCATTTCATGATTTTGATCATCATTATACTTATGATTATATTGTCAGTCGCTCAAGTAGTCCTAACTTCGCGTGTAGCTATGCTCTTTCAATCCTTAACAAAGCGTCTGCCGCACAATCTGGGGTAAAAGCATAAACATTTTTTTAAGATATTAAGGAGATCCGATGAATATAACGGATGGTGCCAGACACCGTATAAGAAGGAATTTCGGGAAGATAGGAAAGACCATAGATATCCCGAATCTAATAGAAGTACAAAAACAATCCTATGAACGTTTTCTTCAAAAAGACGTACCGGCGGAAGAACGCAAAGAATTTGGCCTTCAGAGTCCATTCAAGAGCATCTTCCCAATCCATGATTTCAGCGGCACTTCATCGCTTGAATTTGTAAAATATACCTTTGAAGAGGCGAAGTATGATGAATTCGAATGCCTGAATAAGGGTATGACTTTTGAGGCTCCAATCCGACTGACTGCGCGATTATTAGTGTTTGATACGGATATGGAAAATGCTACTAAGAGCATAAGGGATATTAAGGAACAAGAAATATATTTCGGCACAATTCCAATGATGACCCAAAAGGGGACTTTTATCATTAATGGTACAGAGAGGGTCATCGTAAGCCAATTACATCGGTCTCCAGGCGTCTTTTTTGATCATGATAAGGGTAAAACTCACTCAAGCGGTAAATTACTTTATTCTGCACGCATAATTCCACTCAGAGGCTCGTGGCTTGATTTCGAATTTGATCCAAAAGATCTCTTGCATGTCCGGATAGATAGAAGGAGAAAATTCCCCGCAACTACTTTTCTCAAGGCACTTGGATATTCTTCAAAAGAACTTTTGCTGGAATTCTACGACACTGAAAGAATTATAATTACAAAAGAAGGGTGTTTTAGGTCTGTTAATTTTGATAACCTTTATAGACAAAAGATTTCCGATGATATTGTTGCACCTGATACAAAAGAGATTCTAGCCAAAAAGGGCGATAGATATACTAAAAAGCTTCATAAAACTTTGGAGACTGTCGGTATAACGGAAATCCCCATTGCCATGGAGGATGTTGAAGGGAGAGTGCTCGCTGATGATTTGATAGATATATCTACAGGCGAGGTAATAGCATCAAGGAATCAATCTCTCAACCCCGATATTTTGGAAATCATTCTTGAGAAAGGTATTAATGAGGTCGAGTGCTTGGTGCTGGATGCCCCTGGGGTTAGTACAACTATCAGAGACACCATGCTTTTGGATAAGATAGATGATAGTGATGAAGCTAAATTGGAAATATATCGAAAAATGAGGCCAAGCAGTCCTCCAACGCAGGAAGTGGCAAATAATTTTTTTAATAGCCTTTTTTCCAATATTTCATCTTTCGACCTTTCTCCTGTAGGAAGGTTGAAGCTGAATCACAGACTTGAGATAAAGGATGTACCGCTTGATTTTAGAACTCTAAGAAAGGATGATATAATCGCCACGGTTAAGGAATTAATTCGTCTTAAAAATTCCGAGGCGTCTGTGGATGATATTGATAATCTTGGGAACAGGAGAGTGCGGGCTGTAGGAGAACTCCTTGAGAATCAATACCGAATAGGCATTGTCAGAATGGAGAGGGCGATTAAAGAGAGGATGAGTCTTCAGGAAGTTGAAACATTGATGCCCCACGATCTGATCAATTCTAAACCTGTTTCTGCAGTTGTAAAAGAATTTTTCGGCACAAGCCAGCTTTCCCAATTCATGGATCAAACGAATCCTCTTTCGGAGGTAACTCACAAAAGAAGATTAAGCGCCCTTGGACCGGGTGGATTAACAAGGGAAAGGGCAGGTTTTGAGGTTCGTGACGTCCATCCTACCCATTACGGTCGTATCTGCCCTATTGAAACGCCGGAAGGTCCGAACATCGGTCTGATTGTTTCTCTAAGCACTTATGCAAGGGTAAATGAATTCGGTTTTATTGAGACGCCATACAGACACGTTGATAATAAAAGGGTTACCAACGATATTTCATATCTCTCAGCCCTTGATGAAAGAGACTATCCCATAGCACAGGCAAATGCACCTATCGACAATAAAGGATTTTTTATTAGGAATGATGCAGATGTCCGAATTGAGGGCGAGGCCAGCAAGGCACCTGTTAAGGATATAAAATATATGGATGTATCGCCTGATCAGCTTGTAAGTGTTTCTGCCTCGCTGATCCCCTTTCTGGAACATGATGACGCAAACAGGGCGTTAATGGGATCAAACATGCAGCGTCAGGCCGTCCCTTTGCTTAAGGCAAAGGCCCCTTTAGTGGGAACAGGAATAGAAGGTGTTGTTGCTCAAGATTCGGGTGTTTCTGTTGTTGCAGGAAGAGACGGAATTGTTGAAGATGTTGATGCCTCCAGGATAGTCATAAGATCCACCGGAAGCGATGACCATGCGGAAGAGGTTGAGATACATAAGCTTGTTAAGTATCAAAAATCTAACCAGAATACCTGTTATAACCAAAGACCTATTGTAAAGAAGGGCGATATTGTAAAGAAGGGTAATATCATCGCGGATGGTCCCGCAATTGAGTTAGGTGAACTTGCCCTTGGTCAAAATGTAATGGTGGCATTTATGTCTTGGGGCGGGTATAACTTTGAAGACTCCATTATCATAAGCGAAAGAATCGTTAAAGAGGATTACTATACGTCTATTCATATAGAGGAATTCGAAGTGGTTTCCAGAGATACCAAGCTCGGCAAGGAAGAAATCACAAAAGATATTCCCAATGTTGGAGAGGATGCCTTACGAAACCTTGATGAAAGCGGTATCGTCAAGATAGGGGCTGAAGTTGAAGTAGGAGACGTCCTTGTGGGAAAGATTACCCCTAAAGGAGAGACACAACTATCGCCAGAAGAGAAGTTATTGAGGGCAATATTTGGAGATAAGGCTGGTGATGTCAAGGATACATCCTTAAGGGTTCCGCCCGGTGTTGAAGGCACGGTTATTGATGCTAAGGTGTTTTCGAGAAGAGGCGTTGAAAAGGATCATAGAACTCAGAAATTAGAAAACAAAGAAAAAAAACGTCTTGAAAAAGATAAGGCGGATGAAATCGATATCATCGAATCGAGCGTCAGGAAACGATTAAAGGAGATACTGGTCGGTCAGACATTAAAGACAAATCTTCGCGGTAAGACCTCCGGCAAGGCTGTTTTAGGTACACGCAAACCCATAAGCGACGAAGATATTGATCGTGTACCCATTAATGCCTGGACAGGAGCAGACATTAAAACATCAATGGATGATATTGAAAAGATGGAATCCATTATTGAGAAGTATAATCTAAAGATCGCTAAAATAAATAAAACCTTTGATGATAAAATTGAAAAATTAAGCCAGGGAGATGAATTGGCCCCAGGCGTCATTAAAATGGTCAAGGTATATGTTGCAGTAAAAAGGAAGCTCTCTGTAGGAGACAAAATGGCGGGGCGTCATGGCAATAAAGGCGTCCTGTCGAGGGTTTTACCTGTTGAAGATATGCCATACTTCGAAGATGGGACTCCTGTGGATATTATTTTAAATCCATTAGGGGTTCCTTCGAGAATGAACGTCGGACAGGTATTGGAGGCACACCTTGGGTGGGCTTCCCGTGAGTTAGGAAGACAAGTCGGAGAATTGGTCGAGAATGTTAAGAATACCGATCTTTTGCGAAAGAAATTAAAAACTATTTTTTCAGAAAAAGGGTATAATAGTTTTTATAAAGATATTAAAGACGTCGATTTGCCGGAAAAAGCAAAACTTCTAAAAGACGGCATACCTATGGCATCTCCTGTTTTTGATGGTGTTGATGAAGAAGACATTAAGAAATATCTGGAGATGGCAGGACTCCCGGTTTCAGGTCAGACTACACTCTATGATGGAAGGACAGGAGAAGCATTCAATCAATCCATTACTGTCGGGATCATGTATATATTGAAACTGCATCATCTTGTGGCTGACAAGATTCACGCCCGTTCCATTGGACCGTACTCACTGGTTACTCAGCAACCCCTTGGGGGAAAAGCTCAATTCGGCGGGCAAAGGTTGGGAGAAATGGAAGTCTGGGCGATGGAGGCCTATGGCGCTGCATACTCACTTCAGGAGTTTTTGACGGTTAAATCTGATGACGTTGCAGGCAGGACTAGGATGTATGAAAGAATTGTAAAGGGAAATAATGTCCTTGAAGCAGGGTTGCCGGAATCATTTAAGGTGCTTATCAAGGAATTGCTAAGCTTGGGTCTTGAATTCCATTTACTAGAAGACACCGATGCCTAGATATCGATAGTATTATTTATTCAAATAGGCTGATTAATTTTATTACAGATAATTATTAGAATTTTAAAATGAGGAGAAGGCATTGGAAGAATTATATAATTTCTTTACTAAACCAAAAGATCCGTCGAGTTATAATGCCGTAAGGATCTCATTGTCCTCCCCTGAAATGATAATTGAAAGGTCCCATGGCGAGGTCAAGAAGCCCGAGACAATTAACTACAGGACCTTCAAACCTGAAAGGGATGGACTATTCTGTTCTAAGATATTCGGACCGATAAAAGATTACGAATGTAACTGCGGAAAATATAAACGTATGAAGCATCGCGGCATCATATGCGAAAAATGTGGTGTTGAAGTGATCCAGTCTAAAGTCCGTCGTGAAAGAATGGGGCATATTAAATTGGCCGCCCCTGTAGCACATATCTGGTTTTTGAAATGTCTGCCTTCCAAGATCGGTAATTTGGTTGATCTCACTCTTAAGGATCTGGAAAGGGTGCTATATTTCGAAAATTATATCGTTATTGAGCCTAAAGATACACCCTTAGTAAAGGGCTCGTTGCTGACGGATGAACAATTATTGAGGGCTAAAGAGGATTATGGAAACAGGTTTGAGGCAGGGATAGGCGCAGAGGCAATCCAACGCATGCTCAAAGAGTTAAACCTGGAAGAACTCTCAGTCAGCTTGAGGGCAGAAATGTTGAGCACCAAATCAGAGGCAAAAAGGAAAAAATTGGCCAAACGCCTCAAGGTCATCGATGCCTTTAAGGAATCAAAGAACAGACCGGAATGGACAGTAATGGATGTTGTACCGGTCTTGCCACCTGATTTAAGGCCTCTCGTACCGCTTGATGGTGGAAGATTTGCCACATCTGATCTTAATGATCTTTATAGGAGGGTAATCAACAGAAATAACAGATTAAAAAGACTCCTGGAACTTAATGCCCCTGAAATCATCGTTAGAAATGAAAAAAGGATGCTGCAGGAATCCGTAGATGTCCTTTTCGACAACGGAAGACGAGGAAAAGTAGTAACCGGCGCCAACAAGAGACCTTTTAAGTCGCTAAGCGATATGTTAAAGGGAAAACAAGGGAGATTCAGGCAGAACTTGCTCGGAAAACGTGTGGATTATTCAGGTCGATCCGTTATTGTTGTAGGACCTGATTTAAGACTGCATCAATGTGGTTTGCCGAAGAAGATGGCCTTGGAGCTGTTTAAGCCATTTATATATAATAAATTAGATGAAAAAGGTCTGGCGACAACGATAAAATCTGCAAAAAAAATGGTTGAAAGAGAGACCCCTGAGGTATGGGACGCCTTAGATGATGTGGTAAGGGAGTATTGTATTCTGTTAAATAGGGCGCCTACATTGCACCGTTTAGGGATTCAGGCATTTGAACCTATCTTGATTGAAGGCAAGGCGATCCAACTTCATCCCCTGGTTTGTACCGCCTTTAACGCCGATTTTGATGGAGATCAGATGGCTGTTCATGTACCTCTTTCCATAGAGGCGCAGATTGAGGCCAGGGTCTTGATGATGTCCACAAACAACATTCTCTCTCCCGCTAATGGAGAGCCTATTATTGTCCCGAGTCAGGATATAGTCTTGGGTATTTATTATATGACCAGGGGCAGACTCTTCAGGAAAGGTGAAGGTATGATCTTTTCTAATCCTGAAGAGGTCAGAATGGCCTTTGATGCAGGAGAGCTTGATTTACATGCCAATATCAAGGTGAGGATTCTAGGTAAGATAGAAGAAACAACCACAGGTCGCGTACTATTAAGTGAAATTCTGCCTCAGGAATTGCCCTTTTCATTTGTCAATAAGGTTATGAATAAGAAAGAATTGCGCGGATTGATTAATGAGTGCTACAGAAGGGCAGGTATTAAAGCGACAGTTATTTTGTCCGACAGACTTAAGGATATGGGATATAAATATGCAACTCAATCGGGGATATCTATTTCTATTAAGGATATGACCATCCCTTCCCAAAAAAGCAAGATTATTGAAAGGGCTGAAAAAGAAGTAAAAAAGATAGATGACCAGTATAAAGGCGGATTGATAACTGATGGTGAGAAATACAATAAGGCCATTGATATCTGGGCTCAATCTACTGAACAGATTGCCGGTGAGATGATGAAGGAGATGGGGATCGAAGAGGTTGAAGGTCCTGACGGTAAAAAGACGAGGACCGAAAGCTTCAATTCCATTTATATGATGTCTGATTCCGGATCTCGTGGAAGCAAAGACCAGATGAGACAGTTGGCAGGGATGAGGGGCCTTATGGCAAAACCTTCCGGTGAGATTATTGAAACTCCTATTACTTCCAATTTTAGGGAAGGTTTGACCGTTTTACAATATTTTATATCGACACATGGCGCCAGAAAGGGTTTGGCTGATACCGCTCTTAAGACCGCTAACTCAGGATATCTCACAAGAAGACTTGTAGATGTGGCCCAGGATGCTGTGGTTGCTGAAGATGATTGCGGCACTATTGATGGAATATGGGTAAATTCTCTTATGGAAGGTGGAGAAATAATCCAGAGGGTGGGAGACAGGATATTGGGCAGGGTAGTATTGCAGGATGTCTATGACCCCATTACAGGTGAACTTCTTGTTCCCGCAAATGAACTTATTGATGAAGAGAAAGTGGGAAAAATAGAGAGCGCCGGACTTGAAAAAGTCAGGATAAGATCTGTGTTAACATGTCAGGCAAAGACAGGAATATGCAAAAAATGTTATGGAAGAGATCTCGCGCATGGATATGAAGTGAATATCGGTGAAGCAGTAGGGATTATAGCCGCTCAGTCCATAGGCGAACCTGGAACACAGTTGACAATGAGGACTTTCCATATCGGTGGTACCGCAAGTAAGAGGGTTGAACAGACTACCGTACAGGCCAGAAATAAAGGAAACGTCAGTTTCTTGAACCTCAAGACTGTTAGAAATGCCGAAGGCAATTATGTGATCATGAACCGTAACGGAGAGATTGCCATATTGGGCAAAGGCGGAAGGGAGATAGAAAGATATCCGATCATATATGGCGCCACGCTGAAAGTCAGAGACGGACAAGACATAGAAGCAAACCAGGTATTAGCGGAATGGGATCCCTTTACAATCCCAATACTAACTGAAGTTGAGGGAACGATTAAGTTCGGCGATATCATAGATGGGATAACCATGCAGGAAAAAAGAGACAATGTAACCGGAAAGATCAGCAGGGTAATTGTTGAATCCAGGCAAACGGACTTAAGACCGCGAATCTCCATTAAGGACAATGAGAAAAAGACAGCCATTCTTCCCGGTCCGGCAAAGGCTCAGGCACGGTACCATTTGCCGACTGACGCTATTATAATGGTGAATGAGGATGATAAGGTAGATGCTGGAACCGTACTTGCAAAAATTCCCAGAGAAACGACAAAAACAAAGGATATTACGGGTGGTTTGCCAAGGGTCGCGGAATTATTTGAAGTAAGAAAGCCGAAGGAGAATGCGATCCTAAGCGAAATAGACGGGACTGTATCCTTCGGACAGTACAGCAAAGGTAGAAGGAGAGTTATAATCACACCCGAAGTCGGCGACCCAATTGATTATTTTATCACCAAAGGGAAACATGTAAGTGTATTGGAGGGTGATTATATCCGTGCTGGGGATCCTCTAATGGATGGTTCGGCAAATCCACATGATATTTTGAGAATCAGAGGCGCTAAGGAGTTGGCAAAATATCTGGTTAACGAGGTTCAGGAAGTATATAGGTTGCAAGGTGTCAGTATTAATGATAAACATATAGAAGTTATAGTAAGACAGATGCTTAGACAGGTTAATGTCAAGGATGTGGGTGATGCAGGATTCTTACTCGGCGAACAGGTGGAAAAATGGCGTTTTGAGGAGGAGAATCAAAAAATCATGGAACAAGGTGGAAAGCCTGCTATTGCTGAACCGTTGCTTTTGGGAATCACAAAGGCTTCATTAAGCACGGAGAGTTTTATTTCAGCGGCGTCATTTCAGGAAACGACTAAAGTCTTATCTGATGCAAGTATCGCCGGAAAGACTGATAAGTTAAAGGGATTAAAAGAGAATGTTATTATGGGGCGCTTGGTCCCTGCGGGTACAGGCGTAAAAGAATACAGAGATATTGACATTGAAATGACAAATTAAAAAAAATAAATATTTATTAAAATGTCTTGACAAATATCCAATATTTAAATATAAAACTATGTTTTTAACTTTTAAGATTTTTCCTGTTATAGACAAGTCTTTTAAGTATTTAGAAAATCAATTAACGATCAATGAAAATGCCCGCTTATAAAAAAATAGCTAAGGATTAAGTTTTATAATTATTTATGTCTTTTGTGTGTTAATCCAATAATGGAATTGATATAGACATAATTATAGTGTAAAATCAGAATTTTTTCAGATCTAAGACAATCGGCAAGCAAAGGGAAAAATTTATGCCAACTATTAATCAATTGATTAGGAAAGGGCGTCAGAAACCCAGAAAAAAAGTGAAGACGCCGGCCCTTCAAGGGTGCCCTCAGAGGCGAGGCGTTTGCGTGAGGGTTTATACGTCCACACCAAAAAAACCGAACTCGGCCTTGAGAAAAGTCGCTAGGGTAAGATTAACTAATGGTATTGAAGTAACATCTTATATCCCCGGTGTGGGTCACAATCTTCAGGAGCATTCGGTTGTATTGATTCGTGGTGGGCGTGTAAAAGATCTACCCGGTGTAAGATACCATATCCTAAGGGGTACTATGGATACATCAGGAGTTGATGACCGGCGGAAGGGTCGCTCCAAATACGGAGCAAAAAAGCCTAAAGCCATCTAAAGGAGTTTTTATGCCTAGAAAAAGGTTGATTATAAAAAGAGAAAGTTTTGTAGATCCCAAATATAAAAATAAGCTTGTAGGCAAATTTATTAATTGTATGATGGTTACAGGCAAGAAAAGTCTATCCCAAGCAATTATCTACGACTCGTTTGATATTATTCAGGAGAAGACAAAAGAAGATCCTTTAGCAGTTTTTCAAAAGGCTATCAATAATGTAAAACCTTTGGTTGAAGTAAAATCAAGAAGAGTTGGCGGTTCAACCTATCAGGTCCCCACGGAAGTGCGATCAAATAGAAGTCAGGCACTGGGAATAAGATGGATCATTACATTTGCAAGGGCGAGAAGTGAAAAGAGCATGGCATCCAAGTTAGCCGGTGAATTGGTTGATGCAGCAAACAGAAGAGGCGCCGCTATTAAGAAGAAGGAAGACAGCCATAGAATGGCAGAAGCCAACAAAGCATTCGCGCATTATCGTTTCTAGCCTTTAAAAATAAAATTGTTTGAATAATTTTCATGATGAATTAAAACAATTAATAATTGTTTCAAAAGGGGGATAGTGATGTCTAAGAAGAAATTTGAAAGGACAAAGCCACACGTAAACGTAGGGACGATTGGGCATATAGATCATGGGAAGACGACGTTGACGGCAGCGATAACGAAGCATTTATCGATGAAGGGACTAGCGGAATTTATGCCGTTTGACTCTATAGATAAGGCGCCTGAAGAGAAGGCGCGAGGGATAACGATAGCTACGGCGCACGTGGAATATCAGACGGAGAACAGGCATTATGCGCATGTGGACTGTCCTGGGCACGCTGATTATATTAAGAACATGATTACCGGGGCTGCGCAGATGGACGGGGCGATACTGGTAGTTGGAGCAGATGACGGACCTATGCCCCAAACACGAGAGCACATACTATTGGCGAGGCAGGTAGGGGTGCCGAGCATAGTGGTATTTTTAAATAAGTGTGACATGGTTGACGATGAAGAGCTGATAGAGTTAGTGGAACTGGAATTGAGGGAGTTATTGACGAAGTATGAATTTCCAGGGGATGAGACGCCTATTATCCGAGGGAGCGCATTGAAGGCGCTTGAGAGCGATGATCCTAATAGTGCAGAAGCGAAGTGTATATTTGAGTTAATGGCGGCAGTGGACAGTTTTATACCAGAGCCTGTTAGAGACACGGACAAGCCGTTTTTGATGCCAGTAGAGGACGTATTCAGCATATCGGGAAGAGGGACGGTAGTGACAGGTAGAATTGAGCGTGGAATAGTGAAAGTAGGGGATGATGTTGAGATAGTAGGTATCAGGGACACGCTGAAGACAGTATGTACGGGAGTTGAGATGTTCCGTAAGCTGTTGGATCAAGGGCAAGCAGGGGATAATGTAGGTGTGTTGTTGAGAGGAACGAAGCGAGATGAAGTTGAGCGAGGGCAGGTAGTAGCGAAGCCTGGATCGATAACGCCGCACACGAAGTTTAAGGCTGAGGCATATATATTGACGAAGGAAGAGGGTGGAAGGCATACGCCGTTTTTTAATGGATACAGGCCCCAGTTTTATTTCAGGACGACGGATGTAACGGGAGTAGTGAAATTGCCTGAAGGTGTTGAGATGGTAATGCCCGGAGACAATGTGACGATAGAAGGGGCTTTAATAACGCCTATAGCGATGGAGAAGGAACTGAGGTTTGCCATACGTGAAGGCGGACGCACGGTGGGAGCCGGCGTAATCCATGAAATCATTGAATAA
>Ga0153915_10003073_pt1 | contig 15246 bp, 9 predicted proteins | sample Opewatmetagenome_2_FD_107003 | JGI IMG/M metagenome (GOLD analysis project Ga0153915, IMG submission 107003) | Freshwater wetland microbial communities from Ohio, USA - Open water 3 Core 3 Depth 3 metaG | ecosystem: Environmental > Aquatic > Freshwater > Wetlands | place: USA: Ohio, Lake Erie...
ATCTTAACCGATGGATATGAAAACACGATCGTAACGAATGAGTACGCCTATGATGGAAATTATTCATTGAAGTTTGATATTCCTGTGGGTTCACACGATGGATTTGTCGGTACAAAAAGATTCCCGCTTGGTGATATGCAACCGGGTGATTCAATCATTGTAAGTGTCTGGATAAAAGGTGCCAACCTGTTGCCCGATTCGGCAATTATTGTCGGAGATCAGTGGAGTGTATCGCTCACGACAATTTATCATACAACAATCAACAATAACGACGGATGGGGACAGTATGACGCCAGTCCTGATATTCCGCTGGTATTTCCGGCCGTAACGGAATTTGACTGGACGCAGTTCTGGGTAGGTTTAACCATACCTGAACCGCCTGCAGGTGATACTGCAAAATCTATCTCAGTAAGATTACATCCTCTCGGAAGATTTTCCGGTACAGTTTGGATGGACGCACTCACGGTACAAAAAGCACCTACAGGTGTTAAGCAGGAGAATCATTTCCTGCCGGCTGATTATAATTTATTCCAGAACTACCCGAATCCGTTTAATCCAACGACTACCATCAGCTACTCACTACCGAAAGTTTCACGTGTTAGCTTAAAGATCTATGATTTACTCGGTCGGGAAGTTAAAACTCTGGTGAGCGCCGAACAGAACGGAGGTCTGCACAGAGTTCAATGGAACGGCGATAATAATTACGGCAGTAAAGTTGCGAGTGGTATTTACCTGTATAGAATTGAAGCCGGTGGCTTTGTAGTTGCGAAGAAAATGGTTCTTCTTAAATGATTCGTTGAAAAAGGGTGCCGATCCCCGGCACCCTTCTCTTTTACTTTTAAGTTAAATAAATCTTTTTATCAGGTAATAAAGGTGGATGTGATGTTCACTATTAAAATTATCAATAAAAAATTACTGATACCGTTAAGTATACTGATATGTCTGATGGTCACTTCGGTCTTTGCCGGAACTACGGGAAAGATCGCCGGGAAAGTAATCGATAAAAGTACCGGCGAAGCTCTGATAGGATCTAATATAATACTTGTTGGCACATCGATGGGCGCATCTTCAGATATAGACGGTAATTATTTTATCATAAATATTCCCCCCGGGGAATACGAAGTGAAGGGCTCAATGCTCGGTTATGCATCAGAAACATTTCAGAAGGTTAGGGTATCGGTAGATCAAACTACAAAAATTGATTTTGAGTTAAATCCGGAATCGATCGAATTGGAGAATGTGCTTGTAACGGCTGAAAAACCGATTGTAAGAAAAGATTTAACTTCAACGGAACAAACAATAAATGGTGATGATATCTCGATGCTTCCTCTTGAAGATGTTTCTTCTGTTGTGAATTTACAGGCAGGTGTTATTGATGGACATTTCAGAGGGGGGAGGAGTGACGAAGTCCGATATCTGATTGATGGAATTCCCGTCAACGATGTATATTCAGGTCAGTCATCTATATCTCCGGAAGTAAACAGTGTTGAGGAAGTCCAGGTCCTTGTAGGCACATTCAATGCTGAATATGGTGAGGCACAATCTGGTGTGGTGAATCAGGTGACAAAAATTGCCGGCGATAAGCTGAACGGAAATATATCTTTTTACAGCGGCGATTATTTTAGCACACATAAAGGCATTTTCCAGAACATAAACCACATAAGTCCTTCAGATGTTTATAATATTGAAGGAAATTTGAGCGGTCCGGTACCCGGCATAGAAAATCTGCTAAAATTTTTCTTCTCAGGAAGATACAATGATGATGAAGGTTATATTTACGGACAAAGGATTTTTAATCCTTCGGATTCTTCCAACTTCTCAGCTAATGACAGGAATGATTGGTACATAGGTGCAACGGGAGATAAAGCTTTTGTCCCGATGAACTATAACAGAAGATTATCTCTTCAGGGTAAACTGTCTATAAATGTTGGCGGCGGAAAAGGAATTGTGTTAACAGGACTTTATCAGGACAATAAATATAGGGATTATGATCACGTTTATAGACTTAATCCCGACGGCGATTATAAAAAATTTCAAAAGAGTTTATTGGGTATAGCTAGCTATACTTTATTATTAAGCAATGATGCATTCATTGACTTTTCAGCATCTTCTATGAACTCGGAATTCAAACAATATGTTTTTGAAAATCCATGGGCAACAACAGAGACGTTTTTTCCAAATGGAACACTTGCCTATAAAGGATATAGTTATATTAATCCCGACAGGAAGAAGGAAGTCAGCGGTAGTGCCTTTTATACAGGCGGCACTGAAAACTGGCATTTTAATCACACCACAGTGAGCACAATAGGGAAAATAGATTTTACATGGCAGGTTGATAATATAAATCAGATTAAAACAGGAATTGAATATGATTATCATGATTTGCATTATGAAGATTATCAAATAATTATCGATGCACCGTCAAATTTCAAACCTGAGCTCCCCAGGCGCGGTGCGTTTAATTATAATGATTATAGTACCTTTCCTTATCAGTTAGCTTATTACCTCCAGGATAAAATTGAAATCGAATACCTTATTGTAAATGCCGGATTGAGATTTGATTATTTTGATCCCCGCGGAAAATATTTGAAAGATCCGAATAAAATTAATGAGCTTGATGCTCTCAAGCCGCCGTTCCCTGATTCATTAATGGTTAAAGCTTCAGCGAAATATCAGCTCAGTCCGAGGGTGGGATTGTCATATCCTATAAGCGACAAGGGAGCAATTCATATTTCCTATGGACACTTTTTCCAGATACCTCCTTTCGAGAATTTATACCGCAACCCTAATTTCAGAATTCCGCTGACCGGCGATTTTCCGGAGAATATCGGTAACATAATAGGAAACGCAGATCTTAAGCCGCAGCAGACCATTATGTATGAAATCGGTTTGCAGCAGGCTTTGACAAATGAATTAGGAATTACAATTACCGGATATTATAAAGATATAAGAAACCTGCTTGCAACTGAAATTTATATTAAAAATGAATTCAAAAAATTCAGCAAGCTTATAAATAAAGATTATGGTGCTGTAAAAGGAATAACGGTTTCATTGGAAAAGAGATTCACTTCCGGATTCGGCGCAACGGTAGATTATACATTCCAGGTTGCTAAAGGAACTGCTTCTGATCCTGAAACAGCTTTTAATGACGCGCAGGCAAATCCGCCCATTGAACCAAACAAGTCGCTTGTTCCGCTCAACTGGGATGGAAGACATACACTGAGATTTACTCTGACGTTCGGAGTGCCGGGAGATTATATTGCAAGCGCAATCGGTAGATTGGGATCGGGACTTCCTTATACTCCATCTTTACAGAATCAAAGAACGGGACTTGAGAACAGTGATAATAAACCGGCATATTATGATGTGGATCTCTATTTAACAAAATATGTGGATATTTTCGGGACACAATTTTCAGTTTTCCTGAAGGTATATAACCTCTTTGATACTCTTAATGAAAATGATGTATTTGGCGATACCGGAAGAGCAGGATATACTCTTGATCTTACCAGAAACCAGGCGCCGCCGAGAGGAGTTAATACACTCCAGGAATTCTTTACAAGACCTGATTTTTATTCGGCACCCAGACAGATAATTCTGGGAGCTGAATTTTCATTTTAGGAGATTTATTTATCGGAGTTAAAATGTTACCACGAATTAGCTTCAATTTAATAGCAATTGCTGCTATACTCCTTTTGAATACTTATATTTTATTCGCCCAGAGGATAGTTGATCATCATAAGGGCGATCATAATATGGTAAGAAAAGGATATATGGACGGGAATCTTGTCGGGACTGTCTACTATAACTTCGGAGAAGTAGCCGATTGGGAACATGAACCGAGTCGAAGCGGCGTATGGCCGAAGGGAACGAATCACACTTATGTGGATGGAGTTGCTGCTATAGTCCAGGCAGAAGCACAAGACCTTTCCGGAAATCTGATCCATCCCCTCGAAACTAATTATTATGAATTTACGCGGTATGATCCTTCAACAGGTGTAACCTACGGCTGGTGGCCTTTACCGGGATATTCAGATGCTATCACAGGATTTCCTGCACGCAGCGATGATCCGAAAACCTGGCCGTCTAACTGGCCGGACAGACCAGCAGATTGGGATGGAGTCTGGAACGGATTTTTTGGTAAAGGAGTATTTAATGCCGACGTTGAAACATATTTTGTATTTGATGATAATGAGGACAGGGAATATTTGCTCCCGCCTCATAATTTCCAGCCTGATGCAGCAGATCCGACAAGAGGAGGATTGGGAATGCAGGTTAGAGCAAGAGGTTTTCAATGGTCGCAGGTACTGGCTGAAGATGCAATTTTCTGGTATTATGAAATCACAAATATGGGCACCTATGACTATAATAAAACCTTATTCGCTCAGTACATCGACTGGGGAATAGGAGGTCACGATAACTCATCAAACAATGCAGGTGATTATAATGAACTGCTGGATATATCTTATGCATGGTCTACAGTACCATACGGAAGTCCGGGACATTGGACACCTGTCGGCTATTGTGGATATGCGTTCCTTGAAAGCCCGGGCGTTCCCGATGACAATATTGATAATGATAGCGATGGACCTACCGATGAAAGGAGAGATAATCTGGCGAGTGTTTATATAAACTCCCCTGACCAGGATCCGTTTTTAAGAAATCCTTTCCAGGATACAACCAAATTTTTCCAGTTTTACGGTTATTCCTGGAGACCTCATTGGGACGCGGATGAAAACGCTAATTGGCAGCCTTTCTTTGATGTGAACAATAATGGTCACTGGGATGAAGGCGAATCTCTCAGGGATGATGTTGGTACTGACGGAATTGGTCCTTACGATGAAGGTTATACAGGCCCTGATGCAGATGGAACACAGGGGAATGGAAAACCCGATCAGGGTGAACCAAATTTCGGGATCCTTGATAAAGATGAATCCGATCAGCTGGGTTTAACGGGCTTCGCAATTTTTGCTGTCCACTTTTATGAACTGGATAACGATGAGCAGAACTGGCAGGTGCTCTCAGCATTACCTTCACCTCACGGACAGATACTGGAGAATGTAAACCTTGCTAACTACTTTTCGAGTTATATCTTCAGCATGGTCGGAAGAAATACTTATTCAGTTCAAACGGGTCAGAATGAGGAAACAGGTGAAACCGAACGATTCTCAATGGCATTGATTTTTGGAATAAATACGGACGATATCTTTAGACGAAAGAAAACGGTACAGCAGATTTACAATGCCAATTATCGGTTTGCCAAACCCCCTGAAAAACCTATTGTGACTACGGTTGCCGGAGATCATAAAGTGACTCTGTACTGGGACGATCGTGCTGAACATACATTCGATGCATTCTACCAAAGGGTAAATTTTGAAGGTTATCGGGTTTACCGATCGACGGAACCGAACTTTCTCGAGGATAAGCTTATAACAGATGCATACGGCAAAACAATATATAGGGTACCAATCGCTCAATTTGATCTCGTTGATGGTGTAACCGGACTTCATCCCATTGATGTAAATGGGGCGAAATTTTATCTGGGTGATGATTCGGGATTGAAGCATTCTTTTGTTGATACTACCGCGGTGAACGGACAAACTTATTATTACGCCGTTGCGGCTTACGATAAAGGATTTACAACTACGACAATTGAAGGTAATTTTGAAGGTATTCCCCCTTCTGAAACCACAACTATTCTTAAACAGGATATAACGGGTAAAATAACTACTGATGTTAATACTGCGGTTGTTACGCCCAGAGCTCCTGCAGCCGGGTTCATTCCTCCGGAAATAAAATCCTTCGAAGGCAGCGGTCCTGGTACAGGACAGATTTCTATTTTTATCCTGAATCCAGATTCAGTTAAAAACTCTCATACTTACAGACTGGAGTTTTATGATAATGCTCCGTACCATAATTCTGCCCATCCTAAATATTCCATTATTGATGCTGTCCCATCCGATACATTATTGAAATCACGCAAAATAACCGGTGTGGAAGATCAATCTCCTGTTGTCGACGGTTTCGCGGTTGACATTAAAAGTGATACTGCCGTAAGGATAGATTTTGATAAATCTAAATGGATTACAGGGAACAGTAATTATATTGTTAGGCTTGGATTCGATACAAGATATGCAAGTGCATATCAGGGACTAAAAGTTGATTACCCTGCTGATTATCAAATTACATTTACTGAACCGGGGCAGGGAGATTTATCATTCCCTTCTACCATTTTCAGTCAACCAGAACAGTCAAACATCATCATCAAAAATCTTACGGAGAATAAAGATCATTTTCAATTTATCTTCCGTGATAAAAACCACGATCATATTTTCAATGATAGTGATGCTATATTCTTCGTATTCGGCGACTCTCTGGGAAAACCAGCCACCAGCTTTTCGGATCTCCATGTAAGCTGGTCCATGACCCTGATTATGGATACCAGTATTGCCGAACAGGATCAGAAACCGCCGCAGCCTGGTGATGTATATAAATTTGTTAATACTAAACCGTTCAGGCAGGGTGAATTTTATGAGTTCACGACAAAAGCTCAGGCGTTCGATAAAACAAAAGCCAAACAGCAATTGGCAAATATCGGAGTGGTACCCAACCCGTATGTCGGTGCAGCATCCTGGGAGCCTTTGACAACTCAAGTGGGAAGAGGAGAACGGAGAGTTTATTTCATCCATCTGCCGAGTGTATGCACAATAAGAATTTATACAATCAGCGGAAAGCTCGTTAAAACACTTGAACACTCCGGTTCAATTTCAGATGGACAGGAAAGCTGGGACTTGATTTCAAAAGATGGTATGGATATAGCTTACGGTGTATATATCTTTCACGTTGATGCACCGGGAATCGGTGAACAAATAGGAAAATTTGCTATTATAAAATAATGAGATCCTTAAATTTATTGCAAGAGGAAGTCATGCAAATTATATCTCATTCAAAACTAGTTTTAATACTTCTGCTGATATTCTTTGCCGGAAGTCAGAATATTTATTCCCAGAATGTCTCGAAGACCGGTACAACTGCAGCTTCTTTTCTGGAAATAGGTGTCGGTGCGGCTGCAAACGGAATGGGAGGAGCATTCGTTGCCCGGGCGAATGATGCCTCAGCTCTTTACTGGAATGTAGGAGGAATTGCCGGACACACTGAGAATGAAGTAATACTGGTTCACACGAATTGGTTAGCCGATACCAGATTTGATTATGCGGGTTTAATATTAGTTCTCGGTGAATTTGGAAATTTAGGTTTCAGCTTTACTTCACTCTCGATGGGAGATATGAAAGTGAGAACAATTGAGCAGCCGGAAGGAACCGGTGAATATTTCAGTGCCGGGGATATAGCAGTAGGTGTTTCATATGCAAGATTTTTAACAGACAGATTTTCCGTAGGGATTACAGGAAAATTTATCCAGGAGTCGATCTGGCATATGAGCGCAATAGCATTTGCATTTGATGCCGGAACAATATTCAGGACGGATCTTCTGGGAGGAATGACCATTGGTGCTACATTGGCAAACTTTGGCACCCCAATGCGCCTGGAAGGAAGAGATGCAAGATCTTTTATACGGATCGACGAAACCAAGCAGGGCTCAAATGAGAATATTCCGGTTGACATTGAAATGGACTCGTGGGATTTACCACTTTATTTCCAGATAGGTGTTTCATCTCCCGTGGTTAATGTTGAGGATTATAAACTGACTGTATCCGCCGACGCTCTGGTGCCGAACAATGATTACCAGAGCCTGAATGTCGGTGCCGAATTTACTTTCATGGACGTATTATCACTAAGAGGAGGATATAATTCATTATTTCTCCAGGATTCCGAAGGCGGACTAACTTTCGGAGTTGGCGTAAATTCACAAATGCTTTTAAGTCTGGCAACGGTTTATTTTGATTATGCCTATAGAGATTTCGGCCGGTTAAATAATGTACATAATTTTTCAATCGGGATAAAATTCTGATATTTATTATTTATTCCAAAAGCTCATACATAAAATTGAAGATATACGTATTCCTGTTACTCCTTTTGAGTTTAAGCTGCAGCTATTCACAGGATTTGTTCACTCAGGCTAATCAGAATAATATTAATAAAGAAGATGTAGTCGCAATTGTAGATACAATTAATATTACTGCAGAAGAATTTTACTATAATTATGAATTTAGTCCGGCTTTTCCTAAACGTGAAAAAAATTCAAAGGAGGTATATTTAAACTATATTATTAATGAAAAACTTCTTGCATTGGAAGGTTACAGGGAAGGTCTCCCGGAGCAGGATTATGAAAAAGGGATGTTGAATGACTTTCAATCTGATCTGGCCGCAGAGGAATTATTCAGGGAAGAGATATTACCAAAAATCAAAATAGATGAAAATGAAATAAACAAAATTATAGAAAAGAAACTTATTGAATATGAAATAAGATGGCTGTATGCTCCAAATAAACCGTCTGTTGAATATTATCTGAAACAGCTAAAAAATGGAATTACATTCGACACGCTTTTTAATGCTCAGATAAATGATTCTGTATTCAGGGATGACCGGCAAATGAAGTCGAGCTTATATAACATATATATGAAAAATTCCCTTTTCGCACAAATACTGGATACTTTAAAAGCAGGTACTACGTCCGCACCCATACATACTGATGACGGCTGGTATATTATAAAAATTGATAATGTATGGAGAAGTTTAATTACGACTGAAACTGAACAGACTAAGCTAAGGTCGGAATCAATTGATGCTTTGAAAACCAGTAAGATGGAAACATTATCAGATGAATATGTTAAAAATCTTTTTGATAAAGAAAAACCAATCATAAAACGGGATGCATTTAATATTCTAAGATCATATCTCGGAAAATTTGTGCTTTCCTCTGAAAATTATTCAGGCTGGGGAATGGATAGTAAACTTGATTCGGCATTATCTCACCTCGGGTTGAAGAAAGGAGACAGATATCCCGGCATTACTCTGGTTGACGGGGTAAATCATAATTATTCACTCGATGATTTTATCATTTGGTACAGGGATAGGGAAGAGTATATTAAATTTTCAACAAAAAACCTGCCCGGATTTTCCAAATCGCTTGAGAATTTAATCTGGACAATGGTAAGAGACAGGATGCTGGCAGAAGTTGCTTCTGAGAAGGGATATAACAATTCACCCTGGATAAAAAAACAGATGGAATGGTGGAGAGATAAAGTGGCGTACAGTGCTTATAAAGATGAGCTGGCAAAATCAATTAAACTTAGTTCTGATGAAACACAACTGGTGAAGGATAAGAAAAAATCTGAGACGGATATATTGGGTGAAAAACTTTCAGCCAAAATACTTCATAAAGTTCTTGAATTAAAGAGTAAGTATAAGATCAGCATAAATAAGGATGTGCTGGGTAAATTAAAAGTATCTTCGGAAAATGATAAGAAGGCTATAGATGTCTATTTTGTCAAGAGAGGTAATCTGATCCCCAGGCTATTGTACCCTTCAATAGATTATGAGTGGATTAGCTGGGAATGAAAATTTTAATAAATGTTATAATAATAATCTCACTTGCTTATTGTCTGACCGGTTGCAGCAGTAAAAAAAATTCACATAATGAAATCTTGTATTGGTGTTCTAACAACGTAGATGAGATAAACTTTGCAAAAGAGATTGCTAAAGAATGGAATCAGGGTAATCCCGGCCGCCCGGTTAAATATCAGCCTGTTCCGGAAGGAAGGTCCAGCGAGGAAATAATACTTGCTGCTGTTGTTGGTAAAACAACTCCGGATATATATTCCAATATGTGGCAGGGAGATGTTGAAGCCTATGCTCAGGCTGGGGTTCTGGTAGCGCTTGATACACTTAAAGGATTTCTTGATTTTATTTATGAACGCTGTGACAGTGCGGTTATCGATGAAATACGATCAGGCGATGGTCATATTTATCAGATACCATGGAAGATAAATCCTATCATGCTGATTTATAATATCAAATCTATAAATGATATGGGTTTATCGGGACCACCTAAAACTTACAGTGAATTTTTTGATGCATCAAAAAAATTTCAGAAGGATATTAATGGTGATGGATATATTGACAGGTGGTTCGGTTATTCCGAAGTCCTGGTGACATGGTGGCAGAGATTTTTTGATTTTTATCCGCTTTACCTGGCTGCCTCGGATGGAGCTCATTTAGTGAAAGATAATAAAGCAGTATTCAATAATGAATACGCCGTAGAAGTATTCAGGTTTCTTCAAACACTCTACAAAAAAAACTATTTTGCCAGAGAAGAATTAACAGCAAGACAAGATGTTTTCCTGGCAAGTGTAATTGCGACAAGATTTACCGGTCCCTGGGAAATTGCGCATGCAGAGAAGTTTAAACCTAAGGGTTTTGAATACGATTACACTACCATGCCTGTGCCTGACGGACATAAAGGTCCTGTTTACACTTACGGCGATCCCAAAAATATCGTCATTTTTAAATCTTGCAAAGATCCTCAGGCTGCATGGAATTATATAAAGACTATGATCACTGAGGAGGGAGACTTGAAATTGCTTGAAATAACAAACCAGCTTCCGAGAAGAAAAAATCTTAACCGGAATCCTGTTTTCAGCAATTATTTTACCAACAATCCTAAAATGAAGATCTTCGCAGAAGAATCAAAATATGTTAAAGGGACTGATGCCTCACCAGTGCTGAAGGAAGTTTTTGATCTGATTTCCCAGGAGTATGAAGCCTGCGTAATTTATGGTGAAAAAACACCTGAAGAAGCAGTGAAAGATGCAGCAGATGCAGTTAATTTATTATTTATTAAGTAAGATAATTTCTAATGATAAACAGAAAAAAAATATTGCCTTATCTTCTTGTTTCTCCGTACATCTTACATTTTCTTCTGTTTGTTTCTTTCCCCGTTGCCTTTTCCATTATTCTGACATTCCATAAATGGAATATCATTTCGCCAATGGAATATTCCGGAATCAGTAATTATATACAATTATTTAATGATAAGACATTTTTCAAGTCTATTGGTAATACTTTAATTTTTCTTGTAATACATATCCCATTGCAGATAACTATTGCACTGTTTCTTGCTGAAATCTTAAATCAAAAAATAAAATTGAGAGGAGTTTTTAGAGGAGCATTTTTTCTGCCGGTAATCGTCTCAGGTGTTGTGGTTACAATTTTATGGCAGCAGCTGTATGGATTCGATACGGGACTCCTAAACCGGATATTTACCGGAATTGGATTGGATAAAATAGGGTGGCTGATAGATCCCAAAATAGCAATGCCGTCAATTGCACTAATGGCTACCTGGAAAAATGTAGGACTTTATATTGTATTGTTTTTAGTTGGTCTCCAGACGGTTCCTCCTCAATTTTATGAGGCTGCAGATTTGGAGGGTGCTTCACATCTGCAGAAATTCTTTAAAATTACTCTGCCTATGATAAATCCTACAATCTTTATGGTGGTGATCCTTTCAACTATCGGTGGATTCTCTTTGTTTATTGAACCTTATATTATGACCGGTGGAGGTCCGCTGAATAGTACAGTGTCTGCGGTGCTTTATATTTATAAGCAGGGATTTTTCTATTACCATATGGGATACGCAGCTACCTTAGGTTTGTTTTTTGCTTTAATAATTCTGGCAGTTGTGGTAATTCAGAAAAAATTTATTGAGACTGAAAATTGAAGAAACTAAAAACTATATTGTTTTATTTTGCTCTTGCGGTAAGTGCTTTATTATTTGTATATCCGTTCTACTGGATGTTAATGGGGTCCTTTGCACCTGAGAACGAAATTGGTTCATTAACTTTTTTACCAAATTCTGTCACTTTAAGCAGCTACTCCCAGATGCTTGATAAAATTCCCATCGGCGGGGCTTTTATAAATAGTATTATTGTAGCTTCTTCCATTACAATCGGAGTACTGATTTTCGGATCTATGATCGGATATGCATTATCCAAACTTCAGTTCAGAGGAAGGGATTTAATTTTTTATATAATAATTTTTACTATGACTCTGCCGTTTCAGATTACACTTATTCCTCAATACATAATTATGGTTAAGCTTGGCTGGATAGATACTTATCTGGCTTTGATAGTACCTTATCTCATTAATGCTTTAAGTATAATTATGTTTAGGCAATATTTTAAGTCTATCCCGGATAGCCTGATTGATGCAGCAAGAATCGACGGATGCAATGAAATGCAGATCATATTCCGGATATTGTGGCCGAACTCATTACCGGCAATAATTACAATTGGGATTATAACATTTATGGCTTCCTGGAATGAGGTGCTTTGGCCATTAATTGTAATACGTGATGAAAGTTTAATGACAATGCCCCAGCTTGTAACATTATTTGCAGTCGGCGGAAGAGCAGAATCCCAGCTTGGAGTGAAACTTGCATCAGCAGTAATGCTTGCACTGCCTATAGTTGTAGCTTATCTGTTCTTCCAGAAATATTTTATACAGAGCATGGCATCTGCAGGAATTAAGGAATAAAGTTATTGGTCAAATAAATGATTGGCGTAATAAAATTCGATAGAAATCCTATTTTAAAAAAAGAAAATGTCCCATTTCATGTAAACAGTATCTTTAATGCCGGAGCAGTTAAAATTAATGATAAGTATTTGCTGCTATGCCGAACCGAAATGCCGGACGGCAGATCAACTTTTACTCTGGCTGAAAGTTCAAACGGGATTGATTTTAAAGTTGCGGATAAACCCTGTCTTACTCCGGAAGATCATAAAGACTTTTATGAATTTGTTGAATGGGGTATTGAGGATCCCAGAATAACTGAAATAGATGAAAAATATTATCTGACTTATACAGGGTATTCAAAACACGAACCCCTTGTAATATTAGCTGAAACTGCTGATTTTAGAAAATTTACAATTCTTGGTCCTATTAGTGAACCCTCAAATAAAGACTGCGGTTTGTTCCCTGAAAAAATAGGAAGGTACTACTGGAAAGTTGATAGACCGTCGGGTGACGAAAGAAGAGATATATGGATAAGCAAAAGTCCTGATCTAATTCATTGGTGTCCATATAAAGTAGTGATGGAACCGGTTCCGGGAACGTGGGAATCCAATAAAATCGGGTCATCCAGCAATCCTATCAAAACCGAAGAAGGATGGTTAATGCTGTATCACGGAGTGAAAGAATTGGCTTTCAGTGCTATCTACCGCATTGGAGTAGTACTGCTTGAGTATGAAAGACCCTGGATCGTAAAAGGCAGGACGAAAGTACCAATTATAGTGCCCGATGATCTTTTCGAAAGAGTTGGCGATGTCGGAAATGTCGTGTTTACCAATGGCTGGATCCTTGAACCTGATGGAGAAATAAAAATTTATTATTCAGGCAGCGATACGAATATTTGTCTCGCTACAACCACAAAAGAGTATTTGCTATCTCTCTGTTTAAATAAATAAGGAGATAATATAAAACAAATAATTGTTGCTGCAGTATTAATTATTTTATTCCGACCGGGGACTGACCAGTGCCAGGTTGAAGAAGCAAATTCCCTGGTAAATACATCTCACCTCGATTCACTGTATGAGGCGATAAGTATTAATGGCAGGCAAATGGGGATTATTCACATTTATAGTAATTATCCTGATTACAAATGGGTGGGTGATGAGGATGAAGGAATAGCCTGTGTTGATGATGCGGCAAGAGCTGCCGTGTTTTATTTAAGAAATTATCAATCAAAAAAAGATACAAATAGTCTGAAAAAATCTGAAGGATTAATTGAATTCCTGCTATTTATGCAGGGAGAAAATGGTTTTTTTTACAACTTTCTGCTGACAGATCATTCAATCAATAAAACACACAAAAACAGCATCAACCGACCATCGTGGTGGACCTGGCGGGCAATGTGGGCTTTATCGGAAGGTTGCATAATATTGAAGGAAGTGAATCCCGGATTGACTCAGCAAATTAAAACAGCTTTGATAAAATCTGTTGAATCAGTAAAACAAAATCTTTCAAAGGAAAACGGAACCAGAACCATGAGAGGTGTAGAATTTCCTGCGTGGCTTCCCGAGGAATCTGCGGCAGATCAGAGCTCCGATCTGGTGGTTGCCCTTTTAAATTATTATGAAGAAACAAAAGATGTAGGTGTTATTTATTATTTAAACCATTTATGCGATGGAATTCTTTTGATGCAGAAAGGGACTAAATCGGAAATTCCTTACAATGCATTTCTCAGCTGGCAGAATATCTGGCATGCCTATGGTAACTGTCAGTCATACGCATTATTAAGAGCTTCAAAATTTTTGCAAAGGTCTGAGCTTAGGAACGCTGCATTAAATGAAATAAACTTTTTCTATAATTATTCATTGAAATCGAATTATCTAAGCAGTTTTGAATTAGAAAAAGAAGGTGATTCATTGAAATTCTCGATGGAAACCAGTTTCCCTCAAATTGCATATAATTTCAGACCGATGATTTTCGCATGTCTTGAGGCATCTGCACAAACAGGCGATTCCGTTTATGCTCAAAAAGCCGTGGAAATTTCAGGATGGTTTTTCGGCTGGAATATTTCTTGTTCACAAATGTATAATTTTTCTACCGGGATATGTTTCGATGGTATAGACGCTGAAGGAGATGTCAATATGAACTCAGGTGCCGAATCAACTATTGAGGCATTACTTTCAATGCAAATGCTGGAACAATACGGGATATCAAAGAATAATCTGCTAAAAAGATTTTTTTAATTATTTAATAAGATATATGTATGGAAATAGAAAAAACTACTATCATTTTAAAACCTGATCCTAAAAAAGTGCAGCTAAGAACCTTCGAACCGGCTACAGAAATTCAACGTTCAAATATTTTAACACGAATTTTGAATTTATCTGAATTGGAAGCTGAAATGGAATTTGAAAAAATTTATAAAGAATTCGGAGGCCGGCACAAAAACATTAGGGAATTCTTTTTAAGAAGATTCAATCAGGTAGCTAAATATTTGGATAATAGTTCGGCACTGAGCAGGATAAAACAGATGCTAATAGGAGCATCTCTTTCAATGGAATATGCTATTGAGTCAACAGCATTATTTAATCCATCGATGATCTGGCATCCTGATCAATCTAACCTGCCGTCCGGAGGTAAAAGATTTATTCTAAGTTTGCGTGCTGTAGGTGAGGGTCATGTATCTTCGATTGTATTCAGAGAAGGTATTCTGGATTCAGAAAATAATATCAGTCTTGAAGAACCGGGAATTTTTGTTACTCCTCCGGAAGTTGTCACCAG
>Ga0153915_10003074_pt1 | contig 15244 bp, 10 predicted proteins | sample Opewatmetagenome_2_FD_107003 | JGI IMG/M metagenome (GOLD analysis project Ga0153915, IMG submission 107003) | Freshwater wetland microbial communities from Ohio, USA - Open water 3 Core 3 Depth 3 metaG | ecosystem: Environmental > Aquatic > Freshwater > Wetlands | place: USA: Ohio, Lake Erie...
GGCTTCTACCGAGGGCTCGAGGATGTTGTCCTGGGAATGCAGAGCTGGATCCGGCGAACGGCCGAAGCGGCAGGCGCGATGGCGGAATCGGAAGAGGACCCCTGGAAGCGGGAGAACCTCCTCGAGATGTACCGCATCAACGCGCGGCTGGTGAGCCGGCCGCCGGAAACCTTCCGCGAGGCCTGCCAGTGGATGCTCTGGTATCTGATGTCCGCGCGCATGTACGACGGCAGCGGCGCCCTGGGCCGGCTCGACCTTCTGCTGCTGCCCTACTACGAGCGGGACACTGCCGCCGGCCGGCTCGACGATGAAGAGGCGGTTTTCCACATCGCCTGCATGCTCCTGCGCGACACCTCCTACCTGCAGGTGGGAGGTGTCGACGCCGAGGGGCGGGATGACACCAACCGGGTCTCGTTCCTCGTGCTGGAGGCGGCGGACCGGCTTCGCATCCCCGCAAACATCGGCGTTGCCGTGGGGGACAAGGTGGAACCGGAGCTGCTGCGGCGGGGCGCGCGCATGATGCTCGCCAACAAGAACGGGGTGCCCAAGTTCCTCGGGGTGGACCAGACCGCCCGGGGCTTCGCGCGCAACGGCTTTCCACTGGCGCTGGGTTATCAGCGGGTGTACTCCGGCTGCCACTGGAACGCGATCCCCGGCAGGGAATACACGCTGAACGACATCGTCAAGATCAACCTGGGAATCGTCTTTGACGTCGCCCTGCGTGAAATGGTCTCCGAGGCGGCCGCGCCTGGCATAGATGAGCTGTGGCGGTGTTTCGAGAAACACCTGCGGGTCGCGGTGGACACGGTGGCGCGCGGGATAGACTTCCACATGAAGCACATGCAGCACGTGTTCCCCGACCTGGTGCTGGACCTGCTGTGTCACGGCCCCGTCGAGAAGGGCCTCGACGCGGCGGGGGGCGGAGTCGAGTTCTACGACCTGGGGATCGACGCCGCTGCCCTGGGGACGGTGGCCGATTCCTTTGCGGCGCTGCAGCAGCGTGTCGAAATGGAGCGGCGCTACACCTGGCCCCAGGTCCTCGGGTTCCTGGATTCCAATTGGGCCGGTGCCGAGGGCGAGAAGGCGCGGCTTGCCATGAAGAACAGCCCCCGGTACGGCAGCGGCGGGTCCATCGCGGACGAGTGGGCGCAGAGGATCTCGCGCCTGTTCACGGGCATCGTCAAGGAGAAGCCCACGCCGGATGGATACTCTCTGCTCCCCGGTCTTTTCTCGTGGGCGTTGGTCATCAGCATGGGGAAAGAGCTCGGCGCGACTCCCAACGGGCGTCGCGCGGGAGAGGCGATTTCCCAGGGTGCCAACCCCAACCATGGCTTCCGCGCGGATGCGGCGGCAACCGCCCTCGCGGAGGCAATCGCCCTGGTGCAGCCCGGGTTCGGCAACACGGCGCCCATGCAGATAGACATCGACCCCGGCCTGGCCCGGGAAAGTGACGGGGCGGCGATCGTCGAGAGCCTTGTGCGGACGCACTTCGCCCTGGGCGGGACGCAGATCAACATGAACGTCATGGACGCGAAGAAGATCCTGGAGGCGAACAAGGACCCGCGCAAGTACCCTGATCTCGTGGTCAGGGTCACCGGGTTCAGCGCGTACTTCGCGAGCCTCTCGCCGGAACTGCGGCAGTTCGTCGTGGACCGGATGCTTCGGGAGGGCGCGTAGCAGGCCGCGGTTCGACGCCCGCTACGGTACGATAACCGCCTTCACCGCCGGCAGCGTCCCGTCCACGATTCCACCCAGTGCTTCCTTCGCGCCATCCAGGCCGAACGTGTGCGTGATGATTGTCCCCGCATCGATACGGCCTTCTCTCAGCAAGGAGAGGGAGAGCGGGAAGTTGATCGCCGGCTCGGCGAACGTGGGCACGAGCGTGATCTTGCGGAAAATCAGGTCATTGACGTCCATGGGGAGCACGTTCGCCCCGCCCAGGTGCAGTCCGTAGAACGTGATGAGCCCGCCGAACCGGATCACTGCGAGCGCCTCCCGCAGGCTTTGCGGCGGGGAGCTCACGATGACGCGGTCCACGCCGGCCGGAAAGCGGGACGTGATCCGCTGCACCAGCTCCTCGGGCGCGCAGCCGAGAACCATGTCGAAACCGGCCTTCTCTGCTGCAGCCTTTCGCGCCGCCCGCAGGGGAGAGCTGCCTCCGCGGCTGGCGATCGCGACGAACCCGGCGCCCCGGATCCGGGCGAGCAGGGCGGACATCAGGCCCAGCGGCCCGTTGCCGAGCACCAGGACGCTCCCGCCGAGCGGGACCTGCGCGTTCAGCACCGAGGTGAGGGACACGGCAAGCGGCTCCGTGAGGCTGGCAGCCGTGAAGTCGAGGCCGGAGAACTTCACGAGGCTGTTCTGGCTGACCAGCAGGTATTCACCCATCCCCGGCTGCCCGTCCAGCGAAAACATGGTGCGGCACCGCTCGGGGTGCCCGGTCTTGCAGGCGTCGCAGGTGCCGCACATCGTGCAGTCTTCCACGATCACCCGGTCACCGGCGGCGAGCCGGGTCACCCCGGGGCCGGTCTCCACCACCTCGGCTGCGATCTCGTGACCAAGGGCCATGGGATCGCCGGTCCAGTCGCGGACGAAGTTCACGTCCGTGCCGCAGATTCCGCAGGCACGGACCCTCACGATCACCTGGCCGGCGCCCGGGCTCGAGAGCTCGCGCTGCCGGACCTCGATGTCCATCGGCTTCCGTCCGAAAAGGCCTCTTGTCCTCATCGCCATACCCGGGGTCTTTACCCCGCGCCATACAGGGCCCCATCTGCCCCGGGGTAGATGGGGTCGTCCGCATGGGCGATGGCCCGGTCGAGCCTGCCGAACACCTTGTGGAACGCGGCGATCATCTTCTCCATCAGCGGGGCGCCGTTGGGCGCGTGGATGCCATGCACGATGGTGTAGGTGTCACACAGCTCGCGGGCCGCCGGGAAGTGCGCCGGGTCGTAGTCGTAGTGGATGCCCCGAGCCTCGTTGAGCGTCCATGGGTAGCCCGTGCCGCCGTAGCCGAGCCTGCTCTGGAACAGATCCTGCGCGGGGACCGGCATGGTCTGCCACTGGCCCACGAGCAGTCCCTCGCGGTACAGGGCCTTCTCCACGGCCACGCGGAACCTGCGGGGCTCGCAGTCCAGCCCGGCGGCCCGGGGATCGAAGCGCACGTTGTACATGAAGTAGACGTGGCCGCACTCCGGCGGGCAGTACGGCGGAATGACGCCCGGGATCTTCGACAGCTCCCGGGTCAGGTGCCGGGCGTTGGCGATCCGCAGCGCGTTTCGCTCGTCCAGGTGCCGCAGCTGTGCCCGGGCCAGCGCGGCCGGAAGCTCCTGGTTGCGGTACATGTAGCCGAGGATGGAGGCGTTGTAGACCCGGCGCTTGCTCACCTCGTCCACCTCGTCACCGAAGCAGCGGATGAGCGTTCCTTTTTCCAGCAGTGCTTCGTCGTCGGTGACGAACAGCCCGCCTTCACCGCCGCAGAGGTTCTTGAAGTTGTTGAGGGAGAAGGTCCCCACGTTCCCCAGCGTGCCGACCTTGCGCCCCTTGTAGGTTGCGCCATGGGCCTGGCAGGCGTCCTCTATGACGAACAGCCCGTGCCTGCGGGCGATCTCCAGGATCGGGTCCATGTCCGCGGCCAGCCCCTGGATGTGGACGGGTATGATCGCCCGGGTGCGCTCGGTGATGGCCGCCTCCAGCTTCGACGGGTCCATGCAGTACGTGCGCGGGTCGATGTCCACGAACACGGGGATGGCGTTCTGGTGCAGCGCGCAGGAGGCGGAGGCCAGGAACGTGAAGGCCGACGTGATCACCTCGTCTCCCGGGCGCACGCCCACCGCGGCCAGCGCCATGTGCAGCGCCGCGGTTCCGCTGCAGGTGGTCAGGCAGTGCTTCGAGCCGACATAGGCCGCCCACTCCCTTTCCAGTCCTTTCACCTGTGGCGCGGTTCCTCCTGCCACGATTCCCGAGCCCAGGACCTCGTTCACCAGGGAACGTTCATCATTCCCGATCAGAGGCCAGTTCCCGTAGTCGCTCCGCGCAAGGAGCGGAGCTCCACCGTCAATCGCAAGTTTTTCGGCCATTTCCGTTTACCTCAGCGCGGCTCCCGGTTCCTCCGCCCGAACCGGTGCGATCTTGCGGCGGAGGAGAACGCCAGCACATTCTCCCATGGCGTCTCCGGCTGCACGCGGTTGGAGGGGCACACCAGGCAGCGGCGATCGGCTCCGAGGGTGTCCATGAGCCGCTCGGTTTCCTGCCGGACCTCCTCGGGACCGCAGAGGGACAAGGTCCTCTGCGCCCCCAGCGTCGCGCACGTCACGATCCGGGCGCCCCAGCGGGACTTCACGCCGGCCGCATCCATGCATTCCGGCTGCACGGGGTGCAGGATGTGGAATCCCAGCTCCACGATGTCGGGGACGATCTCGGTGATCGCCCCGCAGCTGTGCAGGAAGAACACGGCGCCGGGGAACCGGGCCCGCACCGTATCCAGGACCGACCGCCACGCCGGCTTGATGAGGGTCCGCCACAGCTCGGGGGAGATCTGCATTCCCCACTGGCTTCCCGCGTCGTCGTAGAACGCCAAAACGTCGATGCCGGCCGCGGCCGTTTCCAGCGCCAGCCGGGTGGTGAATCCCGTCACTTTCTGCACGATCGCCCGGGCCAGGTCGGGGGACTCCAGGAGGTCCACCATGAACTGTTCCATCCCGCGCAGCCACCACGACCACTCGTAGACGCTTCCCGCGTAGCCGACCACGGGGTAGCCCCGTTCGTGGAACCCCCTCACCCGTTGCACCACCCCGGCGTTGTCCAGCACCGGCTCGGGATACTCCGAGACCTGCGAGGCGTTCGTGAGCGAGGCGAAGGGCGGGTACATGTGCTCGTAGGTGTCCTCCGCGCCGCCGGCCCAGTGGCCGATTCCCCACTCGTCGAACTGCGTGCCCGCCGGGACTTCGGCGTGCCACTTCCTCGGGTCCGCGCCGCCGAAGCGCTTCGCGACGGAGGCGAGGCGCAGGTCGTAGTCGAAGTACTCCGCCGGGTCTGCCGCGCCGGTCTCCGCCTCGAATCGCCGCTGGATGGCGGAGGTGAAGCCCTCGGAGCCGCCGATGTCCATGGTGAAGGGGATCCACTTCGGGTTCCCGCCGGAGACCAGAAGGGAAAGGTTCTCTCGAGGCGTCATGCCGTCCTCCGTGGCGTCCTGCGCCCCGTGCAATGGTCGCACCGGCAGCCCTTGGGCCGGATCAGTTCGTCGAAATACTCCCTGCCGTAGTCGTAGGTCAGCTCCTCGCCGGGACGGATGGCGCGCAGAGCGTAGATCAGGATGCGCATCCCGCGCGTGCGCGGCTCGCAGTTGGGCTTGCAGGAGTGGTTGATGTAGCGGCTGATGTTCTCCCTGCCGGAGCCGTCCACGATCCACCGGGTGTTCACCTCGAAGAGGTACTTCCCGCCCCTGCGGTAGGCTTCCTGGCTCGGGAGGAGCCGGCCGGTGTACTCCACTACCAGCTCGCCCCGGGAAATGGGCTGCACCGCGTACAGCCCGAGGCCGACCGAAGAACGCTTGACCGCAAACCTGCCGTTGGTGCCGCTCGTTTCGTATCTCCTCATGGCGCAGGGACCCGAGCCTACACCCATCGGCGCGCGAACGGCAAGAACACGGGAGGCGCGGTCCAGCGCGGGTGCGGTGCAGGGCGAGGCGCGGCCTTTCGCTCAGCCCGGCGTGGCGGACGTGCCAGCCGCGTGCGGGAGGTCCAGCCGGTCCGCTCTTCGCAGCGCCGGGAAGAGCAGCGCCCAGGCCGCCACCACGGCCAGGGTTCCCAGTCCCCCCGCCACGACCGCGGGCGCCGCGCCCAGCCACGCGGCGGTGACTCCGGACTCGAACTCCCCGAGCTGGTTGCTGGCGCCGATGAAGATCGAGTTGACCGCGCTCACCCGGCCCCGCTTCTCATCCGGGGTGGCGACCTGCACCAGGGTCTGGCGGATGACGACGCTCACCATGTCCGCTGCGCCCAGGACCGCGAGCGCGGCCAGGGAGACCCCGAATGAACGTGACACGCCGAAGACGATGGTCGTGGCGCCAAAGAGCGCCACGCACGCGAACATCCATGCTCCCGCCCGGCGGGCCAGCGGCCTCTGCGCAAGGAAGACCGCCACGACCGCCGCGCCGACGGCGGGAGCGCTGCGCAGGAGGCCGAGGCCCCAGGGCCCGACGTGCAGGATGTCACGGGCGTAGATCGGCAGCAGCGCAGTGGCGCCGCCGAAAAGCACGGCGAACAGGTCCAGGGAGATCGCTCCAAGGATCGGCGGCCGGGAGAAGACGAAGCGAAGGCCCGTGAGAAGGCCGTCCAGGCCGGGCTTCGCCGCGGCGCTGACATGAAGCCGGGCCCGGACTCGAAGAAGCAGGACGACCGAGCAAGCGTAGCAGCCGGCGGCCACCGAGTAGACCGCGGCTGGTCCAAGAGCGTACAGCAGGCCGCCGACGGCCGGCCCCGCTATCGTGGCCACTTGGAAGGTGCTCGAGTTCCATGCCACGGCCCGTGAGAAATCCTCCCGTGGAACTAGAAAGGGCAGGAGCGACTGGCTGGCGGGACCGACAAACGCCTGTCCGACGCCGATCAACGCCACGACGGGGAAGATCAGGCCGGCCGAGGCTCCCCTGGAAAAAGAGATCGCGAGAAGGAGCCCCGCAACCACGATCTGCAGGCCGAAGCCCGATACCAGGATGGCGCGCCGCTCGAAGCGGTCGGCCGCAAGGCCGCCGGGGAGGGAGAGGAGGAGAGCAGGAAGAAACTGTGCGAGGCCCACCATGCCGAGGGCGAACGCGCTATGGGTCAGGTCGTACACGTGCCATCCGACTGCCACCGTGAGCATGAGGCTGGAAAGCGACGCAAGGCCCCGAGCGGCAAGGAATGCGCGGAAGTCGCGGATCCGAAAGAGGGAAAGGCCGCCGGGGGGAGAATGGTTCATGCCGGAGAACCTATTAAAAGCGCCGGGTTCTTTCTATATCTTGTGATGATGAGAATGTCGGTGCGTGGCTGCCGAGTCCCGCTCCTGGTCGCGGCGATGGGAATCGTGTTCGTGTCGAGCAGCGCGTCCCAGGCCGGGTACCTCCTCAAACAGGGCGCTTCTCTGCTCGAATACAGCACGGGCGCGCGGCCGGTGCAGTCTCTCCTGGACGACCCCGCCACGGCGCCGGATACACGCGAGTTCCTGCTGCGAGTCCAGGATATCCGCCGCTTCGCGGTTGAAAAGGTCGGCCTGAAGAACAACGACAACTACGCCAGCTACAAGGAAATCGGCCGAGATCACCTCGTGGACGTGGTGCAGGCCTGCGACGCGGTCTCCTTCGATGCCTACCAGTGGGGGTACCCCTTCCTGGGCCGGCTGCCGTACCGCGGGTACTACGACCTCTCCGACGCGCAGGCGGAGGCCGCCCGCCTGAAGCGCGAGGGCTACGACGTGATCGTGCGGCCCGTGGACGCATTCAGCACGCTGGGGTTTCTCCACGACCCTCTGTACTCCTTCATGAAGCGCTATTCGCCGTTCGAGATCGCCTCCCTCATCATCCACGAGCAGACCCACGCCACGCTGTTTCTCAAGGGACAGCCCGATTTCAACGAGGAGATGGCGAGCTTCGTGGGAGACGAGGGAGCTTTCGAGTGGCTGCGGGTCACCTACGGCGAGGCCTCCCCGGAGTACCGGGCCGCCGTGGACCGCAAGGCGGACTCCGACCACTTCGTGTCCCTGCTGCAGGGCCTGGCTGCGCGCCTCGAGCCGGTGTATTCCTCAGGACTGAGCAGGGAAGAAAAGCTGGCGCGCAAGAAGCAGATCATAGATGAGTTCAAGGCGGGCCTCGAGGACGGGGCGGCCGGGTTCCGCACCGACGCCTACGCCCACCTCGAGAAGATCCCGCTCAACAACGCCTACCTTTCGCTGTACCGGCTGTACACCAGCGATGTGCCGCTGCTGCGGCAGTGGTTCGAGCAGCGCTGCGGAGGAGACCTGCGGCGCTTCGTGGCCTCGATGAAGGAGCTCGCCGCGCGCGGGGACGTCAAGAGCCAGGTCCGGGCGGCCCTCGGGCAGAGCTGAGGCCGGACCGCGGCCTCCCGTGATAGGATCGGCGCGATGACGAGCTACCAGAGGAAGTACTCCCTGGCTCCCCAGGCCCTGCCTCGGGTGCAGACCGCGCACCGCCGGATCGTGACGCCGCTTCCGGTCCCTGAATCGGTCCCGCTGCTGGAGGACCTCGAGCGGCTGGAGCCATCCTCCATGCAGGGCCAGCCCCCGATACTTATCGACCGCAGCGAGGGCTGGCACGTGCACGACCGCTGGGGCAACATGTGGCTGGACTGGTCTTCCGGCGTGCTCATCTCCAACGTGGGCAATTCCAGCCCTGCCATCGTAGCGGCCCTGCGCGAGATGCTGGATCGGCCGCTTCTCAGCACCTACGTTTTCGCGCACGAGAAGCGCCTGGAGCTGGTGGGCCTGCTCAACGAGCTTGCCCCCTCACCGGACTACAAGACGTTCCTCCTCACCACCGGGTCGGAGGCCACGGAGAACTGCATCAAGCTGGCCAGGACCTGGGGGCAGCGCACGCGAGGCCCGGATTGCCGGTACTTCGTGACGTTCGAGAATGCGTTCCATGGAAGGACCATGGGCGCGCAGCTCGCAGGCGGAAGCCCGGGCGGCAAGGGGTGGCTCGGTACGCCGGACGAGACCTTCGTCCAGGTCCCGTTTCCGGACGGCTACAAGAACCCGGACACCCGGTTCGAGCTGTTCCTTGAGACCCTGGCGGCCAGGGGCATCAAGCCCGCCCAGGTCTGCGGCGTGATGTCGGAGAGCTACCAGGGCGTGGGACCGGACTTCCTTCCCGCGGACTACGCCCGGAGCCTGGCCGCCTGGTGCAGGGAGCAAGGGGCGCTTCTCATCATGGACGAGGTGCAGTCCGGATTCTGCCGCACCGGGGAATGGTTCGCCTTCCAGCACTACGGGATCACCCCTGACCTCATCGCCTGTGGCAAGGGGATTTCCAGCTCCCTGCCGCTCTCCGCCGTCATCGGCAGGCCCGACGTGATGGAGCTGTACCCGCCGGGCTCGATGACGTCCACGCATTCCGGCTCCCCGCTTCCCGTTGCCGCCTCGGTGGCCAACATCCGGGAGCTCAGGAAGGGCGGCTACCTCCAGAACGCGCGGGCCATGGACCCCGTGCTCCGTTCGGGGCTGGAGGCCCTGCAGAGCCGGCATCCTCTCCAGGCCGGCTGCGTGCACAGCCGGGGCCTGGTAGCGGGGATCCAGGTCGTTCTGCCCGGGACGCGCACGCTCGACCCGCGGGCCGCCCTTGCCATCAACGAAGCCTGCTTCCACAAGGGCCTCCTCATGTTCGCGCCGGTTGGCGTCGCGGGGGAGTGCATCAAGATCGCCCCGTCCCTGGACATCTCCCGCGAGGCGCTGGAGGAGGGGATCGCGGTCCTGGGCGAGGCCATGGACGAGGTGCTGTCGTGAGCGGCTCCCGGGCGTCCGCGGCTGGTCCGCGGGTCTCCGCCGATGCCCCCCAGGTCCTCGTGGCGGGGGGCGGGATGATCACCGCGGACCTCATCCTGCCGAGCCTCTACCACCTGCAGAGGCTCGGGAGAATCGGCGGCATCACCGTTTGCGCGCGCGGCTCTGCCTCGCTGCGGGCGCTGTCGCAGAACGAGTCGATCCGCGCGGCATTTCCGGGAAGCTCGTTCACCGCGCAGCCACCGCTTTCGACGCCTCCCGAGCGGAGAACGGCGGGCACGTTCGCGGAGCAGGTGAAGCGGCTGCCGCCCCGGCAGATCGTGGTGATCGCCGTTCCCGACCAGGCGCACCACGAGCTGGTCCTGCGCGCGCTGGAGTCGGACCAGCACGTCATTTGCGTGAAGCCGCTGGTGCTGCGCGGCGACCAGGCCCGGCAGATCGAAGAGGAAGCGAAACGCCGCGGCCTGTTCGTGGGCGTGGAGTACCACAAGAGGTTCGACCGCAGGTCGCTGATCGCCCGCCGTGACTACCGCGCGGGGAAGTTCGGCGAGTTCCGATTCGGCGAGGCGCGGCTGATGGAGCCCTATGCGTACCGGCGGTCCAACTTCCAGAACTGGTTTCTTCCCGAGGAAACCGATCCCTTCGCATACGTCGGCTGCCACTACGTGGATCTCGTGCAGTTCATCACGGGGCTGCGCCCCGTGGAGGTGGCGGTATCCGGCGTCCGCGGCAAGTTCCCCAACGGCAACGAGGGGATTCTCTGGTCCCTTGGCAGCGTCCGCTGGGAGAACGGGGCACTTCTCTCCGTGTCCAACGGGCTGGGCTATCCCGATCAGGCGGCGGGGAGCAACGACCAGGGCCTCGTGATGTACTGCGAGGGCTCCGGCGCCTCGGGCATGATTCGCCACGACGACCACCAACGGGGCGTGATTCATTCCTACGTGGAAGGGACCACTCCCGGCGGCGCGCGCTATGGCTACGTGAGCCCCGACTTCTTCCGGCTGGTGCCGTGGGACGGAGAGGGGCTTCGCCCGGTGGGCTACGGCTTCGATTCCATCGAGGCGCTCGTGGAGGCGGCGCGCCGCGTGGACTCCGCCGCGGATGGGCTGGCCGGACAGGAGGCCGTGGAAGCGAGGGCCGCGGTCCTGCGCGCGATAGACGAGGCGGGTTTTCTCGCCACGCCCTCCAACAGCGCGGCCGACGACCTCGTGGTGGAGGCCGGACGGCGCTCCATCCTGGACGGCGGCCGGCCGATGCGCATCGACTGGTCCGGCCCGGCGCCCAGGGTCCTTCCCGTATGAGCCGCGGCGCGAGTTCGGGGGTGATCCGCGGGCGGATCCCCGGAAGGGCCGGCCTCTGGGAACTCGAGCGGGACGATGACCGCATCACGCGCCTCGAGTGCCGCGACGAATCGTTTTCGGACGAACGGTGCCTCTGGATCACGCCCGGCCTTTTCGACCTGCAGGTCAACGGGATCGGGGGGATCCATTTCACCGACCCGTCCCTGACCACGGACCAGGCGGCGCGCGCGGACGCGCTCATCCGCGAGGGGGGGACCAGCCGCTACTGCCCGACGGTGATCACCTGCGGTCTGGATGCTGCAGCGGCGGTGCTGGGGACGCTTTCGCGAGCGATGGCGGACGGGCAGATGCCGGGCGCGCGGGCGATTCACCTGGAAGGGCCGTGGCTTTCCGAGCTCGATGGGCCCCGCGGGATCCATCGCCGGGAGCATGTAAGGGACGTCTCCGCGGCGGAGTGGGAGGCCCTGCAGGCGGCAGCCGGGGGAAAGATCGGCATCGTCACGCTGGCGCCGGAGCGCCCGGGTGCGCTGGAGCTGATCCGCCGAGCGGCCGCGGCGGGGGTCATCGTTTCCCTCGGGCACACGGAGGCCTCACCCGAGGAGGTCTCCGCGGCGGTTCGGGCGGGAGCCGCCATGAGCACGCACCTGTTCAACGGGTGCGCGGGGATGCTGGACCGGCATTCCAACGTCGTGTATTCCCAGCTCGCCGAGGACGCGCTGTACGGATGCTTCATCGCGGACGGCCACCATGTGCCGTTTCCCGCGCTTCTCATCGGGATGCGGGCAAAGGGGCCCGACCGCTCGATCCTGGTGAGCGACCTCGCCCACCTTTCGGGGCTGCCCGACGGGGAATACGAGATGGAAGGAAACCGGGTGGAGCTGCGGGATGGGGGGCTGAGGGTGAAAGGCTCCCGCCTTCTCTCCGGTGCCGCGCGCACGCTCGCCGAGGACGTGCAGTGGCTGGCCCGGCAACCGGAGCCCGGCATCGAGGCCGCGCTGTTGATGGCTACCCGCAACCCGGCCGCGGTCATGGGGGACCGCGCGTGGGCCGAGCTTGCGCCCGGCCGCCGCGGCCCGATCGCGGTCTTCTCCTGGAACGGGGAGCGCCTGCAACTGGAGCAGAGGATAGGGTTCTAGGACCTCAGCCTTTCATCGGGACGCCGAAATACCGCTCGGCGTTGTTGTAGCAGACGTCCCGCACGATCCCGCCCAGGAGGTCGAAGTCACCGGGCAGCTCGCCCGCCTCCACGGCGGCGCCGAGCCGCGCGCAGAGGATCCGGCGGAAGTACTCGTGCCGGGGGAACGACAGGAAGCTGCGGGAATCCGTGAGCATGCCGACGAAGTTGGCCAGCAGCCCCATGGACATGAGCGTCCTCAGGTGGTCCTCCATCCCTTCCTTCTGGTCGTTGAACCACCAGGCGGCGCCGAGCTGAACCCCGCCGCGCACCCCTTCCTTCTGGAAGGTCCCGGCGATCACGGCGATCACGGCGTGATCCACCGGGTTCAGGCAGTACAGGACGGTCTTCGGCAGGCTGCCCTCGGACTCGAGCCGGTCGAGGTAGCGCGCGAGCGGCCCGGCCAGGGAGAACGTGCCGATGACGTCGTAGCCCGTGTTCGGGCCGAGTCCCCGAAGGGCGGCGCCGTTCACGTCCCGCAGCGCCCCCATGTGAAGCTGCTGGACCCAGCCGCTCTCGGCGTCCATGCGGGCAAGGGCCCGAAGCACGGCGGAGGAGAATGCCCTCGCCTCCCGGGCGTCCGCGGCGGCTCCCGCGCGGGCCGACCGGAAGATCCGGTCCGCCGCCTCCTCGGTGCAGTCCTCCGCGTACGGTTCCTCCAGCCCGTGGTCTGATGCCCGGCAGCCGGCGGCATGGAAGAAGTCGTGGCGCGCGCGCAGGGCGGCCAGGAAGTCCTTCCAGTCCCCGATGGGGATGCCGGACGCCCGGGACAGCCGGTCCACCCAGGCGGTGAACCTCGGCGGGTCCGTCACGCCCCGCGCCGCGTCGGGACGGAACGTCGGAACCACGGTCACGGGAAACGACGCATCCCCCGCCAGCTTCGCGTGCCAGGCGAGGTCGTCCGCGGGGTCGTCCGTCGTGCAGACGACCCGCACGTTCATCCTCGTGAGGAGTGATCGGACACGAAACCCGTCGGCACGCAGCATCTGCTCGGTGCGCGCGTAGATCTCCGGGCCGGTGGCCGCCGAGAGCAGCGGTCCGTCGATCCCGAAGTAGCGCTTCAGCTCGAGGTGCGTCCAGTGGTACAGGGGATTGCCGATCGTGGAGGGAACGGTCCCCGCCCAGGCGAGGAACTTATCGCGGTCCGCTGCATCTCCGGTGATGAGCCGTTCGGGGACGCCGCAGGCTCTCATCGCCCTCCACTTGTAGTGATCGCCGGCGAGCCAGGCCTCCGTGAGGGTGGCAAAGCCGTGGTTCTCGGCGATCTGGCGGGCGGGCAGGTGGCAGTGGAAGTCGAAGATGGGCATGCCCTTCGCGCAGCCGTGGTAGAGCCGCCGGGCGGCCCGGGTGGAAAGCAGGAAGTTCTCGTCCATGAATCGCGGCATGGCTTCGGAGTATAGCCGAGGACCGCATTTTTGTTCTCGCCTCCGGCTCGTTCGGCTGGTATTATCGAACAGATGAAAGAGCAAGCCATGCATACCGTCACGATCTGCAGCGGCGTGCACCTGGTGGAGATTCCCGGGGCCGGGCTTTCCGTGCTCTGCGGGTGCCCCGCGGACAGCGTCAAGCTCCTGATGAAGAAGGGCCTGATCGTCGGATCACGGAAGGACGGCGTGGTGGTGGAGACCGGCCCGAACGCGATCCTGCTGTCGGACGCCTCCACGCAGAACGAGACCTTCTGCAACCTCTCGGAGTTCCCGATCCTCCAGATGCTCTACCGGCAGGGGATGATGGTGCCGGGTCACCCCGGCAACACGGGGCGCAAACCCCTGCTCATCGGGCTGGAAAGCCAGGTGCGCTCGCAGAGCCAGTACATCTTTCGAGGCAACTACGGCCTGGCCTCGCTGGAGGAGTTCCTGGCCGCCGGAGTGCCGAAGGAGACCGCCCAGGACTACCTGCGCATGAAGCTCTGGTTCGCGTTCGGTCGGATCCGTCCGACCGAGGAGATGCTGGAGTCCCGCATCGTCGGCACCGCTCCCGTGGAGCTGCGGGCAGGGGCCACCGTGCGGCGCCTGGGGTTCAACCTCTACGAGTTCGCCTACCGGGGACAGGCGGCACGGGTGGACCTCAACCTGCGCCAGGGAGAGCGGTATTCCGCCTCGTACTCGCTGGGATTCCACAAGATCCAGCGCGAGTATTTCTCCGTGGTCCACCTCGGGGAGGGAGACGGCTGGGACACGGAGAAACCCTGCATGGGGAGCCTCATCACGTTCCAGGGAAGGATCTACCTCATCGACGCCGGGCCGAACATCGAGCAGTCCCTCACCGCCATCGGCATCAGCGTGAACGAGATCGAGGGGGTCTTCCACTCCCATTCCCACGACGACCATTTCGCGGGGTTCACCTCGCTGGTCCGCTGCGATCACCGCATCAAGTACTTCGCCACGCCCGTGGTGCGGGCTTCCGTGGTCAAGAAGCTGTGCGCCCTCATGGGGATGGACGAGGCGATGGTCGGCCGCTACTTCGAGGTGCACGACCTTCGGCCGGGGGAATGGAACGACGTGGACGGCCTGCAGGTCAAACCCGAGATCTCGGCGCACCCCGTGGAGACCAACGTGTTCCAGTTCCGCGCGCTGTGGGAAGGCGGGTACCGCACGTACGCCCACCTGGCGGACGTGGTTGCCTTCGACACGCTGCACCGCATGGCATCGGCGCCCGCAGAGGCGCCCGGCGTGTCGAAGGCCTTCGCCGAGCGCCTGGAGCGCGAGCTGCTCGCCCCGGCGGACCTGAAAAAGCTGGACGCGGGCGGCGGCCTCATCCACGGGGCCGCGAGTGACTTCGCGCGCGACCAGTCCGGCCGCCTGATCCTCAGCCACGTGGTCGGGGAGCTCAGCGACGCGCAGAAGGAGATCGGCTCCAACGCGGTGTTCGGACGGGAGGACGTGCTCATCCCCGCCAACGTGGATTACGTGGCCCAGTCCGCCTTCCGCTTCCTGAGCGCCTACTTCCCGGAGGCCCCGGCGCACTCGGTGCGGATGCTGGCCAACTGCCGCATCGTGCCGTTCAACGCCGGTTCCATCATCTACAAGAAGGGCGAGCAGGTCCGCTCCTTGTTCCTGATCCTGCACGGGGTGGGGGAGGTGGTGGACACCCAGCAGGGTACGCACAAGTTCCTCTCCGGCGGCACGCTCGTCGGCGAGCTGGCCTCCCTCGTGGACGAGCCGTCCTTCTGGACGGTGCGCGCCTGCAGCTACGTCACCGCGCTGGAGATCCCGAGACAGCTGTACCTCGCGTTCATCCGGGAGAACGCGCTGGAGGAATCGACCCGGCGGCTGCTGGCCAA
>Ga0153915_10003075_pt1 | contig 15238 bp, 4 predicted proteins | sample Opewatmetagenome_2_FD_107003 | JGI IMG/M metagenome (GOLD analysis project Ga0153915, IMG submission 107003) | Freshwater wetland microbial communities from Ohio, USA - Open water 3 Core 3 Depth 3 metaG | ecosystem: Environmental > Aquatic > Freshwater > Wetlands | place: USA: Ohio, Lake Erie...
ACAGTTGTCCTACCGATCTTTATCACCACCCGCAAACGCCATTTGGTGGGGCTGCGTAGCCGTGACATGCCATTCACCATTACCACCACCCCGTTGGAGGGGACTCAGCCACCGCGCACGGTGATGGGTCGACTGTATGCCCGCCCGTTGATTGGCCCCTGGCTGTTGTTATTAGTTCTTGTTACCCTTTTTACCCTGGCCGTCTATGGTTTCTGGCCGCGCATGAGCCTGACCGTAAGCCCCACCGAAATCAGCTCCGGTCAGCCGGTGGAAATAAAGTGGACTTCCTGGCCGCCCATTTTCATGACGCTCAAGCTAAACGGTGAGCCGCTGGGAGACACCCGTGGCGAGCTGACCCAACAACCGCTGGCGACCACCCGTTACCAGCTTACCGGCGATACTTGGGCTTCGCGCCTTTTCTCGCCAGGCACGCTGTTCAGCATTGTCCGGACGGTGAATGTCACACCGGTCACCCCCCAAATTCTACTGTTTCAGGCTAAGCCTCCCCAGGTAGATAGCGGCGCGTATACAGAAATCTCCTGGTCGGTGACAGGCGCTGACAAGCTGGTGCTGGTGAGCGAGAATATTTCCCAAACGCTGGATAATCTCGAAGGCTCGCAAAAGATCCGAGTGGAAAGGCAGACCGTCTTTACCTTAAAGGCTTACAATAATTCTCTGCCGGACCGGGTCATCGAGCATGAGCTGAGCGTGGCGGTGAACCCGCCGCCTGGCAAGCCGGCTCCCTTGATTCTGGATTTTAACGTGGAGCCGTCCACGATCACAGCCGGCCAGGATGTGACCATTACCTGGCGTGTAAGCGGTGTAGATGAAGTCTCCATCCAACCTCTTGGGGATCACCTGCCGCCATCTGGTTCGGCTAGCCATACTCCTGCCGAAACATCGTTATATGTGCTCGCGGCCAGTAATGGGCAGCAATCGACGCATGCCCTGCGGCAGATCACGGTCAATCCGATTCCCCCCACGCCTACCCCCACTCCCGCGCCGTTGGCCCCAACCATCGAGTTGTTCACCGTCTCGCCGGCCGAGCCCATGCAGATGGGCGACGAGGAGGTTGAGATTCGCCTGGATTGGGTGGTCTCGGGCAAGACCACGAACATCACTTTGACAGGCGGCCCGCTGGGTAGGGATGGTTACTCTCAGCTCGGGCCGGAAGACAGCTTTACGACGTTCATCAGCGAGGATGCCATATTTGTGCTGAAGGCCTTCAACGGCGACCAGCAGGTGCTCCGCACGCTGGAGGTGAGACTGCAGCATCCGTTGAACCGTGTGGTGCCGCCGGCATTCAATCTGTTCGGCGAGGTGGTGGTGAACGACAACCCGCCGCCGGCCACTGGCATTCAGCTTAGCTGGGACTACGACGCTGAAAACCTGATTATCGGCTTCCGCGTGTACCGCGATACCGGCTCCGGCTTCACCTTGATCGCCGCCGAGGACCAATTGGATAATTCCGATCGGCAATACTTTGACCCGAGCGAGGGCGACTGTATGAGGTACTACGTAGTGGGGGTCTACCTGAACGCTGCCGGCCAATGGCGAGAAACTACCCCAAGCAGCCAGTGGTTTACGGGTTGCCCCTAGGGATGGGATTTGGGGAACTGAAAAAGTAAGATGCCTGCTTAAACCGAAAACCTCACGGTTGGTCGATGACAAGAACCGTGAGGTCGGCTTTTCGCTCGGATGGGCATTGGGATCGTGCGGATCCTTAGGTAATGATCCCTGAGAAATCACAGCAGCTTCAGCAGCTATAGTATAGTATACCTAGACCAGACTTTGGCTGGTTTAGGCAGCGCAGCGGGCGTTTAAACAGAAGAACGCGTCCAGAAGGCGCATATTTTAATTATCCATCATGGATAAAGACTGTGCCTGTTCTATAGGCGTTGGGTGGGATGCAGGTTGCATGAGTTAGCTGAGACAATACCCAAGGAATGGATGTGGGTTCTGAATTAAGTCACGCAGCTTCTGGCTGTGATACAGAAACAAATCCTTGAGTAATTTGACATTAAAGGTAAGCTTAGTTATAATATGCGTTGAGCTCTTCCGTTTGCAAGTTCCCTCAAATAGAATTAATCCATTGACTTCAATTCAGTGGTCCCTCATTGAAATTACCAACGTTTAATCCTCTGAAACCAAGATAGCGGATTTCTTGTGTCTGTCAGGATCACCCATCGATCTCACATACACCGAAGTTCAATTTAGCAACCCCTTGAGCTTGTACTCGAAGGGGTACCCTCCGAATGACCGGATTTAACAGATAGCGGTCAGGAGTCGCAGGGTCCCTGCGCATTGGTGAATTGTCGTGACGGGCGCTGGGAAAAAGGAGGATGTGATCACGATGCTGAAGACAAAACTCCTTCAGGGACGATGAGGGATATTTAAATATGGAGAATACCGGCGTAAAGGGCAGTGTTGTAAATGTAGTAACAGGTAAGGGAATTAAGGATCTCACCGTAAAAGTGGTGGATTTTGATCCCTTCTTTAGAGAAGATGATATCTTAGCTACAGGGAAAACCGACGGCGAGGGAAAATATAAATTATCATACTCTGTCGATGCTTACAGTCAGTGGGAAGCGGAACGAAAGCCCGATATCGTCGTTCAGGTTTTCGAGCCCGCCGGGCGCCTGCTATTCGAGACGGAAGAAGTCAAGAACGTGACCGATGAAATCCTCGAGGTTCCGGACATCAAAATACACCCGAACCATATCGATGGCTGGCTCGTCACCCACGCAACACTGAACCCAGAAACCGGGACGCCAGTTTCCCTGTATAAAGGCAACCAGATCCGGCAGCTGGTCGACGGCGACGCGGTGTTCCCAGCGGTTACAAAGGCGGCGAAAAAGGCAAAACTCTCGATCAACCTGATGAATCTGGCCTTCGCTGTGAAGAGCGACCTGATCACCGAATTCAAAAGCAGTTTTGACCCTTTAAAAACCCCACCGAAAGATTGCAAAAGCGTCATGGAGGCGACCTTAGAAGATGTGCTGGTGAAGAAGCAGCATGAGTTATCCATTCATGTCCTTGTTGCCAATATACCCTTAAGTGCCAGCGACACGGTCGCTGAGGTACGGGAGTTTTTTGAAAATACGAATGTAAGGACCAGCGATTTTCGGAAAGGTTTTGACATCCTGCATGCTAGAGCCGTCATCTTCGATGGGGAGAGCGCCATCTTGATGGGCTCTTCCTTCAAGCAATCCTATTTCAGCGATGCGCACCATGCCATCCGAGATGCGCGTCATAAAGGTTCTTTGATCCACGATGTAAGCATGGAAATCGCCGGTCCAGCCGTTGCCAGGATCGATCAAACCTTTGCCACAGTTTGGAAAGCCACGGGTAAGTCGATTCTACCGAATGGACCCGATACGATCGACGAGAAACCGCAGGCTGATGATGTTGCCTCGGTTCAAGTTCTGCGTACCTTGCCGGGAAGCACTTTCAAGTTGAAAGAACCAGGAGATGAAGATCTGCCGCATGGGGAAACAGGTATCCTGGAAGCTTATCAGCGGGCGATTGCCAACGCAGAACGTTACATCTACATAGAGAACCAATATTTTACCTCCCCTGATATCGTCGACGCGCTGCTCCAGCGATTGAACGATACCACCAAGCCCAAATTGCAGCTCATCCTCGTCCTCAACTTACGCCCAGACTTGCCCGGTTACCCGGACCAGCAAGTCGACATCATCAACCGTTTGAAAATTCCCGTGGAAAAGCATGGTCATAAAATGGGGGTGTATACCCTATGGAGCAGGTCTGAAAGCCCCAAGAAGACCGCAGAAGGCAAAACCGAATTTGAGATCATGCCCATCTACGTGCACAGCAAAGTCGCCATAATTGACGATCATTGGGCGACGGTTGGAACCGCCAACCTCGATGGCACTTCCATGAACCATCACGAGATCGGGCTGTTATTCACCGGTTACCTGACGGAAAAGCTCCTTGACAAATTCGCCCTGGGAGACAATTTTGCGAAGTTCGTGTGGGATGCGTTCTGGTATGTGTTTTTCTTCGTTGTCGAAGAGATTGCGTTCAATCTGAAACACTTACTGCTGATCCTGGGTGTTGTCTATAAGGTGTTCACGAACTTTAAGGAAATTTTGGAAGCCCTCTTTGAAATCACGGACATCTTCGAAATCATCAGGCGCTCCAGCGCCCGTACGTCCCAGCACGCGCTTCCGCATCGCCCCCGGCAGCCAGGTCGCAATTTGGAGCAGAACCTGGTCATCTATAGTGGAATCGCCGGCCAGCCAGAAAACCGGGTCATCCAACAACTGCGAGAACGGTTGTGGCAAGAGCACCTGGGTTTGTCGGCTTTGCCCGCAGAGCTGCAAAACGTGCCGCAAAATCCGGCAGAGATGAAGTGGGTTGAGTTTTGGGACGCTCGCGCCAAAGCCTACCAGGAAGCGATCAAGAAGGAGCAGAGCCTGCCGGACAACGAGACGACACAAATCCTTACTTGGGCAGCGGAGACCAATGCAGAGAGATATCTGCGCTCCTTGAAAATCCGGACGAAGAACCTGAGAAACCAGGCTCGAAAATACGACTTCAGTGAATGCGAGATCGATGAGGGGGATCTACTCCCGTGGCCAATAATATAGTCAATTCGGCTACTGCCGAGATCGGGCAAATCCTTTCGTACCTGGCAGAGATTCAGGGGAAGGTCGACCAGGCGAAGGCGCTCGTTAATTTAATGGGCTGGGAACTGCCACCCGGCGTCGAGGATATTGGCCTGGCGAGCCTCGATCTTACCGAATTCCTGGAAAAGCTCGACGCGGTGATCGGCGCTCCGGACGAGGAATGGGAAGATGAAATCGCCATGCTCAGCCGCATCGCGGAATTGACTCTGGCTATCAACAGCCTGGCGCAAGCGATTGATACGCTCGCCCTGGAACTACCGGTGAAGCTGGCTTCCTTCGGGGATTATGTTGACCGGACCCAAATTCACAAACAGCTCCCAAAACGCCTGCTCGATTTTTTGCTCGTCAATTACTTAGCCAACAAATCACCCCTCGCTTATGCAATCCTGCATTTGATCGACGTGATTGATTACCCTTACTTCGAGGCAAACCACGCCATCTTTCAGGTCGAGCACGTGCGCGCGGTGATCCACTACAACCATTTCAAAACCTTCTTTACCGATCCGGCGCAGCTAGCCAAAGAAGCCTACGGGTGGAATACGCCCGATTTTGCCGCGCTGCGGCTGCTGACGCGTCTGAGCCTGCTGTTTCAGACCCTGGGGCTACGCAACCGGATTCAGCCCCTGGATCACCATGCCGAAGAAATTTGGCTGGGCAGGACGGTTTCCGAAGCCGGGACCATGCCCCAATTGATCGCTTTTTTGCATGAAGAACGCGGTGCGGTTGCCGGTTTCCGGCTGGGTCTGTCGATTTTTGGCGCCCGGGCGTCCTCGGTCGGGGCCAGCGATAGCGGCCTGGGCCTGGTTCCTATCGTGCGCGGCCAGGCTCAGGGCAGCATCCCGTTTTTCCGATTGGAGGATACTTTCATCGATTTTACGGGCGATGCCGACCTGCTCAAAGGAATTGCACTGCTGCAGCGACCCGAACAGGACCCGGAGTTGAGAATCGCCCCCAGCTTTTCGGATACGATCGCCGGCCGGTTTGCCCTTGGCCTTCGAAACGGCAGCCCGCAAAGTCCGCCAAAAACCATTCTGCGTCTGCCTGGGGGATCCGGGCTTCAAATCCAGTAGGCCATCTTGACAGGAGGCATAGAAAAGTTTTCCGGCCAGCCGGCGGATAGCTTTATTGAATTAGGGCTGCTGGGCGGGCGTTTCGTCTTTTCTCTTGATCAGGCAGATACTTTCATCAAGGAGAGTATCCCACAAGAAAAGGTCGGGACCTCCTTCGATTTGCGGGCGCGCTGGACCCGAGACCAGGGCATCCATTTCCAGGGGAGCTCCGCCCTGCTGCTGACCCTGCCCGTACATAACGAGATCGGGCCTTTTACGCTCAACAGCCTGACGCTCGGGCTGTCCGTAGCGGAGGGCGGTCTGGAGTTTCAATCGGCGATTGCCGGGAGCCTGAGATTGGGCCCCTTACTGGCCACCATCGATGGTCTTGGCCTGCGGGTCGAGGTCACTTTTGAAGAAGGCAACCTGGGCATATTGGGCATCTCGCCCCATTTCAAGCCCCCCGATGGCCTCGGTCTGGTCGTCGAAGGCGGTGGTTTCACCGGGGGCGGTTTCTTACGCTACATCGAAGCCGACCAGCGCTACGAGGGTATGCTCGAGCTTGAATACGAGGATAAGATCACCCTCAAGGCCATCGGCCTGCTCACCACCCACCTTCCGGATGGCCGGCCCGGCTTCTCACTCCTGATCATCATCAGTGCCGAGTTCAGCCCCATCCAACTCGGGCTGGGCTTCACCCTCAATGGCGTAGGCGGCCTGTTGGGTCTCAACCGCACCGCTGATGTCGAACGGCTGCGCACTGGGGTGCGCGACAGCACCCTCAGCAGCGTCCTCTTCCCTCGAGATGTGATCGCCAATGCCAGCCGCATCCTCAGCGACCTGCGCCAGGTCTTCCCGGCCCAATCGGGCCGCTTCATCTTTGGGCCGATGGCGCGCATCGGCTGGGGCACCCCCACCCTAGTGACCATCGACCTGGGGCTGCTGGTCGAGATCCCCGACCCAGTGCGGGTGATCATCCTGGGCGTCATCCGGGCCCTGCTACCGGACGAGGATCTCAAGCTCCTGCAGCTCAATGTCAATTTCCTGGGGGTGATCGATTTCGAAGCGCAGCGGCTTTCCTTCGATGCCAGCCTGTATGACTCGAAGCTGTTGAATTTCACCCTTTCAGGCGATATGGCTGTGCGGCTGAGCTGGGGAGACAATCCCAACTTCCTGCTCACCGTCGGCGGCTTCCACCCTGCCTACAATCCGCCACCCCTCAATCTGCCGGTCCTCCGGCGCCTATCGCTGCAGCTCACCGCTGGCGATAACCCGCGCCTGACGCTGGAGACCTACTTTGCCATCACCTCGAACACCGTCCAGTTCGGCGCCAAGATCGAGCTGCTCGCCAAAGCCGGCTCTTTCAGCGTCTACGGTTTCCTGTCCTTCGACGTACTGTTCCAGTTCAATCCGTTCTATTTCATCGCCGCCATCAGCGCCAAGCTGGCCCTACGCGCCGGCAGCAGCGAGATCGCCAGCATCAGCCTCGACTTATCCCTGGAAGGCCCCACCCCCTGGCACGCCAAGGGCACCGCCAAACTGAAGATCTGCTGGTTCCTGACGATCAAAGTGCACTTCGATAAGACCTTCGGCGAGGAGCGTGACACCCGCCTGGACGATGTCCCCGTACTCCCGCTGCTCCGGGCAGCGCTTTCCGACCGGGGAAACTGGGAAGCGCAGTTGCCGGGCAACCGCCGCCAGTTGGTCAGCTTCAAAGCGCTCCAGGCTGGTGACGGGGTGGTGGTGTTCCCGTCCGGCGTTTTGACCATCCAGCAGCGGATTGTGCCGCTCGATATCGAGATCCGGCGGTTCGGCAGCCAGCAGCCGGCTGACGGGCATCGCTTTGCCATCGAGCGTGTCTTGGCCGGTGAGGGCAGCTCGGCTGAGCCGCTCGCCACCGACGCGGTGGACGAGTTGTTTGCCCCGGCCCAGTTCTTCGAGTTGTCCGATGCGCAGAAGCTGTCCAGCAAGTCGTTCGAACGCTACGACAGCGGCGTGAAGTTGGTGGACTCTGAGTCGCTCGCCGGCGATTACGCCGTCCGGCGCGAGGTGGCGTACGAGCTGTTTTATATCGACGATCAGCGTGATCTGCAGCCACAGGGGGACCCCTTCCAGCCGGATATCCTGACGTTCCACACCTGGGCTTTGCAGGGAGCGATTGCGGACTCGCCGCTCTCCCACGCCAGGAATGCCAAGTCGGCCCTGGCGCCCGGGGCGGTGCAGGTCAACCAGGAAGGGTTTGCGGTGGTGAACACCAGCGACTTGCGCCAGGCAATCCCGGATATGCAGGCCACCAGCAAGGCTGGGGCGCAGCACTTGATGGAAGGGCTGATCCGCAGCAACCCGACCCTGGAAGGGGAGATCCTGGTGGTGCCATTATTTGAGGTGAATCGGGTGTGAGCGATCAGATTGCAACCTACACGTTTCTTCCGTGGCTGCGGCAGGGCATCGCCTCCCAGATCAAGGCCTCGGACAACCTGGGCGCCGGGCAGGGGCAGGGCGAGCGCGCTGCAGTCCGAATTTCCCTGCAGGTGAACGGCGATCCCAATTTCGTTTCCCAGAATGTCCAGCTCACCGGACCGGGTGATGTGATCGGAATCAACCCGCGGGTGGTCGTCCGTACCGAACCACGCCGCTGGGTTGCGGATTTCGAGCCCAATTACCTGGCCTTTATCGAGTTCTATGAAGAGGATTTCCCCTGGCGGTTTACCCCAGCCCAGGCTGTGCAGGTAAACGCCGCCGGAAACCCGGTTGTCAGCCCGCAGCAGACCAAGCTGCGGCCCTGGATCTTCCTGTTGGTTTTGGAGGAGGGGGAGTTCGAGGAGGTTTCCGGGCTCTCCGGACCGCTTCCGGTGATCCGGCTGCCGGAGACGACCGACAAGGCGGCGATCCTACCGCCTGCCGCTCAAGCCTGGGCCTGGGCGCACGTGCATGTCAGCCAGGATATCACCGCCGCGGGCGCCAACACGCCGGGGCAGGCTGTGGATGCCCTCGAAAACCTGCTGCGCCAGAACCCGGATCATGCCCTTTCGCGCCTGGTCTGCCCGCGTAAGCTCAACCCCACCACGGCTTACCACGCCTTCCTGATCCCGTCTTTCGAGGTAGGCCGGCTGGCCGGCCTCAACCAGCCTACCACCGGATTGGACGCCCTGGTGCCCTCCTGGGGGGCCGGGCAGTCCGAATACCCTTATTATTACCGCTGGGCCTTCCGCACCGGCGAGCGCGGCGATTTCGAGTACCTGGTCAATCTGCTCGAGCCGCGTGAGGTAGACGAGCGTGTGGGCATCCGCGACATGGATATGCAGCGTCCGAACTTTGGCGCATCCGGGATGAGCACCGGCCTCGGCGATGTGCCCGTGATGGGCTTGGAAGGCGCCTTGAAGAACCCGAATGCCAGGCCTAAACCGCCCATCTGGCCGCCTGAAGACAGGATCAACTTTCCAGCTTTCTTGAATGATCTAGAAGCCATGGTGAACCTGCCGGAGACGCTGCTCAGCTTGCCCGCCACGCCAGCCGGGCATCCCGACCCTATCATCAGCCCGCCATTGTACGGTCGCTGGCATGCCCTCCAGAAGCGCCTGGCGGTGGGCCAGAAAGGCTGGGTGAACGAGCTTAACGCGGACCCCCGGCTGCGCGTCCCGGCCGGCTTTGGCACACAGGTCATCCAGGCTGGCCAGGAGGATTACATGAAGCGGGCCTGGCAGCAGCTGGGCGACATCCTGCTCGCCAATCAGAAAATCCGCCAGGTGCAGGTCTCGATCGCTGCCAGCATGCGGGTCTTTTCCAGGCACTTCGTCCAGCTCGACCCTGACCAGCAGATTGCCGTCACCCGACAGTTGCATACCCGCGTCATGGGCAGCCCCACAACCGTTTACCAGCAGCTCAAAGATAGCCGGCTCGAGCAGGCCGCCTTACGCCCGGCCTTCCGCAAGATCACCCGTCCGAGAGGGGCAATCATGCGCAAGGCTATACCGGAGAGCCAGGGCAAACCGACGGATGTGCTCGTGAGGTTGAATGAGGGCAAGATCACCGCCGCGCTCCCTAAAGTAGCGCCGAAGAACCAAATTTCCCTGACGCAAGCCGCCAACAAACTCCCGGATAAGGTCATGATCGAGAGCAAATTGACCGCTGAAGCCGTGAAGAAGATCCCGAGCCGGCCGGCTTTCAAGTTCACCATGCCCGGCAAGGCCCTCCCCCCCGCACCCTTCGACCCGCTGGACCGCGACAGCCCCGAAGGAGCCCACTTCCGCACTGCTCTGTTGGACCTACACGCCCGCATCGAAACGATGCTGCCCGCGACCGGGCCGAGGCCCAAGATCCAGGTCAGCGCGCTCAGCAGTACCCTGGTCAAAGCTTTGAATCCGAAATCCACCATCCTCACGCGCACCCTCAGCACCCTCGTCATTCCCGATACGTTCAAGTATCTGCGCCCCAAGGAAACTATCGTACCCGTCATGGCCCACCCGGTATTCGCCGACCCGATGTACCGGCCGCTGCGCGATCTGTCCAGCGAACTGCTCATCCCGAACCTGGACCTGATCCCCAACAACACGATCACCCTGCTGGAGACCAACCCCAGGTTCATCGAGGCCTACATGGTCGGGCTGAATCACGAGATGGCGCGCGAATTGCTCTGGCGAGAATTTCCCACCGACCAGCGTGGCAGCTACTTCCGCCAGTTTTGGGATGTGAGTGAGATCGTCAACCGTGATCCGGCCAAAGACGCCGGGGCGGTGGAGGAGGCGCGGCGTGATATCCTGCCGCTGCACTTGTGGAAGGCGACGAGCCCGCTAGGCGGCCACAAAAACCGCAGGATGCCGACCGGTAGCGAGGCCAACGGGAAGAGGCTGGTCCTGGTCATCCGCGGCGATCTGTTAAAGAGATATCCAACGGCGGTTATTTTCGCCCAGAAAGCAAAGTGGGTGGATGATGCAGACGATCCAGCCAACCCGCCGCGCAAGATCCGGATTTTGGATGAAAGCGATCCGAAGACCACCATCCTGGAGCCGGTCTTCAAAGCCGAGATCGAGCCCGATCTCCACTTCCTCGGCTTCGACCTGACCGTTGCCCAGGCCAAGGGCAGCCCGAAACCTCCGCCGACTGCCTTAAATCCGGGGAAACCGGGTTGGTTCTTCGTCATTCAGGAACGTCCTGGAGAGCCGCGCTTCGGTCTGGATCTTACCGATGGCCCCCCAGAGGTGCCGGTGAACCAGCTCAAAGAGTGGAACCAGCTATCGTGGAACCACCTCGGTAATCCCGTTGAGATCCCCTTCATTAGCATTGTCCAGGCGCATATCCCCACCGTCACCGGCATCGGCCCGGATAAAAATATCAAGTGGGGGTCTAACGCCGCCGACATGGCTTATATCCTTTTCCAGGTCCCGGTGATGGTCGCCATCCACGCGGACAAGATGCTAAAGTAATGGCCGGCACGATGAAAGAACTGGAAGATTACCGTCAACGGGCGCGAGAGGCTAGAGAGGAAGCGGCGAGGGTCGAAGAGGCTCGCGCAAAGCGCCGCAATCTGCTCCGCCGCCGGCTGGACCAGCTGGCCCTGGCCCGTCGCCAGGTGGATGGGAGCGCTGAGGAGCGCCGGCTCGCACTCGAGATACAGTCGCTGGAAGGCGAGTTCGAAAAAGATCTCCAGTCCACCAGGGCTTTGAAAGGTGTTTCAGCCGGTTTGAAGGTGAATGGACCCCCCCAGCCCTGGGAGCTGGTCGAAGGGCTCGACGATCGCCTGCCGTTCCTACTCCTCCCGCTGCGCATCGAGACCCGTTTTATGACGGTCGAAGATCGCAAAGAGCTGTGGGTGCGAATTTTCCCCGATGATATCGCCGTGCACACGCATGAAAAGAGCCTGACCGCCGATGAGCTTAACGGCGGGAAGACCTATTGGCGTGAAGTCTGGCGCTCCCGGCAGGAGAGTGAGGCGGCGAAGAGGCAAGCCATCAAAAAGGGCGCCTGGCGCGCCCTGGCCGAGGCCTTTGGCGGCTCACGCGCCGCCTATATCGCTTCCCAGACCCGGCCAGCCACCCTGGATGTGTCCAAGGTGGAAGATTTGAAATTCCCCGAGTTCCCTGAGGAAGCGCTGAAAGCCGAGAGCTGGAGTGTGGCACCGCGTTCCAAGGTTATGCCCGACCGCTTCGTGGTCATGGGCTTCTCTCAAGGTAAGGAAGTGTTCCGCCAGGCGGGCAACCCAATCCCCGACCCGCTCATCGTTGGGCCGGACCCACAGACGGCGGCGGACTTCCGGCAAGAAGGCGGTGAACTGCTGGTCGGTGAGGATATCGCCTGGATTTACGATTTCCAGGCAGCGGTGAAGCTCGGCATGGCCTTACAGATCCCGCTGGACCCCCCCTTTGACACCCAGGGGTTTTCCCAGCTGCTGGTCTTGGGACTGCGCCTGTCCGTCGATGAGAAAGAAAGCCAGGCCCAGGTGGAGGAGCTGTTCGAAAACCACAGTTACGCGCCTGATGGGTTGAGCTTCGTGCCGCAGGGCACGCCCACCAACAACACGGACAGCCTGGGCTCGGGTTTTTCCAGCGCAGACCCAGGGGCAGAAACCAGCTTCGCCGTCGAGACCGGGGGGCCGTTCTTCGAGCCGGTCGATACGCCGTTCGAGAAATCCGATGGGCAGCGGCTGGTTGAAGCCCTGGGCCTCCGCCACAAGTTGTTCCAGCGTATCCAGCACGCGGGCCGGGGCGACTTCCGCGAAGCCTTGCACATGAACCGCGCCCTGTGGAGCGTAACACTGGGGTATTACCTGGAGGAAATGCTGGATCTCAACCTGCAGCGGATCGAGGAGGTGCGTTCCTTTTTCACCAATTTTGTCACCGGCCGTGGGCTACTGCCCGCTATCCGGGTGGGGACGCAGCCCTATGGTATCCTGCTCGCCAGCGATTTCACCCACTGGAAGTGGTCGGAGGCCGTGGATGGGAACGAGTTCCCCGGGCTGGAGGATATTTACGCGGCTATGCAGAAGGTCGAGAAGAGCCTGACCGGGCTGATCCCCAGGGTGGCGCGCACCAATGCACCGGGCGATCCTTTCCAGAACCTGTTGAACACCATCGGGCTGCAAGCCTCATCGGTCGAATTTTATCGCCGCCACGCCGCCGGATTGGAGTACGTATGGAACTACCAGGCCTTCGTCCCCGGCACTTTCCAGGGGCAGAAGATGGTGGACATCCTGGCGAAGCGTGCCCAATCCCTGGCCGCGCAGCTGGGGACCGGCAAGACCAGACTGCCGAATATTTTCCGCCTGTCGTTCTTCCAGCGCCAGGACCAGATCCGGGATCCGCTGGTCGACGATATCACAGCCGATGAGGTCGAGAAGTTATCCGAGACGAAGAAGCTGCGAGCGATCTACCAGGTGCCCGATCCGGCCAACCCCGGCGCCGTTATGGCGGTGGACTACATCGGCTGGGTAGCTTTCAGCCCCTATTCAGTGCTTAAGGCCCAGCGTTTCCTGGGCATGGAGGGGCAGGGGTTGCCCATCCCGCGCCCGCTGCTCTATCGCATGCTGCGCTCTGCCCTGCTGCAGGCCGTCCATGACGCTACGCTCAGGCTCTATACCAGCACGAAGATCCTCAGCATTGGAGCTCGGCGCGAGGTGGAGCTGAGCAATATCCAGGTCGGGCGGACGGTCACACGCTGGGAGTTTATGGATGCCGACATCAACGAAGTGATGCCGAATGTGAGCGGGAAAAGCGAGAGTGTCGCCGAATTTTTGCTGACCGAGGAAGGGCTGAGCCGCCCGGAGGCCGCCGGTCTGCGGGAGACCCTCGAGAGCATCCGGGCGTTGATCGGCTTGAGCACAGCGCAGCTCGAGCGTATTTTTGCCGAGCATATCGACCTGTGCTCCTACCGGCTGGATGCCTGGCAGACTGGCTGCTTCAACCGGCGGCTGCTGCAGCAGCGCTTCCCACCGGAGAGCGCTGGAGTGTTCGAAAAACGGGTCCAGGGCCTCTACCTGGGGGCATTTGGCTGGGTCGAAGACCTGCATCCTGGCCCCGCACTCCTCCCAGCGGACCTGGCCGACATCCCCACCTCCCTGTATGACCCGCAGAAGGACGGCCTCCTGTCCGTACAGCCGGACAATGCCGGGTTCATCCACGGCCCGTCGCTCACCCATGCCGTCACGGCCGCCGTGCTCCGCAGCGCCTACCTGACCCATTTCGATGCGAAACACCCCGAAAAGATGGCGGTCAACCTCTCCTCCGAACGGGTGCGCACCGCACTCGACTTCTTAGACGGGGTACGCAACGGCCAGGATCTGGGCGCCTTGCTCGGCTATCAGTTCGAGCGCGGCCTGCACGACCGCTACGGCGATCCATCGCTGAACCAGTTCATCCCCAATTTTCGCCATAAGTACCCGTTGACCGCAGACAAGATCACCCAAGGCCCCAAAGGCGAGCAGATTGAGACCAAAGAAGCCCGCAACGTTTTCGATGGGTACGCCCTGGCCGAGGCCGTCTTCGTTCGACAGCCGCCGCTGGCTTACCCTTACGGCGTCGCCGGCCTGCCTGCCGCTGGCACCGCCCAAGCTAAGGCTATCAAAGCGGAGGTGGCCCGCATGGGCGACAGCCTTGATGCCATCGCCGACCTGTCCCTGGCCGAGGGGGTTTACCAGGTCGCCCAGGGCAATTTCGAACGGGCCGGGGCGATTCTGAAAGCCATGACCCAGGGCGACAGCCCGGCCGATCCTGAAATCGTCCGGACGCCGCGCAGCGGCGCCTTCATCTCCCAGCATGTGGCGTTGCACCTGGCCACCGGCACAGTCGCCAGCCCCTGGCCGGGCGCGATCGGCAGACGGGCCGCGGTGGAACAGGGATTGAACGCCTGGTTGGGGGACCTGCTCCCACGTCCCGCCCGCATCAGCTTTTTCGTCCGCCTGGGAGAGGCCCTGCCAGTCGAACAAAACCTGGCTGCCCTTGGTTTGCAGCCTCTCGACCTGGTCTATCTGATCGGCGACGACCTGGCCGGGGAGACGACGGAGCTCGAATCCAGGATTGTCTTCGATAACCGCCGCAAGCAGAAGGATGACGCCCTGGCAGTGACCATCGATTTTATGGCCGAGCCGGCGAATCCGCTCTCGGTTAATCTGTTCGAGCTGTTGCCGCTGCTGCGGGCCATGCGCCGGCTCGTCACGACCTGCCGCCCCCTGGGCGCGGGCGATTATGCCCTGCCTTCCGAAGCGACCAGCAACCCCGCCGAAGACCCCAACCCACAGGGACTGATCATCGACGAGTTGCAGACGCGGGTGGAGACAGCCCTGGCTGCGTTTGCTACGGCGGTGGACGTCCTGAAGTCCGTCATCCCGGCCTCCGGTGAGGATGGCAAACCCAACCTCGCCCTGGCGAACGCCGAAAAGCTGCGCGCCGCCCTGCGCCCCCTGGCCGATTCCGGCGTGCCGGACTCCTTCCCCCTCAGCGCCTTCGGGTCGACCCTCCAGGCCCGATCCATCCTGACAGGCCAGGCGGTGAATACCCTTGCAGTGGCCTCCGCCAGCCTGGAACGTGCCCAGGCCCTGAAAGCTGC